>Ga0306920_100015566_pt1 | contig 10431 bp, 10 predicted proteins | sample flu12Cox44000170_FD_204666 | JGI IMG/M metagenome (GOLD analysis project Ga0306920, IMG submission 204666) | Lab enrichment of tropical soil microbial communities from Luquillo Experimental Forest, Puerto Rico - flux4day.12C.oxic.44.000.170 (v2)... | ecosystem: Environmental > Terrestrial >... | reverse complement strand
TATACGGGCTCAAAGGTGAGACCGAAAAAGCCGCTGCCAACCTTGCCGAAGCCCAGCGGCTATTCCCCGACGGTCGTTATTCGAGCATCGCCCGCCGCAAGGCTGCGGCTATCGGAGGACCACCCGGATTTTGGGGTGCGCCAAAGGTCGTCGCCCTGTTCGAAGCCACCTATTTCGCCGGGCTGCGTAAGACCGGCATGCCGGAGGAATAATGGCTTCTACCCGCCGTCTCGCCGCGATCCTCGCCGCCGATGTGGCGGGCTATTCGCGCCTGATCGGCGCGGACGAGGGCGGCACCCTCCAAGCGCTGAGGACTATCCGGGCGGAGCTGATTGATCCGACGATTGCCGCGCACAACGGCCGGCTTGTCAAGACGACGGGTGATGGCCTGCTGGTCGAGTTCGGCAGTGTGGTGGATGCGCTGCGCTGCGCGACCGCGGTGCAGGCCGGAATGGCTGACCGCGACGCAACGACGCCTGCGGAAGAGCATATCAAATTCCGCATTGGCATCAACGTGGGAGATATTGTAGTCGAGGATGGCGACATATTCGGCGACGGTGTGAATGTCGCAGCTCGTCTGGAAACATTGGCTGAGCCCGGCGGGATCTGCGTGTCGGCGCGCGTGCGGGAAGACGCGGCGGGCAAGCTAGACCTCGCCTTCCGGGATATGGGCGAGCAGGCCCTTAAGAACATCGCGCGGCCAATACGGGCCTACGCGGTCGGCGCAGCTGCCCAACCCCCCCGATCTCGGCGGCGCCGGATCAGCGCAAGCAGCGTCATTGCCGCGGCAGGTATCGTTGCCATCACCGCGGTTCTGATCGCTGCCGGGGGCCCTTGGTGGCCGTGGCCGGCAACCAAGTCCTCGCCAACGCCCGTAGTAGCCGCCGCAACGTCAATAGCGCAACCCCTCGTGGCGCCGCGGCTGTCGATCGTTGTATTGCCGTTCGCCAATCTTAGCAGCGACCCGGATCAGCAATATTTCGCTGATGGTATCACCGATGATCTGACGACGGATCTGTCGCGCATCGCGAACAGCGTCGTGATCTCGCGGAACACCGCGTTCACCTATCGGAACAAGCCGGTCGACACCAAGCAGATCGGCCATGATCTCGGTGTGCGCTATGTGCTCGAAGGCAGCGTCCGTCGGTCGGGCAACAAGGTCCGCGTCAATGCGCAGCTGATCGACGCCGAGACCGACGCGCATTTGTGGGCCGAGCAGTTCGACGGCGACATGAGCGACCTATTCGCCTTGCAAAACGAGATTGCCAGCCGCATTGCCATCGCGCTCAGCGTTGAGCTTTCCCGCAGAGAGGCCGCGCGGCCGACCGAGAGCCCCGATGCGCTAGATCACCTGCTTCGGGCCCGCGCACAGTACTGGAAAGGCCCGAATAATCGTGATGGAGTCCTGCGGATCCTCAGCCTGTATGAGCGGGCCTTGGCGTTAGATCCACACTCGGTCGAAGCTCAAAGCCAAGTGGCGAATAATCTCGCAGTGCGCGCGGGTCAGGGATGGAGCGAGACACCGGGAGCGGATTTTCAACGCGCTGAAGAGCTTGTCGGGCAAGCCCTGGCGGCATCGCCGCGTGACTGGCTTGCACACTATGCGAAGGGGGCGGTACTGCGCTGGCAGGGTCGATGCGAGGAGGCCATTCTCGAATTAGAAACTGCTTTCGAGCTCAACCCCAACTGGTTGAATTCGCTTGACCAGCTTGCTTGGTGCAAGCTGATGACCGGCTCGATAGACGCGGCGATCCCACTTGAGGATCGGGCCATCCGTCTCAGCCCGCACGATCCCGCCATTGGCAATTTTTACAACCGGATCGGACTCGTGCATCTCCTAAAGTCGCAGTTCGACGAAGCGATCTCCTGGCACGAACGAGCGCGGAGCGCAAATCCGGCAAGTTACTTTCCGCACGCCTTTCTCGCCGCGGAGTATGCCCTCAACGGTGAACTCGCTCGCGCTTCGGTGGAACTCGCCGAAGCCCGAAGATTGGTCGGTGACGCACGTCTTTCCAGCATCGCCCGTGTGGAGGCCGCCGGAACACTGGGCGGACCCGGATATTGGGGTGTGCCAAAGGTCCACGCCTTGTTCGAAGCCACCTACTTCGCCGGCTTGCGCAAGGCCGGCATACCCGACGAGTGATGGCCGCGACCCGCCGTCTCGCCGCGATCTTGGCGGCCGATGTCGCCGGCTACTCACGTCTGATCGGCGCGGACGAGAGCAGCACCCTGCAAGCGCTGAAGGCAATCCGGGCCGAACTAATTGACCCGACCATCGCCGCGCACAACGGCAGGTTGGTGAAGACGACGGGCGACGGCTTGCTCGTCGAGTTCGGCAGTGTGGTGGATGCGCTCTCGTGTGCCACTGAAGTGCAGGCTGGGATGGCCGAGCGCAATGCGGCGGTATGTGCGGACAAGCGCATCGAGCTCCGGATCGGCATCAACGTGGGCGACATCGTGGTCGAGGACGGGGACATCTTTGGCGATGGAGTTAATGTCGCTGCTCGCCTGGAAGCGCTTGCCGAGCCGGGCGGGATCTGCGTGTCGGCGCGGGTCCAGGAAGATGCCTCGGGGAAGCTCGATCTCGCCTTTGAGGACCTAGGCGAGCAGGCGCTTAAGAACATCGCGCGGCCAGTAAGGGCCTACAGGGTGGCGATGGAGCGACGCGCTGAGGCTGCGAAGGAACCGACGCTGCTGGCATTGCCCGACAAGCCCTCGATCGCAGTGCTGCCATTCCAGAACAGAGCGGCGATCCAGAGCAGGAATACTTCGCTGACGGCATGGTCGAGGAGATCATTACCGCGCTCAGCCGTATCCGCTGGCTCTTCGTAATCGCCCGCAATTCGAGCTTTACATACAAGGGCCAGACCGTCGACGTGAAGCGGGTCGGCCTCGAATTGGGTGTCCGCTATATCCTCGAAGGTTCTGTGCGCAAAGCTGGCGATCGCGTGCGGATCACTGCGCAGCTGATCGAAGCGACTGATGGCACGCATCTCTGGGCCGACCGGTTCGACGGCTCGTTAGAAGATATATTCGACCTGCAGGAAAAAGTCGCAACCAGTGTCGCGGGGGTCACCGAGCCGGCATTACGAGCAGCTGAAATGCGCCGCTCGGCGGCACGTCCAATGGCTGACCTGGGCGCCTACGACCTCTACCTGCGCGCGCTCGCGGTGTTTTATCCAGTGACAAAGGAGCGGGTCTTCGCGGCTCTGACCTTGTTCGAGCGGGCGATAGAAATCGATCGACATTATGGGCTGGCTCTTGCCTGGGCGGCGGTCTGTCATATGGCGCTCGTCAGAGATGGCTGGGCCGAAGCGCCAGAGACATCCCGTCGTAAAGCCATCGAACTCGCTCGGCAGGCGCTTGAGGTAGGAGAGAACGACCCGCGCATCCTCGCCGACGCCGCCCAGGTGCTGGCCCTATTCGGCGAGGACATTGGTGCAATGATTGGGCTGGTCGACCGTGCGCTGGCACTCAACCCGAGCTATGGCCGGGGCTGGTTTATAAGCGGCCTTCTCAGGGTATTTGCCGGTCAACACGATGTCGCGATCGAGCATCTCGAGACCTCGCTCCGGCTGAGCCCGCGTGAGCGTATGGGTTCGCCCATCCTTGATAGGTTTAGCTTATCTCTTCAAACGCCGGTTTGAAGAAGCAACAGCGAAGCTGCTCTTGGCCATTCAAGACCATCCCGGCTTTCCCTTGTCGTACCGTCATCTCGCTGTGTGTTATGCGCATATGGGGCGGCTCGACGAAGCGCGCGCGGCCATCGCAAAGTTGAGAGCAATCACCCCCGTCGTTGTGCCTAGCAATATGCCGCTTCGCGCCGAGGATCGTGAGCTGTACCTCTCGGGCCTGCGTATGGCGGCCGGCAACGAGACATGAGCCAAACCCGCCGTCTTGCTGCGATCCTCGCGTCCGATGTCGCCGGCTATTCCCGCTTATGGGCGCCGATGAGGAGGGAACGCACGAGCGCCTCAAGGCCCATCTCCGCAAGTTGGTCGAGCCGAAGATCAAGGAGCATCGTGGCCGCATCGTAAAGCACACCGGTGACGGCTTTCTTGCCGAGTTCCCTAGCGTGGTGGATGTCGTGCGGTGCGCGGTCGAGGTGCAACGCGGGATGATCGACCGTGAGCCGGACGTACCCGAAGAGCGCCGGATCAGGTTCCGCATCGGCATCAATCTCGGCGACGTGATCGTAGAAGAGCACGACATCTTCGGCGACGGCGTAAATATCGCTGCCAGGGTGGAGGCGCTCGCGGCGCCGGGCGGGATCTGCATCTCGGGCACCGTCCGCGACCATATCGGCGACCGACTCCCTTACGCCTTCGATGACATCGGCGAGCAGCAGGTCAAGAATATCGCGCGGCCGGTGCGGGTGTACGCGTTGCGGCCCGAGGCGATCGCCCATTTGCCGGCATCGAGTGCGCCTCCACCGAAGGCAGCCCCGCAGTCCCTCGTCGCACCGCGCCTTTCAATTGTCGTGCTGCCCTTTGCCAACCTCAGCAACGATCCAGAGCAGCAGTATTTCGCGGACGGCATCGCTGAGGATCTGACGACCGATCTGTCGCGGCTCACGAATATGTTCGTAATCTCGCGAAACACCGCGTTCACGTATCGAAACAAGCTTATCGACGTGAAGAAAATCGGCCGCGAACTCAGCGTGCGTTATGTGGTCGAAGGAAGCGTTAGACGATCGGGCAACCAGGTGCGCGTCAACGCCCAGCTGATCGATGCCGAGACAGACGCCCATTTGTGGGCGGAGCGGTTTGACCGCACCACGGATGATTTGTTCGCACTGCAAAGCGAGATCACGAGCCAATTCGCCAACTCGCTTGGCGTCGAGCTGATCGCCTTGGAGGCCGCCAGGTCGACCGAGCATCCCGACGCGCTGGACTACATTCTCCGGGCGCGCGCCGTCTTATTGAAGCCGCCGACGCCCGACATCTACAAGGAGGCGATTAATTTGTTTGAGCGGGCATTGGCGCTCGATCCACACTCCGTCGAGGCGCAGAGCAGATTGGCGGCTATACTGGTGGACCGGGCGATGGATGGTTTGATCGATCCGGCCTCAGCTGCGCCAGACATCGCACGCGCGGAAGGGCTGGTCGATCGAGCCTTGGCAGCGTCGCCCCGATATGCAATTCCGCATGTCGTCAAAGGACATGTGCTGCGCGCTCAGAAGCGATGGGAGGAGGCCGTCCCGGAGTATGAGGCCGCGCTCGCATTGGATCATAACCTGGTCTACGCATTACACAGTCTCGGCTGGTGCAAGCTCTATACAGGGTCGATAGACGAAGTGACCTCGCTCGTCGAGCAAGCCATTCGCCTCAGTCCTCGGGATCCCCTCATCGGTTATTTCTACTACCTGATTGGAACCGTGCATCTGCTGCAATCGCACACCGACCAGGCGATCGTCTGGCTCGAAAGAGCGCGCAGCGCCCTACCTACTTCGCCGCTCCTTCGCAGCCGCCTCGCCTCCGTCTATGCCCTCAGAGGCGAAACCGAACGCGCCGCCACCGAGCTTCTTAAAGCCCGGGGGCTGGAACTCGGAGATCTTCTTTCAAGCATCGCTCGCCTGAAGGCGCTTCCTGGCGCGTGGTGGGGGGTGCCGAAGATCCGCGCCTTGTTCGAAGCCACTTACTTCGCCGGGCTGCGCAAGGCCGGAATGCCGGAAGAATGACCGCGACCCGCCGTCTCGCTGCGATCCTGGCCGCCGATGTCGCGGGCTACTCACGACTGATCGGCGCCGATGAGGGCGGCACCCTCCAAGCGCTGAAGGCCATCCGGGCCGCGCTGATTGACCCGACGATCGCCGCGCACAATGGCCGGCTCGTCAAGACGACGGGTGACGGCTTGCTGGTCGAGTTCAGCAGTGTGGTCGATGCCCTACAGTGTGCGACCGAGGTTCAGGCTGGGATGGTCGAGCGCAATGCATCAGCGCCTGCGGACAAGCGCATTGAGTTCCGCATTGGCATCAACATGGGTGACATCGTGGTCGAGGACGGCGACATCTTCGGCGATGGCGTGAACGTCGCGGCCCGTCTCGAAGCCTTAGCTGAGCCGGGCGGGATCTGCGTGTCGGCGCGCGTCCAGGAAGATGCCGTCGGCAAGCACGATCTCGCCTTCGAGGATATTGGTGAGCAGGCGCTAAAGAACATTGCGCGGGCAGTGAGGGCCTACAGGATCGGGACTGGTCCTGTGTCTGCCGCAGCGAAAGAGACACCCGCTCTCGCGCTGCCCGACAAGCCGTCGATTGCAGTGCTGCCCTTCACCAATCTGAGCGGCGACTCGGAGCAAGAATATTTTGCCGACGGCATGGTCGAGGAGATCATCACTGCCTTGTCGCGCTATCCGTCCTTGTTCGTCATCGCGCGTAACTCGTCCTTCACCTACAAGGGCCGCGCGGTCGATGTGAAGCTAATCGGGCGCGAGCTGGGGGTGCGCTACGTGCTGGAAGGCAGCCTGCGCAAATCCGCCAACCGCATCCGCGTCAGCGCGCAATTGGTCGAGGCCGAGACCGGGAAGCACGTTTTGGCTGAGCGCTACGACGGTGAACTCACGGACATCTTCGCGGTACAGGACGAGATCACCGAGGCGGCGACCATTGCTATTGCCCCGGCCATTGCTGAAGCCGAGCTGCAGCGGGCCTTGCGCAAGCAGCCAGGAAGCCTCGACGCCTGGGCCGCCTACCAGCGCGGGTTGTGGCATTTGGGCAAATTCGCCCACGAGGACAACGCGCTCGCTGAGAAATTCTTTCGGGAGGCGATCAACCTCGACCCGACCTTTGCCGGAGGGTACCGGGGCCTGGGTTATGCCCAATTCCAAGTAACGATGAGTGGTTTCCAGAAACGCAGTTTGCCTGAAGCCCAAAGTTCAGCCGAGGCATTGGCGCGACGAGCGGTAGGGCTCGACGGTGCCGATGCGGAAGCGCGTACATTTCTCGGCGAGATGCTGCTGTACCGCGGCGACCATGAAGGCGCTCTCACCGAGGCCGAGCGAGCGCTGGCAATGACGCCGAACCTAGCCGGTGCGCACGGATGGCGTGGCTCAGCGCTGATCTTTTCGGGCCGCGTGGACGAAGGGCTGGCTTCCCTCCGGACGAGCATCAGGCTCGATCCCCGCGACCCTTTGTTGGCATTGCGTTTGAACCACGTTGCGATGGGACTGTATCTCTCCCGCGAATACGAGGCCGCGATCGAGGCCGCGAGGCGGGGAATTCGATCAAATCCCGACTTCCCGTCGACCCACCGCTGGCTCGCCGCGTCCCTCGGCCAGTTGGGTCGCCTGGAGGCAGCGAAGGCGGCGCTCGAAACAGCTATCGCAATCGCGCCGGCCTCGTTCGACGCATTTGTGCGTCAGCGCGTACCGTGGCACCGGCCGCAAGACTATGCACATATGCTCGAAGGTCTGCGAAAGGCCGGATGGGGGGGTTGAGCACACCCGTCTCGCTCGCGACCCTCACCAATAAGAACTCAGTCCTCGATGGCGTCGCGCGGTGGTCATTGCAATCCACGGCGGAGGTCGACTGCGCCTATCTGAGCAGCTGGAGAAGGCCGCGAGCGATCGGGGGATATTACCAATAGCCCGATCTGGTTTCTCAATTGGCGAAGGCAGATGGCTATCAGATGGTTATCGTTATTGGCTCGACGCGTCGGCTGGCCCGATGGCACCTTCGTTTCCCTAGCGGTTGCCCGCTCGCGTTCACGACGCAGCTCCTCCACGCGGGTGCGGATGGCCCGAAAATCGTCGGCAGCTCGGGTGTGAGCCATGTTTCGTCCCGGTCAGACGGTATGGTCAGGGGCGGGTTGGGCTTACCACCAACATCAGTAGAGTACCGAAGGGAGATATGCGCCCGCCGGCTCGTTGTAGAGACCGATGGTCATCAACGCCATCTGGTGCACGAGGCGCAGCCCATGTTGCAGACACCAGCAGAACAGTTCGCCGTTGCGTGTCGGCAGCAGAAAGCCGCCGCGGGCAAACCCTGACGCGGCGCCGATCAGCGCCTTAAGGCCTTGATTGGTTTCGGCGACCGCATGTCCCGACAAAGCGATGTCTGTGGCATAGGCGATGATTTCGCCAAGATGCTCGACTACCCGAGCCGATCCCTGGTCTACCGCATCAACGAACTCACTACCACGGTGGTATCCGTGTACTCGTTGGCACAGCGCGTTGCACGCAGAAATATCGGCTTTGACGGCTGGCCGTGCCTCGTACCCGGGAAACCTGATGCCCAGCGGGGCACCGTTGAGTTTCGACAGGAGCTCACGTGTTTCGAAGCCGAGCTTTGTATAGAGGCAGAGCGAACGATTATTATACGCTGACTGAACGAGCCGCACACCGGCGACTCGACGCTGCGCGCAGCGCGCGAGTACATCGAACATCAACTGGCGGCCGATCGTTTGGTTTTGCACGGCGGGATCGACAGTAATTGGGCCGAGGCCTGCAATCGGGCTACGCTCGTCGAGAAAATTGCTGCCAAGCACCTCGCCATTGCTTTCCGCTACGACCGAGTAGATCCCTGGATGCGCCAGCCGCGTCGTCATCAGACCCGTCGCGACCTCGGCAGACGGAAAAGCCCACGGAAAGTTATGTTCGGCCGCGATCGATTTGAACGCCTCGAAGCAGATCGCGCCACAAGCCGCGGCGTCCTCGGGGGTGCCCGGCCGCAATATCACACGCATTGTTTTTCCCCACGTCTAGGTCGGCCGGTCGTATCAGAAATCGGGGGATGGACATCTTAGTTTAGTCTCATCGGACGAAAACGCGCACACGCGCCTGTATCTGGTAGAAGACCGCAGTCACCCTCAATGATCTCCTCCTATCTCCACCCGACCCGAGCTCCCGCTCGCTGCCGCGGCGCCACAGATGCTCGAATGCATTGAAGCGGACTAGCGGAAGAGAAGCTGGGAGCTGCGGACAAACGCCACCTTCGCCGACGCGCCGAAATGATCCGCTGGCTGCTAACGCCGCGCTGATCACCTAACTTGCCGAGACCGAGACCAGGGCGCTCAACGCGGGTCGCGGTCCTCCGGTTTTCGGCGGCGTCGGCTCTCAGCTTGGAGCGCTGACTGTAAATCGGTCATTAACTACGCCCCGGTTAATGATGCGCACATGCCCAATGACCTCGACCCCGAGCGCTTCACCCTTCGGCAAGCCGCCCAAGCCCGCGACGACTTCGCCCAGGTGATCGACGAGCTCGATTTCATGAAGGAACTGATGGCCCGGCTCCCGACGCGCAGGGATCAGGCTCTTGTCCCCCCTGAAGACAAATTTCGGTTCGGCGGTCATGAGCGCCGCGCTCGTCATTCTTTGGCTAGAGGTCTTTTGGCGGCACTGCCTATGAGCGGAGCTGCAAGCCATCGGTCATGTACGCATCGGAGCTGAGAACCTGCGGCCTGGGTGCGGTTGTCGCTGTGCTGCTCGGCGCAGGCGTGGGCGTCGGTTGGTATTACTTCACGGACAGCGCCAGTGGACGCGTCGTGGCGGCGGCGCCAACTCCGCTCGCGCAGCAGGATAGGCCCAACTCTCCACCGGCTTGCCCTCCTCCGCGAGAGGGGCTGCCGGTTTTATCTGGCCCCAACATCCAGCCCGACACAACGCACGCAAGGGATGCGCAAAGTGTCGCCCATGCCGCACATACCAGCCGCACTCGGCGTCCCGACCGGCCTTCTGGTGGCGAGAGGGCGACATTCTGATCGCCGGAGCCCCTTGGCCCGACCCCTCGGCGCTTCAGGTTTTATTAGTGACCATTAGCCAACAATACCTCGCAAGTTTTCTTTGGAGACATCAGAAATGCGCGCGTTGATCCTTGCATCCGCGGTCGGTCTGGCCCTCGCGGCCTCGACACAGGCGGCCCCTCCCGCGCCCCAGCCGGCCGCGATCGAGCTTGGCGCCGCATCGCCGATCCAACTGGCTGACCACGTCTGCGGGTGGGGCTGGCACCGCGTCCATTGGCAGGACCACTGGGGCTATTGGCATTGGCACTGCGTTCCGTATGGCCACGCTCACCACGGTCGCACCAACCTCGAACATCCCTACGCGGATTGGCGAGGTCCGACAGGGGGCTTTGGTAATCCATAGAGCGACACCCGCGCGAACCCTGGCCGATGATCCCCACCGGCGCCGGGAAGACCGCGACCGACCGCGCCGCCGAGGCGATCGAAGCGGCGGAAAAAGTGTTTGCGGACGAAATGGGTGTCACGTTGGACCTGAGCCCGGCGGCAAAAATGACCCTGATCGCGACGATTACCGCTGCGATCCAAGCCGCCGTCGCCGAAGAGGCGCAGAAGCTCACTTGGCTGCTGTAATGTTCGTTCTATTAAGTCGGCACTCACTTCTAGGCCGCTGTTCGTCAACCCCTCGCTCGTTCGTGCCGTGGTGGACGGGGACCAGATGGGCCAAGGCAAAATCTGCTTCGATGACCAACACAGG
>Ga0306920_100015564_pt1 | contig 10432 bp, 19 predicted proteins | sample flu12Cox44000170_FD_204666 | JGI IMG/M metagenome (GOLD analysis project Ga0306920, IMG submission 204666) | Lab enrichment of tropical soil microbial communities from Luquillo Experimental Forest, Puerto Rico - flux4day.12C.oxic.44.000.170 (v2)... | ecosystem: Environmental > Terrestrial >... | reverse complement strand
GCCAGGCCTCGCCGCCGGTGGCGCGGGTCGACGGCGAGCCGGTAGATGTTGCCGCGCCAGCCGTCGTAGCTGGCGAAGATCGATCCGTCCAGCCCGCCCTCCGCCTCGGCGACGAGGCAGGCGAGGCGCCCGTGGCCGAGCGCGCGGTCGATGTCCTCGACGCTGTCGGTGACGCTCGGCGTGGCGCCGGCGGCCGCCCAGAGGTCGAGCAGCGCGGCCGACTCCCCGGCGCGCAGCGGTCGGATGGTGGGGCTCGGCGCGTTCACGCCGCGAGGCTAGCACGCCGCGCGTGCCACGCCGGTCAGCCCCAGGCCTGCGAGGCGAGCGCGAACCGCTGCGGTACCTGCCAGGGGAGCCGCGCGGCGCCGCGCGCCATCTCCGCCCGCGTCACCTGCTCGCCGAGGCCGCGCTGGCGCAGCCAGGCCCGGAACCCTGCGTGCTCGGCGGGGACGTCGATGCGCACGGGGCCCGGCGCGGTCGCGAACAGCGACGCGATCAGCATCCGGGCGTCGTCCTCGCTCTCGGCGACGATCGGCCCGATCAGGGCGATCGGCCCCTGCGCGGTCGCCATCCCGAAGGCGCGCACGGCCCCGTCCGCGCGCAGGAGCGCCGACGTCGCGATCGCCTCGCGGAAGCGGGCGCGCAGCAGCGCCGCCCGCGAGCAGGTCATGAAGCGCGCCTCGACGCGGGCGGCGGCCTCCGCGTCGGCGAGCGGCGCTGCGGCCCCCGCCGGGTCGACTCCCGTCGGCGTCCCGACGAGGACGACGGTCTCGCCGCAGGCGACGAACCCACGCCGCTCGTAGAGCGGGCGGCCCGCGTCGGTGGCGACGAGCCCGAGCCCCGGCAGCGCGCGTTGCTCCGCCTCGCCGAGCAGCGCGTCCATCAGCCGCCCCCCCACCCGCTGCCCTTGCAGCTCCGACGCCACGACCATCTTCGCGACCGAGCCGGACCCACCGTAACCGCCCAGGGCGACCTGCGCCACCAGGCGCCCCGCGTGGCGGACGCCGAGGACGGTGGCCGCCTCGTGCAGCACGCGCCAGTCGCTGTCGGTGTCCTGCCACCCGACCGACCGCGACAGGGCCACGTTGTCGCGCAGGGTGTCGGCCGTGAGGCGCTCGATGGACGGCTCGGTCACGCCGTTCGGCTTACTTCGCCGCGCGCCGTTTCGCCAGCACGCGCGCGACGATCGCCAGGGCGCCCAGCGCCGCCAGCCCGCCGACCAGCCACGGCAGCCGCGACCGCGTCTCCGCCGCGGCCGCGGCCAGCGCGGGGCGCGGGTGGCACCAGACCTCGTCCCAGACGTGCCCGTCGCCGCGCGTCCGGCAGTTCTTCTTGTTCCCCTGCGCCCCGTACTGCCCGTCGCAGCGCTTCGGATCGCCGCCCGACGCGCAGAGCTCGCAGTCGGTGTACATGTCCTGCGCGTTGCCCACGGTGCACGGCTCCACGTAGCCGTGCAGCTCCATCATGTCCGTTCCGGCGCGGGCCACGGTTCCGGCGCCTGCGCAGAGGGCCGCCACCAACGCCAGCGCGCCGACGCCCGCCGGTCGAAAGGCCGGGTGTCGGCCACCGTTCACCTCTGCACCGGCGGCGCCGCCGGGGCCTGGATGTGCCCGCGCCAAAGCAACCAGGCCGCGACGTAGCCCCACAGGCCGAAGAGGCGGTCGACCAGCGTCGCGAACGCGTGGTCGGTCGGTTGCGCGCCGTGCGCCGCCGCCAGCGTCGCGCGCACGCCGAGGAAGGCGCCGGCGCCGAGCACGAGGTGCCCGACGATCAGGGCCACGATCGGCGCCAGGCTGGCCGCGACGCCGACCGCGCCCACGACCTTGAGCGCACGCCCGCGGTGCAGGAAGGCGACCGACCACAGCAGCAGCGCCACCAGCAGGAACGCCGCGTGCAGGAGGTCGTAGCGCCCGGCGTACGCCGGCTCCACGCCGAGGATCAGCTGCACCTTCGCGGCGGCGGCGATGACGAAGAAGACGAAGCCCGCCCGGTTCAGAGGCTTGCGCATCCCCATCTCGTCGCAGAAACACCACGCGGCGAAGGCCGACGACGCCAGCGCGAGCAGGCGGAGCGGCGCCAGGCTGGCTGCGACGTGCGACAGGAGCAGGGTCACGAAGGCGCTCAGCGCGAGCGCGACGGCCCCCACCCGAGCGTTGAGAGACTTGGCGCGCGAGGCGACGGCAGATGTTTCCATGTCAGCCGAGATTCTAGCGCGGGCCGAACATCACGTCTGATCGGAGCACGTACTTTCGCCCCTCCAGGACCTCCGCCCCTTCGTGCAGGAGGTCGTGGTCGAAGATCAGCGCCAGACCGGGCTCAGGCGTGACGACCGCGTTTTCGAAGCGGGTCTCGCCGCCCCGCGTACCGCCGTTCAGATAGATCATCAGCGTCAGCAGGCTCTCCTCGCCGTTCGCGCGCCGGTGGCAGCCGTCGGTATGCGCGGCGAACCTCTGACCCGGGCCGTAGCGATAGAAGCGAAGGCGCTCGTTCAGGCCGATCGCGCGACGGCCGTCGAGGGCAAGAGGGACGTCGAGCGCCAGGCGCGACCAGAGCTCGGCGGCGCGGTCTGGGGCATCGACCATGACGCGGGTGTTGTTGCGGATGTCGGGTCGCATGACCGGCCCCCCGGCCAGCGAGACCGGCGCCGCCTCGTAGCCGATCCCTTCGGTCCAATCGATGTACGCGCCGCACTCCGCGGGCGTGAGAAAGCCGGCAATGGTGAAGATCCCGCGGTCGATGTCTTGGCGTGCCATGTCCAGGAGCCGGCGCGACCTCTAAGGGTGCCGTGCGGCAATCTCCGCGGCGGCGTCCGCGGAGGTGCGGACGGGGACGATCTCGAAGTCGACCAGCTCGCGTCCGGCCGCGCACCAGGCCTCGAGCAGGGCGCGGTCGTCGGTCTTCATGATCTGCCAGCAGATGGCGAAGTCGAGGTCCACCCAGCTCGACACGTACTCCAGCCCCTCGACGAGGTGCCGCCCCTCCTTGCGCAGGCGGCGGTAGATCTCGGGGGCCGCGCCGGGCTTGAAGCGCTCGATCACCATGTAGAGCATCACGTTCCCTCCGGGTCGCCGGACGATACTGCGAGCGCCGCTGCCGCCGCGAGCTTGTGTTTGGCCTGCCAGGGCGGCCCCGCCGCGCGGCCCATCGCCTGCAGAACGGCATCGAGGGCCTCGTCGCCGCGGCCGAGCGCGGTCGCGGCGTCGCGAAACACGCGCTCCGGGTCGTACCAGTGCACCGACCAGCCGCGCGCTCCGGCCGCGGTCGCGAGGGCCTGGCGATACATGACAGAGTCGGCGAAGGTCTGCGCGCGGTTGTCGGCGATCCGCTCCTCGACCGTCGGCGGGAGCTCCGGGCACGCCCGAATCGCGATGCGCGTGATGTGCACCGGCACCGCGTCGGCCAGCGCCGCCAAGCTGTCACCCGCCCCGCGCGCGGCGGCGGCGCGCACGCGCTCGACGAGCGCCACGGCGTCGGGCAGCGACATCACGCGGGCCCCCGGCGTATCGAGGTAGCGCCCCACCGCCCACGACCCCTCGTGGTGATGCGGGTGCGTCGGCAAGCCGTCGGTGAGGTCGATCTGTCGCCGGTCGAGGAGCTCGCCGCCGGGGCTGATGGTGACCAGCACCGCCGAATTCCCGTTCTCCGCGACGCCGACGATCCCCGCGCGCTGCGGTCGCGACGGTACGGCCGTCCTTCCCATGACCTCAGTGCTCCCCGTCGGCCTCTTCCATCTTCTTGACGACCGTCGCGATCGTGGCTGCGTCGAGGTCGGCCCTCCTCATCAGCGCGACGGCGCGACTGACGTCGTCAGCGTCGATGGCCTCGAAGAACTCGTCGACCTTGCCGATCTCCGCCAGTCGCTCGAGCACCAGCGTGCCCTCGAAGTCCGTCTCGTCCATCAGCCGGTGCCCCTGCTCCAAGGTCGCGCCATCGTCCGTCCAACGGTACCGCCGTTCAGCTGCGGGCGCGAGAGGAGCGCAGCGACCGACGTGCCCGTCCGACCGCGACGGCGCCCTGGCCTGCGAACGGTCGTTCACTCGATCCCATCGGGGCCGGTGGCGGTCAGTGTCGCCACCAGGCTTCCGGCGGCGTCCGGCCGGAGTGAGATCCGATAGGCGTGGTAGTGCCACCACGCCGTCTTGAACTGGCCGGTTGCGGCGACGAGCCGTCCCTCATAGCGGATCTCGACGTCGTTCTCGCCGTAGCCTCGCGGAATGGGTGCCACCACCCGACCCGAGCTCACCACCTGACGGAACTTGTTTTTAGTTCCCTCGTCTCCCGACGCGCGCCAGAACACGTCCACCTTCGAGGCCGCCAGCGGAGGAGCGACCTCCACCGTCAGCCGGTCGAGCGACGCGACGCGGGCGACGGCGTGGGCGAGCTCGCTGGCGCAGAGGGCGCCACCCGGCCGCAGGCAGTAGGCGAACGCGACGACGGCGACGGAGAAAGCGCCTATTGTCGCGGCGACTACGCGCCGTCGTCCTCGCATCCGTGTAGTCCCCGTCGACCTCGGCACTAACCCGCGCGGCGTGAGCCGCTCGCGGAGAGTCGTCGGGGGGGCACCTGCGCCTTCGAGATCCACCCTCCCTTCTGTTTGAACGTCCATTGGCTCGATCGGCTGTCGCGCGTCGCCGCGAACTGGTCGCCGCGCCAGCCGTAGTTGATGTCGACGTCGGCGGCATTGCGTCCCTTCATCTTGACCTCGAGGGAGAACTTCACCCGCCGGCCCCATCTCTTCTCGTACGCTCGGAGCTCGTCGGCCCGAAGCTGCAGGAGACGGAACGACACGTCCTCGAGCGCGAGGCGCGGCTCGGGACCGACCATCACCAGCAGCTCGCCGCTTGCCTCCTTGTCGACGAGCTGCTGAAACGCGGCGAGACGAACGGCCTCCTCGGGGGTCGTCGGCGCGACCGCCCCGAGCGGCGCGGGGTCGGCGCCGTCGCTCAGACCATCGCCGTCGGTGTCCGGATCCGCGGGGTCGGTGCCGAGCCGCGCCTCCTCGACGTCCGTGACGCCGTCGCCGTCAGTGTCTCGAAAGATCGCCGACAGCGGACACCGCACCATCTTGTCGTGAGCGGTGCGTGTCGGCCGCATGGCGACCGGCGGAAACGTGATGCTCGCGTCGTCGAGCTGGTTGACCTCGACGGCGAGTTGCAGGACGTCGCCGTCGAGGATCGGCAGCGCGTCGTTGGCGACGACGACGTAGGGCCGAAGCATCGCGAAGCCGAGCGCCCCGTCCTTCGTCCGTCCGCCCGCGCCGCGCAGCACGACGCGATAACCGGCGTCACCGACCTCGGAGCTCGGGTCGAGCTTGTACGAGAGGTAGATGGCGACCTCCGTGGAGCCGGACTGGCGGGCTACGACCGTGCCGTGCGGCAGCGTCAGCGCGAGCCCGCGACCGAGGTTGCCCTCCTCGGGGCCGCGCGCCTGCGCGGCGCGGTAAGCGCCCGGGAGATCGAGCTCGCTACAGGGAGACGCGAACGGGGCGGCGAGGCGATCGAGCACCGCCTGGTGCAGCGCGGCCTCGGCGACGATGCCGTGAGGGGCGACGATCGCCGGGCTCGCGCTCCTCACGTTCGGTGCCGGTGAATGGGGAGGCGGTGCGTCGTCGGCGATCGGACGCACGGGCCGAGCGACGGGCGCCACCACTGGGCTGCAGGCACCCAGCGCCAGCGTGGCGGCCGCCACGCGCGCGAGCCTCTTCATGCCACGCTGACAACGTCGCCGGGCTCCGGTTCCGCCAGCGTGGCACTCAGTTCCGATCGAATGTGGCTGATGCATTGTGGGTGAGACGAGCGACGCGCGAAAACGTTCTCGTTCGCGAGATCACTCTGCATCCCGTGGGCCAACACTGCGGGTTGCCCACGGCCTAGCGGCCTAGATCCCACCCACAAATGTACGCCGACCCCTTGCTCTGTGGCGACACCGTGACCCGAACCTCCTTACCCTCCATGCGGATGCGGAGGGGGCTCGAGCGACAGGCATTCGGGTCCGGAGACGACGGATCGTAGGGGCGCGTCGAGCGAGCTTCAAGCGACCAGGTGCCGCCCGCCAGCTCGACGCAGGACGATTCCCCACCGCGGAGATGGGCCACTTCACGCGAGCTGCCGCCGCGACTGGCCAGGAGCCGCACCAGCTGCAAGTTCATGACACCACCATCCTCGGCGCGCTCGAAACAGACACGGCCGCTTCGGGGCGCGGCGTGAACGCTCCCGAAGTCGCGGGCGGGCGAAGGCCGGTTCGCGGCACCCGCGGGGTCGACGGCACCCCACGGAACCTCGGCGACCAGGTGGGCGGAGGTCCCCGTCCATTCGTAGAACCGGCACGCGGGTCTACCGGACTCGCCGGGGTCGCCGCACGCTCGCACGACGCGGCTGGTGACCTCGAAGGTGTAGCCGTAGTCCTCTAGATCGGCCACGGCCCACTCCATCGGTCCGAATTCAGCTGGGAAGAAGACACGGCCGTTCCTGCGATCGACGATCGCGAGCTGGGCACACGAGCTCCCGCACCCGATCCGGATCGCGGTGAAGTGACCCGCGAAGTTGGAGTCCCGCTTCGAGCGGCGAAGCAGCGTGCGGTAGCGCCTGGCGTCGGGATGACTGGAGAGGTCGGCCGGTGCCGGAGCCGCCGGCGGAGGCTCGGAGACGCGAAAGTCGCCAAAGCCAGGCGGGCGCGAGGCGGCGCCAGCGTCGACCGCGACGAGGACGATGCCGAGCACCGATGCAACACCCCAACGTCCGGTCATCGTGTGTGGCCGCCCATCTGCGTCTACGGGAAGACGCTTCGGAAGTCGGTGTCCAGGTTCACGTCCTTACGACGACCGTTCTTCGCGAGGAGGCCCTCTACGACCTGCTCTATCTCCGAGCGCGTCCATCGCGCAGAGTCGCTACCAAAGCCTGGGTCGACCTCGGGCATCCTGCGACAGAGGTAGGTAACGAGCTCTCGCCCCGTTCTCCAGACCGCATGCTCATCGGGGATCGAGAAGCCCAGCGCCTTCTCCAGGTCGATGATGAACTCGACGGCTTCAAGACCCATGAGCTCGTCGCTTGCCCTCCCTGAGTTGACCGTCGATCCGTCAGTCCGCCACGCTGACCAGGCGACCGTAGATCGAGTGCGGCCCGACCCAGCCGTTGATGAATCCACGGTTGTTGCCAATCTGGAATCGCCCGTCCTGGATCGCCTTCACGAGGTGCAAGTACTCCGCGCCCTTCACCTTGCAGAGGACAATGTCGCCCACGACCAGCCCCGCCGTATCTGTCGGAGCGACCGTGCACAGCTGGCCAGAGTGGATCTTGGGGACCATCGAGTGACCACGAGGACGAAAGGACACCGTCTCGCCCGCCCGGAGCCGTTCGATGTACTCACTAGCCCATCCCATTCGTCGGTCTAACTCAGCTGGTCCTCGGACGAGCGATGATCGAAACTATCCTCACCAGGAGAGCCGCCCCCGCGATTGAGAGCGGGATCCACCAACGCGTGACGAGCTCCCCCAAGAACATGAGCGTCACGACGACGGACAGGACGGAATCGTTCAGGATCTGCAGCGGGGTGTCGCGCCGGAGAATGCCTCGAGCGACCAGGACGCTTGTCCACGCCGCCAGCATCACGAACGGCACCATGTAGAAGGTCTTGTCCATCGTCACCCCCTCGGGGCCAGGTTATCCGGGTCCGGGCGTCTGCACCGGCGGATCCTCGACCTCGAACCGCGGGAATAGCCGTGACGTCACGAAGCCCACAGCGACCGGAACTTCGGCGGCGCGCCGCATGAGTCGGCCGGACTTGATGAACAAGACGACCAGGACCACGATGCCCGCCGCCGCACCCAAACCACCCATGACGACCGTGCTGAACCGCGTCGCCCGAATCGTTGCCCAGCAGTGACGACACGCGAACGTCCATCGCACCGTCATCGTCAGGAGCACGATGGGTCCTACGAGTCCGTGACACGCTGGGCAACGACGAACCATGTCGGCTTGTCCGGATAACGATACTGGCGTTCGGCGGCGAACGCGAGAGAGAGCGTAACGACCGACGCACCCGTCCCCTGCGACGCCAGCCTCACGCCCGCGTTCGTGCTCTTCGCCGCGACGCCAGTCCCAAGAGCCCGCCGAGGCCGATGGTCCCAGCAGCTATCGACAGTCTCGCGTTGGGGGGCCATACGACGAGATCGGCCGACACCTGTTCGGCGGTCATGCACCGCCGGGCCGACGTGAGGCAGACCAGAGCGACCGCCTCTCCCACCGGCCGCTTCCCGTAAAGCTGCACCACCTGCCACCCGAGCTCGGGATCGTCCACGCCGATCGTGCAGTAGCTCTTGTCGGAAGGGCCGCTACCGTGGCCGTACTTGGGCCCGCCGGACGACACGACACTACCGACGACTCTTCGGCCCTGCTGAGAGAAGGGAATTGCCTCGGGACGGGCGATGAGCAGCTGGAACGCCGCCATGACCACACCGACGCCAGCGAGCAGTAACGGAAGGCCGGGACCGATTGCCCGCAACAGTCTCTTGGGCCGGCTCACACCCTTCTCCGACCCGAGTGAGTCCACCGATCTCTCAATCACGCTTGTGGAGGTCCGAGATCCATCGGAATGTCGAACACTGCGCTGTTACCCGTTACCGAGCGTCACTTTGCAAAGCCCACTTGATGAATTTCACGGCCGCGTAGACCGCTCCGACGAGAAACAGGAGCCCCGTCCACGCGACGGTCACTCCGATGATGGGGATTCCGGGGGAGTCGCCACCAGTCGACACGTGTCCGCCGGCTGCGATTTCGGCAGCCTCCGTGTGCTGGAGGCACAGGGCAGTGAGCAGCGCCACGGCCGGCACCGACAACACGCCGCCCACGATGATCATCAAGGCTCTTCGCGGTCCCGTCATGCTGGGCGCGTGCCTCGACGTCGATTCGCCTTGCCCTCGCGGAGCCACCAGGCCGGGATGCCCAGCTCGGCAGGTCCTTCGTCACCGCCGCCGCCGATGGGGCCGCCAGGGGCCGCACCGGGCGGCGAGCGCCCGATCGAAGGTTCCGGGAAGAGCTCCTTGATCGTCTCGATGACGCGGTCGATGTGGCTTTGCGCGCCCACTGCCAGCGAACCGGTCGCGAGCACGATGAGAATCCAGCGGTCGTGAATCGTGAAAGCCTCGACTCGATGGGCGCCGCACAGACACTCCTTGCGCGCGTAGGACGAACCGAGGAGCTCCAGATCCCAGTCGCCCCAGTCCGTGGGCATGCACTCCAGGGCGTCGAACGCCTTCCAGAACGCCCACGCCGTCGCCTCCTCACTCGAGGCCTGCACGTGACCCGTCGCGCCGTCGATGAGGCCCACGACCGTCGCGCCGGTGCGAGCCTTGAGCGATCTCAGCAGCGCCCTGGTGCCCGCGTCGTTCGGCTTAAACGCCCGAGGTCCTTCCCCCGACACCCCGAAATGGTACCGCAAGATTCCCCGCGCGCGAACGTCAGCAGAAGGGCACACCGAAAAAGGGAACGTCCGCGAGCAGCTTCAGGACCACCAGGTCGATCACCGTCGACACGGCCGTCCCTACGCCAGCCCACAAGAAGGTCGCGGGATTTCCGCCCACGGGTTTGAACCACACGCGAATCAAGAAGGCCCAGACCAAAAAACGAGGGACCGTCAGGATCGCGTAGCAGATGGGGCCCCAGGACTCGCCCCAGGCGTCGGCGAATCTCATCAAGCCGACGCCAAGCGCCAACCCGATGACCCACCCCAGGACGACGCGCACGCCGCTGAAGAACCAGACGTTGCCGCGCGTGGTGCCACGTCGCTTGGCCTGATGCCCCACCGCGGCGTAGCCCACGAACTTCACCGCGGCGAGAGCTAGCGGATTGGGGAGCAGCATCGGTCGGGATAACGCTCTCGCGTTCAGCGGCGACCAGCCGTCCGAGCGAAACGACGAACGGTGAGCACCCGGTGCACCGCGTGGCTAGACGGGGTCCTTTCGGACGCCGCATCCCTTCATCTGCCACCCGCCGCCTGGCTGCCGCTCGCGGAACTCGGGCCGGTACTCGCTGCGCGCGTCAGCGCTCAGAAGCGCGCAGGGATCGAACCAGTGTACGGTGCGCGCGTGGTCGAGGATCGGGGGCATCGCGCCGCTGAAATCGGGGGCATCGGGACAGCGGTAGTGCCAGAGAGCTTCTTCTCTCGGCGGCGACTCGAGGCAGAGGACCTCCTTCACGCCGCCGTTGCAGTTCGTCGCGACGACCAACACCGGCCCGGGCAGGCGGCCCCTCGGCTCGATCCGGAGGAGCAGGTCGTGGTGGAACTCGCCACGCTGCCAGTGATCGAGAAGCTCGTACCCTCCGAAGTTGACCCTCAGATCGGAGAGAAGAGCTCCCAAGCCGAGATTCTGCGCAATCGCCTCCACACCCATCGCGTGATCTTGTCAGATTAACCCGCGGCGTTCGGGATTTCTTCC
>Ga0306920_100015563_pt1 | contig 10432 bp, 9 predicted proteins | sample flu12Cox44000170_FD_204666 | JGI IMG/M metagenome (GOLD analysis project Ga0306920, IMG submission 204666) | Lab enrichment of tropical soil microbial communities from Luquillo Experimental Forest, Puerto Rico - flux4day.12C.oxic.44.000.170 (v2)... | ecosystem: Environmental > Terrestrial >... | reverse complement strand
TGGACGACGTTTACCAATTTCTCTTTCAGCCCGCCTCAATTCCAAACGACCGACCAAATCCCGCCTACAAGTTCTGCCGTCCTGTATCGAGTGATGCCGCAGTGATGTGGTAGGGAAGGCGCGCGGGTCAGTTCTTCACCCGACAGCAACTCGCTTCCAGTCATCGGGCCGCGATGTAATCTGGATCATGCCCGGCGAGAAGCATTGGCACGGCGCCACGCCGACCACCGCCGTGACCCATGTTGCCGTTCAGGAGCGCCTTGACAGCAAAGTGGTTGACTGGACGGAAAAGGTAGGCGATGAACAATACCGGAAGTAATCGGATCCAATCATAACGAAATCGAAAGGAGCATCCAGGTATGTATAAAACGAAGGCTTATTCGGCTGCCAGCGCGACTTCGCCACTGGATTCCACTAAAATTGTGCGTCGCGACCCAACCGAACGCGATGTGCAGATCGAAATCCTTTTCTGCGGCATCTGTCATTCCGATCTCCACCAGGTGCGAAACGAGTGGAGCGGGGTTATGCCCACAATCTACCCTTGCGTCCCCGGTCATGAGATCGTCGGGCGTGTTACAAAGGTTGGCCCCGCCGTTAAGAAGTTCAAGCCGGGCGAGCTCGCCGCAGTCGGTTGTATGGTGGACTCGGACGGCACCTGCCCCCAGTGTCAGGCCGGTCTGGAGCAGTTCTGCCCGCACCTGACACTGACCTATAACTTCCCGGACAAGCACCTCGGTGGCGTCACCTATGGCGGCTACTCGGATAGTATCGTCGTGGATGAACGGTTCGTTTTGCGGGTCCCTTCCAACCTCAACCTCGCCGGCGCCGCGCCCCTTCTCTGTGCCGGGATTACTACCTACTCCCCTATGCGCCACTGGGGCGTCACTAAAGGGCAGAAAGTTGGGGTGGTTGGACTAGGTGGACTGGGCCACATGGGGGTGAAATTTGCTCACGCATTCGGAGCGCACGTCGTGGTCTTTACCACCTCACCCGGCAAGAAGGAAGATGCGCTGCGTCTTGGGGCCGATGAAGTCGTTGTTTCCCGCAATGCCGACGAGATGCAAAAGCACGCTTTCAGCTTCGATTTCATCCTTGATGCTGTCTCTGCCGACCACGATATCAATGCGTACATCAACTTGCTGCGCCGTGACGGCAACATCACACTTGTCGGCGCACCGGAGAAGCCTCTCGCCCTCGCTGCTTTCGGCCTTATCATGGGACGCCGCAGTCTCTCCGGCTCTGCCATCGGCGGCGTCGCCGAAACTCAGGAGATGCTCGACTTTTGCGGAAAACACAACATCACCTCCGATGTCGAAGTCATCCCGATTCAGAAAGTCAACGAGGCTTACGAGAGACTTATCAAGTCTGATGTGAAGTACCGCTTCTCAATCGATATGGCTTCGCTGAAATCCGAATAACCAGTTGAACGCCGGCGAAGGCCTAAACGCTGTCATTCAGCAACGCTCTGGTTCTGGTGACAAGCAAGATGCGGTGTGAAAGGCAGCCATAAAACTGCTGAGATTCATTCTGCATCGCCCTCTTCGAGCAACAGCCGATCGTTCATAGACAACATCGACGTCGTACGTAAGTCTAGCCGCAGCATGAACGATTCCCGCGACGCCGCCAACAGGATAAAATGGACACCTCCATGCACCAGGGCGGGCAGAAGTTTTTCGAATTGAGCGCTCAAGCACGGTTCTTTTTCGGTCGGCTTTGGCCTGCTGGCCTGGCTTACGAAGTTCAGAGGCGAACGCGGATAGCCGCACCAGTTTCTCGAGCCGTTGTCCGTGAGTCAGCTTTAAATTTTCTCTCAACAAAGTCCGATCCAAATCGCGCGCATATACGCGCGTACGACTGGATCAATTTCCCTAGGCCTCTTCACAACCCGAACTTTGCTGGCTAATCTCGATGGTAAACTTCCGCGCCTTTTTCAACAAACTCCCTCGCTTTTTCTTGCATTCCTTGTTTGAGCGCATCCGAATCACTCAGACCCTGTTCAGCCGCGTATTTACGAACATCTTCCGTGATTTTCATCGAACAGAAATGTGGCCCGCACATGCTGCAGAAATGCGCGAGTTTGGCGCCTTCCTGAGGCAAGGTTTCGTCGTGAAATTCGCGGGCCGTCGGAGGATCGAGGCTGAGATTGAACTGATCTTCCCATCGGAATTCAAAGCGAGCCTTGCTCAGGGAGTCATCTCGGAGGCGAGCGGCAGGATGGCCCTTTGCCAAATCGGCGGCATGGGCTGCAATTTTGTAGGCAATGACGCCGTCCTTCACGTCCTTTTTGTTGGGCAATCCCAGGTGTTCTTTGGGCGTCACGTAACAAAGCATGGCGCAGCCATACCAGCCAATCATTGCGGCGCCGATCGCGCTGGTGATGTGGTCGTAACCGGGAGCGATATCGGTCGTTAGCGGGCCAAGCGTATAAAACGGCGCCTCGTCACACCACTTTAGCTGCTTGTCCATGTTCTCCTTGATCAGGTGCATGGGAATATGACCCGGACCTTCGTTCATGACCTGGCAACCCATTTCCCAGGCTATTTTAGTCAATTCTCCCTGAGTCTCGAGTTCTGCGAATTGAGCTTCATCATTGGCATCTGCAATCGAGCCCGGACGCAAGCCGTCACCCAGGCTGAAGCTGACATCGTACGAGCTCATGATCTCGCAGATTTCCCGGAACTGCGTGTAGAGAAAACTCTCCTTGTGATGCGCCAAACACCATTTGGCCATAATTGACCCTCCTCGCGAAACGATGCCCGTAACTCGGCGCGCCGTCAGCGGCACGTAGCGAAGCAGCACTCCGGCGTGCACCGTAAAATAATCAACTCCTTGCTCGCACTGCTCAATTAGTGTGTCCCGATAAACTTCCCACGTTAGCTCCTCTGCTTTGCCACCCACTTTCTCCAGCGCCTGGTAAATCGGCACGGTGCCAATGGGCACGGGCGAATTGCGCAAAATCCACTCTCGCGTTTCGTGGATATTCTTGCCTGTGGACAAATCCATCACGGTGTCGGCTCCCCACTTGGTCGCCCAGCGCATTTTCTCGACCTCTTCTTCAATGCTGGAAGCCACAGCCGAGTTGCCAATATTGGCGTTAATCTTCACCAGAAAGTTGCGTCCGATAATCATCGGTTCGCTTTCCGGGTGGTTTATATTGGCTGGAATAATCGCTCGCCCGCGCGCGACCTCGTCGCGGACGAATTCCGGGGTGATGTGTCCTGGAATGCTTGCGCCGAACGATTCGGATCCCAATTCACGCCGGCCGGTTGACCCGTTCGAGTCCGCGAGGTCATGTCCCAGGTTTTCACGAATGGCGATGAATTCCATTTCCGGAGTGATCACTCCCTGCCGTGCGTATTGCAGCTGAGTCACGACCTTGCCCGGTTTGGCGCGCAGTGCCTCGCGCTTTAAAGCATCCGGTAGCACGGCATCGCTACGACCCGGGATCGGTTTATAAGATCTTGCCACGGGGTGCACGTCTCCCCGCGCCAGGATCCAGGGGCGGCGCAGTTCGGGCAGCCCTTTCTCAACATTCCCATGAAAACCGGGGTCTCCCCAAGGACCAGAACAATCGTAAACTCGCACAGGTTCATTTGCGTCGGTCCGTCCGTTCATCCCTTTGCTTGGACTCAGCTGAATCTCCCGCAGCGGTACTCTCAGCTGAGGATGAATCTCGCCGGAAACATAAACCTTCACGGAAGCCGGTAAAGGTTCGGTGCTGTGGGGCTCGAATGCAGTACGGTTAGCGATCATAGTGGCCTTTCATCCTGCGAAACCTGTCCCCGGCCGGGCTGGAGAGGAAAGTTCCCTTCGCCAGCATTACCTGGAGCAGGTTCAACGGGTCTGCCGCGCTCCCGCGCGACACTCTCAGCCTTTGCGTCGACACACGTCGCCGCCGGTAGGCTCCCCAGTAACTTATTCAGATGGTAAGCCTCCAGGAAGTCAGGGTCAAGGGGTCGGCACGCGGCGCGGACTTTCCAGCCCCCAGGAACGTCCGACGGCAATGCGGCGCTTACTGCAAATTGAAATTTTTCGTTTCCAATTTGCAATCCCCCGCAAAGCCCAAGAACTTTATCCTTGACGATGTTAATGCAGCTTCTTTATAAAGTAAGAAACCTAGCTCCCCAATGAGCGCCTCCTCAAACTTCATGGACATGCACCCGGGCCTGCGTAAAGAAAGCAAATCTGAAGGATTCACACTTATTGAGTTGCTGGTCGTCATTGCCATCATTGCGATCCTGGCCTCAATGCTGCTACCTGCCCTGTCGCGGGCCAAAGCCAAAGGCCAGGCGGCTTCTTGCGGCAGCAATGCCAAGCAGTTGCAGGTTTGCTGGCTGCTATACGCGCTGGATTTCAACGATACCATGGTGCCGAATGCCATCGATGATTCCCATGCCTGGATCGATGGTTCGGGAGCCGCTCTGGCTTACGATTTACCGGGAGCCACCAACATCGCCACAATCCAGCGAGGTTTGCTTTTTCAATACAATAGGCAGGTCAAGATATATGTGTGCCCCGGCCAACAGCGCGTCGAGGTGATGAGCCGAAACGCCCTTTTGGCCCTTCCCCCTGCTCGCAGTTTTTCCATCAGCGGTCAAATGCATGGCGGCAGCTGGAACGGCACTGATGTGGATCCGATTTTCCTGGGGTCAAACCCACATTCCGCCCCGGCGTATCGCAAGACCGCCCAGATTAATAGGCCATTGCCGGTCAACGCTTTCGTCTTCGTTGACGAAAGCGAATACACAATCGATGACGGTTATTTCGCGGTTTTGGTCAACGAGGACACCTGGCAGAATTTCCCTGCCTACCGGCATGGCGGTTCAGCCAGTTTATCCTTTGCCGATGGTCACAGCGAAATTAAGAGGTGGCAGGAGCCCAGCACGGGCCTTCTCAAAAACCCGACTGGCTTCAGCCCGGCCCCAAAATCCGGCTCGCAACGAAATCGTGACCTCCAGTGGCTCTCTGACCGTTACATAGACCCTCCCAAACCCTGATTTGCGACAACAATAACGAGCAGTTTTGACAGGGTGTAACAAGATGCACAGGAGGAGTAGCAGGCGGTCAAAACCGTAAATTCGGACGTTTCTTGATCCTGTCTTCATTCGTGGGTTCATCCCGTTAATCGCGTGGGCTCCCCTTACTGGCCCTAGTCCATTTCCCTAATATTGAATCAGGGTGCGTCCTAATTGTCCTCACACAAAGGCTCTCTTAAATTGGCTTCATGCAGGCAACTTATGTCGGGCAGTCTACGGGCACGCGACGACCTACCAATGATTCAGGCCTCGAGCCCGCTTCTCCCGGCGCTGCGGGTCAAGTCTCGGCGCCGTCATTACGTTCCCGTCCCTCTCTTTTTAAGGCTCGCCCGGCCCCGCCCGGCAATGGTGATCGCGGATTAATCGAGGCCCTGGCCAGCTCGAAAGTTTTTCAGGAATATGAACGGGGATTTACCGAAGCGACGGGCCTGCCAGTCGCATTGCGGCCGGTCGAGACCTGGCAATTGCCTCACCACGGCAAACGAAACGAAGGTCCGTTTTGTTCGCTTATTTCGCAGAAAAGTCGCGCTTGCGCTTCGTGTCTTTCGGTGCAGGAGAGACTGACGGAAATGGCATCGGATCAGCCTCACACGATTGGCTGCCCTAACGGACTTTGTGATACCGCCGTTCCCGTGCGTCTTGGGGACCGGTTGATTGGCTTTCTCCAAACCGGACAGGTGTTCCGCAAAAAGCCAAGCGAGGGGCAATTCGAGCGGGTGGCAAAACAAGTTGCTCAATGGGGAGTCGACGTCAGCCGCCCGGTTCTGCGCGATGCCTATTTTGCCACTCGAATCGTGCCTCCGAAACAGCATGAAGCGATTGTCAGACTCTTAACTATTTTTGCTCAGCATCTGTCAATGTTGAGCAACCAGGTTGTCGTCCAGCAGGAGAATGCCGAACCTCCAGTCATCCTGCGGGCGAAGGAATTCATTCAGGAACACCAGACAGAAAATCTGCGGCTCGGCCACGTGGCCAAGGCCTGCAATACGAGCACCTTTTATTTCTGTAAGATGTTCAAGAAAGTTACCGGCATTAACTTCACCGATTATTTGTCTCGAGTCAGAATCGAGAAATCCAAAAACCTGCTGCTCAATCCCAATTTGCGCGTCAGCGAGATCGCCTTTGAAGTTGGCTTTCAATCCCTGACCCACTTTAACCGGGTTTTCAAAAAAATCCTCGGCCAATCTCCGACAGAATATCGGATGCAATTGCTTGGGTCTCGCGGGTGAACCATTCCAAAAGATAGGACTGGCATTGCACCGGGGATTTCGGATAGTCCCTGCGCTGACGCATGAGTGACTACGCGCGGATGACCCGGGCGCAATTGATTGCCCGTTTAAAGAGGCTGGACCGTTCAACTCAGAGCGTTAAAAATCCGGCCTCCGCAAAAACGCGTGCCAATCTGAGCGACACCGAGCAGCGGTTGCGCGCGATTCTTCAGACTGCAGTTGAGGGAATCATCACCATCGACGAGCGCGGAATAGTGGAATCGATGAATCCGGCTGCCGAGAAGACCTTTGGCTTCAAGGCTGAGGAAATCGTAGGAAAAAATGTTAGCCTTCTGATGCCGTCCCCATACCGTGAGGAACACGACCATTACATGGCCAATTATGTGCAGTCAGGCCAGGCAAAGATTATAGGCATCGGCCGGGAGGTCATCGGCCAGCGAAAGGACGGCACTGTATTTCCGATGGACCTTGCCGTGAGTGAGGTGCGGTTGGCCGAGCGCCGGCTATTTACAGGATTCGTGCGTGACATCAGCGAACGCAAGAAAGCCGAGGCCCGCCTTGCCGATCTGGCTCAATCATTGGGTGAGAAAAACAAAGAGCTTGAAACTATTGTGTATGTGGCGTCGCACGACCTTCGTTCTCCGCTGGTGAACATCCAGGGCTTCAGCCGGGAATTAATGCACGCCTGCGATCGACTGCGCAAGGGCCTCACCGGTTCAGCGAATGCAGAGCCCAATGCTGTATCGATGCCCATTCTTGATCCACAGCTTGCGACAATATTGCGCCAGGATATTCCTGAGGCTTTGCAATACATCCAGGCCGGAGTGACCAAAATTGATGCTCTCTTGGCTGGATTTCTTCGCTATTCAAGGCTGGGCAAGGCGGCCTTGCGTATTGAGCGTCTTAAAATGAACAGTCTGCTTGATGGCATTCAACAGACCATGGAGTTTCAAGTCCAAAAGGCCGGCGCTACCCTCGTCATCGACGCGCTACCCGATTGTTTCGGTGATGCTACTCAGGTCAACCAGGTGTTTTCCAACCTGTTCGATAATGCCATCAAGTATCGCCACCCCGATCGCCGGCCGTCCATCCGTGTGACGGGCGGGATTGAAGGACACCGGTCCGTCTATGCAGTCCGCGACAACGGCATGGGAATCGCCCGGGATCATCAAGCGAAAATTTTCGAGATTTTTCACCGGCTCAATCCATTGTTGGGCGAAGGGGAGGGGCTTGGTCTGACTATAGCGCAGCGTATCCTGGAACGGCAGAATGGTCGCATTTGGGTTGAATCAGATCCCGGGGACGGTAGTTGTTTTTTTGTTTCCTTGCCTGCCCTCGAGACGGTTAGAGTTAAGCCGTGAATGCCCATCGTGAAGTCGTCATCCTGGTGGCGGAGGATGATTCAGGCCACGCCCGACTGATCGAAAAAAACCTCACACGCGCTGGCCTTGGCAACCCTATTGTGCGGTTTGATAACGGGCAGGCTGTGCTCGATTTCCTTTTTCGCCGCGGTCCCGGGCCGCAACGCGCCTCAGAAATGCCCTATTTGCTGCTGCTTGATATCCGCATGCCAAAAGTTGATGGCATCGAGGTGCTTCGTCAGCTCAAACAGGACACTGAACTTCGCAAGATCCCCGTGATCATTCTAACCACGACCGATGACCCGCGCGAAGTGGAGCGTTGCCACGCGATTGGTTGTGCCAGCTACATCATTAAACCGGTCGATTACGACAAATTCGCAGAGGCCATAAAAGGGCTGGGCTTGTATATCTCCCTGGTTCAAGTGCCAGACATCAAGAGCAGCGAGTGAACCATCGCAATGAGCCGCCGTTTGTGACTTGAACGTGTCAATGGAGGAGAGTTCTCATCCACAGTCGGTCCTCGTTGTCGATGACGATCGCGGCTTACTGCGGCTCATCCAGCGCTCGCTTCAGCGCGAAGGCTTTTCGACGGCGGTTGCCAATAGCGGAAGTGGCGCTTTGGATTGGCTCCAACACAATCGGGCGGACCTCCTGTTAGTTGATCTGAAGCTGCAGGATATCGAAGGACAGGACCTGGTCGCTCGCCTGACGCAAGCCGGTCGATGCCCTCCGTTTATCATTATTACTGGACAGGGGGACGAACGCGTCGCCGTAGAAATGATGAAACGCGGCGCTCAGGATTATCTGGTGAAGGACGTCGATTTCCTTCAATTCGTCCCGGCTGTGGTAAAGCGGGCATTGGAGAAGCTCAGGAATGAAAAGCGGTTGGCTGAGGCCGAGGAACAGGTGCGCCTGGTTCGCAGCGTGGTTGAGCAAGGGTTTAGCGCGGTGCTGATCGCCAGCGCCGAGGTCCCGGACCTCAAGGTAATCTATATCAATCCCGCGTTTGCCCGCGCCACCGGATACGTACCCGAAAAAGTGGTGGGCCAGCCGCTCAGAAATCTGGCCGCCCTTGAACATGTATGTCACAGGTTGCAGACGGGGTTGCCCGCTGGGGAGCCTTTCCTGGACGAGATTTCAGCGTTTCAGACAAAAAACGGCGAACGCTGGGGCGAATGGCGCATCGGCCCAGTCAAAGATTTGGCCGGCAGAAATACTCATTGGCTGATCATTTTTCGCGACATTACTGAACACAAACGTCTGGAACGTGAAATTCTCGAAATTAGCGACCAGGAACGCCGCCGGATTGGTCAGGATCTTCATGACGGTTTGTGCCAGGAATTGGCAGGAATCGAATTGATGAGCCAGGTGTTGCATCAAAAGTTGGGCGCAAAATCCAAAGCAGATGCGGCGCGTGCCGGCGAGATCGCCCGCTATGTGCGTGAGGCAATTACGCAAACACGCTCCTTGGCACGCGGTCTGGCGCCCGTGACACTGGAGTCCGAAGGTTTGCCTTCCGCATTGAACGAACTGGCGGCCACCACCGAGAAATTGTTCGGAATATCTTGCAAGGTCGAGTGTGCGGATTTGCTTCCGATGCTGGCGACCCCAACGGCCATGCACTTGTACCGAATTGCTCAAGAAGCTGTGTCCAACGCCATTAAGCATGGCAAAGCCACCCGGGTTGTTATCCGAGTGCAATCCAGGGCTGAGCGCCTGGACCTGCAGGTGATCGATAATGGTTGTGGGATGCCCAAGGTGCTGCCGCGTAACGATGGAATGGGCTTGAGGATTATGCGATACCGTGCCGGTATGATGAGCGGACTGCTTTCAATACAGCCTCATGAGAGCGGCGGAACTTCGGTTTCCTGCTCCGTGCCACTTCGCGTCTCCCCGGCACCTGGCGCTTAACGGGCTCAGCCCGGAATCACAGATGAACCATCATAGAACTATTGAAGTCCGGTAACTTATGCCACCGAAAAAATCCACCGGCGCCAAAAAGAGAATTCTCATCGTTGATGACCACCCGATGATGAGAGAAGGGCTTGCCCAGTTGATCGAGAACGAGCTGGACCTGAAAGTTGATTCGCAGGCTGATTCCGCCGCTCAGGCCCTGCGAATCATCGAAACATCAGTGCCTGACCTGCTTCTGCTTGATATTTCTTTGCCCGATAAAAGTGGGCTTGAGGTGATCAAGGACATTCATGCTCTTCACCCTGGTTTGCCGGTGCTGGTTGTGTCGATGCATGATGAATCTTTATACGCTGAGCGGGTGCTGCGTGCGGGTGGACGGGGTTATATTATGAAGCAGGAAGGCGGCAAGAGGCTTATGCAGGCGATCCGTCAGGTGCTTGGCGGAAGTATCTACGTCAGTGAGAAGATCTCTGCTAAAATCCTGGAGACTTTCTCCGGCCACAGAAGTGATTCCCGATCTGCGGTGGAAAACCTTTCAGACCGCGAGTTTGAGGTTTTCCAACTACTCGGCCAGGGCCTTGGAACCCGCCAAATCGCTCAGCACCTTCATATCAGCGTCAAGACCGTTGAAGTGCACCGTGTCAATATTCGCAAAAAGCTAACCTTGTCCACGGGAGGAGAACTTGTGCGCTACGCGATTCGCTGGAATGAATCGCAGAGGCCATAGTCAATCGCGGATGGGCCCGGACAATATGGATTTTTGGGTAGTTCCGTAAGGTGCGAGCAGACTTTTTCCTACAAAAGGCGTGAAGAGAACGGATTCCGCTGGCACAGAAGGAAATCCGCGTTATCGCGGTTAAAGGTTTGGCCTTAAACAAAAACTGAGCTCTTT
>Ga0306920_100015562_pt1 | contig 10432 bp, 6 predicted proteins | sample flu12Cox44000170_FD_204666 | JGI IMG/M metagenome (GOLD analysis project Ga0306920, IMG submission 204666) | Lab enrichment of tropical soil microbial communities from Luquillo Experimental Forest, Puerto Rico - flux4day.12C.oxic.44.000.170 (v2)... | ecosystem: Environmental > Terrestrial >... | reverse complement strand
GAAGAGCATGCCGTAACCATGAAGACGTTGGGCGACGCGATCCTCCTGCGAAACCGCATGCTCGAGGTTCTGGATATAGCGGACAACGATCCTGACGAGGCCGAGCGCAAGGCGCTGCTGACGGTAGTAGTGGCGGGCGGCGGCTTCGCCGGCGCTGAAACCGTCGGCGCCGTCAACGACCTTTTACGCGCAGCGATCAAGTTCTATCCCAATTTGAGAGAGGACATGCTTCGCATTGTCCTGGCGCATGCCGGTGAAGTAATTCTCCCGGAGTTGGGTGAAAGCCTCGGGCGCTATGCTCAAAAAGAGCTCGGCCGGCGGGGAGTGGAGATTCGATTGAAGACCAACGTTGTTGGCTTCGACGGCAGGGAATTGACCCTGAACGATGGCATGCGAATCGCCACTCGCCTCGTCATCTGGACCGCTGGTATCACGCCGTCGCCGCTGCTCGCGGGTCTGCCCTGCGCCATCGAGCGAGGCCACATCCTCGCAGACGCATGCCTTCGGGTGCCGGACTGGCCGGGTGTGTGGACGCTTGGCGACTGCGCGTTAGTGCCCGACCCACTGAACCCGGGTAGGTTTTATCCCCCCACGGCGCAGCACGCCATCCGCCAGGCCGCTGTACTGGCACGCAACATAGTGGCGCGAATGCAGGGCCAGGCGCCTCAACCCTTTAGGTTCAGGACCCTCGGCATGCTAGCCGCCATCGGACGGCGCGTAGGCGTGGCAGAGATTCTCGGCGTGAGGTTCTCGGGCATTATCGCTTGGTTGCTCTGGCGCGCCATCTACCTGAGCAAACTTCCGGGTCTCCAGAACAAGGTTCGGGTTTCGCTGGATTGGGCTCTCGATCTTGTTTTCTCAAAGGACATCGTTGAGTTGCCCACGTTACGCTCGCCAACCATGTCGGAGGTAGAAGTGCCTGCGGCCGGCGCGTCTCATGAACACGAACCTCCAACGCTGGAACATAGGAAGAAGCGGGCATGAGCGGCGAGTTGCCGATGCCATCCTGTTTCGAATTCGGGCCTTCGCGGAGAGTTTGCTGAGGCATCTGCCTGCTTCTTCACGGAGCCTCCCGCCGGCGCTCATACGTGGCTATGCGAGCAACCCCTTTGCTGTCCTCCTCTTGCTCTAGCAGCCAAACCGGTTGGGTCTCGGTATCCGCCGCAAAAGCGATTTCCGAGGTCGCGCTATTTTGGTCTAAAGGCAGTGCCTGTGCATCACGATTTCAAGAGGAAAAAACATATGCTACAGGATACACATCTTCAATCGTGTATCGACGAGTGCACTCACTGTCACGCCATTTGCTTAAGAACCCTTCAATATTGCCTGGAGAAGTCCGGCCGGTATGCCGGCGCAAATCATGTCCGGCTGCTACAGGACTGCAGCGAGATCTGCCTCGCTTCCGCCAATTTCATGATCCGAGCTTCCGAGTTTTACCCCAACACGTGCGGCGTTTGTACTGAGATCTGCGATCGCTGCGCCCGAAGCTGCGAAAAGATTGGAGGGGGCCAGGATGAGCACATGAACGAGTGCGCCCAAACCTGCCGACGATGCGCTCACAGCTGCCACGAAATGTCCGTTTCAGGACGCTTGGTAGCATGATTCAAGTGGTTGGCTTTTCATCTTGATCGGAGCAAAAAATATCAATCAGTTTCAGACAGCCGCCACTGAAATTTCGAAGGAAGACCAAGTGGGCGAGGACGTTTACAGCCGCACCCTCTGGAAGGGAATCATGGGAAGGAAGCGGTACCCCGGGCGACTCGGACGACGAGAAGCGCTCGAACTGACCATCGGGCCACGAATGGATGCGTGTTCATTCGTGTCCCTCGCGCGCTCAAGTGGTCTTTGATGTTTTGATTGGGGCATTGGTTGAGACGTCTATCCGCACCTCCCACACTACCGCGGCCCGTTCTTTTATTCGGCGAGTTTCCACAATCTATGCCAAGGTTCGATAAATCATGCGTGTGCTGATATGTGCTACGGCCATTCCACCAACCACTTCAGGATCAACGAGATGTGACAGTCACGCCAGGCGTTTAGCTCGCACTTCGCCGCCGACCACACCAAGCGTCTCCATGAGAAGCTGCAGCCGATGCTCGGCAGCCCATTCCGCGAGGGCCTGCATCGGCTGCTGTAGCGTTCGAGCGGTCAGAAGATCAGCTTCAACCCTAATTGAATCGCCCGCGCTCCGCCTGAACCCAGCACCGGGTTGGAGCTGACTACGTCCGGTGTTTGCGGCCGGAACCCGAAGCTCACGCCGCCCTCGGCGGAAGGATCGGTGTACGAGTTGTCGCCGCCCGGCCCGCCAAACGGGTTGGCGATGTTCGGGTGGTTGAAAATGTTAAAGAACTCCGCCCGAAACTGCGCCTTGACCCGCTCTTTGATCGAGACGGACTTCGTCAACGACAGGTCCACATTGTAGTACGGCATGCCCCGGAAAATATTCGGTCCGGTTGTCCCGTAGCTGCCGAATGCCGGCGGAATCAGCACCGAACTTCCGTTCGCGTAGCATCCCAGGTTGGCCAATGAGGCTACCGCCAGCGGTCCGTTCGCCTGCGCTTTCGCCAGGCAGGTCGGGTTGGTGGTACCGGCAAAGTACGGAATGCCTCCCGCTCCTTGGTTGGTATTCATCCAAAAGTTCTTCGAGGTTTTGAAGTCGTCCGGGTTTCCGTAGAAGTTCCACTGTTCGCCGATTGGTGATTGGCTTCCCATTTCGTTGGTGCCGCTGAAATCCGTGGTGAGATCGTTGATGCCCCACGGCATCGCGCTCTGCAGGTTGACGATCGAATTGATCGACCAGCCCTGCAGGATTTGCCCTGGCGACTTCACGCCGGGAATCGCATAGGTGACCGAGAACGTGAAATGGTGCCTCACATCGAACTGCGTGTTGCCGTAGAGGCTCCGCACGTTGTTGCTGTCGATCGGGCTCAGGAACGACCAGTTGTCCGGGGACATCCCCAACGAATGCGCCAGCGTGTATCCCATCACGAACGAGACTCCGTGTGAGGTTCGCTGCGTTAACGAAACCTGCATGCCGTTATAGTTAGACCAATTGTTATTCGACAGCCAGTAGATATTGCTTAGATAGGGAAACTTCTTTGCGAAGGGCTGAGCAGCCACTTCGGCATCACCGTCGGGGCCACCCTTGTCCGGACCGCAATGGTCATAGCCCGTATTTGCGCTCGCGAGACAAACGTTTGCAGGGCTCCCTGGAGTGGCAGGATTTCCCCATCCGGGGCTGAAGCCGTTCACCAAATGGGGTTGATTCAGATCGGTTAAACCAACCAGCTTGGTGGCGTGGTTGCCCACGTAGGAAACGTCCAGCGAGAGGTTGGGAGTGAGCGCCTGCTGAATCCCGAAATTCCAATTGGTAACGTACGGCGTCCGCAAATTGCGGTCGACGCCTAAAGTTACGCACGGCTGGGGCGTCAGGCCGTTCGCGAGCGTCACGCTACCGTCGCCGCACGCCGGGGAAGCATTGAAGAGAGTTTTGTTGGATCCGTTACCCGCCCAAGCAGCCTCGACGGGTCCAAGCGCCGAACCAGAAAATTGAATTGCTCCAAGATTAATGGTGCCTCCCGCCGTGGTGGGAGTGGTGTTGTTATTGGTGTATAAAGGAACGCCGGTCGGTATCGTGCGGAGCCCGAGGAGGTTGCCAATGGCCATGAACGAATCGAAGGTGGGCTGTTCGTAGAAAATACCGCCGGCGGCGCGGACCACCGTCTTGCCATTCCCGAAGACGTCCCATGCCAGCCCCAGGCGCGGCGCGAAGTTATTGTGGTCCCCGTTGTAAATGGACGGGATCTGTTTTCCTACTTGCACCAATCCCAAGTTCGGATCGAAATTGCCGAGCAAGTTGTTGGCGTCTTTCGGGACCGTGTTGAGCTCATAGCGCAACCCTAGGTTCACGGTTAGCCGCCGACTCACACGCCAATCGTCCTGCACAAAGAGTCCATATCCCTGGTTGCTCAGGTGGCGGAGAAAATCTCCCGCCGTGAACGAAGCTCGAGCCATCGTGCCGCTAAAGAAGTTGGCCAAGCCGCTGTTCAAGCCGCCCGAAAAGCGGATATTGCCCTTTGTATTGGAGGTGACGTTGTTCGTGCTCTGGTTATCGAGAAACTCGCCTCCCAACTTCAGCGTGTGATTGCCGCGCAAAATAGTGACGGAATCCGCCAACTGCCAAACCCCGTCGGGCCCGACGGTTTTCGGCCAGTTCAGTCCCAGCTGAAACGCGTAGCCTGGAAAGGTCATGAGCGGTAAGCCGTAGTAGGCAGGGTTGGTCTGGCCAGTGTAAATGTGATAGGTGCTTCCGTTGTAGGAGTAATTGGCCGGATTCTGTGACGCATCCACGCTGAAGAACGTCTGATAGTAATGCGAGTACCCGAAACGGACCGAGTTCACCACGGTCGGAGTTGGCGTCCAGATCCAGTTACCCGAACCCACTTGGGACCGGGCATATTGATTGGTCAGCCATTGTGGCGCAATTTGGGCGCCCGGGTTATCGACGAATGTTCCGTTGCCCGGGCTGATGAAATACATTCCGCTGATCGAGTTCTTGGAATTCGGGTGGAAGTCAATCTTCCCCACGCCGGAGTTGATGTTGTTGGTGCTGGTCAGGGAGGTGTTCAAATCCACTGACGGTCCCGGATTGACCGGGAACAGGCCGGGGTAGTTCGACAGCGGCGCACACGTCATGCTCAATCCGGCCAGTTGGGCGCTCAGAGGGGTGAGGTTTCCGCTGAGCAACGTGGATTTGCAAGCGCCGATTAGGTTCGACGATCCGCTTCCTGCCGCTGTGACCGGCACTTCGTGCTGCACGGGGTTACCCACGCTGTAGCGCTGCTCCTCGAAATTTCCGAAGAAGAACAGCTTGTCTTTACGGATCGGACCTCCGATACTGCCGCCGAACTGCTCCAGCGTAACCTCCGACACCGGCGCGCCGGGCGCGGTGAAATAGTTCAGTGCGTCCCAGCTGCCGTCGCGTCCGTACGCGTACCCCGTTCCGTGGTATTGGTTGGTTCCCGACTTGACGCCCACGTTCACCACCGCGCCCGGCTTCCAGCCGAATTCGGCGCGCGGGTTCTCCTGAGTTTTAAATTCTTGAATCGCATCGATCGGCAGCACGGTTCCAGCATCGCCTGCGGCCATCACCGCGTTCATCATGCTTTGGGCCATCCACGGATCGTTGCTGTTGATGCCGTCCACCATGAAGTAGTTGTCGTGCGGCCTCATGCCATTGGTACTTTGGGTCCAGCCCGAGTTGCCCGGGTATTTCGTAACGCCGGGCCGTAGGTCCAAAAGGTTTTCGAAGTTCCTGCCGTTCAACGGCAGGTCGTTGATCACTTCGTTCTGGAGGGTTCCACCCAACTCTGCGCTAGTGGTATCCAGTAGCGGCGGCGCTTCGGTGACCCGTACGGTTTCGGTCACAGCCCCGGGCGCCATTACGATATCGAGCCGGGCATCCTGGGCCACGTCAAGCACCATATTCGATTGCTCAAAGGTCTTAAATCCCTGAGACTCGGCTTTGACCGTTTTTCGACCCGGCAGCAGTCCCGGAAGCAGGTACTGCCCCGCGGCGTCGGTCACCACGCTCCGCTCCAGCCCACGGCCCGAGTCCGTGACCGTGACTGCTACGCCCACCATGGCGCCGCCCGACTGGTCTCGAACCGACCCCGTGATGCGCGCGAGGTTGGTTTGTGAAAACAGTGGGGTAGAAGCGAGAAGCAATGAAAGACCGGCACCGAGCGCGATTGCAGCTCTCGGGGTGCTCAACCACCCCTTTACACGAATGAAGAAAGCTAAAGACATAGACCTCTCCAAAGCATTAATTGTTGATGCGCCAGCCCCGAAGCAAAACTGGACACATTTGTGCTTTGCTCTTTAAGTATCACCGGCGAACGCCAATGTCAAGGCAAATCCGAAGCAAATTCCAGTCCCAGCTCTTCGTCGGAGAGGTTCGACAGGTCCGGCCGGGAATCAATCGGAATCGGTCTGCCGCCCGGTCCACTGAGCTCATTGGCCCCAACACAGATTGCACCCCGTTTGAATCACGGTCAAGGGCCGGCTTCTTGAGGGCGGATTCGAAACCGTTCTATTCCTAAAAAAGTGGCGGCGAATCTGGCCCGAACCGACAAGCGGAGAGAAGAGTCGATAGTTTTGGCGGCTGCGGCGCACGCGACCGGCTACTATGGCAGCGTTGATAGCAAGCTGCTGTGCAAGCTCCATCACAGCGTAGGCAGATGGTTTTATAGATGCGACACTTGCGGTCCACACTTTCGGAAGGAATCAGCATTTCCTGAGCCCAGTCATCCGCTTGTGTTTCTTTTGACCCGGAAGGGGTCCCGAGGTCCAAGTCATCAAAGAACGCGTACTCAGAGACGCTCAGGTGCAGTTTGACGTGGGCAATTTCGTGGAATAGGCAGATCAAAAGTTATCGACGCGGTCATGTCGGAGTTTCAGGCCGATAACGGGTTGGCCGTCCGGCAAACGCAGAGCTGCACCATCGAGATAAGTCCGTGGCAGGTGGGGCAAACAAATGACCTGAATACCGGCTTTCGCCAGATATTCGACTGCGAGCTTTGGCCGCCGAGGGTTGACGCTGAGATGCGCTAGGTCTTTCACGAACTCAGGCGTAAGGCAACTGTCGTCGAACGCAGCTTTGGGTGGGGTAGCCCGAGCCGCGGCGATCGGGGATTTGAACCCTGACCTCTTGCACCCAAGCAAGTACAGACAGCCGCCACTGAAAACAAAAGACTTGAGGGCACACGATTTGGATGCCAAGTGGACGCCAAGGCGCAAAATCGCGCAATGAGGCTCCTGCAGGACTAAAGTGCGGTGTCCAAGCTTGACACCCCTAGTTCACGATTAAGTGCTTCGTGCTCGCGAGTAAGTAAGCTAGAAAGCGCACCCCGCGGGAAGAGGAAACACGGTACCGCCAGTCTGTAATGAGAGGAGGTACAGGTATGTCGCCAGGTGGTGTTCGCATAGAAGGTCCAACTTCACTTTTAACATCGGATTCAAGTCAACAACTCCGTCAACGTGTTCGTAAGCTGGCGGCAAGGGCAACTTTGGCACGAGATCGAGCCGATTGGCGATACGTACCGTATGGGGGACGACTTGGTTGTAAGTGTCAACAAACGATGGATCTCCCGTACGCGGGCTAGCGTAGGTGTAGGCACGAAGATCACGCCCAAACTTAGTGTTGGCACCGATATCGAGCGCCAGCAGCGTGGCAAGGGCTCCCCCCAGACTATGCCCGCAGATTGTTAGCGACGCGAGTGCATTAGGGAAGGGCAGGACGGACAGCGCATCAACCAACGATTTTCCGCCTTGGTCCCGTCCGACCCGAAGGGATTCATATACATCCGTGAAGCCATCTTCAGTTAGCCCGGCTCCAGCAAGGAACGGACATTTTTACGGCCAGGAATTTAGCGTCTTGTGCCCATTCCGATATGCCTTCTGTTCCACTGAATCGCGATTACCGCATTTCCGGCTGGGTCTTGGGCAACGAATCCGAACGAGACAATTTGACTGCACCTGCCCGGATTGACATCGGTGGCGAGATCGTTGCCAAAGAACGTTGTGACAACTTTGTAATTGACGTTAATGGCGCCATACGCGACATTGATTACGTCGCCGGGATTATAAACGGTTTCGGCTGGTGGGACGGCCTCGGCCTTTTGTACGAGTATTCCGTACTGGATGGCAATTGTGGGGTCGGGCGGTGGTGTCGATGGAGTGGCTAATACGGGACTCGCCATGTGAACCTCCTTGATCGATGGAAGCTGAGATATGGGAGTTCAGGGTAACTTTAGAAGGATACACCCTTTTTGGACGACAAAGCTTTACTGAACGAACGTCGCTGGTGGCCTATTGGCGAGCGCGGAGGGAGTTTCTGGCGCCGGGCCGTTCGGAGTCACAGACCCCTTGAGATTCATTGCTGGTGCTGGCGAATTTTTCCTGAATTCGTGTAGAGTTCCCATCGCCATCTGACGGTGGCGAGCTGGCATCCCCGCCGCTCCGTCTTCGGAGGGTTGGTGCGCGGTGACCCGCCAACCCCTCTGAAGGAATGCAATCTCTACCACCAAACTCTCCCCAAAAAGACTGGGGCCCTCTATTGGCCTCGTTATTAGAGGGCCCCGGGGGGAGGCAGAACCACAGCCAGAGCTAGACATCCAGAGCCAGAACGGCGTCTACATATTCGGTCCGTCCGATTCTATTCCTCGATTGTTAACTTTAGGTGAATCCCGATATTAACCTTGGGCCAAATCGCTCTTTGCCTTCACACGCGACTCGGTTCTGTCTGGCCATAAAAAAGCGACCAACCCGGCCACAATCTTGACGCTCAACGTCGCGGCCTGCACATCACATCAGGTCGTGTTGACAGGCTGTGGTCGAAAGCGAGTATCCGGCCCCATTGCGACGTATGCTCACGAGGTTTTGTCCAGGGACTCTTCGATGACGTGACGGAGCGTCACACCACTGGATCGGAGCGTTTTAGCGCTAAATCATTCATGGCTTGAAATGTTTCGGCGGCCTCCGCGCAGAATGCCTTTTTCTTGGGGGGGAAACGGCCCTTCCCTGCGTTCTTGGGTGTCGGTTAGGCAATTTCCTCCGTCCTTGGCCCCAGCGGCCAAAACAGCGGGATTTCTGAGGGAGGAGATTCCGGGCGACATTTGGACGGGGCTTTAACCCGCGGCCAGCGGCGGCCGGCTCGCGGATTCGCGTGGGCAAAAACCGGCTCAACGTCAACCGGCCGAGTAGGGCTGGTCTTTCGTCGAAACGGTACCGAAAAGGTACAGGTTTGGTAGAGGAACACGCCGTAACTGGTTGGATTTGGCTTAGTTGGAACGAGTGTGAAGACGTGGGTGCTTGGAGAAAACCCTTATAATCATTTCCGCCCGAGCGCCCGGGCGAGTCTCAAAGATTTCGGGGTGGTTCCCTGTTTGATGATTCGCGCCACGTGCTCCAGCCGCCAGCCGCAACCGCGCCGCGTCCGGAGCGATCGCGGAAAGAGTCATGAGCGTCGAGCTCGACCAGCCTATGATTCTCGGCGCCTCGCATACATCCACTCCAGCAAAAACGCCATGCCCACTCCAATGACAACGCACGACCAGAGCCAAGATTCATTGATCTGAATGATGTGGACCTCTGACGCCAGGAACAGGGCGCCAGCGATCATAAATAGCGGGCCGGTAATCGCGCAGTGAAAGGAATGATTCTTGAACCAGTTCGCGAGACACCCGATCGCCATGGCGAAGAGACACGCGACCGCGGACGACGCATGGAGGGGGTGCCAATAGATTCCTATAAGGCTTAACGCTCCCCACGCCGCAACCGAGACCACAAACCAATAGCACATTGTGGCCGGCGAGCTACAACAGGCGGCAACTTGTTTCATCATAATTTGCCCTTGCGTACGCGGTTCGAAGTGCAGCAGCCGGCGATTTTTTCGGAATGAAAGCGCCGCAGCCAGTATATGACTTTGCGGGGTCCGCGAGGTGCGGGAAGGTCCAGCCAGCGTCCCCGGATCGCCAAAGGCATAATAGGCCGCCGAGAAGGATTCGGTGTTCTCAGCCTCCCAAGGTCGCCTGAAGTCGGCATCGTTGTGCGAGCCGCAGGCCGCACGACGATTGTGTGTTTGCGTGTACCGTTAAAACGGCCCGGCCGGATCAGCGAGAGCCGGTTGCCTGCTTGATGATTCGCGCCACGTGCTCCAGCCGCCAGGCCAACCCACGGCGAGTCCGCAGCGCCTTGCGGTTCAAGGCGCCACAATCCCTCGCAACGTGTGGCCGCTCTGGCGCAGGTGACCGATTTCCGCGAGCACGCCTTGCTCGCCCGGATCTGGTTCGACGTGCTTGCCGACCGGGCTGAGACGGAATCCGAACCGGATATTCCCGACACGCTCGCCACTGCTGCGTTTGTGCCGCACCGCATCCCGCGTCCGTTCCCCGATAGCTTCACGCTCCGACTGGCTCACCGCCGCCATGATGGTGATGAACACGCGGCCGGCGGCTGGGGCCGTGTCGAGCGATTCCGCAACCGAGACCAACGCGACGCTGCGCTTCTCGAAGAGTTCCAGCAAGCTGCAGCGGTCTTTGACGGAGCGCGTCAGCCGGTCGAGAGTAGCAACGATAACCGCCTCGACTTTGGCACCGGTCCACCAAGGCGACCGACGCTGCAGGCCGGGCGGTTCAGGTTCTTGGCCGATTCGCCGCCGTCCACGATGACCTCGAACAATTCGGCTCCTTGTACGGTCGCCATAGCGCGAATCTTGACTTCCTGGGCTTCGAGCGAGACGCCCTGCTCCGCCTGCCTGTTTTGAATGTATAAGGGCTGAGATGAAGAAGGGTTCTCCTGAAGGCTACAATGCCGAGACCGGCTTAGGACAGCCGGCTCAGAAACCTCACACAGGAGAACCCCATGAACGTCA
>Ga0306920_100015561_pt1 | contig 10432 bp, 7 predicted proteins | sample flu12Cox44000170_FD_204666 | JGI IMG/M metagenome (GOLD analysis project Ga0306920, IMG submission 204666) | Lab enrichment of tropical soil microbial communities from Luquillo Experimental Forest, Puerto Rico - flux4day.12C.oxic.44.000.170 (v2)... | ecosystem: Environmental > Terrestrial >... | reverse complement strand
TTCTCCCAGCCGATCGTGGCTTTGCCCTGCATCAGCGCGCCGTCGAACTGGTCGCCGCTGATCCACTGGTGCAGAATCAACAGGTGGTAGGGGTCGACGATGTTCTCGTAATGCTGCAGCCAGTTGCAGTCCTTGACCATCCCGACCGCGTAGTCCCCCCACAGCCGCATCCCGCGCAATACGACGTCCTCGCCGCGGTCCGGGTCGATGATGTCGAAGCAAGGAAACAACGGCTCAGTGCCGGGCGGGCCCATATAGACGAAAACGAGCCCGCCATATTCCATGGCCGGGTAGGCGGGCTGCCACACATCCATCGCCTGGCGGAACTCCTGGGTTTCGCACGGCATGTCGATGCACTGACCCTGCGTATCGTAGAGCCAGCCGTGATAGCAGCAGCGCAGCCCTTCTTCCTCGACGCGGCCCCATTCGAGAGAGGTGCCGCGATGCGCGCAATGCGGGTCGAGGGCGCCGACCCGCCCCTTCTTGTCGCGGAACACGACGATCTCTTCGCACAGGAGCTTTGCCTTCCGAGGAAGATCACGTAACTCGTCCGATGTGCAGACCGGCTGCCAGTAGCGGCGCATCAGCTCGCCCATCGGGCTGCCCGGCTCGACGCAAGTCAGCTCGTAATTGGGCGCCGGGCTCTGCCGTCCATAGGCCGATTTCATCGCGTTCCTCCACTCTGTTTTGACTCTCAGAGAAAAACGCTGAAATTTTTGTCGAGGAGCACGTTGGCGTCGAGCACGATCGTGCGCCTCGCGACCTTCCACGCGCGTCCACCTTGCGCAGCACGTCTTCGCGGCAGCCGGAGAGGGGTTGGTGATCCGTCTCCAGGTGCGAGCGGTACACCAGAAGCGTGGTCTGGCCTCGACCTCGCCGTTCTCCAGCGGGCGCCGTCTCGAGGTTGCCGATCAGGTGACGGGTGCGCGACGGGGGATCCTCGGCCGAGATGAACGCCTTCGAAAGGTGCCGCGGATCGTGCCAGCCGTGTCCGACCGGCGGCTCGCCCCGAACGTGACTGGCCTAATCGCGGCGGGGGCGGCGCAAGGTGAAGGTTTCGAACGGGGCCAGCTGACCGTCCCCTCCCACCACGTCGTAGTAGGTGACCTTGATCGTGGTGACGCCGCCCGGAGCCGATCCCGGATCAACAGCGAAGGCCGCGAAGCCATAGGAATGCGCAGCGTTTCGCACCGCCGACCAGGGCGCCTGCTCGTGCACATAGATAGGCGGGCGCTTGCCAGTCTTCGGGTCCGGGTCGCCGACGGCGGTGATCACCCGACACTGCGGCGGGTTGAAGAACAGCTGGTTCGACGGAAAGGACGTTCCGCCGCCGCCGATGACCATGTGCACCGTTCCCTTGCTGGTGTCGATCACTTCGGTGGCGGTCGCCGTGGGGACCGGCGTCAGAGTGGCGTTCGCTTCCTGGCCGCGGATCGGGTGCGAGCGCTCGTAATGATGCTCGTGCCCGCAGACCACGAGGTCGACGCCGTATTTGTCGAACAGCGGCACCCATTGCTCGCGGATCCCCAGGTCCGCGCCGTTGAACTTGTCGGCCGTCGAGATCGCGACCTGATGCATGCACACGACAATCCAGTCGATGTCATGATCGCCACGGGCGGCTGCCAATTCCTTTTCCAACCAGGCCTTCTGAGCGCCCTCCGAGTAGCCTCTTACGTAGGAGTTGCCGCCGTCCTGGTACACGACGTCGTCGTTGGCAATGCTGATCACCCGCACCGCGCCGGCGGTGAAGGCATACCAAAGCCCTCGCGTCACATCCGACTGGCCGTCCGCCGCCGGCACCGAGAAATAGGTCTGATAGGCCTGATACCCGATCGGGCCGTTGCCCAGCTCGTTCTCGTGGTTGCCGGCCGCGGGCATCCAGGGGCGCTTGCGGGCGCTGCGGCTGTTGTTCTCCCAGAAATCCCACCAGGTCCGCACCCGGCCCTCGGCCATATTGGCATAACAGAGATCGCCATTGAGCAGGTGGAACAAGGGCTGCAGCCGCTCCACGCCGAGCGGGGTATCGGCGGCCGCCGGCGAGCCGAGATTGTCGTTCACATAGGGCGGGTTCGATATCGTCGCCCCGGCGGGCGGCGCGTACTTCTTGCCGATCGTCGGCGTGGCCTGATCGCCGAAGCTGGTGAAGGTGAACGGCGCGCGACCGCGCGGCGCAGTGCGGAACGTAGCGAACTCCGGCGCAGCGCCCTCATGCATTGCCGCGTACAGGTAAGGGGAGTCGGCCGCCAGCCCACCGAGCTTGGCATGATAGGCGTAGACAACCTGGCCGGACTTTGCATCGGTGTAACTGGTCGCTTTGGCTTCGACCGTTTGCTCGAGCTTGCCGTCGAGACGCCCGAGCACGACACGGGGATTGCGAACGGGTTGCAGCGTGTGCCAGGACACCACCATCTCCGACGATGCATCCGCGCCGAACTGCAGATGCAGTCCAGCGACCGGAGGTGTCGCCACCGGATCGGGCGATGGAGGCAAGGAGGGTGCGGCTTCAGCATCTCCGGTTCCGATCAGCGACGCCGTCACGATGGCCGCTCCTGCGATGCCTACGGCGGCGATCAGCTTGCGACGACTGAGCTCGAGGTTGAATCCGGTGTCCGGTGTGGTCATGGCCGCGAGGTTGCTCCAGGGTGGCCGGGGGAGCCTAGCGCAATTCGATGACAGTTTGGCACGTGGAAACAGCGTTGGGCGAAGTGGCGAGATCAAGCCGCAGCGTCTTTTGTTTTCGCAGGCGGTCCGCGACGGGCGGCAGTTCGCGGCCGCGAATCTGATCGCGGTTGGCACCCTCTAGCCTCGTCTCGAGCTGGGCCAGCACCCCTCGTCGGCCGGGCCGACGGCGGGGAGCGGGGCGCCATCAGACCGGGCCGTAGCTCCGAGGCTGGACATCAGGTTTGCGACGCCGGCCGTCCTCGGATCGTCACCGACTTTCCAGCGCGTCGTTCAACAAGGTCGCCAGGTTCTTCGAACCCGGCGGCTGCCCGCGCGGATTGCCGGATTGGCTGTTCTTGAAGTCCGCACCCCGCGGCGGCTTGCCGTACCTATCCTGTTGTTTCCGTCCCTCAGGGCTGTGCGATTTCCGTTGATTTGCGGCGCCGATTCCGTTGTTCTGCGGTATTGCAGATTTCGACTTAACCGATTGATCTAATGGGTTATCCTGGCCGGCGAGCAGGCTATTTCGGAGGTGACATCGCGATTTACGTTGTATTTCGCATGGCCATGGTCGGATAGGATCACTCACCGCACTTCACGGAGACCCGCAGCATGACCCGGCATTTCGGCGTCCTGATTCCTTCGACCAACACGACCGTGGAGATCGAGTGCCGTCTGTTGCCGGCGACCTACCAGGCGCATGTCGGCCGGCTGATGACAAGCACCCCCGGCCGGACCTTTGCGCCGAGCCGGGACGAGGACATCGACTACCAGTCGCGCCTGCTCGGCACCGCCAGGGTCGAGCTGGTGATCTTGGCGCAGACCTCGGCGAGCCTGTTCGCCGACGACTACGACGAGGTCACGACCCGGCGGATGAGTGCCGGTGCGGGTGTTCCGGCCATCACCTCTGCGCAGGCCATAGGCCGTGCGGTGCGCGCGCTCGGCGCCCGGCATATCGCGATCGTCTCGCCCTATTCGGACGAGGTCAATCAGCGCGCGGGCCGCTATTTCGCGACGAAGCACGGGCTCGAGGCGGTAGCACTCGAAGGCTTCGGCGCGACCGATTCCTACGCGATCGGACAGCTCGGCCCGGAGAACGCGCGCAACGCCTTCGCGCGGATCGACCGGCCCGAGATCGAGGTCTTTGTCGTGCCCGGCGGCAACTTCCCGACGATGACCTCGATCGTCCAATGGGAGCGCGAATTCGGCAAGCCGGTCGTGACCACCAACCAAGCCTCGTTCTGGGCGATGCTGCGCGCGTTCGATAGCGGAGAGTGCATCCCCGATTTTGGCCGCCTGCTCGCCGAAGCGCCCGCCGGCTAAGGCAAGTAGTGGGCGAAGACCACCGGTGAGACGAAGGCCCAAGTCTCGATAAAGGTGGCGCGGTCAGGCTTGCGCCCGAGCTCCTCCATCGCGCCCAAGAGGCAGAACCAGTTCAGCACCTCGTGCTGCCCGCTGTCCTCGATCTGGTCGGTCGTGTAGTCGTGCCAGGTCGCGTACTCGCCTTTTTCGAGCGCGTCGTACAGCCGACGGTCCGCGGCGACGTCGGGCCAGAGCTGGTAGTTCTTCTCGGTCAAGAACGAGTGCGACCAGCTCGACGACGCCATGATCGCGGTGCGCCATGGGCTCCTCGCCATGACCCTCGCGGTGGCAGCGCCAACCGCCATGCAGCGTGCGGGGCTTGGCGAAGGCGGATCGAACTCGCGGATCTTGTCGCGCATCTTGAGCGGCAGGCGCAGCCCGCGCGCCGCGTTGACCCGCCGCCCATAGCAATTCACCGAGAACGGCACGACCGGATAGCCAAACCCACGCCGCTCGTCATCGAGCAGCAACAGCGTGTAGGCGAAAGCATGGCCGAGAGGATGATGCAGGGGCTGGTAGGCGTAGGCCGCGTCGATCCCATGCTCGAGTAACCCCGATGCCAGGTGTTTGCCGGCGGCACGGTGGCCCTTGAAGCTGAAATGCCGGTCATTCGGCTCGCCCCAGGGGTTCCAGGCCCGGTTCTTCCACGGCTCGATCTGGTGCTCGTTATAGGCGAGCACGGCGAAGGGCGGGACGATGTCCTCCTTGAAGTTTTCGTACTGGTCGTCGCCGAACATGACGATCACGTCCGGTTTGAAATCGTCGAGCGCCTTCCGCGCCTCGGCAAAGTGCCGGCGATAGACCTCGCGCGCCCGTCCCGCTGCTATGGCACCGAAATCGTCGCCGAGCTCCTCGCGCAGCTGGGCCGGCCAGCGCGACGGGTCCTTCATCTCCGTCGGCATGTCAGGATCGTCGAGCGAGGTGCGCATCATGCCGGTCCAGTCCTCGTTTCGGCGCAGCATGACCGGCCGATGCGTGCAGCCCAGTCCCAGGATTTCAGCCATGTTTTGCCTCCTGTCCTGATGGTTCTTGGAGTTCGGGTGGAGGGATAATCCCTCCGCCCTGATCATCTTATGCGTGGTTGGCGTGCCAGTAGGTGTTGCGCAGCACGTGGCCGGGGAGCGCGCCGGTGTGCTTGCCTTCGTCGTACAGCACCTGGCCATTGACGACGGTCGCGAAGATGCCCTCGGCCGGCTCCTTGATGCGCCAGGCGCCTTTCGGGAAGTCGCGGACGACGACCTCGTGACCGCATTTCACGGTGGCCGGATCGAAAATCACGACATCGGCGGCCATGCCGGGGCGCAGCAGCCCGCGATCATAAAGCCCGAAGACCGAGGCCGAGTCGAAGGTCAGCCGCCGCACCGCCTGCTCAAGGGTCATCACCTGCTTCTCGCGCACCCATTCGCCGAGGAGCTTGGTCAGGTAGCCATAGCCGCCGTGGAACTGCACGTGCGCGCCGCCATCGCCGAGCCCGATCACCGCGTTCGGATGGGTCAGGATCTTCGTCAGGGCCTCGTCGTCGACATTGTTCTCGGCCTGCAAAAAGCGGGTTTCGAGATTTTCTTCGACCACGAGATCGAGGAAGGCGTCGATCACGCGCTTGCCCTGCTTCTCGGCGATCTGCCCCATCGACTTGAACTGCATCCACTTGTTCTTTTCGAGCACCGGCTCGTTGACCCACATGTAATTCCACCAGGTCTTCGAGAAGCCGACCGCAGTCTCGGGCTTGTTGACGACCGCTTCCTCGTGGAGCTTGGCGCGGATCTCGGGGTCGGCATAGGCCCTCATCTTCTCTTCGTCCGACGACAACAGGATCGGATGCCAGGTCGGCAGACCGCGGAACACCTGGCAGTTCTTCATCGTGAAATCCTGCGTGACCCGGTTCGGGCTGCACATCGGGTAGGCGCGGATGCCAAGTGCCGCGGTCTCCTCGACCCGCGCCATGTGGGTCTTCCACTCGTCCGGCTTGCGCATCGTCTGGGAGAGGCTGTTGTAGACAACGGTGCGTCCGGTCGCCTCGGCGAGGCGCCGGATCATGCCGTCCTTCAGCTCGACGTACTGGCCACCCCCGGCCTGAATGGTACCAGTGCCCATTTCGCGCAACACGTCGCCAAGCGCGAAAATCTCGTTTTCGTCGGCCCACAAGGCCGGGATGTGGACACCCTGCGGGTCGTAATGGCCCTTTTCGCGCGACACCGAGAGGCCGAGCGCGCCGGCCTTCATGCCGTCGCGGACGACATCCTGCATCGCCTTGATCTGGTTGTCGGAGGCACCCGGCTTCTGGCACTCATCGCCCATCACGTAATGGCGTACCGCGGTATGGCCGATCAGGTTGCCGACATTGATGCCGAGACACTTGTCGAGATGGTCCATGTATTGGCCGGTCGTCTCCCAGTCGAAGTCGACGGTACGCAACACCTCCATCGGGATCGCTTCGACATAGGAGAGGAACTCAGCCAACCGCTCCTCGCCGCCCTTGCGCACCGGCGCCAATGACAGCGAGCAATTGCCGAAGATCACGGTAGTGGCACCATGCTCGGGAGAGAAGGTGCACAGCGGGTCCCAGGTGACCTGAGCATCGTAATGGCAGTGGTTATCGATAAAGCCGGGGGCGACGGCGCGGCCTTCGGCGTCGATCGTGCGCGCCGCAGCGCCGCTCAGCCTACCGATGTCGACGATCTTGCCGTTCTTGATGCCGACATCGCCGCGGAACGCCGGCATCCCCGAGCCGTCGACGATCAGCCCGTTCTTGATCAGCAGATCATACGTCATCGGTGTTCTCCTTGAGGCGGGTTGATTTCCCCAGGAGTGTAGCGCCTCGCGTTGCCGAGACCCACTCTGGGTGCACGCCAAGCCATGTCGTGAACGCGGGGGTGCTAATCGCTAAGCGAAGGCGATGGTGGCCGGCGCATGAGTTCGTGCTAAAGGCGACGCGTCGAGCCTCGAAGGGACCGCGACAGCCATGACGTTATCCGCCGAAGAATATCACGACCATCTGAAGACCACTGCCGTCCGCGCAGGCTTCGCCTTCGGCGACGTCGTTCTGCCAGGCGAGCACGATGTGAGCGTCGGGCAGCTGCGATTTCGTTATCTCGATTGGGGAACCAAAGGGCTGCGGCCGATCCTCTTTCTCCACGGCGGCGCCCTGACCGCGCATACTTGGGATTTGTGCTGCCTCGCGCTGCGCGACGAGTTTCACTGCGTCGCGCTCGATCAGCGCGGCCACGGCGACACCGACTGGGCGCCCGATGCCGACTATTCGATCGGGGCCCAGCGCGAGGATATCCGGGGTTTTGCCGATCGGCTCGGTTTCGATCGTTTCGTCCTCGTCGGGCAGTCGATGGGAGCGATCAATGGGCTCGCCTTCGCGGTCACCCACCCCGAGCGACTTTCTGCATTGGTCATGATCGATGCCGGCCCCGAGGTCAGGCGCCGGGGGTCGAGCCGCATTCGAGAGTTTGTCAACGGCGGAGCCAAACCGGAGACGTTGGAGGAGATCATCGAGCGGGCGCTCGCCTTCAACCCACGGCGTGATCGGCAGATCTTGCGCCGCAGCTTGATGCACAATCTACGCCAGCAACCGGATGGCAGCTGGAGCTGGAAATACGACAGAAGAAGGTTTCAGCGGCTCGATCACGACACCCACCTCGCCGAGCGGCGCCGGCTCGCCGATGACCTCGCCAACGTCACCTGTCCCGCCTTGGTCGTGCGCGGCGCCGAGAGCGACGTGTTCCACCAGGACGATGCCGAGCGTTTGGCGAAGAATTTTCCCGACGGCCGGCAAGTTGCAGTCGCGCAGGCCGGACACACCGTGCAGGGCGACAACCCAAAGGACTTAGTCGCCGCTCTGCGCGAGTTTCTCAACTGAGAGAGTAGGCGCGCGCGCCCTTAATTTTGCCGGACGAGCTTGCGGACCCGGTGGTTCTCGGTATCGCCGATGTAGATCGACCCGTCGGGTCCCACGACAGCGCCGTGCGGGCGGCCAAGACCCGCCGCCCGCGCCGAGCCGCCGTCGCCTTCGCTGCTCTTCCGGCCGCCGGCGATGGTCTCGACAATTCCGTTCGCGGCATAGATGCGGCGGATTGCGTGGTTCTCGGTATCGACGATCAGGATATCGCCGCCGGGATCCAGAGCGAGTTCCTTTGGGGCGTCGAAAACCGCGTCCCGCGCTAGGCCGCCGTCACCGCTGTAGCCGCGCGCACCGGTGCCGGCCAGAGTGGTGATTATACCGGAGCGGGGGTCGACCGCCCGCAACGTGCTGCCTTGGCGCTCCAGGATGTAGACGGTTCCGTCGGGCGCCACCTTGACCGCGCGAGCGCCGTGGATGCCGGCCGCCGTCGCGGGGCCGCCGTCGCCGCTGTGCTGCGCCGCGCCGGTTCCGGCGAAGGTCGAGATCGTCCCGGTGGCGAGGTCGACGACGCGAACCCGATGGTCGGCGACATCGGCGATGAACAGCCGATCATGCGCGGGATCGAGCGCCAGCCCGTTCGGCTCGACCATCCCGGCCCGTGAAGCCGGGCCGCCGTCGCCGCTGAACCCGGCAGCGCCGCTGCCGGCGAGGGTCGTCATCACGCCTGAGGCGCCGTCGACCCGACGGACGGAATGGTTGTGGCGGTCGGCGATGTAGACGTTCGCTGCCGTGTCGATCGCGATGCCGTAGGGCTCATTGAGCCCGGCGCGGGTCGCCGCGCCGCCATCCCCGGAATAGCCGGCCTCGCCCGAGCCGGCGCAGGTGGTGATGATGCCGGTCCGCGCATCGACGCGCCGAATGCGGTGGTTGAACGTGTCGGAGAAATAGAGATTGCCGTCCGTGTCGAAGGCGACATCGAAGGGTCCGTTCAACAGCGCGTGTATGGCCGGTCCGCCGTCCCCGGCGAAGCCCCGCTCGCCGGTGCCGACTGCCGTCGTGATAATCCAGGATTGACTTGGCATGAGCGGCCCCCTTCGGTTGAAGAAAGCGATTTTAGCATCGCTTTCCGAGCCAGCGACCGCCGATGTAAGTTAGCACGTATCCCTCGCACGAGTGACGCCATGCCTTCCCCGCGTATCTCGACCGTCCGTGGATTTTCGGCTGCCACACTCCTCGCGGCGGTGCTGCTCGGCCCAACGGCGGCCGATCCCCCCGAGATCGCTTCGCTGACCGGGCAGCTGCTGATCGCGTCGCCCAATATCGGCGATCCGCGCTTTGCCCACACCGTCATCCTGATGGTCAAACACGATAAGGACGGGGCACTCGGGATCACCATCAATCGACCGGTCGGCGAGAAGTCGATCGCCAGCCTTCTGGAAGCACCCGGCGAGGACGTTTCGGGTATCGAGGGCACTCTGCGCATATTCGCCGGCGGTCCGGTCCAACCGGAGCTCGGCTTTGTCGTGCACAGCGCCGAATACCGGCGCGACGAGACCATCGAGGTCGACGGACATGTGGCGATGACGGCGAGCCGTCAAATCTTGCGCGACATCGGTCACAACCGCGGCCCCCAGAAGAGCCTTTTTGCGCTTGGCTACGCGGGCTGGGGACCGGGCCAGCTCGAAGGCGAATTGGCCCGCCATGACTGGTTCACCGCGCCCGAAGAACCCAAGCTGATCTTCGACGACGACCGGGCCCATTTATGGGAGGACGCGATGGCGCGTCGCACCCGCGAGCTTTAATGCGACATCAGCACCGGCAATGTCATGCTGCGCAGGATCGAGCGGGTGGCGCCGCCGAGCAGCAGCTCGCGTACACGGGAGTGGCCATAGGCGCCGATCACCAGAAGATCGGCGCCGAGATCGGCGGCGCGCGACAACAGCACGTCGCCCGCCGGGATGCCGGCCGCGACGGTGCGCTCGATCGTGGCCTTGACGCCGTGGCGCGCCAGATGCAGCGAGATATCCGCACCGGGAAGCTCGCCATGCGCATCCGGTCCTTCGCGCGCATCGATCGTCAGCACGGTCACGAGGTCGGCCGCCATCAGCAGCGGCATCGCATCGTTGACGGCGCGCGTCGCCTCGCGAGTCGCGTTCCAGCCGATCAGCACGCGGCGCCCGACGGTTTCGAAATTCCCGGCATAGGGCACGACGAGGATCGGCCGCCCCGAGGCCAGGGTCACGTGTTCCGGCCGCGGCCGGATCAGCTCCGCGTCGCCGCCATCGGGATCGAGCTGGCCTAGGATCGTCAGATCGACATAGCGGGCGTGTAGCGCGGGATCCGCTTCCAGGCCATCGGCAACCGCCCGCCATTCGGCCGAAAGACCGCGCAGGCTCGCGGCGTGCTCGAACGCCTCGCGCTCCTTGTCGCAGACCTCTTGCGCCTTCTCGCGCAGCTCGCGAAAGAACGGGTCGAGCAGTGCGGGGTCATAATAACCGAGGTGCCTCGGCGCCTCGGGAACCGGAAGCGGGTAGAGCCCGATGAGATGCGCGGCAAAAC
>Ga0306920_100015556_pt1 | contig 10434 bp, 5 predicted proteins | sample flu12Cox44000170_FD_204666 | JGI IMG/M metagenome (GOLD analysis project Ga0306920, IMG submission 204666) | Lab enrichment of tropical soil microbial communities from Luquillo Experimental Forest, Puerto Rico - flux4day.12C.oxic.44.000.170 (v2)... | ecosystem: Environmental > Terrestrial >... | reverse complement strand
GTACGAATTGCTCACAAGCAAAACCCCGTTCGACTCGAAAGAACTGCTCCAGGCCGGCCTGGACGAAATGCGCAGAACCATTCGCGAGAAAGAGCCCCTTACGCCCAGCACGCGAGTCAGCACAATGCACGGTGACGAGTTGACCACAACCGCCAAGCGCCGCGGCCTCGAACCGCCGAAGCTCATCAGTCAACTGCGCGGCGACCTCGACTGGATTGTGATGAAGTGCCTGGAGAAGGACCGCGCCAGACGCTACGAGACGGCCAATGGCCTGGCCATGGACATCCAACGGCACTTGAGCAACGAGCCAGTGACGGCCAGTCCACCCAGCGCCTTTTATCGCCTTCAAAAAGTGGTCCGTCGAAACCAGCTGCTGTTCGCGGCCGCAGGAGCCGTGGCGCTGGCGCTGGTTCTAGGCCTTGGACTGTCCACGTGGTTGTTCTTGCGTGAACGTGCGGGCAGGCGTGAGCAAGCGCGTTTGGGACAACAGGCGCAGACCGAAGCCGCCTTGAGCAAGCAAGTCGCTCGAATGCTGCAAGACATGCTTGCGGGCGTCGGTCCTTCAGTAGCACTGGGCCGCGACACGGCCCTGCTGCGTGAGATTCTGGATAAAACCGCCGAACGCATCGACAAGGAACTGACTAATTTTCCCAAGGCGGAAATCGAACTGCGCGATACACTTGCGGATACTTACCACGAGCTCGGCTTGTATACGCAGATGGACGCACTGGCGCGCAGGAACCTGGCATTGGCCCGTGCCTGTTTCGGCGAAGAAAACGCGGCCGTCGCGCAGGCTCTTTTCCAACTCGGACGTGCGCAGCGGGGGCTGGAGAATGGCCAGCAAGCCGAGGTAATGCACAGGCAGGCGCTGATTATGAGAAAGCGGGTGTTCGGCGAGGAACACTTAGAAGTGGCGGCTTCTCTGCATCACTTGGCCGGGGCTCTCGATTACCAATGGAAATGGGCTGAGAGCGAGCAACTCTACCGGCAGGCTGTGGCCATGCGCCGAAAACTGTTGGGCGACCAGCATTCGGACGTAGCCGAATCACTGCACGGCTTGGCCTCGATGCTGATGAGGCAAGCGCAGCCCTTTGGAAAGGCCCCGATCTCAGGCAGCGATGCTACGAGCGTGTGGCGCCGGGAAAAGCTGACGGAGGCCGAAAACCTGATGCGCCAATCGCTGGCCATAAAACAAAAAGTGTATGGGAATGAGAATCCGGCACTGGCTGACCCTCTCAACACCCTGGCAATTGTACTCGACCTGGAGGGGAAGTTCGCTGATGAGGAAGAGCTTTTTCGCCAAGCTTGGACAATACGCCGAAAATTCCTGGGCGATGAGCATCCCCAAACAATAATCGTAATGCGGAATCTCGCTTACACTCTTAGGCAGGCGGGCAAATCTGTTGAACTTGAGGAGCTCTGCCGCCAGATGCTCGCCCTGAAACAAAAGCTGTTGGGCAATTTGGATCAAACCCCCGCTGACTCGCTGTTGGGCGTGGCCGTGGCACTCGACAAACAGCGCAAATTTGCCGACGCGGAAGACCTCTATCGCGCAGGATTGGCCAAGCGGCGCAAATTGCTTGGCGATGAGGACCCTAGCGTGACGCAATCCGTTGAAGCTTCCGTGGTGAACCTTCTGCGGCAGGAGAAGTTCAGCGAAGCCCACGCGGTTGTGGACAGCATACTGATGCCAACCTTGGAGACGCGCGCGGCTGGTGTCGGATTGCTTAAAATTCGTGGAACGATCCATGTGCTCCAGGGCGCGAGGAAGGAAGCCGTTGTGGACTTCAAAAGGGCTCTTGAACTGATTCCATCAGATCACGTGCTTTATTGCAGTATCATTCCGTTGCTCGCGGCCAGCGGCGAGTTGGTTGATTACCGGCATTACTGCGAGCTTGCGCTGGCAAAGTTCGCCGGGACGAAGGACGTAGGGACGGCTGATCGGGTGGCCAAGGCTTGTCTAATTTTACCCTCAAATGAAGCTCAAGTCTCCGCCGCCTGGAACCTTGCTGACACGGCGGCGATGCTCAATACACACCCGACCAGGAGGTTCTGGGGTCAATTTTGCAAGGGCCTGGCTGAGTACCGCCGAGGAAACTTTGAAAATGCCGCAAGCCTCGCAGACCAAGCACTTGCCCAAGCGCAGCCGATCATGGTCCGGCGTGAGATCGAGCTGGAGGTCGAGGGCTACGCGCTTCTTGCGATGTCGCGGTACCAATTAGGACAGAGGGACGAGGCGTGCCTTGTGGCCTCGAAGGCGGCGGACCTTGCCGCCCATGAGGCGCCAGACCTGAGTATGGGCGGCGGATTCGTGAACATTTGGCAGGACGTGCTGTATGGTCAAACCCTCCTGAAAGAAGCCCAAGCCCTTATCGAAGGTCCAACCGACGCTGGCCATTAGAGCGCGCGTGGACCATCAAAGAACGCCGAGTTTTCCTTTGCCGAGGCCGGCGCTCTCTTCTCCGCAGAGCGGTCTGAACTATTTGTGCTTATGAGACCGAAGAGACATGCAGCTCTTGGAGGTCACATTCATGCCGGAGCGGCGGACCACCCATTCCGGCCCGGGTCGGAAAAAAAATGGACCGGTTTGTCGCTTCTTGGCGCATTGATAAGCAGGCACCGATTAGGATTGCAAAACGATTGATGACCGAATGTTGGTTTGCCTGAGCCAGTTGCCCAGAAGGAAGCCTCATCCGGCGAAGAACTAACTAACTAACTACTAAGGCGCCAGGCGCCTCAGGAAAAAAGGAAACAACAATATGAGAACATTCAGTTCAGGCAAAGGTCCCGCGCTCATCCTCGGATGTGTGGCCTTGGCCACCTCCGCTGTCGCTCAATCCAGCCAACTTGGCCCCCTGATCGAGCTCTCAGTGCCTAACGCCGTGGGCACATGCGACGATGGGTTTACGGTGCCCGGCACGATGACCGTGGCCGACGCTGCTGAGCCGTCTGTGGCCGTGAATCCAGTCCATCCCAACAACATCGTAGCGGCGTGGATTCAAGGCCCTATCCAGGACAACATCACCGCGGCTTCGTTTGATGGCGGTACGACGTGGCAGCAAGTCCCCTTGCCTTTGACCACCTGCTCGGGTGGACCTAACACCGTCGCGGGCGACCCATGGCTATCGTTCGCGCCAAATGGAGACCTTTACTGCATCGGCTTGACCGGGCCATCCCCTTCGGCTCTCGAGGCGGTAGTGTGCAAGTCCATCGATGGCGGTTTGCACTGGTCGTCACCGGTGATTCTGGACACGCCCGCGTTCGGGCCGGACAAGACGACGATCACCGCTGACCCGCTAAATTCCCAGTTCATTTACGCTGCCTGGGACCGGTTGAAGTTCAAGAATCATGGGGCGCTGGGCTTTACGCGCAGCACCGACGGTGGCAACACCTGGGAAGCGCCCCGCTCGATTTTCGCCACATCGCCCGGTCAGTTGGCGCAGAACACTCAAGTCCTGGTCCTGCCGGACGGAACGCTCGTGGATATGTTCTATCTGCAAAACCAGAAGTCACCAAGCCAGCCAGTCTCATTGGTCGGGATAGAACTCATGCGTTCGACCGACAAAGGACTGACCTGGTCGGCCCCGATGCTGGCTGCGACCATGGAAACGATTCTCCAGCCGATTTCCAGCGGGGAAACACTCACCGTCGATCCGGATACCGGAGCGTATGTGCGCGATACGACTGACCCTTCTTTCGCCGTAGACAGCCGGAGCGGCAACCTCTACGCCGTGTGGGGGGATGGACGCTTCAGCAACTTTCAATACAACGACATTGCCTTCTCGATGTCTTCCGACGGCGGGTTCACCTGGTCATCGCCAATCCGCATCAACCAGACTCCGCTGAAAATCCCGCCGCTGAATCGGCAGGCCTTTTACCCCGTCATCGCAGTCGCGGCCAACGGCACGATAGGAGTGACCTACTACGATTTCCGCTACAACACGCCGGACCCTGGTGTCCCAACAGATTACTGGCTGGTGCAATGTCACCCGACCCCAGGCAACCCTCCAACCGACCCCGCCAGTTGGGGCAATGAAGTGCGTCTGACCAGCGCCTCTTTTGACCTCGAAGCTTTGCCGTTCGTTATAGATGGCCTTTGGTTCGGCGACTACCTCGGCCTGGCGCCGGCAGGCAGAAGCGGATTCATTTCGGCCTTCGCAGCCGTGGACCAGAACGGCGTCACCAGCATTTTCGCACGCCGGGTTGGGCAGTGAGGCTTATCCGCGTCACCCGAAATCCGTGGTTAAGAAACAAGGACAAACCACAAAAAAACCGAGAAGGGGGGACAAATGCCAAAATTAGAAATCACTGGAGCGTGGAAAGACGAGAATAGCACGAGAGAGAATGTGCCAACCACCGAAGTCATCAAGGCCGGCGGAGACGAAGTTCAATTGCGCCAGGACCAGCACTTCAAGGATTACCTCCTGGAAAACGTCTACCTTCGCACTACTGATTCGCAGCGTTCTGAGATTCTAGCATTGTGGCGCGATGGTGAGGTAGAGATAGACCGCAGCCAAGCCGAACGTCGGAGTCGAGAGGTTGTGTTCCTGGTCCGCACTGCCTCAGGAGAGTTGGCCGGAGTGAGCGAGGCCGCCCTGGTGCGAGTGAGGGGCCACCGGCGGTTCTATGCCTACACGATGTTCCTGAGGAAGTCGGATCGCGTGCCTTACCTGATGTTGGCCGTGCTCAACGGCACCCGAGACTTCCTGCGCAACTTCGAGCACCCCAAGTTGCAACCCCATGGCATGCTGCTTGTCACCGAGAACCGCAAACTGATGCGGCCCGGAACGCGAAAGCTTCTGGGCCGGCACAAGTATCGGTACTGGGGGAGGACGGGATGGGGCGACGATGTTTGGGCTGTGGAGTTCAGCCAACCGGAAAGAGGAGCCGCCGCTCACAATTGGAGTGCGGGAGGCGGTGTTGAAGTGCCAGCAAGCGTGCGCTTTCAATCGGCCCTTTGCAGCAGGCAGCTTTTGGACTCAGTACCTTGAGTATAACCAAAACCAAGAAAGGAAAAATAAATGCAAACAAGCGAAATAGTTAGAGCATGGAAAGATGAGGATTATCGAGGCTCCCTCACGGCAGTAGCTCGTGCCGAACTCCCCGAGCACCCAGCCGGGGTAATCGAATTCGAGCAACCGGAACTAGAGGACGAGACGTTGTTCAGGGGTGGCAAGATCTCACATGGTTGCCACACAGGAAAGCCTCATTGCTACTAGAGTTGGTTCGGGTAGGCCTAGGGAGCGCGGGCGCCATAGCCCGCGTTTCCTTCGCTACGGTCTAGGACAGCCACAAACGAGGACGGCCATACCCGTGATCTCGCCTCTCATGAATATGTCCAACTGTGGAGAATGGTATCGTGGCCTCGCCTTGACGGAACGCGTGCGCTTGCGTCAAGTTGCGGGTCGGCGCCAGCACCAAGCTGAGCTTGATCGCGAGCGCGGCAGCAGACGCCTGGCAAAGTGGAAAGCGCAGCCGCCATTTGATTCCGGAATTCTCTTCCAGCAACGGCTTGAGCAGTGGAGATTGACCGAGTCTGAGCTGCTCGACCTTCTCACCGAGCGCGCCAGCCCAGTCGGTGACCTGCCGTTTGAACCCCCTTCCTGGGCCGTTGAGGTCGCTGATGCCCTTGCTCACCACGGCAACGCCCCAGACTCGCCTCCAAGCACGCGGGCGCAAACGTCGCCCGACCCAGCTTATGTCCGGTTCCTCGAACTGGTTAGGCCGTTGACCGACCGCGCCGTCAGTCGGTTGCGCGAGCAACTGAGGTCGCTGAGGGTTTCTCACCCCGCTCTCTCGGCTGAACCAGAAAAGCTCGAAGCCCTTCTCGTCGGCCTTTTGCCGGCTCGTTTGCTGCCGGTCTTGCTAAGAACCATGGCGTTGGAGCTGAACGTCGTCCGTTTGCAAGGACAGCTCTCGGGCGAAACAGCCGAAGAACGGTTCGAGAGTTTCATTGCTCGCCTCAGGCAACCTCAAACCCGGTTGGACCTGTTCCGCGAATATCCGGTTTTGGCAAGGCTCATTATCACCACGCTCGATAACTGGCTGAACGTCAGCCTGGAATTCATTCAGCGTTGGTGCGCCGATTGGCCGGCAATCTGCGCCATTCTTTCGCCGACAGAAGATCCGGGGCCACTCGTTAGGATCGAGGGCGACGCCGGAGACAGCCATCGCGGTGGGCGTACGGTTTGGATTGTTGAGTGCCGTTCGGGATTCAAGCTGGTGTACAAGCCCCGTTCGCTAGCGGTGGACCAGCACTTTCAAGAAGTGCTCGGCTGGCTGAATGGGCACGGCGTATCCGCGCCATTCCGTCAACTCAAGATCCTGGACCGAGGCGCCTACGGTTGGGAGGAATTCGTTTCGCCCCAGGGCTGCACGTCGCGCAAAGAGGTCGCCCGCTTTTACGAACGCTCAGGCGGCTACCTGGCCCTCCTCCATTGTCTGGCCGCCACCGATTTTCATCACGAGAATGTTTTGGCAGCTGGTGAACACCCGGTCCTGGCTGATCTCGAAGCGCTGTTCCACGCCTCGGCCCTCGAGCCGGAGATCAGGAAAGCGGGCGATCTTGCCGACAAGTCATTCGGCGAATCGGTGCTCGGTTCGGGATTGTTGCCGTTGCCCGTCTGGCGAGGCAAGAACGGCGAGGTAATGGATTTGAGCGGCTTGGGCGCGGATATGGGCAAAGAGCTGCCGATTCACCGCCCTGGATGGAAAGACATCGGAACCGATCAAATGCATTTTGCACGCCAGCCCGCGGTCATCGAGTCAGCCAAACACCAGCCGACCCTCAATGGTATGCCCGCCAGGCCGCTCGACCACCTAGACTCGCTCGAACGCGGGTTCCGGCAGGTCTATCAGCTACTCGAAAAGCACCGCGATGAGTTGTTGGCGCCAGCGGGATGGCTGGAACGCTTTGCCCACGATGAGGTCCGCGTAGTGCTGCGCAACACCGCCCGTTACTCCGAACTCCTCCAGGAGAGTTCACATCCGGATGTGTTGCGAGATGCGCTGGATCGAGACCGTCTTTTTGATCGCCTTTGGGAGGATGTGAAAGTCCTGCCGCACCTCGCCCAGGTGATACCAGTTGAGATCGAGAACCTATGGTGTGGAGATGTTCCGTTGTTTACGACTCGGCCAAATTCGCGTGACCTTTGGGCTGACCACGACCGGCACTTCAAGGATTTGCTGACTGAAAGCGGCCTGGAGTGCGCGCGACGCCGCGTAGGCCGGCTTGGCCCCGATGACCTCAAGCGCCAGCTTTGGTTTCTGCGGAGTTCACTTTCGACGTTGGCTTCGAGCGCACGTCGTCCGGTCCGCGCCCGGGCATCGTCCAACCACGCAACGCCCGCCGTCATCACACGCGAGGAGTTGCTGGTAGCTGCTTGTGCCGTAGGCGAGCGGCTGGCGGAAACCGCCTACCATGGTTCCGGGGACATTGCCTGGGTCGGCCTGAGCATGATGCGAGAGGAAAAGTGGGTCTTGGCACCGCTTGGGCTGGACCTGTACGACGGCGTCCCAGGAGTGGGGTTCTTCCTGGCTTATCTGGGAGCTGTCTCGGGAAATGAGCGATACACCACTTTGGCGCGGGCGGCGCTCGAGACCGTGCGTCGGAAACTGACGGACAGCCGGAAAAACGGATGGAGCGAGATTGGCGGGTTTCTCGGATGGGGCGGCATTCTCTACATGTTGGCTCACCTGGGTGTTTTGTGGGACGAACCCGGGCTGCTGGCCGAAGCCCTGGAGTGGCTCGACGTGTTGCCGGCCCGAATTGCGAAAGATACGAACTTCGACCTCATCAGCGGGGCGGCTGGCTGTATCGCGGGGCTGCTGGCGTTGCACACCTGCAGTCCATCGCCTCGGCTCCTGGCGCTTGCGATTCAATGCGGCGATCATCTTCTAGGCAGTGCGCGCGCCATGCCGCAAGGGCTGGGTTGGAACCCGGCGTTGCCAAGCAGCGGCCCATTGACCGGATTCTCGCACGGCGCCGCCGGCATTGCCTGGGCACTGCTGGAGCTCGCGGCTCAAACCGGTCACGAGCGATTCCGCACGGCGGCGCTGAGCGGCATCGCTTACGAACGCAGCCTGTTCTCGACTGAGGCGCGTAACTGGCCTGACCTCCGCGTACGGGACACCAAGAGGGAACTGGACGGACCACCTCCATTCCAGGCGGCCTGGTGCCACGGCGCACCGGGAATCGGACTAGGCCGACTGCTGTGCCGCCGTCACTTCAACGATGCGCTCTTGGACCAGGAAATTGAAGTAGCCCTCCACACAACGCTATCGGATGGTTTCGGCTCAAATCACAGCCTCTGCCACGGCGAGTTGGGAAACCTGGACCTGCTGCTGGCAGCGGCTGAGGCGTTTCCCGACTCATCCTGGCGTGCTGAGGCGGACAGGGTTTCGGCGAATATCCTGTCCAGCATTCAACGTAGCGGCTGGCTTTGTGGCAACCCGTTGGCGGTGGAATCTCCCGGTCTGATGACCGGCATTGCGGGTATTGGCTACGGGCTACTCCGTTGCGCGGAGCCAACGCGGGTCCCCTCGGCACTCTCCCTGGCACCCCCGATTCTGGGCCATGCCGTTCAGCCATTCTTCACCGTACAACAGCGAAGTTTGAGCAGGCCACAGAATTGAAGGCATCCGGATAAAGCTTGCAGGAGTGCTCTGGAAATGATAGGCACAACTGTTCCCACGAATGAGCGAAGCTGCGAGTCGTACTGAGGCGCTGGCGGGCGACGGCGGCACAGCAGCGTCAGAAACCAAACTCAGTACCGCCACCGAGGATAGAAATTTTGTGAGCGAGAAATCTGGTAAGCCGGCCAAGGCCTTGGGCTTTTCTTTCGCATGGCGCCGGATGCTGAAGAGACTTGGCGTGACCTTCACGCTAGCAGCGCTGTCTCTTGCCGTCGCAAGCATAACGAACGCTGCACCGGTTTTCCAAACTCTCCATTCTTTTGGCCAAGCGGGACCTACCGCGTCGCTTATCCAGGCCAGCGACGGCAATCTGTATGGGACCACGGGCGGAGGCGGGATAAACACTAATGGGATGGTTTTCGGGATTACCCCTGGCGGTACCATCACCATGCTTTATTCGTTCACCGGAGGCAGTGATGGCGCCAATCCCTTTGGCGGCCTGGTGCAGGCTACTGACGGCAAGTTGTATGGAACAACTCTCAGTGGCGGAGCCGGCGACGCAGGCACGGTTTTTCAGATTACTACCAATGGGACGCTGCTCACCGTTTATTCGTTCACCGGGGGGAATGATGGCGCGAATCCTTACGCCGGACTGACCCAGGCCAGCGACGGTAATTTCTACGGAACAACGGTCAGCGGCGGGGCTAGCGGCGTGGGCACAGTTTTCCGAGTCACGCCCAATGGCACATTCGCCTCGCTTCATTCATTCGCCGGCCTGGATGATGGCGCTAGTCCCTATGGCGGTCTGGTGCAGGCCAGCGATGGCAACTTGTATGGAACGACGCTTAACGGCGGGGCCAGCAATAATGGCTCGATTTTTCAGCTCTCAACCAATGGCCCCCTGACTACGATTCATTCGTTCACAGCGAACGATGGCAGCCAGCCTTATGCCACCCTGGTGCAGGCCAGCGATGGCAGTCTGTACGGTACAACTTCTGCCGGCGGGGACCATGGCCGCGGAACAGTGTTCCAGATAACCACCAACGGCGACTTCGCCCTGATTTATTCGTTTACTGGCGGTAATGATGGCTATTATCCATACGCAGGCCTGGTGGAGGGCAGCGACGGCAACCTCTACGGAACAACCTTGGAAGATGCCTCGTACGGGTATGATGGCACGGTTTTCCAGGTCACTACCAGCGGCGCACTCAGTACACTTTATTCGTTCGCCGGCCTCAGTGACGGTGATCAGCCTTATGGCGGCCTGGTCCAGGGCAGCGATGGCAACCTGTATGGAACAACCTATGACGGTGGGGACAACGACGGTGGCACAGTTTTTGGGATTATCCCCGGTGGCTCTTTAACCACGCTGTATTCGTTCGGTTCCGGGTATGATGGTGCCATGGCTTTTGGCCACCTGATGCAAGCCAACGACGGCAGTCTGTATGGAACAACTCTTGACGGAGGGGCCAGCGATAACGGCACGGTCTTTAGGATCAGCACCAATGGCACGTTCAGGCTGCTCTATTCGTTCACTGGCCTGGATGATGGCGCTGGTCCCTATGCCGGTTTGATGCAAGCGAGCGATGGCAACCTATGGAACAACTTTTTACAGCGGAATCAGCAATAATGGCACGGTTTTCCGGATCACGCCTGACGGAACAATGACAACGCTTTCCGGGTTCACCGGCCGGCAAGATGGTTATGCTCCCTTCAGTACGCTGGTGCAAGCCAGCGACGGCAACCTGTACGGAACAACCGAGGACGGCGGGAGAAACGGTGGGGGCACGGTGTTTCGGC
>Ga0306920_100015555_pt1 | contig 10434 bp, 8 predicted proteins | sample flu12Cox44000170_FD_204666 | JGI IMG/M metagenome (GOLD analysis project Ga0306920, IMG submission 204666) | Lab enrichment of tropical soil microbial communities from Luquillo Experimental Forest, Puerto Rico - flux4day.12C.oxic.44.000.170 (v2)... | ecosystem: Environmental > Terrestrial >... | reverse complement strand
TGGGGGCCGCCCAGCATGGCCTAGTGCGGCTATTTACTAAGTGCGCGGGTGCAAGCCAATACGCGAAAAGAACACGCGTGGTGACGACCCGCAATAATTTTTGATTTGAAACAAGCAGTAGCTGTCACAAAGAAAACCAATATTGAGCCCGGCCTGCAAAAGCCGGAATTAACGAGCAAAATGAGCAACCGGCCCGGAGAGCAATGGGAGATCGCGCTGCGTAAGGCAAAGCAGAGAGCAAAAGCCTGGGCAATGGCCGTCTCGCAAGGTACTTGAATAAGTCGTAATCAAGAGGAGTAATTCTCCGTCGAAATTCTCGTCGCCTCTTTCAGTACATGGAGTAGTTGCCATGCGTTACATCGAAGACATGAAGAAGGCTACGCTGGGCGAGTTCGACAAAGTGGAAGCCGAATGGCGGGAAATCGCCGAGCGGCAAGTTATGAACCTCTGCGAGATAGAGGACCCCCTCCCCACACCGGAGGAACTGGACGAACTCGATCCCGATGAGGCAATCGGACGAATTGAGACCGTGGTCGAGAACAACACCCAGCTTTGCTTTGCCGTCGACGGCGACACCCACTCCTGGGGTCAGATGGCTATCGCGCGCGTCAAGGCGCGGGCCAAAGCGAAAACTAAAACCGTCGCTTAACCCGGCCCACGATTTTGCCGACGGAGCGCCGAGTGCTTTGCGAGCGCAGCGAGTTCTGCGGAACGCCCAAGCGCGGGGAGCGGCGAGCGGTGACCTGCGCCGATCTCTTTAAATCCCACTAAAGAGGACAATAATGATCATCAGGGTGGCCAAGGCCCCAAGCAAGAGCCAACCAAATCGATCCCAAGTGCGCACCATAACTGCATTCATGGCACCACCTCGTATTTACTCGCCCGGGCATCGTCAGAATGGCATGATTGTGAACCAACGCTGTGACAGGCGTCACACAGAGATATGAAGCACTGTCCTCAAGTTATCCACAGACTTATCCACAGGCTCAGGCAGCGAGTTCTCCGTGAGCCCAATGCTGACGACACTGCCGGATATGCGTGCCGGTAAAAAAGCAGATTGAACTTCTGAGGGGCTCGATGAATTTGTTGTCAATTTCACCAGCGATATACCGAGCATTCGCAGATGAATACAAAAAGCTGGCAAGATCAGCCTTTGACGAACCTCAACGCGGGCTCTTCTTGAAAATGGCAAGCATGTGGGAACATGCCGCCCTTCGATTTGAAAATGGCTTAGAGACAAGTGGTCTAACCTGCGAGCGCGATCCGGCACAGGGCGATCAAGAGCCATAGACGGGGCGGCGGGACGCACGCACCGATATATAATGTGTGTCCCTTTTTATTTTCCCCCGCTCTTTCAATTCGCTCACGCAGCTCCCAGTATCAGCAAATCCATTTGCACTTTCAATGGGTTGCGCAGGGCGGTCCGAGTCCGGACAACGCAGGACGAGACATGTCAGCCATGCGCGGCAGCGGCAGCAGTTTTTTCTGTTTGGTAACTCCGGCTTGATCCGGCCGCGCTGCGTCCCGGTCGCGCTCCCCGCTAAGGCATGATCCAGAAAAGTGGAGACCGGTTTTCCGAAAAGATTACCCATCAAAAAACCTAGAGCGCAGATTTGGTTTAAATCGAATGTGCTCTAGAAATTCCAGCGTTGCGCGTTGGCGACCAAAAAGTCCCGGAAGGCTTGGACGCGGGCGACGCTTTTGAGTTCCTCGGGATAAACGAAATAGGCATCGAGCGCGATCGCGTCGCCCTCGCCGAACAATTGCACGAGCCCGCCGTTCTCCTCGACCAGATAATCCGGCAGCATGGCGATGCCCAGACCGCGCTGGCAGGCGCGCAATATGCCGAGGATATTGTTGATAACAAGGTGCGGCGTTCGCGGGCCCTTGCCGTCGCGCGCGATTTCGATCAGCCAGCGCGAACGCTGCAGGTAAGGCGGCACATTGCCGCCGAGCACCAGGATGCGGTGGCTGTCGAGATCCTCCAAGGTGCGCGGCGTGCCGAACTTCTTGAGATATTCGGGTGAGGCGTAAACGTGGAAATGCACCGAAAACAGCTTGCGCTGGATGAGATCGGGTTGCGTCGGCTGCCGCAACCGGATCGCGACATCGGCCTCGCGCATGGCAAGGTCGAGTTCCTCGTCGGTAGTGAGCAGCGTGATATGCACCTCCGGATACAAGTCGACAAATTCGCCGAGCCGCGGCGTGAGCCAGTGCACGCCGATGCCGGGCGTGGTCGTCACCCGCAAATCGCCGTTTGGCCGTTCACGGCTGTCGGTGAGCTTCGCGCGCGCCGCTTCGAGCTTCATGAAGACGTCGTGCGCGGTGCGATAGAGCAATTCGCCTTGCTCGGTGAGGATCAATCCGCGCGCATGCCGGTGAAATAGCGAAACCGTCAGCTCCTGCTCGAGCGCGCTGACCTGGCGCGACACCGCGGATTGCGATAGTCCAAGCTGTTCGCCGGCATGCGTGAAACTGCCGGCTTCCGCCGCCGCGTGAAATACCTTGAGCTTATCCCAGTCCATTTACATGCTTTCTGCCTATGCCGCGCGCCGCAATAGCGGAGTTCACTCCGCCGCCATGCGCGGTTCGGCCTCGCCGTGTGCGGCCAGAAATCTCTCGGCTTCCAGCGCCGCCATGCAGCCGAGGCCTGCGGCCGTGACCGCCTGCCGATAGACCTCGTCGGCGACATCGCCGGCGGCGAAGACGCCCGGCACTGAAGTCGCCGTGGAATGCGGCGCGGTCTCGACATAACCGGACGGCTTCATCTCGACCTGCCCCGCGACCAGCTCCGTTGCCGGCGAATGGCCGATGGCGATGAAAATGCCATCGACCAGCCGTTCGGTGATTTCACCGGTCTTGACGTTGCGCAGCACCGCGCCTTTGACCTTGAGCGGGTCGTCATCGCCAACCACGTCTTCCAATACGGTGTTCCAGAGCACCGAAATCTTCGGGTTCTGATAAAGGCGCTCTTGCAAGATGCGCTCGGCGCGCAGCCCGTCGCGGCGATGCACCAGCGTCACTTTCGAAGCGAAGTTGGTGAGAAACAGCGCCTCCTCGACCGCGGTATTGCCGCCGCCGATCACCAAGACTTTCTTGCCGCGATAGAAGAAGCCATCGCAGGTGGCGCAGGCGGAGACGCCGTGGCCGCGGAATTTCTGCTCCGACGCCAAGTCGAGCCAGCGCGCCTGCGCTCCGGTCGCCAGAATGAGCGTGTCGGCGAAGTAGATGTCGCCGGAATCGGATTCGACGCGGAACGGCCGCCGGGAAAGGTCGACCTTATTGACGTGATCGGCCACAATCTTGGTGCCGACATGGGCCGCTTGTTTCTGCATTTGCTCCATGAGCCAAGGCCCCTGGATGACGTCGGCGTAGCCCGGATAATTTTCGACGTCGGTGGTAATCGTCAGCTGCCCGCCGGGTGTTATGCCTTGGATCAGGATCGGATCGAGCATGGCGCGCGCCGCATAGATCGCCGCCGTATAGCCTGCGGGCCCAGATCCGATGATCACGACCTTGGCGTCGATGGTTTTGGGCATCGGCTTACCCCGTTTTGCAGCAGAGGAGGGCTCCGTCTGCCTGATGCCCCGCCAAATGGCCTCGGTTAAACCTCGGCTGCCGACGCAGCTCAGCGGATCCCTTATGTAAGGATTCTGCGGAGCTATGCAAGATACGCAACCCCCGTCCCCCACAGGACGTGGCCCGCTATTCCCGGTATTCGGAACCCCACCCAGAAATTCCCTCAGGGGCCGGCACGAACGCAGCGTTCGTCACTTCCACTCTACCTTCATCACTTCGTAGGCTTTGGCGCCGCCCGGCGTGACGACTTCGACCTGCGCGCCTTTCTTTTTTCCGACGAGCGCGCGCGCGAGCGGCGAAGTGATGGAAATCTTGCCTTTCTTGGCGTCCGCCTCCGGTTCGCCGACGATCTGCCAGACCGCTTTCTTGTCGGTGTCCTCGTCGACCAGCGTGACGGTTGCGCCAAAGGTAATGGTGTCTCCGGAAAGCTTCGAAACGTCAATAACTTCGGCGCGCGCAAGCTTGTCCTCAAGTTCCGCGATGCGGCCCTCGTTAAGCGATTGAGATTCCTTCGCCGCGTGATATTCGGCGTTTTCAGAAAGGTCGCCGTGGGTGCGCGCGTCGGTGATCTGCTGGATGATCCGAGGCCGCTCCACTTGCTGGCAGTGCTTAAGCTCGGCTTCGATCGCCGAGTAGCCTTCTGCCGTCATCGGAATCTTGTCCATTAGTCCTAGACCTCCTCAGCAGAGTCAAAAATCCCCGCCGCGGACCGAAGCATCGCCCGGCCGCGCGACAGGAAAGACTGGCTCTACACGTGCCGCCGCTGTGGCCGCTCCGAAGATTCGGCCTCGAAATAAGTCTGCAGCGCACAGACCTCGAGGTCGCCCCCAAGGTAGGCCCTGATGCCCTGCGCTGCAGCGACGGCCCCTGAGAGAGTGGTGTAGTACGGCACTTTATGCAAGAGGGCTGCACGCCGGAGCGAACGGCTGTCCGCGAGCGCGGTAGCCCCTTCGGTTGTATTGAAAACCAGCTGAACTTCGCCGTTTTTGATGGCGTCGACGATATGCGGCCGGCCTTCGGCCACCTTGTTGATCTTAACAGCTTGGACACCCTGTTCCGCGAGATAACGCTGGGTCCCGGAGGTTGCCATGACGCGGAACCCCAACCCAGCAAGCAGTCGGGTCGCACCCAGGATGCGCGGCTTATCAGCGTCCTTGACGGAGACGAACACGGTTCCCGACTTCGGCAGCCGTGCGCCGCCGCCGAGCTGGCTTTTGGCAAAGGCGACATTGTAGTCGCGGTCTATTCCCATCACCTCGCCGGTCGACTTCATCTCCGGGCCGAGCACGGTATCGACCTTGTCGCCGAAGCGGGCGAACGGAAAGACCGCTTCCTTGACGCCGACATGGTGGGCGCCGCCAGGCTCGAAGTGTTGCGGCTTGAGATGAAAGCTAGCCAGCGATTCTCCCGCCATGACACGGGCGGCGATTTTGGCGGCAGGTATGCCGATCACTTTGGCGACGAACGGCACGGTGCGCGAAGCGCGCGGATTGACCTCGAGCACATAGATTTCGCCATCCTTGATCGCGTATTGCGCATTCATCAGCCCGCCGACCTTCAGCGCGAGCGCAAGCGCGCGGGTCTGGCGGTCGAGCTCAGCGATCACGGCCGCGGATAGATTGTGCGGCGGCAGCGAGCAGGCGGAATCGCCGGAATGGATGCCGGCCTCCTCGATGTGCTCCATGATGCCGGCGATGTAGCTGTCCTTGCCGTCAGCCAGGCAATCGACGTCGACCTCCACCGCGTCGGTAAGATAGCTGTCGATGAGCAGCGGCCGTTTCTCCGAGACGGCGAATTCGGACGGGCGGTCGAGATCCGCGGCAAGCCGCGCCACGTAGCGATCGAGCTGATGGGCGTCATGGACGATTTCCATCGCGCGCCCGCCGAGCACATAGGAAGGACGGATCACGATCGGATAACCGATCGATTCGGCGATCGCACGGGCTTTTTCCGGGCTGGTGGCGATGCCGCTGCGCGGCTGACGCAGTTTGAGCTTGTCCAAGAGCCTTTTGAATCGATCACGGTCCTCAGCGAGATCGATGGCGTCGGGCGAGGTGCCGAGGATCGGCACATGCGCCTTTTCCAGTGCCTCGGCGAGTTTGAGCGGCGTCTGGCCGCCGAATTGCACTATGACGCCGTGCAGCGTGCCGTTGGAGCGCTCGGTGTCGATGATCTCGATGACATCCTCGGCGGTAAGCGGTTCGAAATACAACCGGTCCGATGTGTCGTAATCGGTCGACACGGTTTCCGGATTGCAGTTGATCATGATCGTTTCGAAGCCGGCCTCCTTGAGCGCGAAGCAGGCGTGGCAGCAGCAATAGTCGAATTCGATGCCTTGGCCGATTCGATTTGGACCGCCGCCGAGAATGACGACCTTCTTCTTGTTTGTCGGCGCCGCCTCGTCGACCGCGCGGCCGACGAAAGGCGTTTCGTAAGTCGAGTACATATACGCAGTCGGCGAAGCGAACTCGGCCGCGCAAGTGTCGATGCGCTTGAAGATCGGCCGCACGCCGAGCTTGCGCCGGTATTGCGAGACATCTTCTGCGGCCGTGCCGGTCAGCCGGCCAAGGCGCGCGTCGGAGAAGCCCATCGCCTTGAGCCGGCGCAGCCCCGCTGCCGTGGACGGCAAGCCCCGGGCGAGGATTTCGGCCTCCATGGCGACAACGCCACGGATCTGGGCGAGAAACCACGGATCGATCCGGCATGCGGTGTGGATTTCCTCGTCGCTCACGCCGAGCCGCATCGCTTGCGCCACTTTGAGAATGCCGTCGGGTGAAGGCGTGCCGAGCGCGGCGCGGATCGCATTTTTGTCGTCGCCCTGGTCGAGGCCGGCAATCGCCACCTCGTCGAAACCGGTCAGTCCGGTCTCGAGCGAGCGCAACGCTTTCTGCAGGCTCTCCGCGAAGGTGCGGCCGATCGCCATCGCTTCGCCGACCGATTTCATCGACGTAGTCAGCACTGGCTCGGCGCCGGGAAATTTCTCGAAGGCAAAGCGCGGCACCTTGGTGACGATGTAATCGATCGTCGGTTCGAACGAAGCCGGCGTGGCGCCGCCGGTAATGTCATTGGCGATTTCGTCGAGCGTATAACCGACCGCGAGCTTGGCGGCGACCTTGGCGATGGGAAAGCCGGTCGCTTTCGAAGCCAGCGCCGACGAACGCGACACGCGCGGATTCATCTCGATGACAACGAGACGGCCGTCCGCCGGGTTGATCGCGAACTGCACGTTCGAGCCGCCGGTCTCGACGCCGATCTCGCGCAACACCGCGATCGAGGCGTCGCGCATGATTTGATATTCCTTGTCCGTCAGCGTGAGCGCCGGCGCGATGGTGATGGAATCGCCGGTATGGACGCCCATCGGATCGACGTTCTCGATCGAGCAGATGATGATGCAATTGTCGTTCTTGTCGCGCACCACCTCCATCTCGAACTCTTTCCAGCCGAGGACCGATTCCTCGATCAGCACTTCGCTGGTCGGCGACGCGTCGATGCCGCGCTCGACGATCTCGATGAATTCCGCCTTGTTGTAGGCGATGCCGCCGCCGGTGCCGCCGAGTGTGAACGATGGGCGGATGATCGCGGGCAGGCCGATATCGTCGAGCGCTTTGAGCGCGTGAACGAGCGTCTTGACCTGATGGGAACGCGGAGTCGACAGGCCGATCTTGGTCATCGCCTCGCGGAACAATTTGCGGTCTTCGGCCTTGTCGATCGCCTGCGCAGTTGCGCCGATCATGGTGACGTCGAATTTGTCCAGCACGCCCATGCGGCGGAGCGAGAGCGCGGTGTTGAGGGCCGTTTGTCCGCCCATGGTCGGCAATAGCGCGAAACCTCCCGGCACGGCGCAGCGCTCTTTCGCGATAATCTTGGCAACGATTTCCGGCGTGATCGGTTCGATATAGGTCGCATCAGCCAGATCCGGATCGGTCATGATGGTGGCCGGGTTGGAATTGACCAGAACGACCCGATAGCCTTCCGCCTTGAGCGCCTTACAGGCCTGCGTGCCGGAATAGTCGAATTCGCACGCCTGGCCGATGACGATCGGGCCCGCGCCAATGATCAGGATCGAGGAAATGTCGGTTCGTTTGGGCATCGCTTCCGTATTTTCGGGCACAAAAAAAGAGCGCCCTTTAAGGCGCGCCGCGCCGGGTTTCGGTCCCGCGCGCAGGGGTCTTTAGACCGAATTCGCCGGAGAGGGAAGGGCGGTATGCGTTGCGCACAGGCCCAGGCACGCGGGTTTGTTCCCGGCAATTTATACTCGGTCATCATTTGCGCTTGGCGTCGCGCATCATCCCGACAAAACGGTGGAACAACAAATGACTGTCGCGCGGGCCGGGAGATGCTTCCGGATGATATTGCACCGAGAAGACCGGCCGGTTTTTGAGCGCCAGTCCGCAATTCGAGCCGTCGAACAAGGAGACATGCGTCTCCACGGCATGGTTAGGCAGCGCGGCGCGATCGACGGCAAAGCCGTGGTTCATCGAGGTGATCTCGACCCTGCCGGTGGTGAGGTCCTTCACCGGATGATTGGCGCCATGATGGCCCTGGTGCATCTTCGAGGTCTTGGCGCCGACGGCGATTGCGAGCATCTGGTGGCCGAGACAAATGCCGAAGACCGGCTTCTTCTCGATCAGCGCGCGGATGACCGGTACCGCATATTCGCCGGTCGCGGCGGGATCGCCCGGACCGTTGGACAGGAAAATTCCGTCGGGTTGAAGCGCAAGAATATCGGCCGCCGACGTCGTCGCCGGAACGACGGTTAGCCGGCAGCCATTGTCGGCAAGCTGGCGCAGAATGTTGCGCTTGATGCCATAGTCGATGGCGACGACATGGAATTCCGCGCCGTCCTGCCGGCCGTAGCCAATGCCCCAGCGCCACGGCGTCTCGTCCCAGGTGAAGCGTTGGCCGGTCGTGACCATCGGCACGAGATCCATGCCGACCAGGCCCGGCCATGCCTTGGCCTCGCGCTTGAGCGCGGCGAGATCGAAATGGCCGGAAGGTTCGTGGGCGATTACGGCGTTCGGCATGCCCTTTTCGCGTATCAGCGCGGTGAGCGCCCGGGTATCGATGCCGGCAAGCCCGATCACGCCACGGCTCTTGAGCCATTGATCGAGATGGCGGGTGGCCCGGTAATTCGACGGCTGGGTGATGGCGGAATGCAGCACGACGCCGCGGGCGCCCGGTGTGGCCGCGAGGTTCACCGTCTCGATGTCGTCCTCGTTGGTCCCGACATTGCCGATATGCGGAAACGTGAAGGTGATGATTTGCCCGGCATAGGACGGATCGGTCATGATCTCCTGGTAGCCGGTCATGGCGGTATTGAAGCAGACCTCGCCGACAGCACAGCCGGCCGCGCCGAAGCCGAAGCCCTCGAGCACGGTGCCGTCGGCAAGCACAAGCAGGGCGGTCGGCTTGGCGTCGTCCCAAATGCCGCGGCCGGCACCATCCTCGGTGCCGGAGGGGTGCTCGGCGGCGCTCGTGACCGTGACGCTTTTGGTCATGACCTCTTAGTTGCGTATTATAGATGAGGACGCAACTGGCGCCCGCTTCGGCCCCGCCTTATTCATCGCTTTCTTCATCGCTTTCTTGGCGGGAGCAAAGGCGGCCGCGGCCGGCTGCATCAACGGAGGATCGCACGCGTGTTGCGCGACGACATCAACGGCGCCTTGAAGGAGGCGATGAAAGCCGGCCAAGCACGGCGCGTTTCGACGCTGCGGCTCATCAATGCGGCGATCTTGGAGCGGGAAACCCGCGGCGCCGAACGCGTCACGTTAAACGACGCCGAAATCGTCGACGTGATGCAGAAGATGGTCAAGCAGCGCCAGGAAGCGCTTGAGCTTTATGAAAAGGCCGGACGAACGGAACTCGCCGCGCAGGAACGCGAAGAGATCGACATTATTTCCGCCTACCTGCCCAAACGCATGTCCGACATCGAAGCCGCCCATGCCATTTCCGCCTTGATCAGGGAGATCGAGGCCGAAACGCTCAAGGACATGGGCCGCACCATGGCGGCGCTAAAGCAACGCTTCGCGGGACAAATGGATTTCGGCAAAGCCGGCGCGCACGTGAAGAAGCTCTTGGGCGGCTCATAAGACCGCGGACTATCGTAATGGCATCCTGTCTCATCCGCGGCGTGTGCAGCATCGAACTCGTTGCCAGCAATCTCGAGGAGGCGAGCCGCTTCTACGAGACGGTATGGGACTAGCGCCCGTCGCGACGCGAAATGACTCGCGCTATTTTCGCGCCACCTGGCCGTTAGCACCATGTGCTCGGCCTGCATTGCGGTGCGCGACCGGCGGTGATCCGCGTGGTGTTCGACGTTGACGGCGGCCGCGCGATCGATCGCCTGCACCAGACCATATTCGCAAGCGGCGGCAAGCCGGGCGCGCCGGGTGAATTCTCGGCGGACCGTAAAGTGGCCGAGCAGGTGGTCAAACAAGCCGGGATGGGGCCGGAATAGCTATTGGCATTCGGGGATCGAGGCTGGGATCACAGCCCCGTCCATTCTCTTGTGGATTTCGAGTGAGCCTGTGGATAAACCCGGCGCGGGCCTGCGTACGAGCGGTCGGCCGCACTATCTTCCCGCCTCGGCCGCGCTAAGATTCCCCGAATCACGAATCACCATGCGATTTACGCCCCAATTTCTCGACGAGCTGCGGGCGCGGCTTCCGGTTTCGGAAGTCGTCGGCCGGCGCGTGAAATTGCGCAAGGCGGGGCGCGAATGGAAGGGCTTGTCGCCTTTCAACAAGGAAAAGACGCCTTCGTTTTTCGTCAACGATCAGAAGGCGATGTGGTTCGACTTCTCCTCGGGCAAGAACGGCAACATTTTCGATTTTCTCATGCTCACCGAAGGAGTGA
>Ga0306920_100015553_pt1 | contig 10434 bp, 7 predicted proteins | sample flu12Cox44000170_FD_204666 | JGI IMG/M metagenome (GOLD analysis project Ga0306920, IMG submission 204666) | Lab enrichment of tropical soil microbial communities from Luquillo Experimental Forest, Puerto Rico - flux4day.12C.oxic.44.000.170 (v2)... | ecosystem: Environmental > Terrestrial >... | reverse complement strand
GCCCGAGGCGCTGCTGGCCCGGATCTGGCGCGGTCGTTAATAGTCTTAAAAGACGTGGACGGCAAGGAACTTGGCGCGTTCCTGAACAGCGGCCGTCCGGATGCTGGAATGCCAGCCTTTGCCAGCCTTTCGCCAAAGCAAAGCGCGGACCTCGCAGCATTTCTCCACGCCAAGATCGAAGAATCGCGCACGCGGAGCCCCATCGATGTCAACGCAATTGTCGTCGGTAATGCCGCCGAAGGCGTCGCGTTTTTCAAGGGCGATGGAAAATGTCGCACTTGTCATAACCCCGATACGGATTTCAAGGGAATCGGCGCCAAATATGATCCGTTTGTACTGCAAGGGCGCATTATCAATCCGCGCGGTGGACGCGATGGCCCGTCGATCAAACCGAGCACCGTGCGCGTAACCCTGCCCTCGGGCGAAACCGTCGCCGGCCGCCTGGTCGCGGTCGACGATTTTTCGGTGACGCTGATCGACGGCTCTGGCGTGCGGCGATCGTTTTTCCGTGACAACGAAGTTCCCAAAGTAGAGATCACGGATCCCTACCAGGCACACATGGACAACTTCTTGAAGATAACCGACAAACAGATGCACGATTTGACGGCTTACCTGGTGACGCTCAAATGAGATTACGACTTCGTACCTTGTGGCTTGCCATCATGTCCGTCCCTGTTGGTCTGGCGCAGCCGCAACTGGCCCCGGAGCTTCTCGGAGCCCCGCCGGTGGATGCCTGGCCTACATATCACGGCGATTATTCGGGCCGCCACTACAGCACGCTCAGTCAGATCGACCAATCAAACGTAAGAAACCTGGGTCTTGCCTGGCTCTATCGGGCGAATACGAATCCGCATGGTGCCGAAACCGGCGGATCTGTTCCCGAAGCCGTTCCAATCCGCCTAGGTCCTGGAGCCCTGGCCGGCGGCCTGCTCAAATCGACGCCTCTACTCGTAAACGGCGTGCTGTACTTCTCGGCGCCTGATCACGCCTGGGCAGTGGACGCGCGCAACGGCAAAGAGATCTGGCACTTTTTCTGGAAAACGAGCGGTGGAGACCACATCGGCAACCGGGGCTTGGGGATGTACGGGCGTTGGCTCTACCTCGAAACGCCAGATGGATACGTCGTTTCCCTGGATGCCGGGACGGGAAAGGAGCGATGGCACAAACAAATTGCCGACGTGCGAGCCGAGTATTTTGCCACGTCGCCGCCGATTGTTATACGGGATCATGTGATCGTTGGCGTTTCAGGCGATGCTTTGGATGTGCCGGGATGGCTTGAATCGCGCGATCCGGAGACCGGAGAGATCCAGTGGAAATGGTATACAACGCCTCGCGCGGGCGAGTCCGGCATCGAGACTTGGCCGGATGCCTATGCGGCCGAGCACGGGGGCGGCATGCCGTGGCAACCGGTCACCTACGACCCCGATCTGAACTTGATCTATGCGACTACCGGCAATCCGAATCCGGTCTATCGCGGCGATCTGCGAAAGGGCGCGAACCTGTACACTGCCTCCATCGTGGCGCTTAATCCGGACAAGGGCAAAATGGCGTGGTATTTTCAGTCCTCACCCCATGACACGCATGATTGGGACGCCGCGCAGGTACCCGTACTATTCGATCTGAACCTCAACGGCCAGCCCCGAAAGCTCCTTGCGCAGGCCAGCCGTAACGGTTTCTTCTTTATGCTGGACCGCACCAACGGGCAAAACCTGATCACGACTACTTTCGTCGAGTCGCCAAACTGGTTCAAAGGCGTCGACGAACGCGGCCAGCCGATTCCCAATCCCGAGAAAGATTCGCAACTTGGCGGCACGCTCATTTCACCCAACAACGGCGGCGCGGCGAATTGGACCCCGCCGACCTACGATCCGGAAACGGAGTTGATCTATCTGAACACCGCGCAGGGGTATGAGATCCATTATCAGTACAAGACAGATGGTCCGTCATTCGGCAGTTCCGGACACATCTCCCAGGCCGTGGGGGGAATCGAAGCGTCGCTCCGTGCAATCGATCCCAAGACCGGCAAATTGCGTTGGGTGCACAAGTACGCAGGTACGGAGTGGAACCCTCCGCGTCCTGAGCACCTTGGTGGACTACTGAGCACGGCGGGCAAACTTCTGTTTGCAGGAGCGCCCGGCGGATTTCTGGTCGCTTATAATCCGAAGACGGGACGACAATTATGGCACACGAGCTTTGGCCGAGACGTGAGTAACACGCCGATCACGTACATGCTCGACGGCGTTCAATACGTTCTGGCCGCAGCGGGCGACACGCTATACGCGTTCCGGGTGCAGCAGTAGTTTCAGCCGAACCTCCTCATTGCCCAACTGTGCTGCTCGTCGAACCAATCCCTTGCCGCGAAGCCTGACCTGTTTTCGCATTCTTCGAATCCGGTGCCGGATTTCACGTGCCGCTGCTTGACCGCCCGGTCGCGCACCAGTTATACCCTTGGTATCCGTTCCAGACTGTTCAATCCCAAGAGGATATTCTGCTCGGTGCACGTGCCGGTACTCCGTCCGAAAGACAATGAGAACGACATATTCCCTCTTTCTGCAAGGATTCGGGCGCCGGCCAGCTTACGGTGTTCACCGAAACCACCCGCCAACTTTAGCGAAGCCGCCGTCAACTGCAAGGTAGATCATGTGGACGGTGCGGAGAAACATTTGATCACGGACCACCTGGTTGCAGTCGGCCGGCTTGGCGTAGTCCCTCATCTAGCGTCTTCCGGCTATAATCACCATATTGCCGAACAGGGCATGTCCCGATCGACGATTCGCATGAGGATGAGGAGGGTTTCGTGAGATACAAAGATCGCAGGTTCCCGAGAATCGCTATGCTCTTGATTGGCGCGACTCTGCTGCTTACGATGGCCCGGGCGGCCACCGTCGGGCAGGAAACGCAGAAGATGAAAAAGTTTCTCACCAGGCCTCTGGTGATCGAAGACCAAGGCAGCTTCTTCATCGGCGGCGTTCCCAAAGTTACGAACTATGCCACCGTGGCGCCGCCGGGCGCGCCCGCGACTGGCACGCAGCCTGCCGGCCCCAGCCAAATCACCATTGGTCAAATGTATGTGGAATTTCAGATCCCGCAAAACAAGAAGCGCAACATGCCGCCCGTGATCATGGTGCACGGGTCCTCGCATACCGGGGTGTGCCTGGAGTCCACGCCCGACGGGCGCGAAGGCTGGTATCCGTATTTCGTGCGCAAGGGCATCTCGACCTACGTGGTCGATCAGGCCGGCCGCGGGCGTTCCGGGTTCGACGAATCCGTGATTCACGAGGCGGCCGCCCTCCTCAAGAATGCAGAGGTCGCCAAAGGCGCCGCCATGCTCCCTGCCTTTGGCCGGATTACGGACAATGGCGCGTGGACCGCGTGGTTCGGCCATCTCGTGCCGGCAGGATCGACTATCCTGACCGGAACCCTGATCCGGCACGGAGATCCCGGCGACCCGCCGGACGACGACGCCCTCCACACCAACGACTACTTCCCGGCATACCCGATGACAGCGGTTGACCCCGGCGTGGCCGCGCGCAAAGGGGCGCTCGGTCAGGCCCCGGCGGGACCGGGCAATTACTATGCGCTCGAATACTACAAGGAATTGGTCCCCAACGCCGAAGTCACACTGCCCGGCTCCTCGTGCGACTCTTGCGACCCCAAAGAGATTTCACCAGCCAACACCTGGACACCGCAGGATCTTGCCTTGCTGGTCGAAAAACTCGGCGGCGCCATCGTAGCCACGCATTCTCAATCCGGGATCATGGGACACCATATGGCACGCATTCTGAAGGAGCAGGGCCACCTGGATTTGCTGAAGGGCCTGATCACGATCGAAGGGTCTTGCTCTCTCCCGAACAGTGGGCTGAAAGCCGAAGACTTTGACAATATTCCCTACCTTGCTTTGAAGGGAGACTACACGGCAACGAGCGAAGTCTGCCAGACCACCGTTGACGCGATCAATGCCCGGCGCGCCGGCGGCCACGGAACCGCCAGGGCCGACTATATCAAGCTGGATGAAACGGGGAACCCTGTGTTCAAAGGCACAACGCATATGATGATGCTTGGCACCAACAACCTGGAGGTTGCGGACGTCATCTTGAACTGGGCGGAGGACAACATTCCGCCCCGGAAGACCAACGGGAAGATCAAGAAGTAGCGGCTTCGAGGATCCTAGACCGTCCATTCCGGAGAACACCATGAAAACTCTGTTTGCGACTCTCGGCGCGACACTCGTCGTCGGCCTGTGCCCAAACGCGAGCCTGGCTCAAAACCTGGCGGCGGCGCCGGACCATCCGTCGGTTACCGTGAAGGGTCAAACTTATAACCCGCGAACGATTTTGGCGCGTAACATGGGTACGCCCGAGGACCAGTCGACGGCGTTTCCGCCACACAAGATCATCGGCAACCTTTACTATGTCGGCACGCGAACGCTGAGCTCGTTCCTCGTGGTGACCCCACAGGGAAATATCCTCATTGACAGCACGTATGAGCGGAACGTGCCGACGATTCGCAAGTCAGTGGAACAGTTGGGTTTCAAGTTCTCCGACTTAAAGATCCTGCTCGGCAGCCACGCCCACGCCGATCATCAGGAAGGCGACGCTATGGTCAAGGAGTTGACGGGCGCGCAAGTAATGGCGATGGCTGAAGACGTGCCTGCGCTCGAGGCGATGAAGCCGGGCGGCAAACCACACCCTGTTGATAAGGTCCTCCGCGACGGCGACTCAGTCGCCCTCGGCGGCACGACTTTGATCGCCCACCTGACTCCTGGTCATACTCGCGGCTGTACGACGTGGACCATGAAAGCCCAGGAGGCCGGAAAGGCCTACGACGTCGTGATCAACTGCAGTTTACGGTCGCCCGCCATGCTGACAACGGAGATTGTTGACGAGTTCAACCGCTCATTCAAAACGGTGCGCGCGCTGAGGTGCGACGTGCAGCTCGGCGATCATCCTGCGCAATACAACCTGAATGCCAAGTACGCCAAGCTCCGATCCGGTGGCCCGAACCCATTCGTTGACCCCGCTGGCTGCCTGCTGGAGACGGATATCGAAGAGGCCCTGTTCAGAGCTATTCTCGTCGAGCAGCAGTCTGCCGCCAAGGCAAGATAGTCGGGACTTGCCCGGAGGCGGTGAACTCGCAACCCGATTCTCATGATGGCCCCCTCGGCCAACCGGCTGGATTCGGCGCCCGGTGGCCGAATTGCCCTGGTTAGGGGTTCCACAAGTAGAAGATTTTGAAACGCATTTTCCATCCCTTTCGTACGCCCTGTCTTGGATCAGCCGGAATATAAACTCACAACCAAAGCGTTTTTGATACGCCCGGCAAGAGTTCGGTGACGGCAGAGGGCTTGAGTTTTGAGAACGGGCAGGCTATCACGCCGATAGAGACGGGCCGGTTGATCCGATATAATTCGACAAACGGAGGGTCACAGAGCGACGCGGATGAACCACGAAAAACTCAACGTAGATCGTCGTACTTTTCTTCGTCAATCCGCATTCTTCGCCGGCGGATTAGCCGTGATCGAAGCCGGTCGTCCGATCACCTCATTGGCTCAACAGACTGACGTTCGAAAACGAACATCCGACTCCCCATCCATAAGCAGAAAATTTGCGAGGTGGGTCGCTGGCTTGCGGTATAGGGACTTGCCGGCCGCAGTGGTTGACCGAGCCAAAGGACTGACTCTCCACGCGCTCGCGTCCGCCCTGCAGGGTTACCAGTTGCCGGCCGGGCAGGAAGCGATCAAGCTCGTTCTCGAAGAAGGAGAGAACGTTCGTAACGGTGCCACGATTCTGGTGGAGGGGCTGAAGGCGACCAAAGGCGACGCAGCTTTTGCCAATGCGGAGTTGATACTAGCTGGTGGGAAGTGGGACACCTTCCGGATGCTGACACATCCGGGCACCAGCATTCTTCCGGCTGCCCTCGCTGCAGCGGAGACCGAGCGCGCTTCGGGTAGAGAGTTCCTGGCCGGCCTTGCGGCAGGTTACGAGGTTATGGAACGTATGGCGGGTGATTTCATCCCGACGGTGATGGCGCGCGGCTTCCATGCCGGTCCCGTGTTCGGCATCTTTGGCGCCGCAGTCGCAGCCGCGAAAATCATGCGCCTCACCGAGGACCAGATCAACGATGCGATCGGCTTGTGCGTAAACCTAGCGGCAGGAAATCTCGAAAGCCTCGGCTTGCGGGAGGGCCCTGCCGCACGCAACGCGATGCTTGCGGTTACACTCGCGAGATTAGGCCACCACGGCGGCGAGACCGCCCTGGAAGGCAGAGCGGGGTTGTACCACGCCTACGCCGGCAACAATGAGGGCCGCCTCACCTACAGCTTCACCGGCGATACCCGCACAAGTATGGACAAGATCACCGCGAGGCTCGGAGAGGAGTGGATGCTTCTGGAAACGATCTACCGTATTTACAGCATTACGGGCTACAACCTCGCACACGTCGATGTAACGGCCAAGTTGTGCGACGAGCACAACATCCGTTACGAAGACGTGGATCGCGTTGAGGCACTGGTGAACTGGCTTGAGACTCAGTATCCGAGCCCGGCTTTTCCGAGCCGGCGGGAGGACGTTGGAGAGCCGGACACAGGCAGCACGCGATACTATCTGGCCTACGGTGTGGTGAAACGGACCTACCCGATGGTTCCCGGCTCGCCCGATCCACCCGAGGTATTGGAACTCATGAAGCGCGTGACGATCATCCCTTCCCACCAGCTGACCCTGTTCGGCCCGCGGATTACGATTTTTACAAAGGACGGCAGAAGTTATACAAAACAGGCCACCGGTCGCGAATTCATGTGGAATTTTGAGGAGGAGGCACGGCGAATCCGGGGCGTGATCCCCGGCATCCCGATCCCTCCCGCACGATTTGAAGAGATTATCGCAATGTGCCGCGAGCTCGACGGGCAGGACCAAGTCGTCAAGCTTCTCGAGTTGACAGTAAAAAGCACCTCCGCCATCAACCCCGTTGAGCGCCCGGCGCCGGCACCTCTGCCCAAAACTTCCGGATCTCGCTCCGCGGATCATCCTCTACTCTGAGTTCGTTATCGAAGATCATCGTCGTGCGCCGGGATGCGTCGTAAGGCGACCAGTTTGGAATCTGCGTATTGTTCGGATTGCCGGTCTTTGCCAACGACACCCACGCGGAAGCAAAGCGATCCCACAACGCCCGCTCGGGACGCGAGCCAGAGCCGCCTACGCCGTCCCGGTAGTTGTCGAAGGATGCAGACACATCGGTGCCATGCACTGCACCGAACTTGCCATCGAATCCCGAGCTTGCGAATGCCCACAGATACATATAAGCGGGGGCCTTTCCCAACGCCGATTTGCGCTCGGCCTGCAGCATCGCGTTACGCCGCGCTCCCTCGTCGGTGAAGATTTGAGCCTGGATGAGGAATGGCGACTTGTTCGGGTAGCGGTCGCGATACAAGGCAAGCATGTGCTCGGCCTTGGCCCCGTAGCGCTCGTTCACGATCTTCTTTAGACCGGCCTCGTCGAGATCGAAGTTCGTAAGCCGGAGCGCCGCGTCCTCCAGGGTCGTTGAGATGACCACCGGCACGTCAGCCGATTCGGGTGGCGCGGTTGGATCGAACGGATGATGGGGCAGCAGCTTTCCGTCGACTACCGGCGTGAAGTTCGCCGTCGTTCCGAGCGCGGTCTGGGCATCCAGAATCTGCTGCCAGGAGACCTTCTGAATATCCGGAATATTCCCCTTCGAAATGCCGAGTTTCGCCAGCAGCAGCTCGGCGGACTTGGTTCCTTGCTCGCGCGTAGCCGACCTGATGGTGGAACCGCTTTGCACACCCGCGCTATGGAACAGGCCCTTGCCCGAAGGCATCGCCAGGATGGTTGACGTCTTGGCGCCACCACCCGATTGCCCGAAGACCATGACTTTCTCGGAATCTCCGCCGAATCGTTCGATGTTGTCACGAACCCATTCGAGCGACGACACCAAATCCATCATCCCGACCACTCCGGCGTAGGCGAACTCGGACGGTGCGCCCAGATCGGCGACGTGGAGATAACCATAACTAGCCAGCCGATGGTTTACGGTCACGACGACCACGTCGCCAAATTTCGCTAATTGTGCTCCGTCGTACTGCGGGCCATTTCCGGAGCCCGTAGCAAATCCGCCCCCATGGAACGAGACCATCACGGCGCGCTTCTGGCCGTCGTTCACGCCCGGCGTCCACACATTCAGCGACAAACAGTCTTCACTCATGCCGCCCACGTGCAGGTCCCACTGGATGAGCATCGCGTAATCGCTGTTCAGACTAGCCAGCGTTTGCGGGCAGACTGGGCCGTGCCCGAAACATTCGCGGACGCCTGTCCAGGCCGCTGGCTTCTTGGGCGGCATATAGCGGTTCTTGCCCCCGGTCGGTGCGCCATAGGGAATTCCCTTGAACTCCTTGATGCCGCTGTTGGCGATCCCCTGCACTTTGCCCGAAGTCGTCTCGACCGTCCAGAACAGTTGCCCCCCTTCCCGTCCGGCGGCGACGCCCGGGTTCGGCGCGCTTCGAGATTGCCCCCAAGACGTGCGCAGAGTGCCGCAGCCGGCACCCAACAGGGTAAGGAACGAACGTCGATTGGTCATGTCACTGCCTCCTCGTGCCCACAACAGTATACTACCTGTCGCTCGATAGGTAAGCTTTAATAAATCGTTCAAAAATTGCGATTTGATCGATGTCCCGATCGTGTCTGTCCGAGCTTAAAGGAATGCCAAACTTGGAATTTTGTCTCCGCGAGCGGAGACACCCGCTCGATCCTCACCTGCGCCGGGCGACGTATACTATTGAGGCCCCTAGGCACAGCCAGCGTGTCACACATATGCTGGAAAAGCATTTGACATCGGTTGCGCTGCGCCCTTTTTTGAGACAGTCCTGAATTTTGACACCTACTGTTCCCTGCAAATGACTTCCTTCTGCACCCAAGTAGGCACAACATGAGTTTGCATTGTACCCGGCGATTTCGGTGGATCGCCAGCAATTGTGGGCTTATGTTCGATCGTGGTCTGTTCCTTTCGTTGAGCGTGATCCGGCGGCAGCTCGCCGCGATGCCCCAGGACCTCTATCTGGTTCGGCTGATTCACCACGCCACCAGAACCGCATTCCCGGGCGAACGGATTTGGACCGCTGCTCAGTTGAGCCAGCAAGCGACGGTACGATTCCTGCGCATTCGCAACCGGGAAGGCTGTGACGTATACCTTCAGCCCTACGCGGAAGACCGTAACGCCGGCTACATCTTGCTGGATTTGGACCACACGGATCCGACTACGCTTGAACGGATGTGCGTCAACGGGCATCAACCCTGCGTGGTGCTCCAGACCAGCCCCGGCCAGTGCTGTCACCCTGGAACCTACCGTTGCCACCGCCATCGCCAGGCAGTTGGCCCACACTTACGGAGGCGACTGGGCCAGCGCCGACTGGCGTCATCTCGGGCGCCTGGCCGGGTTCACCAACCAGAAATCCTTCCGGCGCCAAAGCAACGGACATGCTCCCTGGGTGCGACTCTGGCACGCACAGGTCGGCTTGGCGACCAATGGCGCATCGCTGGTACAGGCTGCTGAGCGACAGATAGGGCGCAGCGCCGCCTCCCCTACTGCACCGCCGCCCACTTCGCTCGCCTGCGAGCCAGTGCGGCCCGCATCCTGTACCCCCTCGGAGGCTTCCCACTTGTACCAGGCTTGGCTGCAGCGGCTGCGAATTCCACAACGATTCCCCCAGCCGGATTGGAGTATTGCCGACAAGTGGATCGCCAAAGAATTGTTGCGACGAGGGACATCCATAGCTGCTGTTGCGGACCTGCTTCGTTACGGTAGTCCGGGCTTTCCCCGTCATCACGCGAACCCCCAGAATTACCTGCGTCGCACGCTGGCTCGAGCTCTCGCCGAGTTGGCCGGCTGACCTTTTCCCGCGCCTGCTGCGGGGCGCGCACTGTGTGCCTGAGCAGGTGAGAATCTCGTGAGACTTGCGCCGCCATCCCGTTCGGAAATTCATGGCTGGCCTTCAGGAGGCTGCCCCAGCGGAGGAACCTCCTCATGACGGCGCAAGCTCAGTGCCGCCGGCAACCACGCTGGCACGGTTCCTGACGGCACCGGTCGGCTTTCGAACTCCGCAGGCGACAAGTAACCTAAGGCCGAGTGCAGGCGCACGCGGTTGTAGATCTGTTCAATGAATTCCGCCACGTGCTGCTCCAGTTCTTCCATCGTGTGATAGGAGCGCGCGTCGATTTCTTCCTGCTTCAGCGTTTTCAGAAAACTCTCGCAGCGCCCGTTCTCCCACGGCCGCCCAGGGCGACTCATGCTCAGAACCGCTCCCATGCTCTCCAGCAGCTCCACATATTCGTGACTCGCATACTGGGATCCGCGATCGGAATGATGGACTAATCCAGGTCGGGGGTGGCGACTGTGGATCGCGCCTTCCAGAGCCGCCAACGGCAG
>Ga0306920_100015551_pt1 | contig 10434 bp, 9 predicted proteins | sample flu12Cox44000170_FD_204666 | JGI IMG/M metagenome (GOLD analysis project Ga0306920, IMG submission 204666) | Lab enrichment of tropical soil microbial communities from Luquillo Experimental Forest, Puerto Rico - flux4day.12C.oxic.44.000.170 (v2)... | ecosystem: Environmental > Terrestrial >... | reverse complement strand
TTTGCGTGACGTCCGCTGCTGAAGCAGAGTCCAGTCATCCATACGCGAAGGCTATTCGTCCGCAATGTGTCGGCTACGGCCGACCGTCTGTTGCCCGGCAAGTTACTCGAGCCCACATACGACCGCTCCGTACCCCGGTTTAACGCCTCCGTACAGCCGGTGTATGCGCCAGAAAGCGGCTTCATAAGAGTTCGGCTAAGGATCTGCTAAGTCTGAGCGATCAGACTACACGTCCGTCACCCGATTTCCGAGGAGTCGTCCGTATGACTTACGCATCCAATCGACCGGCTGCACGCTGGCTCAACAAGGTTCCCGCGATCACGTTCGCGTTCTGGATCATCAAGATCATGTCGACCACGGTCGGCGAGACCGGCGCCGACTTTCTCGCGGTCAACGCGGGTTGGGGCCAGGGCGCAACGCGCGCGCTGATGACGTCGCTGCTTGCGATCGCGCTCATCCTGCAGATGCGCACGCGCAAGTACACGCCATGGATCTACTGGCTCACGGTCGTGCTCGTGAGCGTCGTCGGCACGCAGATCACCGATCTGCTCACCGACGGCCTCGGTGTCAGCCTCTACGTCAGCACGGGCGTATTCGCCAGTGTGCTCGCGGCATTCTTCGCGATCTGGTATCGCGTCGAGGGCACCCTGGCGATCGAGGCGATCGACACGCCGCGTCGCGAACTGTTCTACTGGGCCGCGATCCTCTGCACGTTCGCGCTAGGCACGGCCGCCGGCGATCTCGCGACCGAAGCGCTGGGTCTCGGCTTCTCGCTCGGCGCGGTGTCGTTCGGCATCCTGCTGGCTGCGGTCTACGCCGCCTGGCGCTGTGGCGGCAACGCGGTCTTGACGTTCTGGATCGCGTACATCCTGACGCGACCATTCGGAGCCTCGCTCGGCGACCTGCTCACGCAGTCGCGCACCTACGGCGGCTTCGGCATGGGGGCCGCTCCGACGAGCCTGCTGTTCCTCACTGTGATCGTCGTGCTCGTCGCCGTCGCGCAGATCGGCGCCAGCAGCCGCGCGCGCGTCGAGACCGCCGAATGAGCGTCACGTTTTTTTCACTATCGAATCGAGGATTTTTCATGCGTTATCCAACCACGCTTTCGCGTCTGCTCGTTGCTGTTTCCGTGTGCGCTGCGCTCGGCCTCGCGGCCGGCTGCTCCAAACAGAGCGGCAGCGCCGCTGCATCGACCACGGCGTCCGCCTCCGCCGCCGCACAAGGCGGTTCGCCCGCGAGCGGGTCGAAGCTCGGCGACCTCTCTCAGTTCCGCACGATTGCAGCCGACGTGTCCGTTCTCGTTGCCAAGGGCGACCTGCCTGGCGGCAAGACACGCATCAAGGATCTCGAGGTCGCGTGGGACGAGGCCGAAGCTGGCCTGAAGCCGCGCGCGGCCGACGACTGGCACGTGCTCGACAAGGCGATCGACCGCGCGCTCGAAGCGCTGCGCGCCGACCACCCGACGCAGACGGACTGCACTGCCGCGATGACCGACCTCTTGCACACGTTCGACCGGCTCGCCGGCAAGGCCTCGTGATGCGTGGGTGGAAATTACATACGCTGATTCCGGTTATCGCTCGTGGAGTGGAGGCATGCGAATACTGCTTGTCGAAGACGACCCGATGATTGGCGAAGCTGTCCAGGCTGCGTTGAAGGACGCGTCGTACGCGGCGGATCGCGTCACGGACGGCGCGCTCGCGCTGACCGCGTTCGCCGCGCAGCGCTACGACCTGATCCTGCTCGACCTCGGCCTGCCCGGCCGGGACGGCCTCGATGTGCTGGCCGGCATCCGCGCGAAGGGCAGTGCGGTGCCGGTCATCATCATCACCGCGCGCGATGGCCTCGACGATCGCCTGCGCGGGCTCGACGGCGGCGCCGACGACTACATCCTCAAGCCGTTCGAAATGGCCGAACTGCTCGCGCGGATTCGCGTGGCGATCCGGCGTCAGGTCGGCTCGGCCGCGCCCGTGCTGAGCAACGGCATCGTCTCGCTCGACCCGGCGACGCGCGAAGTCGCGGTCAGCGAGTGTGCGCCGGTCCAGTTGTCGAACCGCGAGTTCTCGTTGCTGCGCGCGCTGCTCGTGCGCCCCGGCGCGATCCTGTCGCGCAGCGAGCTCGAGGACCGCATCTACGGCTGGGGCGAGGAAGTCGAAAGCAACGCAGTCGAAGTCCTGATCCACTCGCTGCGCCGCAAGCTCGGCAGCAGTGTGATCAAGAACGTCAGAGGTGTCGGATGGATGGTGTCAAGAAACGGCTGAAAGAATCTATCCAGTTCCGTCTGTCTGTCGCGCTCTCGGTTGCGATCCTGGTCGTCGCAACCGCGGCGGCGGCCTTTTCGTTCTCGTCGGCATACGTCGAGGCGCATGAATTGCAGGACGACGTGCTGCGTCAGATCGCGACGCTGCTCGATCGTCAGAGCGCGTCGATGCCTGCTTCGCCGACCGGCAGCGCCGCGCACGCGTCGGAAAGCGACGAAGTGCCGCGCGTGATCGTCGAACCGCTGCATCGCGACGGCGCGCCGCTTTCTGTCGGCGATCGGCGACTCGCCGGTGCGGCGACGCTGCCTGACGGTTTCCACACGCTCGATGCGGACGGACAGGCGCTGCGCGTGCTGATTCACACGCTCGCGAACGGCGAGCGCATCGTGGTCGCCCAGGATGCGGGCGTACGAGATGACACCGCGCGCGAAAGCGCATGGCGAACAGCGATGCCGTTATTCATCCTGCTGCCGATTCTGCTGTTGGTCGTTGCCGATCTCGTACGCAAGATGCTGCGGCCGGTCGCGTCGCTGTCGGCCGAAATCGACGCGCGCAGCGAGCACGATCTGCGGCCGGTGCAGACCGATCACGTGCCGGTCGAGGTGCGGCCGTTCGTCGTGGCGATCAACCGGATGCTCGTACGCGTGGCGCAGTCGGTCGATGCGCAGCGCCGCTTCGTCGCAGACGCGGCGCATGAGCTTCGCTCACCACTCACGGCGATGTCGCTGCAGGCGGAGCGGCTCGGCGAGACGGATCTGCCGGTCGACGCACGCACGCGCCTCAGCACGCTGCGCAGCGGCCTCGAGCGCAGCCGCAAGCTGATCGAGCAGTTGCTCGCACTTGCACGGATACAGGCGGAGCCAGCGCGGCCCATGGAGCCGGTGTCGATCCACGCGACCTGGCGGCGTGTGCTCGAAGATCTGATGCCACTTGCTGAAGCGAAGCATATTGATATCGGCGTCGAAGACGGGCCGGATGTGAGAGTGAGCGTCGATAGCATCGAGCTGACGACGCTGATCAAGAATCTCGTCGACAACGCGATCCGCTACTCGCCAGATGGCGGGCGGGTCAATCTGGCCGTCCGGGCGACAGGAAATCAAGTGCTGTTGACCGTCGCCGACAACGGCCCGGGCATCTCGCCGCACGAGCGCGTTCGTGTGTTCGATCCGTTTTATCGCATCCCGGGTAACGAGCAGATCGGCTCAGGGCTCGGACTGGCAATCGTCCGCACGATTGCCGATCGGATGGGTGCCGAAGTGAGTCTCGCGCCCACCGACGCGCATACGCAACGCGGTTTGCGCGTGTCGGTGCGGATTGCGGGAATTTTGTGTGCGACGCACATCGCCGAAAACGGCAGCCAGAGGGCATCGCCATGACAGCAAGATAAGGAAGCCTTAAGAATGATTCCCTATGCTCGCTACAGGGAATCCATGGCCGTTCCATACGGATTGAAAGCTTCCCTGGTCGGGCAAGGGCGAATTCACAGGAATGGATGTATGAAGCACGTGGATGCTAGCGGACCCGCAACGCTGACGCGCATTCGGCGCGCGTCGGCACTTGATGTGCGTGAAAGGGGATGGAAAGGCAGGATTCACGTATGTCGATTCAGGCCGTACGGGCGTGGGCTCGATGACGAACCGCACTTCCAATGTGTTGAGTGTGGCGTGTTTATGGTGCGTGGCGTCATGTATGGCCCGGATTAACGCTCCCCTCGCTGTTCCACTGGGGAATCAACGCCGCTTAACGACTCGCTATCTCACCGGCTTGTAATATTTGGTAACAATCCAGGCTATACTCCGTACCCTAAATCAAGAGCGGGCGTATAGCCAACAATGCGAGACACAGTCACGGCAGGCCAAACTCCGATCCTGAACGCGCCGCTGGACAGGGCGTTGCATCCGGTGATCGACGAAGTGGTTCATCGAAGCGTGTCGGAGGCGACGACCAAGGACGGGTACATGCGCTGCGCCGACTATGCCATCGTCGGCGCGCAGTTCCTCACGCTGTTGACCGGCGTGCGGTATCGGCCCGTTGCGGGCGGCGAGGTGATGGATTTCGGCGACGGAAACCTGTACGTGCTCTGCTCGACGCGCGAGCGGCGCCGCACCGCGAAGCATCTGTCGCAACTTGCGCGCTATCACTGCTGGATCGAGGCGCGTCACGCCGACGCCGATGGACGCGTGCGAATGGAAATCGTCGACTTCACCTTGCGCCACGACGCGGCGGTAGCGGCCACGCTTGGCATGCCGTTTTCTGGTGTAAAGCAGACGTATCTATGGGGCTGGACGGATGAGCACGAAGTGCCGGCTGAACTGCACGATCATCCGGCGTTTGCTAAACAGGGGCTGCACTGGCGCTGGCCGGAACGCGACTGCACCGAACTGTTGCGCGCCTATGAGCGCGAGCGGCCGAACTACTTCGGCCGTCAGGTGTCCCGCGCGTTGAATCTGCTGGCCGATCAGGTCGAAAACCACGGTTGAGGGGGCTTGAGGCACTGCGGATGCCTGGATGTCCGAAAGATCCGTGGATGCGGCCAGTAGGCGTCATTCGCCCCTACCGTCGCACGGACGCACATTCATCGGCTTCGCCCCGGAGAACGGCCTTTCGATTCGCGAGAATGAACGTTGCCTCGTCGGCAATCACGGTCCATCCGCGCGATCGACATCCGGCGTGGCCTGTGAAGGTGGGAAGCACCGTAACGAGTCAGCAAGCGATCGCCATCTCCCCGGAAATCTGCGAAGAACCAAAAAAAAGCGGCGCCCGGAAACGCCGCAAACAAGGAAACAGAAAAAGAAACTTAAGGCCGAGTGCAGCCTCGTACCCGGCTCAGCTCAGCCTGGTCACCGGCGCGACAGCCGCCGGGTCGCTGATGCTCGGCCGGCCGTTCTCGATGTGTCCGGCGAAGCGCCACGCGAAGGTGGCGTCGTCGCGGCTCGTGACCGTGAGGTCGTACCAGTGATGGCTCGACGCGAGGACCCAGACTTCGTCGATTTGTGCGCCGGCCGGCACGACCACGTTGCGCTCGTGCGCGCCATAGGCGTTGTCCATCACGTTCAGGTGCGCGACGCTGCTGCCCGCGTTCGAGAACCTGAAGAAGAGGTTGCCGTTGGCCACGTCGTAGTGCGCAGTCACGGCAGGCGCCGGCGAGCGGCCCGACTTGCCCGGACCCGATTGCGCGGCCGTGCCCGCAAAGCGCCGCACGAAGCCGTTGGGACCATGCACTTCGAACGCGTAGACGCCGTTCGTCGCGCTCAGGTCCCATGTGTCGTCGAGCGACTTGCCCGCTTCGACGGTATAGCGCCACGGACCGTCGCTGCGGTTCGTGCCGTACACGTAGAAGTGCGCGCCCTGGCGGCCCGTGTTCGCGAACGTGATGGAAAGCGTGTTGTTCTGCGCTTCGGGCTTCGCGTTCACATGAAGCTCGTAGGGCAGCGCACGCGCGTAGCGCACGCCGGGCTCCTGCGCGTCGATCGGCTGCGGCGTGGCCGGCACCGTGGGCGCCGAGTTGGCCGAGCACTGGTTGTCGGCGAGCGCCATGTAGTTGCTCGTGTCGGGCAGCGTGGGCATCGAGGCGTCGGGCGTGTGGAAATCGAAGCACGTGGTGAGGTCGCCGCACACCGCGCGTCGCCATGCCGTGATGTTGGGCTCCTGTACGCCGAAACGCGCTTCGATGAAGCGGATCACTGAAGTGTGATCGAACACCTGCGAGCAGACGAAGCCGCCCTTGGTCCAGGGCGAGACCACGGTCATCGGCACGCGCGGGCCAAGGCCGTAGGGCAGGCCGTCGGCGGTGTACTTGCCGCCGCGCAGCGGGTTGACCACGTTGTGAATCTCGCCGTCCACGCTCACCGTCGACTTGCCCTGGGTGGACGTCGTGGGCGGCTGCGGCGGCACGATATGGTCGAAGAAGCCGTCGTTCTCGTCATACATGATGAAGAGCACGGTCTTGCTCCAGACTTCGGGGTTCGAAGTCAGCGCTTCGATGATCTGCGAGGTGTATTCCGCGCCATAGGCCGGCGTGTACTTCGGGTGCTCCGAGAACGCTGCGGGCGGCAGCAGCCACGAGACCTGCGGCAAATTGTTCTGGAGTACGTCGTTTTTCAGGTCGGCGATCGTGCGCACGGTTTGCGCGCGCTGGTAGAGCGCCGAGCCGGGCTGCGCGTTGATGAAGTTCGCGAAGTTCTGCAGGATGTTCGTGCCGTAGTTGCCGTTCAGCGGGTCGCTGCCGTTCGTGCCCTGCTGGTAGATCTGCCACGAAATGCCGGCGGCCTGCAGGCGCTCGGGGTAGGTCGTCCACGAGAGCAGTTGATACGTTGGCGGCACGTCGTTGTCCACGTAGTCGCTGTTGTCGAGCAGCGGGCCGCCCATCGTGCCGGTCGGATCGACCATGCCGGTCATGAGGTAGGAGCGGTTCGGGTGCGTCGGGCCGGGCAGCGAGCAGAAGTAGTTGTCGCACACCGTGAAGGCATCGGCCAGCGCGTAGTGGAACGGAATGTCCGCGCGCAGGTAATAGCCCATCGTCATGTCGGTCTTGTACTGCGGCCACTGGTTGTAAAGACCGTTGTTGATCGCGTAGTGCGTGGGGTACCACGCGTGGTCGAGGTCGCCCACGCATTGTGCGCTCGTCTTGAACGTGTCGAGGTGGAACGGCAACACGGGCTTCGTCGCATCCTCCTTCGAGGGCTGATACCACACGGGCAGGCCACCGGGCAGCGGAATGGGCAGGCGGTCGTTATAGCCGCGCACGCCGCGCATATGGCCGAAGTAGTGGTCGAACGAGCGATTCTCCTGCATGAACACGACGATGTGCTCGATATCGCGGATCGTGCCCGTGCGCGAATTGGCCGGAATGGCGAGCGCATTGCGGATCGACTCGGGGAGAGCGGTCATCGCGGCAGCGGCGGCGCCCGACTGCGCGACGGTTTGCAGGAAACGGCGGCGACTGGTTGACGTCATTGCTGTTCACCTTTCTGCTTGAGGTTGGAGTGTCGTGCCCGACGGTGGACTGGCACAAGTGCACGCTGGTGCAGTGCTTCAATGGCTGGACGTTGCTGAACCGCTGGAATCGTTGCCGTTGCTGGCCTGGGTCTGCGCGCTGTCGCCTGGCGCATAGCTCATGACCGGCGTGACCTGATCGCTGTCGGCGGCGAGGCTGGCCTGTGCGCTTTGCGCTGGGGCGCTCGCGGTGTTTGCCGCGTTCGCGCCATAGGCGGGCGTGGCGCTCGGGTTCGCTGAAGCGCCGGTATCAGGCAATGGCGACGCCGACGCGCTGTTCGCCGAGGGCGATGGCGATGGCGTTGCGGCGTTCCGGCTTTCCGCTGGCGTCGATGTTGCCGACGTATCCGACGTATCCGATGCCGACGACGACCCATAACCCGGGCCGCATGCATCGAGCATCGTGGTTGCGAGCACAACGATCACCGCGGTCGACAGGGTCGTCGACGCGCGGTTGGGAAGGCGTATTCTCATGTGCGCATCCGTTCTCTGAGGATGGGTCGCGCACAGTTTCGTTGCCGTTGAAGAAAAAATTATGAAATGCGAGAAAACGTTTGCGAGAGTCGAAATCCGCTTTGCAAACGTGCCGCATGGCCAGCATCCGCTGACGATTTTCCGCTAACGAATTGCTTTCACTTTGCGCGTCACGCAGCGGGCGAGCCGTCGTCATGCTGGGCGGGGCGCAGTACGTCGGTGGCGCGATGCGGCATCTCGACCTGATCGATCAGGAACACTTCTCCGCGCGAATGCCCGGCGCGCAGCGGCAGGATCGCCTGATAGGCGCTGGAGCGATACCACTCGCGCGCGATTTCGCGGCTCGCGAACCCGATCATGATGAGGTCGCCGGAGAACTTGCCTTCGAGCCGCTCGACGCGTCCGCCGTGAATGATGAAGCGGCCGCCATAGGGGGCGAGCGTTGCGTCGATCTTCTCCAGGTACTCGACGATGGCGGGGCAAGGTTCGACGTCGCGCAGATGGGCGATGGCGTAGGCGGTCATGGCAGTCCTCGTGAGCGTGAAAGGGTGGGCCAACGCTTGCGAGAATAGGGTGCGCCGGGCGGCGAATCGATTACCTGGGAGGTAATGCGGGCGCTACGCGGGCTTCGGTCGAATACGCGCCACGGAGTAAAATACGCAGCATCCCAAGCCCGGATCGAGACGTTCCCGCTTTTCGCCACCGCCGCCATGAACCCGTCACCCGAGAACAAACCTGCGCGCAAGCAGCCGCCCAAATGGCTGCTGAATACCCTCACGGCGCTCGTGGGCGTGCTTACGCTCGCGCTCGGTATCGGCTGGATCGTCTACAAGTGGGAAGTCGATATGGAGATTCCGTACTTCGCCATTCCGCTCGTGATGTGCGTGCCGGTGATCGTCGCCGTGGCGTTCCGCAACATCTGGGATTGAGGCGCGCCCCGCGCCTCCTGTTTCAACCCCCGAAGCGCTCGGCGCACGCCACGCGCACGCGCTCCACGACGGCGGGCCACGCTTCGTCGATCCGCTGGCGGAAGAGGCGCATCGTGCCGGGATACCACGGCGAGTCTTCGCGCCCGTGCATCCAGCGCCAGTCCAGGTCGTAGTGCGGCAGCAGCACCCAGCACGGCTTGCCGAGCGACGCCGCCAGATGCGCGGTGGACGTGTCCACGCAAATCACGAGATCGAGCTGCGCGACGATGGCCGCGGTGTCGACGAAATCGCGCACGTCCGTGCCGAGGTGCAGCAGCGGCAGGCTCGCGGGCGGGTTCCGGGCCTCGTCTTCTGCCTGGCCTTTCTGCAGGCTCACGAACTGCGCCCCCGGCAGGTTCCACAGCGGCGCAAGCGTGGCCAGCGACGGCAGCGAGCGATGTGCGTCGTTGAAATGCTTCGCGTTGCCCTTCCAGACGATTCCGATGCGCGGGCCCGCCGCGAGCGTGGCAAGGCGCGCGCGCCAGTGCTCGACGACTGCGGGCTCGGGCGTGAGGACGAGCGGTGCGGGGATCGTGTCGAGCGTCGTGCCAAGACGGTGAGGCACGCTGATCGGGCTCACCCAGTAGTCGAACTGTGCAGACGCAGCGGCAGCGGCTTCATGGCCGAGCACGGCGTCGATGCCCTCGGCGCCGCTGAAGAGCCCGTGCAGCGGCGCCTGGCATGTGAACGCGACGTGCGCCGCGCCCTGCGCCTTGAGTACGCGCGCATAGCGCCCGAATTGCAGCATGTCGCCGAGGCCGTCTTCCTGCCACAGCAGCAGCGACTTGCCGGCGAGCGGTTCGCCTTGCCAGACGGGGCACTGCAGCAGGCGTTGCGTCGCGTGATGCACGAAACCGGGCATCGTATAGCGGCATTCGTAGCGCGCGAAGCCTTCCTCGAAGCGGCCCATGCTGATGAGCAGCGTGGCGAGGCGGAATTTCGCGTCGCCGTAGCCGGGGTTCGCGTCGAGTGCGCGCCGGTAGCCCGCTTCCGCTTCGTCGAGCCGGCCGTATTCCTTCAACAGGCTCGCGATATTGAAGTGCGCCTCGGCGAAGTCGGGCCGCGCGGCAAGCGCTTCGTGGAGCACGTCGAGCGCTTCGTCACGGCGCCCGAGCGCCATCAGCACACAGGCGAGATTGTTGTGAGCCTCGACGCGGCCGGGCAAGCGGCGCAGCGTCTCGCGATACGCGGCCTCTGCCTCGGGCAGCCGCTCGAGCGTATGCAGCGCGACGCCCAGGTTGTAGTGCGCCTCGGCGTGATCCGGCGCGAGCGCGAGCGTCTCGCGAAAGGCCGCCTCCGCCTCGGGCACGCGCTTGAGATCGGTGAGCACGCAACCGAGGTTGTTGAGCGCATCCACGAACCTGGGGCGAATCTGGAGCGCGAGGCGCACCGCGAGTTCTGCCTCGGCGAGCTTGCCAGACGCCTTGAGCAGCATGGCGAGATTGTTGAGCGCCTCCGGGTACTGCGGCTGGATCAGCAGGGCCTGGCGAAACGCCTCGGCTGCGTCGTCGCCTCGCCCCTGGTCGCGCAGTTGCGTGCCGAGGCCGTTGTACGCCTTCGCATGGCGCGCATTCGCGGCGATGGCGGCGCGCAATGCGCTTTCGGCTTCGGTGTGGCGGCCTTGCCCCTGCAGCAGGAGGCCGAGGTTGTAGTGCGCGTCGGCGTGGGTGGGGCATTGCGCGAGCACGGCGCGAAAGGTGGCTTCCGCTTCGGCGTGCCGCTCCTGGCGCTGCAGGACG
>Ga0306920_100015550_pt1 | contig 10435 bp, 8 predicted proteins | sample flu12Cox44000170_FD_204666 | JGI IMG/M metagenome (GOLD analysis project Ga0306920, IMG submission 204666) | Lab enrichment of tropical soil microbial communities from Luquillo Experimental Forest, Puerto Rico - flux4day.12C.oxic.44.000.170 (v2)... | ecosystem: Environmental > Terrestrial >... | reverse complement strand
CAGGTAGGACCGTCCGCCGTACTCGTGCACCGTGGTCCGCGCGTTCCACGGGGCGGGCAGCAGGCACCGGTGCTGGCCGTCCGCGCCCAGCCGCATCACCGTCGTTCGCCCGTGCTCGGTGGGCAGTAGCTCCTGCCACCAGATCTCGCCGTCGATCGCCATCGGGAAACAGGCCTGGCGCTGTTGCGCGGCCACGTCGGAGGCGCCGATGGGGGACGGCCAGGTGCCGCACGGGAGCGGCCGCGCGGTGGTGCTCTCTGTCATGGCAATATCGTCTATCACGCCTGGCCTAGGCCACGGGAGATTCCAGACATGCGGCGCCGGCGATGGATCGGGCAGCAGCCCAACGGGCGCCGGCTCATTTGATGGCGCCGGCGCCGGCGCCGGGGATGGCTCAGGCAGCAGCCTGACGCGCGCCGGCTCATTTGACAGCACCGGCGCTGGCTGCGGGAGCGTACTCTCGGATGTTGATATGAACGCTGTCCGCACCTACCAGATCCGCACCTTCGGGTGCCAGATGAACTTCCACGACTCCGAGCGCCTGGCGGGCCTGCTCGAGGAGTCCGGGTACCAGCGTGCCGACGGCGACCAGGTCCCTGACGTGGTCGTATTTAACACCTGCGCGGTGCGGGAGAACGCGGACAACCGGTTGTACGGCAACCTCGGCCAGTTGCTGCCGGTGAAGGCGGCACATCCCGGCATGCAGATCGCGGTGGGCGGCTGCCTGGCCCAGAAGGACCGGGCCGGCATCGCCAAGCGGGCGCCGTGGGTGGACGTGGTGTTCGGCACGCACAACATCGGGTCGCTGCCCGCCCTGCTGCAGCGGGCCCAGGTGACGGCCGAGGCGCAGGTCGAGATCGTCGAATCGCTGGAGCGGTTCCCATCGGTCCTGCCGGCGCGCCGCGAGTCCCCGTACGCCGCGTGGGTGGCCATCTCGGTCGGCTGCAACAACACGTGCACGTTCTGCATCGTGCCGAGCCTGCGCGGCCGGGAGGAAGACCGCCGCCCCGGCGACGTGCTCGCCGAGGTACGGGCGCTGGCCGCGGACGGCGTCCTCGAGGTCACGCTGCTCGGGCAGAACGTCAACTCCTATGGGGCGGCGTTCGGCGACCGTACGGCGTTCGGCAAGCTGCTGCGCGCGTGCGGGGATATCGACGGCCTGGAGCGGGTGCGGTTCACCTCACCGCATCCGCGCGATTTCACCGACGACGTGATCGCGTCGATGGCGGAGACCGGCAACGTCATGCCGAGCCTGCATATGCCGTTGCAGTCGGGCTCGGACGCGGTGCTGCGCGCCATGCGGCGGTCGTACCGGCGGGAGAAGTATCTGGGCATCCTGGACCGGGTGCGGGCGGCCATCCCCGATGCGGCCATCACCACCGACATCATCGTGGGCTTCCCTGGCGAGACCGAACGCGACTTCGCCGACACCCTCGACACCGTGCGGCAGGCCAGGTTCTCCGGCGCATTCACGTTCCAGTACTCGACGCGGCCGGGCACGCCCGCCGCAACCATGGACGGCCAGGTGCCCGCGGCCGTCGTCGCCGAGCGGTACGAGCGGCTGGCCGCGCTGGTCGCCGAGATCGCGGGCGCGGAGAACCAGGCCCTGGTCGGCCGCGAGGTGGAGGTCCTCGTGGCCGAGGGGGAGGGCCGCAAGGACATGATCACGCACAGGCTGAGCGGGCGCGCCAGGGACAACCGGCTGGTTCACTTCGCGCCGGTGGACACCGCGCCGCGCCCCGGCGACGTGGTGACCACGGTGGTCACCCAGGCCGCGCCGCACTACCTCATCGCGGACGGCGCGCCGCTGGCGGTGCGGCGGACCCGGGGCGGGGACGCCTGGCAGGCGCGGCAGGACGGCGCCACCGGGGCAGTGGACGGGGACGGGGAGGCACATGGGGGGCCGCCGGTGCTGCTTGGCATGCCCGCGGTCGGCCGGCCCGCATCATGACCGGACGGTCCCGCGTTATGACCGGACGGTCCCGGGCGGCAGGGGACTAGCGGGAGACTAATCGGCATGCTGATCGCGGGGGCCGTGTGCCCGCATCCTCCGCTGCTCATTCCGGCCGCCCTCGGCGCGGCGGCCAGCGACCCGCCGGCTGAGCTGCGCAAGGTGACCGAGGCCGCCACGCAGGCCGTGGCGCGGCTGGTCGCCGCCGGGCCCGACCTGATCGCCGTGGTGGGCGGCGGGCCCGCGGACCGCGAGTACGGCCCGGCGGCCGCGGGCGGCCTGCACGACTACGGGGTCCACGTCACCGTGGGGAGCGGCGACCCGGTGCTTCCGCTGTCCCTCACAGTCGGCCGGTGGCTGCTCGAACGCGCCGGGATCCTGCCTGCCGCCGGGGTCCTGCCTGCCGCCGAGGCGCTGGATGCCGCCGAGGTGGTGGATGCCGCCGAGGTGCTGGCGCCCGCGAGCGGCAGCGGCGGCGTGGTGGCCGGAAGCGTCGCGGACGGCGGAGCGGCGGGTGGGAGCAAGCCGGTGGTGCTGTTCCAGGCGGTCGCTCTGCGGGCTTCGCCCGGCGACTGCGTGAAGCTCGGTTTGGTCCTCGCCGAGCGCGCCCCGCGGGTCGCGCTGCTCGCGATGGGTGACGCCTGCGCCCGCCCGGCCCGCGAGGCGCCCGGCGTGCCCGACCTGGCCGCCCAGGAGTACGACGAGGACGTCGCCGAGGCGCTGGCCGCCGCGGACGCCCGCTGGCTCGCCCGGCTCGACCCGGCCCGCGACGAGGAGCTGGTGGTAGCGGGCAGGGTGGCCTGGCAGGTGCTGGCGGGGGCGGCCATCGGGCGCCGGCTGCAGGGGCGGCTGCTGTGCCTGAGCGCCCCGTATGGAGTGACGTACCTGGTCGCCTCCTGGGACGAAACCGGGACGGGCTGACGTTATGCGGGACCTGGTCATCGCCGTCGTGGGACCCACCGCGGCCGGGAAGTCCGCCCTGGCGCTGCGCCTGGCCCACGCCGTCGGCGGCGAGATCGTCAACGCCGACTCGATGCAGCTTTACGCGGGCATGGACATCGGCACCGCCAAGCTCACCGCCGCGCAGCGCCAGGGCGTGCCGCATCACCTGCTCGACGTCTGGGACATCCGGCAGCCGGCGAGCGTCGCGGAGTACCAGCGGCTGGCCCGGGCGGCGATCGGCGCGATCCAGCGGCGCGGCCGCGTGCCGATCCTGGCCGGCGGGTCCGGGCTCTACGTCCGCGCGGCCCTGGACCCGCTGAAGTTCCCCGGTACCGACCCGCACCTGCGCGCACGCCTCGAGGCCGAACTGGCCGAGCGCGGGCCGGCCGTCCTGCACGCGCGGCTGACGGGGCTCGACCCGGCAGCCGCCGCCGCGATCCTGCCGTCCAACGGCCGCCGGATTGTGCGCGCGCTGGAGGTCATTGAACTGTCCGGCCAGCCGTTCGACGCGACGCTGCCGGAGTACGAATCGGTGTACCCGGAGGTGCAGATCGGGCTGGCCGTCGACCGGGCCGAGCTCGACCGGATGATCGCCGGCCGGACCGCGCGGATGTTCACCACCGGGCTGGTCAAGGAGGTGACCGGGCTGGCGCGGGTCGGCTTGCGGGAGGGGAGGACGGCCAGCCGGGCGCTTGGTTACGCGCAGGTGCTCCGGTTCCTCGATGGCGAGTACTCCCTGGAGGAGGCCTGCGCGCAGACGATCCTGGCGACCCGGCGGTTCGCCCGGCGGCAGGAGGCGTGGTTCCGCCGCGACCCCCGGGTCCATTGGCTGGCCGCCGACGCGGCCGACCTGCTGGACCAGGCACTGGCTACCATCGGCTCATGCGGTTCGCCAAGGGCCACGGCACCGAGAACGACTTCGTAATCCTCCTCGACCCGGACGGCCAGCAAGGGCTCACCGGCGCGCTCGCCGCCCGGCTGTGTGACCGGCGGGCGGGTATCGGCGGGGACGGCGTGCTGCGCGTGGTGCGGACCGCGGCGATGGGGGAGGACGGGAGCGCCGGCGCCGGTGCGCCTGGCGCAGCGCCCGCCGAGTGGTTCATGGACTACCGGAACGCCGATGGCAGCGTGGCCGAGATGTGCGGCAACGGGATCCGGGTGTTCGCGCGGTACCTGGCCGAGCACGGCCTGGCCGACGGCAAGGAGTTCACCGTGGCGACCCGGTCGGGGCCGCGGCGGGTGCGGCTGGAGGCGCCCGGCAGCGCCCAGGAGGGTACTGAGGCCGGTGGGCCTGGTGCGGTCGACTGGGTTGGTGGGGTCACGGTGGACATGGGCGCTGTGGCCGTTCTGGGCCCGGGCAGCGCGGTGATAGGCGGCCGGTCATATGAGGGGCTGCGGATCTCGGTGGGGAACCCGCACCTGGCCTGCCTGGTCGATGACCCGCTTGCCTCGTTCGACCTGTCCCGCCCGCCGGGGCTGGACCCAGGGCAGTTCCCCGGGGGCGGGAACGTGGAACTGGTCCGGCTGACCGGCCCGCGACGCGTGGCCATGCGGGTGCACGAACGCGGCTCGGGCGAGACCCGGTCCTGCGGGACCGGCGCGGTGGCCGCCGCTGCCGCCGCCGCCACCGCGACCGGGCAGCACGAGGGCCCCTGGTCGGTCACCGTCCCCGGCGGCGAGCTCACCGTCACCCTGGAGGCGGGCCGGGCGTGGCTGACCGGCCCGGCCGTCATCGTCGCCGAAGGCGACCTGGATCCCGCCTGGCTGGCCGCAGGGTAACGCCGGCCGCTATTGCCGGCCATGAGACTCCCGCAGATACGTGATCAGGTACCGCCATCCGGGGGTGAGCAGGTCGGCGTCGGTGCCGTTGAACGCCAGGGCCTGCGCCTGCCGGGACGACAGGCACAGAGCGAGCATCGCGCGGTCGTACGGCGGAACCTGGCGCGGGCCGCGCCGCAGCGGGGCGGGCAGGTGCTGGGCGGCCCACCAGGCAAGCACGCACCGGTACGGGTCGGCCATATCCAGCGCGGTGAGGCTCGCTGGCAGCCAGGCGCCCTCCCGCCACCAGCCAGGATCGAGGTGATCCAGGAACCGGGCACCGGCCACGATGCGCTCCCAGCCGTACCGGCCGGGGGGCGCCACCGGAACAGATCTTGCAGACACCAGTAGCGCCGCTAGCACCACCCGCTGCCCGCCCGCCGGTAGCATCGCCACCGCCCCGCCCCGGTGCATCATCGGCGGCCCGAGTGTGCCGAACTCCATCCCCGTCACCATTACCTCTCGTGGTACTCGCAGGACGCCATCGAGCGTCGGCCATGCTGGGGTGACCTGTCGAGGTACTGGCAGGGACTTCTAGCGGACCCGGCGCGGACCATTACCGGACAAACCGGCACTGCGCTTGCCGGAACAGCCATTACGGTCCAGGGTCGGTTCCAGGGGAATAGCGGGTTGGAGGTCGCGATGACGGGGCGCCGCGCACATCCGCGCACTGTTTTCGAGGAACTGCTCCGGCAGCAGGACCGCACGTACGAAGAAATCGCGCGGGATTTCGAAAAGGCCGCGCGGCAACTTGGCGAGCACGGGGTCAGCATCAGCGCCCGGCATCTCAGACGGCTGGCGTCGGGCGAGCGCACCGGTACTACACCCGCGACCCGCCGGGTGCTGCAGAGCATGTTCAACCGCAGGATGGACGAGTTGCTCCAGCCCTGGTCTCCAGGCGAGCCCATTGTCAGCGTGAGGTACAGCCCGCAGCCGTCGTCAGATGCCACGCCGTGGGAGATCCTGACCGGAGCGGCCCAGCGGGCGCGCGGTTTTGCCCTGCTGACTCAGACGTCCATGACCAGCGAACTAATCGAACAGCTCCACGACGACGTGAGCCAGCTCACGCGAACGTACTCGCGCCAGCCGCTGCCGGAGATCATAGGCCGGCTGGCCACGACGCAAGACACCCTATTCGGGCTTCTTGAAGCGCAGCAGACGCCAGCCTGCGCGCGCCAGCTTTATTTCTTGGCTGGGGTGATGAGCGGGCTGCTCGCCAGGGCAAGCAACGATCTCGGTGACCCTTACGCCGCGCTTACCCAGGCCCGCGCCGGGTTTCTCTGTGCCGACCGCGCCGATCACAACGGTCTCCGGGCCGTGATCCGCGCATGGCAGACGATCTTTGCATACTGGGCGGACCAGCCACACGACGCCGTGCGTTATGCGCAGTCAGGAGTTCAGTTCGCCAGCGCAGCCGGCAATTCGGCACTTGTATGGCTGCCTGCCGTTGAGGCACGCGCCTGGGCGCGTCTTGGGAATGCCGCCAGGGCACGCGAGCTGGTGGAGCACGCCGAGCGAATGCGGGATCAGGTGAGGCCCGATGAACTGGACGATCTCGGTGGTGTATGCATTTTCGATGGATCACGCCAGCTGTACACGGCAGCCGACACGCTGGCATTGCTGTCCGAGCCCACCGAGCGATGCCGCAGGTACTGCGAAGAGGCGGTAGCGGCCTATCAGGACAGCACGGCACCGGACTGGTCGTTCGGGTTCCAGGCGGGATCACACGCTGCCCTGGCAATCACGCGGATTGGGATGGGTGAACTGGACGGTGCCGCCGAGGCTATGGCGTGGGTTTTCGAGCTTGCCCCGCCGCAGCGGACCAATCCTGTCGTCCAGTCCGTGCGGCGGGTGCATTCGGTGCTGACAGGTAGCCCGCTGGCGGGAAGCCGTCCCGAATTCGCACAAAAGATCCAGGTGTTCGCCCGCGCTCACCTGGCGCACAACGTGCCGGTCGCAGCTACCCTCTCCGCCGTCACCGCAATTGCGGTGCCGTGCGGAAATGGGGAGTAGCCAGGCGAAGGTGCCTTTCGCTGCCGCCGCGTGTGCGCCTCGTCCAGGTGGTGACGCCGGCTGCCTGACGGCCCCTCAGCGGTCGGTCAGTGCTGTTACCGGGAGGCCGCGGAACGAGGCGTCCAGCACCTCGGCGATGTGCGCCACCGCGACCGGTTCGCCGCCGTCGGCCGCGAGGGCGGCGGCGATCTGCAGGCTGCATCCGGGGTTGGCGGACACCACCAGGCGGGCGCCGGTCGCCCGCAGCGCGGCGGCCTTCCGCTCGCCGAGTTCCCGCGCCGCCTCCGGCTGCAGGAGGTTGTAGACGCCCGCCGAGCCGCAGCACGCCATGCCGTCACTGGCCTCGGTCACGTCCAGTTCTGGGATGCCGCGCAGCAGGTCGCGGGGTTGTTGCCGGATGCGTTGCGCGTGTGCGAGGTGGCAGGCGTCGTGATAGGCCGCGGTGACCGGCAGCTCGTGCCGGACCGCTCGCGGCCCACCGTGATCGGCGTAGAGCTCGGCCAGGAACTCGCTCAGGTCGCGCACCGTCGCGCTGAACGCGGCCGCCCGTTCGGTAAGGGACTGGCCGCCCGCAGCGTTACCGGACCGCGCGTCGCCGTCCGGTGCCGTACGCGCGCCGTCGGGTGCCGGGCGGGTGCCGTCGGGCGCCGTGCGGGCGAACGTCGCACCGAACTCCTTCATCGCCGAGCCGCAGCCCGCCGAGTTGACCACGACCACGTCGACGCCTTCGCGCTCGAACGTGGCAATGGTGTGCTCGGCGAACCGGGCGGCCTCGGCGGGCCGGCCCGAATGCAGCGACAGCGCTCCGCAGCAGCCCTGCCCGGGCGGGATGATCACATCGCAGCCCTCGGCCGCGAGCACCCGCGCGGTCGCGGCGTTGACCTCGGGGAAGAACACCTGCTGGACGCACCCGGTGAGCATGCCGACCACGGCCCGGCGCGGCGCCACGGCCGGGACCCGGACGGGCAGCTTGCCCGGCCGGGCAGCGAGCCGGCCCCGGCGGCCGGGCTGGCCCCGGCGGCCGGGCCGGTCCCGGCGGTCGGGCCGGTCCCGGCGGGCGGGCGGCTGCGGGGCCAGGCGCAGGGACGAGGCGAGTTCCGGGGCGTATCGGGTTACCAGGTTGCGCTGGACCAGGCGGTCGAGGCCGGTCCGCTGCGCCGCGCGGAGCGGGCCGGACAGCGCGCGGAGCCGCCTCGGGTAGGGGAACGTGGCAAAGATGGCGTTCCGGACGGCGCGCTCGCGGAGCGAGCGGGCCGTCCCCGCGGCCGGGGCGGGGCTCTGCGCCGCGGCGGGCTCCTGCGGCCAGGCCCGGGCGGCCTCGATCAGCTCGTTGTACCGCACCCCGGACGGGCAGGCGGTCATGCAGGCCATGCAGCCAAGGCACCGGTCCAGGTGCGTGGTCACCGACTCGCTGACCGGGGCGCCGTCGAGCACCTGCGAGATCAGGTGGATGCGGCCCCGCGGCGAGTCCATCTCCTCGCCCCACAGCTGGTAGGTCGGGCAGGCGGGCAGGCAGAAGCCGCAGTGCACGCAGTCGGCTGCCGCTGAGGCGAGGTGACCGCCTGGATCCAGGGGGCCGGCCGGGCCGGCGTTCAGCTCCTCGTCCATCAGATCCCTCCCACGAAGCGGCCGGGTGCCATCCGGTGGCCCGGGTCGAACTGGTCCTTGACCGCGCGCATCAGCGGCAGCGCGGGCACCGGCCCCCAGAGGTCCACCTGGTCCTGCACGGCGGGCGGCGCGTGCACCACCACGGCGCTGGCCAGCACCGGCGGGTACTCCGACGGCGCGGCCGACGCGGGCCTGGCATCGGCCTCGCCCCGGGCCAGGGCGGCGCGAAGCGTGGACACGAAGGCCGCGATCGCGGCCGGGTGGACGCTGGGCGCGGCCGCCGCGTAGATCACCCCGGCCGCGGCGGAGCCGCCTACCGCCGGGTCGAGGCCGGCGGACTGTGCCGCGTCGTCGATCACAGCAAGGACGCGGGGCATGGCGGCCGCCCAGAACGCGACCCGGACCAGCGTGCCAGCGGGCCGGGCCGGGTCGCTGCCGGGCCAGCCCCACCAGGCGGGCTGGGAGGCCTGCGCCTGCGCACCGGCGCCGAGCAGCTCGCACATCAGCGTGGCGCGCTCGCCGACCCCGGCGGCCTCGCCTTCCAGCAGGACCGCGACGGTGATCGGCTGGTCCCGGGCCGGCCGGTCGACCTCGATGGCCGAGGGCGCGAGCACGCTGGCCGCCGCGGCCGCGACCGCCCGGTGCGCTTCGGCCGCGTCGGCGCACTCGATCGTGACGTAGGCGGCCGTTGCGGGCCGCGGGTGCAGCCGGAAAGCGGCCTCCACGATCAGCCCGAGCGTCCCGAACGACCCGGTGAACAGCTTGCCGAGGTCATAGCCCGCGACGTTCTTGACCACCTTGCCGCCGGAGTGGGCGACGGTGCCGTCTGCCCGGACCACGGTGACCCCGATCACCAGGTCGCGCGGCGTGCCGTAGCGCAGCCGCCGGGGACCGGCCGCCGCGGTCGCCAGCGTGCCGCCGACGGTCCCCCCGGCCGGGTACCCGCCGTTGCCGCCGCCCGGCCCGTCCGGCGCCGCTCCATCCGGCCCTGCCCCGTCTGGCGCCACCGCGTCCGCCGCCGCTCCGTCCGGCGTCACTCCGTCCGGTGTCACTCCGTCCGCCGCCGCTCCGTCCGGTGTCACTCCGTCCGGTGTCACTCCGTCCGGGGCGCCCGGCGCGGGGGCGGCAAGGCCCGGTGCCGGGTCCAGGGCGAGTTCCTGTCCCACGCCGCCCAGCACCTCGGCGAGCCGGTGCATGCTGACCCCGGCCTGGACGCGGGCGACAAGGTCCCCGGCGGCGTGCTCGAGCACCTGGTCAAGCCGCAGGGTGTCCACCACGAGATCACACCGGCGGGGCGGAGCGCCCCAGGCGAGCTTGCTACCGCTGCCGCGGGGCACCACCGTCAGGTCGTAGTCGGTGGCCACCCGCAGCACCGCGCTCGCCTCCGCCACCGAGGCCGGGGACGCGGCGTAGCGCGGCGTCACTCCGGCGACGGCATCCTCGGACGACGCCGGGCGCGACGCAGGACAGACGGCGGCAAGGGCCGCCAGCACGTCGTCAGCCACGGACGGGCTCCGGCCTGGCGGGCAGCCCGGTTGAACCGCCAGGCGTAAAGCTAATCAAAACTGATCCAGTTGACCGGAGGCGACCAGCGGATGGGGACCACGCCGGGCACCTGGCACCTCGCCACACAGCCGGGGGGTCGGGAAGACCTTGCCCGGGTTGCACAGGCTCGCCGGGTCGAAGGCGCAGCGCAGCAGCTGCATCGTGTCGAGGTCGTCGGCGCCGAACATCTTCGGCAGGTACTTGGACTTGTCCACGCCGACACCGTGTTCGCCGGTGATCGACCCGCCGTGCTCGATGCACAGGTCCAGGATCGCACCGGACAGCGTCTCGGCGGCCGCGGTTGCCCCCGGCGAGCTGTCGTCGTACAGCACCAGCGGGTGCAGGTTCCCGTCGCCGGCGTGGAAGACGTTGGCCACCTTGATGCCGGACGCCGCCGACAGCTCGGCGATCTTGTCGAGCACCGGGCCGAGCGCGGTCCGGGGCACCACCCCGTCCTGCACGATGTAGGCCGGGGAGATCCGGCCCACCGCGGCGAACGCGGACCGGCGGCCCACCCAGATCGCGGCGCGCTCGGCCGGGTCGTCGGCCTCCCTGATC
>Ga0306920_100015549_pt1 | contig 10435 bp, 7 predicted proteins | sample flu12Cox44000170_FD_204666 | JGI IMG/M metagenome (GOLD analysis project Ga0306920, IMG submission 204666) | Lab enrichment of tropical soil microbial communities from Luquillo Experimental Forest, Puerto Rico - flux4day.12C.oxic.44.000.170 (v2)... | ecosystem: Environmental > Terrestrial >... | reverse complement strand
GTCCTCGTCAGCAACGCCGGTATCCAGATCGTGCATCCGATCGAAAGCTTTCCGTTCGCGGACTGGAAGAAGATGATGGCCATCCATCTCGACGGGGCCTTCCTCACCACGCGGGCCTGTATGCGCCACATGCTGGCTTCCGGCAAAGGTGGCAGCATCATTTACATGGGCTCGGTACATTCAAAGGAAGCCTCGTCGTTGAAGGAAGCCTATGTCACCGCTAAACACGGCCTGATTGGGCTGTGCAAAACGGTCGCCAAGGAGGGCGGCAAGCACGGCATCCGCGCCAACGTGATCTGTCCGGGGTACGTGCGCACGCCGCTCGTCGACAAGCAAATTCCAGAGCAGGCGCGCGAGCTCGGAATCACCGAGGAGGAAGTGGTCAAGAATGTGATGCTGAGGGAAACCGTGGACGGCGAATTCACGACGGAGTCAGACGTGGCCGAGGTCGCGCTACTGTTTGCGGCATTCGGGTCAAATGCCCTCACTGGCCAATCCTTGGTCGTGAGCCACGGATGGTTCATGCAATAGCACCCCCCAACCGCCGGCGAGGGAAAGAGCGCGACATCTGCTGCTACGAGCAAAATATCTCAGTGACGGAGGCCAAACGTGCACGTTGCTTCGTTGGCCTCGCTAGTCGCGAGGTCAAAGCCACCTTCGTCGCGGCGGCAATCAAGTCGACAGGCGGCACAGGCGCTTGGCATTGATCACGGTGACCTGCTCACCCGCGCCGACGAGATGATTGGCCGACAAGATGATTGAGGGAGGGTTGCGGTTGCTGCGCTGCGTGAGTCCGAAATTGTGTAGAGCCGAAAATTAGCGCAGCTTTTGGCCGAGCGGAGTACGCGATGGAAATGCCGAACCCTGAGCCAGGCGCAGGGCACACCCGAGCCGCCGCCCAGGGACGTGACCATGAAACCGATACCCCCACCGACTGGTCCATCGATCATCGTCGGCCTGGTGATCGCCTTCGTCACCGATTTGGTATCTGACGTGGCCACAGCCCCTGCTGGTGCAGGGCGAGGTGGATGCGACGCGGTTCGACATTACAGCGCGGGTTGATGGACGCGTTGCAGAGATACGTGTCATCCGCGGCCAGGACGTCGCGGCCGGTGCAGCATCTTGCCTGATCCGATGTGCGTGATTCCCCGTCTCGTTAGCAGCAATTTGGCGCGATTTGCCGGGCTTTACTGGCGACGGCGGCACATGTGGCTCAAATAGAGCCAATGAAGGCAAGTTGAGAGAAGACAACTGTGATCACTGAGGGAAGGACCATGACGACACTCGAAGCAACCAAATCGAAGAACTCATCGGGCGTCACCCGCTCCGGCCGACTGTTCGTTCTTGAACTGAGCGGGGACCGCATTCACTCGATGAATCCCGATGGTTCCGACCGCAAGACAATCGTCACCAATTGCCGCTTCCCCGACGGCATTGGCGTGGATTCCGACGCCGGTCACATCTATTGGACCAACATGGGTATCCCTAATCTCGACGACGGCTCGATCGAGCGCGCCGACCTCGACGGCAAGAACCGCAAGATCATCGTCCCACAGGGCGTCACCTACACGCCGAAACAGCTCCACCTCGATAAAGACGGCGGCAGGCTCTATTGGTGCGACCGCGAGGGCATGCGCGTGATGCGCGCGAACCTCGACGGCTCGCAGGTCGAAACGCTGGTCGAGACCGGCCGCGGCGACAACGACCGAGGCGATCAGACGCGGTGGTGCGTCGGCATCACCATCGATCCGAAGCTTGGTAAAATGTACTGGACGCAAAAAGGCGCGACGAAGGGCGGACTGGGCCGCATCTGCCGCGCCAATGTCGAGCTCCCCAAGGGCGAGAGCCCGGCGAACCGCTCCGACATCGAGGTACTGTTCGATCATCTGCCGGAACCCGTCGACCTCGAACTCGATCTGGCGAACCGCGTCCTCTATTGGACCGACCGCGGCGATCCTCCGCGTGGCAATACCGTAAATCGTGTGCCGATTGACACAAAGGCGGCACCGGAGATCCTCGTCAGGCATTTGTTGGAGGGCATCGGCATCACCCTCGACGTTCCCGGCAACCGGATGTTCGTCACCGACTTCGCCGGCTCGGTCTATTCCGCCGATCTCGATGGCAAGAACGAGCGCAACTTCCTCTACGCCCAGGGCAATCTCACCGGCATCGCCTATGCCGAAATCTGACGAACGCATCGGAGACGTGACATGACCAATACCAAACCCATTCGCCGCATCGCCGTCATCGGCACGGGCCTGATCGGTGCGAGCTGGACCTCGCTGTTTCTCGCCAAGGGACTGCAAGTGGTCGCGACGGACATCGCGCCGAACGCAGAAGCTTCGCTCCGGAAGTTCGTGGAGGCGGCCTGGCCAGCGCTCAAGCGATTGGGCCTGTCGGCTGGAGCGTCGCAGTCGAACCTCAAGTTCACGGCAGATCTCGTGCAAGCGGTCGCCGGCGCGGACCTCGTCCAGGAAAACGGACCCGAGCGGATCGACTTCAAGCAGAGGCTCTATGGACAGCTCGACGAGCTGCTCCCCCCCGATGTGATCATCGCATCGAGCTCGTCGGGGCTCACCATGAGCGAAATCCAAAAGGGCGCCCGGTCGCATCCCGAGCGCTGTGTCATCGCCCATCCATTCAATCCGCCGCACCTGATCCCGCTGGTCGAAATCGTCGGCGGAGCCAAGACTTCCGAAGAGACGATCCGGCGCGCATCGGAATTTTACACGTCTATCGGACAGCGGACGGTGCGCCTCAACAAGGAAATGCCGGGTCACGTCGCCAACCGGCTGCAGGGTGCATTGGCGCGCGAGGTCTATTACCTCGTCGCCGAAGGCGTCGTCAGCGCCACCGACGTCGACACCGCATTGTGTTGGGGTCCCGGCCTGCGCTGGGGCGTCATGGGCAACATGATGCTCAATCACCTCGGCGGCGGCCCGGGCGGCATCGAGCACTTCTTCCAGCAGTTCGCCGGCCCCATGACAGCCTGGTGGAAGACGCTGGGCTCGCCGGTGCTGACGCCGCAGGTGCAAGAGGAGCTCATCGAGAGCGTCCATGCCGAAGTCGGATCGCGAAGCATTGAAGAGCTGGAGGCGGAGCGCGACGAGCTTCTGATCGGCCTCGTGGAACTGCGCACCAAACGGCCGGAGATCGCTGCCTCCCACAAGGCCGCAGCTGAGTAACCAAGCGGCTGCACCAAGCTAATTGCACCTCAAACCGAAAAGGCGTTTGCAAATGAACATCGCGACCACCCTGCGGACAGAGAAATCCCAACCGAATCTGCCGACAGAAAAACTCCAACCGGATCCGCTTACCGAGGTGATCCAATCCAAACTCGAGAATTCAGGGCGCAGCTCAGATTTCGATCTGCATGCCGCCGTCAATCATGTCTTGAAAGACGTCGGAATGTCGACCGCGGACACCGGCGGCAAACTCACCTTCTACGGCCGAGATCCGATCATTCCTAGCCCGTTTCGGTTTGGCACGATGGCCGCGATCGGTTTGGCCGCCAAGGCAGTGGCAATCTCGGCGCTATGGCGAGACCGGACCGGTGAGGGACAGGATATCGCGGTGGATGTCCGCAAGGCGCTCCGGCGATTCGCCGGCTTCTATGACCGAAAATGGGAGACGATCAATGGCCGTCCGCCAGCCCTGACTGACCCCATGAATCCGTTCCTCGAATTGCCACTCTTCCGAGAGACGCGCGATGGACGACATGTTGTCGCCCTGAACATCTACCCCAAGTCTGGAGCCCGAGCTCTCAGCTTTTTGAGGTGCGGTGTCAGTGTCGAATCGCTCAATAACGCGATTGTGCAGTGGAAAGCAGACGAGTTGGAGAATGCAGCCGCAGAAGCGGGGCTCATCTTCGCGAAGGTACGCACCTTCGAGGAATTCCGGAAGGAGGCTCAATACACCGAGGTCCTTTCCAGAATGCCGCTGATTACGGTGGAGAAGATCGGCGAAAGCCAGCCGATCCCTTTCAAGAAGGATGGAAAGAGCCCGCTGGATGGCATTCGCGCATTCGGAATGGGGCATGTGATTGCCGGAGCCGGCATGGGCAGAGACCTCGCCTGCTACGGCGCCGATGTCCTCAACATCTGGCGGCCCGACGACACCGAGATCGACGGGTTCACCTGGGACGTACAGGTCGGGATGCGTTCGACGATCTTGGATAACTCCAAAGAGGATCGCGCGAAATTCGACGAGCTGCTTAAAGATGCCGACATCTTCTTTGCCAATCGGCGCCCGGGCTATCTGGAGCGCAACGGTCTCGATGCCGAAGCGCTCTCCGCGAAGAAGCCTGGCCTGATTCATGCTCAGATCCTGCTCCACGGCAACAAAGGTCCGTGGAAGAACCGTCCCGGATTCGATGAAATCGGTGCAGCCGTAACGGGCCTGTTCACCATCGAAGGTACGCTCACGCATCCCAAATCGCCGCCCATCATCCCCATTGTCGACAATGTCGTGGGCTGGCTGGGGACAATCGGGGTTCTCGCGGCGCTGCGCCAAAGAGCGGTGGAGGGCGGCAGCTATCGGGTCACTGTTTCCTTGACGCGAACTGTGCTGTGGCTGATTTCACTCGGCATTTTCGACAAGGCGTACGCACGAGCGACAGCCGGTTCATCCGACGAGCACGCTGATGTCGCGCCTGATCTGTTCACGGCGGAGACGCCGCTGGGAACGTATCAGGGGATGACAGACCAGGTGGTCCTGTCGCGCACTCCCGGCTCCTTCAGGACGGTGCTTGTGCCGCGCGGCTCGAGCAAACCCGAATGGCTGGAGCGTTGAGAGCATCGTTTCCGACAGAAGCTCGCTGAAGCGTCAATGACAAAGAGCACGAACGAGGTGAACCTATGAGCGCAATGTTGGCCGAGGCCCGGCCTGACGAGGCCACCGCCGTCATCGAAGCGCATCGCCCAGAGCGCAAGCGCGTCGTTATCATCGGCGGCGGCTTCGCCGGGATCGCAGCAGCGCACGCGCTGCGGCACGCCGATGCCGAGGTCTTACTGATCGACCGGCGTAACCACCACATATTTCAGCCACTGCTCTATCAGGTGGCGACGGCAGTCCTCTCTCCCGCCGAGATCGCCGCGCCGATCCGTCAGCTTGAGGCGAAGCAGCGGAACGCCACCGTAGTTTTGGCGGAGGTCACCGGCGTCGACGTTGCTTCTCGCACGATCGAGGCGACCCTCCCCGGCACGCGCGTCCGCAAGATTGCTTTCGATTATCTGGTGGTCGCAACCGGTATGCGTCCCAGCTATTACGGACACGACGAGTTCGCGCGATATGCGCCGGGTCTCAAGAGCCTCGGCGACGCCGAGACGATCCGAGCCAAAATCCTCGGTGCGTTCGAATTGGCCGCAACGACCGAGGACGAGAAGGAACGCGCGCAACAGATGACGTTTGTGCTGGTCGGCGCAGGCCCTAGTGGCGTAGAACTCGCGGCGTCTTTGGCGGATCTGGTGAAGGTCACGTTGCGCGGTAACTTCCGCCGCATCGATCCGTCAAAGAGCACCATCATTCTGCTCGACGCGGGCAACCGGGTCCTGCCGACGTTTGCCGAGGAGCTGTCTCGCAGGGTAACCCGGCGGCTCACGAAGCTCGGCGTCAAGGTCCTGACCGGAGTCAAGGTCGAGACCGTCGACGAGCAGGGCGTTGTTGCCGGCGGAACCAGGATCCCGAGCGCAACGGTGCTGTGGACCGCGGGCGTCGCGGCATCGCCCATTCCAAAGATGCTCGGTCCTAAGACCGACCGCGCGGGGCGGGCGCTCGTCGACCCGTTCCTGAAGGTCGTGGACGCGCCCGGAGTGTTCGTCGTCGGCGACGCGGCCTCGGTCATGCAAAACGGACATCCCATACCCGGCGTGGCCCAGGCAGCGATTCAGGAGGGGCGCTACGTCGGGCGGCTAATCGCGGAAGAGCTGAAGGGGCGGAAGGTCAAACGTCCGTTCCGCTATTTCGACAAAGGCAACATGGCTGTCGTCGGCAAGAATTACGCCGTTCTGGAGCGAGGATGGTTGCACACCAGCGGTTTCCTGACATGGTTGGTGTGGGCGTTCGTTCACATTCTGTCCCTGCCGCAGCTGCAGAACCGCCTGCGCGTGCAGCGCCAATGGCTCTGGACGTACTTCACCGGCCAGCGCAGCTCGCGCTTAATCCCGGAAACCCATGAGCCTGGTCATTGAGGTCACTCGGTTCAGTCCAAGTGCGGACCCAGCCCAATGGGAGGCGAAAACCTCATGAAATGTCGTCGAAGTTCCAAGGTCGACTACCGCGCCTTTTTCACCGACGCGCTGGGGCGGCTCCATGGCGAGCGGCATTACCGCGTGTTCGCCGATCTCGAGCGCATCGCCGGCCGCTTACCGCACGCTATCTGGCATTCGCCGGAGGGGCCAAAGCCGGTGGTGCTCTGGTGTTCCAACGACTATCTCGCATGGGCCAGCACCCAAAGGTGATCGGTGCCATGATCGAGACCGCGACCCGCATGGGCACCGGCGCCGGCGGCACCCGCAATATCGCCGGCAACAATCACCCGGTGGTCGAGCTCGAGCACGAACTCGCCGATCTGCACCGCAAGGAAGCGGCGCTGGTATTCACCTCCGGCTATGTCTCGAATGAGACCGGCATCTCGACGCTCGCCAAGCTGATGCCGAATTGCCTGATCCTGTCGGACGCCTGGAATCACAATTCGATGATCGAAGGCGTGCGCCAAGCGCACACCGAGAAGCAGATCTTCCGGCACAACGACATGGCGCAGCTCGAACAACTGCTCGCTGCCGCCGGTCCGGCGCGGCCGAAGCTCATCGTGTTCGAGAGCCTTTATTCCATGGACGGCGACGTGGCGCCGATGCAAGCGATCTGCGACCTCGCCGAGCGCTACGGCGCCATGACCTATGTGGACCAGGTGCACGCGGTCGGCATATACGGCGCCCGCGGCGGCGGCATCAACGAGCGCGACGGCGTCACGCACCGCATCGACGTCATTGAAGCGACGCTGGCCAAGGCGTTCGGTTGCCTCGGCGGCTATATCGCAGGCTCTGCTGCGCTGATCGACGCGGTGCGCTCCTATGCGCCGGGCTTCATCTTCACCACGGCGCTGATCCCGCCGGTCGCCGCCGCGGCAACCGCGGCGATCCGGCATCTGAAAACTTCGCAAAGGGAGCGCGAGCGGCACCAGGACCTCGCCACACGCACCAAGCGGGTGCTCACCGCGGCACTGCTGCCGGTGATGACGAGCACGACCCACATCGTGCCGGTCTATGTCGGCGATCCGGAGCAGTGCAAAGCGGCGAGCGATTTGCTGCTCGCCGATCACGGCATCTACATTCAGCCTATCAACTATCCGACCGTGCCGAAGGGTACCGAGCGGCTGCGCATCACGCCGAGCCCGTATCACAACGACGTCCTGATCGACACGCTCGCAGAAGCCTTGGTCGACGTCTGGGGCAAGCTCAATTTGCCGTTCAAGGAACGCGCACTGGCGGCGTAATTTTGTGAGATCGAGATGAACATTGCGGATGACAGGAATTCACCGCAACCTGCGCCGGCGTATTGCAGATGCCATCCTTGACGCAGCAGGGGACGCCATCATCGCCTGCGAGGCCAACGGCATCATTCGTTGCGAAAATTTGGGGACCAGCCGCATTTTCGGATTGGGAAACAGTCGGCCAATCGCTCCACATCATGAGTTCGGACCGGCTTCGAACCCGGCACCGGGAGGATTTTCGCAAAATGGCCGCAGCTGGACAAAGCCGCTATTCAGAAGGTCACCCTCTTGTCGGTGCCTGCACGCCCTGCGGACGGATCGACAGTCCCGGTCGAATTCACGACCGTTACGGTTGAGCACGCTAGTAGAGTTGTAAACATCGTTGCAGTCATGCGCGACGTCACGGCACGTTTCGAGGAGATGAAGGCATTTGCGCGGGCAACAAGGCAAAGCGCCCGCGTCAGCGCGATGAATTGGCGTGACGGCTTGAATTGCTTTCAGGGACTACTTCGTCGCACGGCGGGCCTCGGTGGGGAACGTTAGCCTCACCGTCGAAAACATGCCACCCGAGCGCAGCTTGCGCGGTTCCTGCGTTGCTTATGAAGAATTTGCCGGGATTTGCCAGCATTAATTCACTCGCCGACCGCGCGCGTTGTAGTTTCGAAAAGTCAAGGCCAGCTGCGACCCGCAGTTCCACAGCGAAACGCGTACGAAAGGCCTCCCGATGCCAGGCTTCGATCCCGTCTTCCTATCGCGCATTCAATTCGCCTGGGTGATCGGCTGGCATATCTTGTTGCCGACCTTCACCGTCGGCACCGCCTCATTTATCGCCGTCGTCGAAGGCCTCAACTTCGCCACTGGTCGCGAGATATACGCCCGCATTTCGGTGTTCTGGACCAAGATTTTCGGCATCGCCTTCGGCATGGGCGTCGTCACAGGCGTCATCATGGCCTTCCAGTTGGGCACGAATTGGAGCCGCTACTCGAATGCTACTTCGAACGTACTGGCACCTCTTTTTGCTTATGAAGCCCTCACCGCCTTCTTTCTCGAGGCGGGGTTCCTGGGCGTTCTCCTGTTCGGCCGCAAGCTGGTGCCGCCGTGGGCCCATTTCTTTGCAGCGCTTATGGTCGCGCTGGCAACGCTGTTCTCAACTTTCTGGATTTTGTCGGCGAACAGCTGGATGCAGACGCCAGGCGGTTATGAGATTGTCAATGGCCAATTCTATTCCAAGAATTGGCTGGAGGTAATTTTCAACCCTTCATTCCCCTATCGTTTGGCGCACACCGTAGTTGCCTTCTTTACTACGACCGGCTTCGTCGTGATGGCTGCTGGCGCCTACCTCATTCGACGCGGCCGCTGCGTCGAAGAAGGTCGCGTCATGCTGTCGATGACCCTCTGGCTGCTGACGGTACTGGTGCCACTCCAGATGATCATCGGCGATTCGCATGGCTTGAATACACGCGACCACCAGCCGGCCAAGCTTGCCGCTATCGAAGCGCGGTGGGATACGGAGCGACGCGTGCCGCTGACGCTTTTCGCCATACCGAGTGACAAGGACGAAAGAAATTACTTTGCTATTGAGATTCCCTGGCTCGGCAGCCTCATCCTCACGCACGACCTCGATGGTGAGGTCAAGGGTCTCAAGGACTTTCCCGCCGACCAACGCCCGCCGGTTGCGATACCGTTCTTCGCCTTCCGCGTAATGGTCGGATGCGCCGTATTGATGCTGGCGCTTGTTGTTCTGGGCGGATGGTTGCGCTGGCGCAGCCAGCTTTATGATAGCACCCTGTTCCTTCGGTTGAGCGAGCTCGCGGGGCCAATCGGTTTCGTGGCTGTGATCGCGGGATGGTTTGTGACCGAGGTCGGACGCCAGCCCTGGACGGTCTACGGGCTCCTGCGCACGGCCCATTCGGTTACCCCCTCGTTGACCGGCACCCACGTCGCGGTGTCGCTCATGAGTTACGTGGCTGTCTATCTGTTGATTTATCCCGCAGGGCTTTTGCTGATGCTTCGCATCATCCGCAACGGGCCATCGCAGATCGACGAGGAAGGTGCGGAGATCGAGGCTGGCCGCCCAGCGGCCCCGTTCTTGGGCGAAGCCGCGATTCCTGCCAGTGGAGAAGCGCGATGAACCAGATCCTTGACCTCGTCCCGATTTGGACACTGATCCTCGGGCTGGCAGTGTTCTTCTATGTCCTCCTCGATGGCTTTGATCTAGGCGTCGGGATGCTCTTCGGGTTCGCGCCCGATACCCAATCCCGCAACACGCTCATGAAATCGATCGCCCCTGTTTGGGATGGCAATGAGACGTGGCTCGTGCTTGGTGGCCTGGGCCTGCTGGCTGCGTTTCCTCTTGCCTTCGCCATTATTATCCCAGCTGTATACTTCCCAATCCTTGTCATGCTGCTCGCCCTGGTATTCCGTGGCGTCGCCTTCGAGTTCCGATTTCAGGATACGGAAAACAAGACGTTTTGGGATCATGCCTTCTGCTATGGCGCCGGAATAGCTACTTTCGCGCAAGGGCTCGTGCTGGGCACGTTCATTCAAGGCTTCGACGTTGTCGACAGGCAGTTTGCGGGCTCCTCCTTTGGTTTTCTTGGCCCGTTTCCGCTGCTGACCGGTGTCGCATTAGTCTTTGGCTACGCTCTATTGGGAGCCGGCTGGCTGATTTTGAAGACCGACGGCGAGATTCAGGCTGCTGCCAGGCGTCAAGGCCGCATCGCGCTCATCGGGGTTGTCATCGCAATCGGCTTGGTCAGCGTTTGGACGCCCCTCATGAGCGACGCCGTCGCCTCACGCTGGTTCACTTGGCCGAATATCGCTTTGCTCGCGCCCGTGCCTATCGCTACGACGGCAGTCGCGGTCCTGACCTGGCAAGCGCTCAACAGTGATGCTGAAGTGACGCCGTTCCTTGGAGCGATCGGACTTTTCGCGCTGTCGTATGCT
>Ga0306920_100015545_pt1 | contig 10436 bp, 12 predicted proteins | sample flu12Cox44000170_FD_204666 | JGI IMG/M metagenome (GOLD analysis project Ga0306920, IMG submission 204666) | Lab enrichment of tropical soil microbial communities from Luquillo Experimental Forest, Puerto Rico - flux4day.12C.oxic.44.000.170 (v2)... | ecosystem: Environmental > Terrestrial >... | reverse complement strand
TCACGCCGTCGGCGGTGTGCTCAACGACGGAGCGGGCGTACGGGTCGAGATCGGGCCGGGCGCCCGACTCGGTCTCCCCAAGCCGCTGCATGAGCACCGCCCGCCGCCGTTCCAGCAGCGCCAGCCGTGCCTGCGGTGCGAGGTGCCGGGCAAAGGCGAGGCGCAGCGAGAAGCTGCGTGCGTCGTCCGCCGCGCCGCCGTCGGCGAGGAGCTCGGTGAAGAGCTGCCGGCCGGTGGTAGTGATGCGGTACACCTTCTTTCCTCGCCGGGAGCGGGTCCCCGGTGACCGGCGTGCCCGCAGCACGGCGAGCTCGCCTGACAGCGACCCCGTCGGTGGCGCAGCAGCCTTCGAGCGGGGGTCTGACCCGGTCCCGCCGTCGGTGGCGACGACGGCGCCGGACTTCTCGAGCCGGGTCAGGGCGGGATAGATGGAACCGAACGAGACGTTGGCCAGCAGGCCCAGGTGGTCCCGGAGCTGCCGGCGGATTTCGTACCCGTGCAGATCACGCTCTTCGAGCAGGCCCAGAATGGCCATGTCCAACATTACGGACCATTATATCGATTCGATATAGCGATGTACAGGAAACCGTCGCGGGTACCCGTCGCGTGCGTGCCTAGGGATGCCCGCATTTGTGGCTCGGATGGGCGCCCGAGTCAGACACGAGGGGTAGCCTTGCCGCCGTGTCACTCACCTCGGAGCCGAGGTCGTCTTCCCGGGCGGTGAGCCCGGACGTCACGGCCCAGGTGGAGTACCGCATCGTCCGGAACGGACTGGTCCGGGAGGTGGAGCGGGGGAAGGTCCAGAAGATCGACGTCTGCGACGCCCACCCCGAGCTCCTGCGGGCGGCCCGCAACGTCGGACGGCCGACCAAAGAGGTCTGCCCGATGTGCGACGACGGGCGACTGGTGACCGTGACGTTCGTGTTCGGGGCCAAGCTTCCTCCCGGGGGCCGCTGTCCGGGAACGGTCGCCGAGCTCAAGGCGCTGTGTCGCCGCCCGGAGCCAGTCGTCTGTTACGAGGTCGAGGTCTGCCCGTCGTGCGCGTGGCACCACCTCATGAAGAAGTACCCCGCCGGCGGAGGGTCCGGCGGTAGGGCGCGGCGGGCACAAGCAGCGTCCTCGACGAAGCAGAAGTAGGCGACGTGAGCGAGCTGCCGAAGCCCACGGTGCCGAACCTGCGGGCGCGCAAACGGCGTGATGGCGGCGTGCCCATCGTGATGGTGACGGCGTATGACGAGCCCGGAGCGCGGATCGTGAGCGAGGCGGGGGCCGACATCATCTTGGTCGGGGACTCGGTGGCGAACACGGTGCTCGGCTACGAGGACACGCTGCACGTCGACATCGAAGTGATGGCGCACCACACGGCGGCGGTGGCTCGCGCCCGTCCGAGGTCGCTGATCCTCGGCGACATGCCGTGGATGAGCTACCACGTGTCGGAGGCCGAGGCGGTGCGCAACGCGGCGACGCTGGTGCGGGCCGGGGCGCAGGCCGTCAAGCTCGAGGGTGGGCGCGCCCGGCTGGGCGTGGTGGAGGCGATCATCCGGGCCGAGATCCCGGTGATGGGCCACCTGGGCCTGACGCCGCAGTCCGTGCTGGCGATGGGCGGCTTCCGGGTGCAGGGCAAGTCGGTCGACGCGGCGACCGCTTTGCTCGACGCCGCCAAGGCGCTGGCGGCGGCGGGGTGCTTCGGGTTCGTCATCGAAGGGGTGCCCGATGTGGTCGGTGCGGCGGCGACCGAGGCACTCGACGTGCCGACGATCGGCATCGGCGCCGGGCCGGCGTGCGACGGGCAGGTGCTGGTCTTCCACGACCTGCTGGGGTTGGGAGCGGGGCCAGTGCCGAAATTCGTGCGCCAGTACGCCTCGCTCGGGCAGCTGGCGACGGAGGCGGTCGGTCGTTTCGCGGATGACGTGCGGAGCGGGGCCTTCCCGGGGGAGGCCGAGACGTATCACGGGCCCGAGGGCCTCGGGGACGCCCTGACGCCCTGACGCCCTGACGAACCGTGCGGCTCGGCTAGCATGATCGGCCACAACAGACCCTGCTCCTGACCGCCAGGGGCCCGGGACACCCGGTCCAGAGGGAGGTATGCCGCACATGCGGCCTTACGAGGTTATGGCCATCTTCGAGGCCACTACGGAACCCAGCGTGATCCAGGGCGAGCTCGATCGCGCCCTCGAAGTCATCCGCACGAACGGCGGGAACCCGGGTGCGATAGATCGCTGGGGGAAACGCTCCTTCGCCTACGAGGTCAACCACAAGCGCGAGGGTTACTACGTCGTGGTCGAATTCACCGGCGAGCCCGAGACCGTGGCCGCCCTGGACCGGATGCTCGGCCTGGCCGACGAGGTGGTGCGTCACAAGGTGGTGCGCATGCCCGACAAGGCGGATGCGGGTGCCGGCGCCGGCGGCGAGTCCGCTGCAGCGGCGGGCTGACGGGCAGACGAGAAAAGAGGAGCAGAAATGGCGAGTGACAACAGCGTGACGCTGGTGGGCAACGTGACCCGTGACCCCGAGCTGCGCTTCACCAACACCGGGCAGGCGAACGTGACGTTCGGGTTGGCGGTGAACCGGCGGTGGCAGAACCGGCAGACGCAAGAGTGGGAGGAGGCGACGTCCTTCTTCGACGTCGTGTGCTGGCGGGAGATGGCCGAGAACGTCAGCGAGTCGATCACGCGGGGCGCCCGGATCATGGTGGCCGGCCGTCTCGAGCAGCGCAGCTGGGAGACCCAGGACGGCGAGCGCCGTTCGAAGGTCGAGGTGGTCGCCGACGAGATCGGGCCGTCGCTGCGTTGGGCCACCGCCCAGATCACGAAGAACGAACGGCGTGGCGCCGGCGACGGGGGGCGCGGCGGATCGCGGTCCGGGAGTGGCGGTGGTGGCGGAGGCGGAGGTGGCGCGCCCCAGCCCCAGCCGGCGGGCGACGGCGGTGGCGGTTACGGATTCGACGAGGAGCCCTTCTGATGGCGCGCAACAACCAACGTGGTGGTGGGTCGGCCCGACGGGCTCCAAAGGATCTCGGCCGCCGGGTGAAGAAGAAGCCCTGTGCTCTGTGCCGGGACAAGGTGACCTGGGTCGACTACAAGGACGTCCCCATGCTCCGCAAGTACATGAGCGACCGTGGCAAGATCCGGTCGCGGCGGGTAACGGGGAACTGTGCCCAACACCAGCGGGCGCTGGCCCAGGCGATCAAGACCGCACGTGAACTGGTGCTGCTGCCGTACACACAGCGGACAGTCACAGAGCGCCCGGGTGGTCGGCGCGGGGACCGCGAGCGGCCATTGAGCGATACGCCGCCACCGCCGGTGCCCTCCGTCTCGGTCGAGGTGACCGAAGAGACCGACAACCTGGGCGACGCCGAGACGGAGTTGGCGGAACGCGCCGAGGTCGAGGAGCTCGTCGAGGAGATGGTCGAAGACGCGGCAACTGCCGAGGCAGCGGCGGGTGGTGGCGCGGCCGGGGGTGACGGCGCATGAAGGTCCTCCTGCGAGACGACGTCGCCGGCGTCGGGCGGCGGGGCGACATCGTGAAGGTGGCGGGGGGCTTCGCCCGCAACTTCCTGTTGCCCGAGGGGCGGGCCATCGTTGCGAGCGACGGGATCGAAGGGCAGGCCCAGCAGATGCGACGTGGCCGTGACCTGCGCGAGGCGCAGGATCGCAGCGTCGCCGAAGCGCAGGCCACCGTGCTGGCGGGCGCGGTGATCCCGATCAGCGCCCGGGCCGCCTCGGGTGGCCGGCTCTTCGGCTCGATCGGGCCGGCGGACGTCGTCGACGCGATCAAGTCGGCCAAGGGAGTCGAGGTGGACCGCAAGCACGTGGTGCTGCCGGACCACATCAAGGAGACCGGCACGTTCGAAGTGACGGTGGAGCTGTTCCGGGACGTCTCGACGATCGTCACGGTGGAGGTCACGGCCGCCAAGTAGGGACTTAGGTCCCGGCCATTGGGGATATCCACACCCCCTGTAGCGACCTCAGGGCATCATGCTGCGGTGCAGCTGACGCGGACTATCGACCGGCTCGGCGTTCCACAGTTCCCGACCGTTCGTTCACGGTTTATCCACACGAATTCGGGGCTTACTGTCCCCAGCACCGGACCGTCAGAGTGGGGAAGCCGTGGTTCAAGCCTTTGACGACATCCGCCCTTCGGCGCTCCGAGCTGCTCCGGCGGGTGGGGCGCGGGTACCGCCGCATGACATCGAGGCCGAGGAGTCCTTGCTCGGGGCCATGTTGCTGTCCAACGACGCAGCGGTGGCGGGGATCGAGCGGTGCGTGGCGGGCGACTTCTACAAGCCGGCCCACGGGCACATCTTCGGTGCGATCGCGATGCTGCTGGAGCGGGGTGAGGCAATCGACGCGGTAACAGTGACCGACGAGCTCAAGCGCTCGGGCGTCTTGGAGCAGGTGGGGGACCCGTCGATCTTCATCTCGCTGCAGGCCAACACGCCCTCGATCGCCAACGCACGGCACTACGCCGAGATCGTCGAAGAGCACTCCTTGCTGCGGAAGCTGATCGGCGTGGCCGGGAACATCGCGGACATCGGCTACTCGGTTCCCGAGGACGTCAAGGCTGCCGTGGACTCGGCGGAACAGATGGTGTTCGACGTCGCCGAGCGACGCGGTGCCGATTCGATGCACCACCTGCACGATCTGCTGCTGCAAGGCCTGGACCGCATCGAGGAGCTGGGGCAGCGTGGAACGGAGATCACTGGGATCGCGACGGGATATCACGATCTGGACCGTTTGTTGTTAGGCCTGCAGCCGTCGACGTTGAACATCGTCGGGGCCCGTCCCGGGATGGGCAAGACGTCCTTTGCCCTGGGGATCCTTGCGCATGTCGGGATGGTCGTGCAGCGCCCGGCGCTGCTGTTCTCGCTGGAGATGGGCCACCTGGAACTGACGCAGCGGCTGCTCGCGTCCGAGGCCGAAGTGAACGGGCAGAACCTCCAGAACGGCCGGATCCGCGCCCAGGACTGGGCCAAAATCGGGACGGCGGTGACCCGGTTGTCGAACGCGCCGATCTACATCGACGACAATCCGGCCGTGACGGTGATGGACATCCGGGCGCGGGCCCGTCGTTTGAAGAAGGCTGCCGGCGATCTCGGTCTGGTGGTCATCGACTATTTGCAGCTCATGACGGGGCGGGGGCGGGCAGAGAACCGTCAGAACGAGGTGGCCGAGATCAGCCGTGGCCTGAAGATCCTGGCTCGCGAGCTGGAGGTCCCGGTGGTGGCGCTGTCACAGCTTTCCCGGAACCTCGAGACGCGCACCGACAAGACGCCGCAGCTGTCCGACTTGCGTGAATCGGGGTCGTTGGAGCAGGACGCCGACGTGGTGATGTTCATCTACCGGGAGTCCGAGTACAACGACGAGGTGCCGATCGACCGGGCGGACGACGCGTTGATCGATGTGGCGAAGCACAGAAACGGACCCACGGGGAAGGCGAACCTGTTGTTCTTGAAGCAGTACGCGAGGTTCGAGAACCACCGGGGCGTCTGACCCCGCCGTCTGTCCTTGGCTTTAGCTCGGCCGTTGCTGTGCGGCCGGGAGGACGAAACGCTCGACGGCATTGGCGAACCCCTGCTCCTCGTTGCTGTCCGTGACGCGGCGGGCGGACCGCTTCACCTGGGGGTCGGCGTTGCCCATTGCGATGCTCAGTCCTGAGTGGGCGAACATGAGGACGTCGTTGGGCATGTCACCGATGGTGGCGATCTCTCCCTCGTCGAGCCCGTACTGCTTGGCGAGATACCGCGCGACGAAGCCCTTGTTGGCGTCGGGGTGCGTGACGTCGAGGTAGTACGGCTGGGACGCGGCTGCGGTGACGTGGTCACCGAACTGTGTGTGCGCTGCTTCGCTCGCCTTTTGGACGGCAGCGTGGTCGTCGCTCACGCCGACAAGCTTGGCCACGTGGTCCGACAGGTGCTCGTACGTGTCGACGACGGTGGGGTCGAACTTGACGGTCCAGGCCTCCCTGTCCACATGGGGTCCTTTGGGGTCGGTGACGAACCACTCCGCGCCGCGGTACAGCCAGGCGACGAGTTCGAAGGACTTCATGAGATCGACGACTGGTCCTACGAGGTCATGGGGGATCGCCTTTTGTTCGATCGTCTGGATATGACGGTCGACGAGGATGCCCCCGTTGAAGGCGGCGATCGGCGTCTGCAGGTCGAGCGGCTCGATGAGCATCTCCATGCCCCTTGGCGGTCGGCCGCTGGTAACGGCAAACAGCACGTCCGCCTCGTGGAGGTGATGGACGGCCCCGATGGCCGCCGTGGTGAGGACTTTGTCCTGGGTAACCAGGGTCCCGTCCACGTCGGCCAGAAGGAGACGGATCGGCTTGGGGCTGGGCTGGTGGTCGGGGGTGGCCGCGATGTGCCGATGGTAATGGTCAGGGCCCTCTGCGTTCCCTGCCGGTTACCTGACGGTCACCGAGTCAGCAGTGAGTCTTGTGGTCGTGATTTGGCGGTGTCGGATTGCCCACACGACCAGGACGATGCTGAGTAAGCCGGCTGCAGGACCGCCGAACCACGGCGAGACCACCGTCAACACGGCCAAGGTCGTCGCGGCTTCACAGACGATGACCGTAACGAGAGCGGGTCGGTTCGCCGCCGTGAAGCGCCGATGGAAGTCGACAAGTGCGGCAGTGCTCGTGATTCGGCGGCCCAAGAACACGGCAAGGCCGCGGACGAGGCCGAAAAGGACGCCCACGAGAAGTGCCACTTCGGGGCTGCCCGTCAGTGCCGCCAATACCATCGTCAGATAGACGGCACATGTCTTGATGTAGGTCGCGAGTCCGGTGCCGATCTGCCACCCGAAGCCGGCTCCGTAGACCCAGGGGCGGAATTGATCCAGCCAGCGCTCATTGACTTGCCGGTGGTGAGCCGGGAGACGGAAGCCAAAGATTCGGGCGTCGGCGGCGACGGTGACCACGCCAGCAACGACTGCGACGGATGCGAGCTGGCTGGGTGACGCTCCCAGTGAACCCACCACGCCAGCGAGAAGGGCCATGACGGCACCGAGGGACGCGCCGCCGAGCACGCTCCCCGCTACGAACCAGGTTGCCGTGGTCCGGTATCGGTGTCCGCGGCCACGCTCCGCCAGCGGGGTAATGGTAGCGAGCATGGAGACCCCGCACGGCGACCATGTGGAACGCACTGCGGCGACGGCGGCAATTGTGCAGGCGGCAACCACGAGGCTGACGTTCATGGACCATCCTTCCTTGGTGGTGTGAGCGGGGCGATCATGCAAGTGAACCGAGAAATGGCGCGCCACCGTAGGTGAAGACCCCGCCGTCGGCCGCTACAAGCCAATAGCCGGCGTCGTTGCCGAACGGGGCCATACCCACGATGGGCTCGTTGAGGTGGATCGAGCCGGCCGAACCGTAGAAGACGGCGTCCCCATATGCGAAGACCCCGCCGTCCCCCGCCACGAGCCAGTACCCCTCACCGGAGTTCGTTCCTGCCATCCCGACGATGGGGGCGTTGAGGCGCCGCCCACCCATGGATCCGTGGAACGGGGCATCGCCGAACGCGAAGATCCCGCCGTCCGCCGCCACGAACCAGTAACCCAGGCCCGTCGGTGTCGCGGCCATGCCGACAATTGGCGCGTTCAGCGGCAGGCCACCCATGGATCCGTGGAACGCGGCATCGCCGAACGCGAAAATCCCGCCGTCCGCCGCCACGAGCCAATATCCCTGGCCGCCAGGCGTCGTCGCCATGCCGACGATACGCGCATTGAGCGGCTGGCCCCCCATGGATCCGTGGAACGGCGCGTCTCCGTAGTCGAAGATGCCGCCGTCCGCAGCCGCCAAGTAGTAGCCACCCGACGGACAGTTGGCGGCGGCAACCATGGACGCGTTGAGTGGAAGTGCAGCCGCATCCCCGTCCGCAGGGAAGTCCCCGAACGTGTACAGCTTCCCGAATACGGTCAGTACGGCATAGCCGCCACTGTTGGTACTCGGGGCGATGGCAACCACGGGAACGGTGGGTGGCGCCGGAGTCCAGCAGGGCTCGTTCTGCTCGGCCGTGGCGTTGTCAACCGCCACGGCCATCGTGCACGATGGATCCACCTGCCATGGAGGCACGCAAGCGACAACGCGACAGACGATCCGGCCCATGCACGCGACGTTCTGGTTGCATTGTCCGTACCGGAATTGCAAGCACCCGGTGAGGAAGGAATTGCAGCCTGCAGGTCCACACCCACAATGGGTCGCGTCACACCCGGGTTCACAGAAACCGCTGCTACAGCCGGTATCACAGGAACAGGTGGCGTTGCAGTCCATGTAATACCGCGGTCCGCCGCAATAGGAGGAGTTGTCCGCGAGCCACCAGCCGCCCATGACGGTGTTCGCGGGGCAGTAGTTGTAGCCACTGACCGAGCAGCAGAACTCCGAGAACCCGGAACAGCAGGTGCTCCCGCAGCCACAGCCTGCGTTGCCGCACTCGCAAATCGCACCGTACGCGGTCCCAGGCTTGAGCGCGAGGTCCAAGCCCGCGCCAACGGCGACGGCGCTGCCAACAAAGGCGGAGCGGTTGATCAGATTGCGGCGCGAGAGTCGGCCTTCGAGGAACGTGGCCGTCCGTTCAACGAGTGCGGAAGTGACGCTCACGAATTCAACGCTTCCCGCTTGCGACCACCGGCCAGGCGGTGCGCAGCCTCCAGCGCAGCTAGGGTGGAGAAGGCGAGAAAGGCGAGCCACACACCAACGCCACTCGCCAGAACGAGAGGCAAGCCGCTCCAGGGCTGGGCTTTGAGTATCGGAAAGAGTGCGGACAAATGCGGCGGCTGCAGGGCCATGACGACGGCTGTCGCCGCAAAGACCACGTTGAGTACGACGTGCAATCCCGTGGGAGGAGTGTCAGGCCGCCCAAAACAGCCGCAGGTCGAGAGAGCTCCTCCTTGCGTCCTTGCGTAGACGGTGATGCAGACGAACAGCACGTACGAGACGGCAACAAACGCGGCCGTCACCGTTCGGGGGAATAGCAGCGCGTACACCCCGAGAACCATCTCCACAAGAGCGCCGATCCTCACGGCCAGGCGCGTCGCCCCAAAAGACGGAACGCGAGGGGTTTTTCGTGCGGCAAGCAGAACGAGTGCGCGAGCGGTGTCGTCGGGCCGAGCGGCCTTGGCGACGCCCGCCAACACCAGAAGACCGCACGCAACGAGGAAGATGCCAATCAATTCCATAGTGGGGTCGTTTCTTGAGTCGTTGTCGTCGCGGGGCTGATGAAGAGCGACGAGATGAGCTCGTTGACGCTGGGGACGAGCAAGTTGCGCTTCACATGGCTGCCAAGTACGGCGTAGAACGAAAACGGTCGGCCAGCCTCGGTGAAGAAGCGCTGTGTTCCCGACTGTCCGGGGATGCCACGGCGTAGCCGCACAGGCGAGAAGTCGTCCGGTGAGAAGGAGGAGGGCCGACCTCCTGAGCTGAACAGGGCGGTTCCAAGGCTCTCGGGACCGTATTCGAACAAGGTGGCAAAGACGTCGTCGGGACCCATCAAGGTCACAGCACCGCTTCCGAAGTCGCCGATGTCGTCAGGAATAGGGAAGGTAGCGAACTGTCCTACGGGATAGCTCACGCCAACGTTTGCCGGCCGTACGTAGATGCGGCCCTCGAAGCGTCTGGGCAGTTGCGCTTCGATGCCGTGGGCTCGAATCGTCGCCATCTATTCAGTTCGACCCAGAGATCCACCGTTCGAGCCGGGTGTCGAGCCCCCGCCGAACGGAAACACGTCTTCGAGCGTCTGTGGATACAGACTGGGATCACCGGGACGAATTCCGGCCAACTGCAGCACCTCGTCAGCGTTCGCTTCTCGCTCCGGCCCGTTGCGACGAGACGGGCGACGACGCGTACCCTGATGCAGCCCTCGATCATGCTCGGCTCGTCGGATGAGGTCCAGAAGTTGCTCCACGTGGGGTGCGACGCCCTGACCCACGGCAGTCCCAGACGTCCCGTCGACAAGGACGAAAAACGGCGAACCGGGAACCTCGTAATCGAGCCAGGCCTCTGTCGACATGACGACAGGGACCCGTCCAGTCGCGAGCCTCGACACCTCTGCGGGTAATTCACGTTCCGGCCCTTTGGTGACGATTGCCACCCTCGTCCCTTGGGGTAGCTCCAGGTTCTGCGGCGCCTGCAGCGCCTCCCAAAAAGCGGCGCAGGTCGCACAGCCAGACGAGAGAAACGCGAGGAGTGTGAACCCGTCGGCGTTGTCCACCGCAACAGCGCGGGCGTCGCCGGCCGGTGTGACGCCAGCCACCGTTGGTGCGGGGCCGAGCGCGTTCGAGCTTTCCGACCACGAATGGATAACAGGCGCGGCGCCTCGTATGGACTGCTGTTCGTCTGTGCTGGTTGGATCGCCGACGCCGACGCCGAGTTCATGGAGCGACCGGAGGATGTCTGCATGGCTACGTAAGAGGCCGGCCACGAGGACGCCGAGCAAC
>Ga0306920_100015544_pt1 | contig 10436 bp, 9 predicted proteins | sample flu12Cox44000170_FD_204666 | JGI IMG/M metagenome (GOLD analysis project Ga0306920, IMG submission 204666) | Lab enrichment of tropical soil microbial communities from Luquillo Experimental Forest, Puerto Rico - flux4day.12C.oxic.44.000.170 (v2)... | ecosystem: Environmental > Terrestrial >... | reverse complement strand
GAGATCGCGCAGCTCGAGCCGTCTTCCCTGCTGCGGCGCGCGGGCCAGGAGCGGCTCGCGTTCATTCAGACCTACCGCCGCTCTCTCCCGCGTGGTTCGCCGGACGTAGTTGATGTATTGGTTGTGAAGGATCGTGAACAACCATGCCCGCAAGTCAGTCCCCTGCTGCCACAGATGCAATTTGCTAAGAGCACGGGTCAGGCAGTCTTGAACAAGGTCGTCTGCCGCGATGAGATCGCGTGTCAGCGCACGCGCATAGCGTCGAAGACCAGGAATTTCCGCTTCCACGTCCCGATAAGAGTCCGCCACAGAAGGCTACTCCCGGTTGGCGACAATCGGCCAAAGGGCCGATCCGAAGACCGTGGAGTCTATCGATGCGGTGTTATCCGATGATGTCAGAGCGAGTGGTTTTGTGTAAGAATTTGTAACTATATGTATGGGTAAGCTTGAGAAGGTCCGTTCGGAAACCCTCGCCGTAGATCGGTCGTTGGGGTCGGACCGCTACAAAGGGTAGACGAAGTTGGCCGGCCAGCACGACAACGGTCACATTCTGATCGTCGACGATCAGCGCGAGATCTGCGATCTGGTCCAGGAATACCTGTCCAGCGAAGGCTACCGGGTCTCGACCGCGCATGATGGCACCGGAATGCGCCGGGCGATTGCCCAGGATCCGGTCGATCTCGTCATCCTCGACCTGATGCTCCCGGGCGAGGACGGACTGACCCTCGCTCGCTCGCTCCGCGAGGAATCGAGCGTCGGCATCATCATTTTGACCGGCCGTGGCGAGACGGTCGACCGTATTATCGGCCTTGAAATGGGCGCCGATGACTATCTGCCAAAGCCGTTTCACCTGCGCGAGCTGTTGGCTCGGGTCAAAAGCGTGCTGCGGCGGGCATCGACCCGGTCGGCCGATAGACAAGCGGCACCTCGACCGAGGGCAAGGTTCGCCGGTTGGAATCTCGATCTCTCTACCCGCGAGCTTCTTTCCCCCTCGGGGGAAGAGGTCCGGCTCACCACCGGTGAATTCGATTTGCTCGCGGCGTTCGTCAATAACGCAAATCAGGTGCTGAGCCGCGACCGGCTGCTCGATCTTGCCCGCAATCGCGAAGCTGGCCCGTTTGATCGGACGATCGATGTGCAGGTCGGTCGGCTCCGGCGTAAGCTTGAGGACGATCCGCAAAGACCGACGATGATCAAGACGGTACGCGGCAGCGGCTACATCTTTACCCCTTCGGTCGAAGTGACCTGAGTCCGCATGGCGGCAGGCCGACCGCCATTTGCTCGCCCGCTTTGCGCCGACTGCACAGTCAAGCAGCCGCTCCCCGATACACCATCTATTTCCTGCCGCCGCCTGGAGGCCACGACCTTGCCGCGCTGCACAACAGGTGGGCGGCAGCCAGATTCCGGACAAATCGAAAATATCGATCGAGCAGAAAGATTGCCGTGCTTTGACCCGCACCGCGGTTTGATCGCTAAAAGCAAAGCGCCAAATCGGTGGGTTAACCTATCTTGGCCGATTGGCGGCGGGTTTTTTGAGCTCTGGCCCAGCAAGTAACTGAGAGATAAGGAACTAATCAACAGAAATGGCAAAGGTTTTTGTAGTGAAGACCTAGGCCATTTTCTGGGTGGCGCCGGCGTGGATAATATGGGCCACCATGTTTCTTCGTCATACCAAGCGCAAGAAGAACGGTAAGGAGCACCGTTACTGGAGTATCGTCGAGAATCGTCGGGGGGGGTCGCGTGGTGCAGCGACCGTTGCTGTACCTGGGCGAGATCAACGATTCGCAGGAACTGGCGTGGCGACGCTCGATCGAGTGATGGAAGCCGGCGCGGCGCCGTCGCGCACCCTGTCATTGTTCCCGGACGATCGCTGCGAAGGGGTGATGGCAGACGCCTCGATCGTCCGGCTCAAGCTGAACGAGCTGCAGCTGCACCGGCCGCGGCAATGGGGCGGGTGCTGGCTGGCGCTAAACCTGTGGCGCGAGCTGGCGCTCGACCGGTTCTGGGCCGAGCGGCTTGGTCCGAGCCGTAAGGGCACGCGCTGGCACCAGGTGCTGTTGCTCTTGGTAGCCTACCGCCTATTGGCGCCAGGTAGCGAGTGGCGCTTGCATCGCCAATGGTTCGAGCGCAGCGCCATGGCCGACCTGCTGGGCGAGGATGTCGGACTGCCTGCTCGAACACAAGCAAGCGCTGTTCGACCATCTGGTCGGACGTTGGCGTGACCTGTTCAATGTCTCGTTCGACGTGCTGCTCTATGACCTGACCAGCACCTACTTCGAAAGCGATCCGCCATTTCCGGACGGCGATAAACGCCGCTACGGTTACTCGCGCGATCACCGCAGCGACTGCGTGCAGGTGATCATCGCGCTGGTGGTGACGCCGGAAGGGGTGCCGCTGGCCTCTGAGGTGCTCCCGGGCAATACCAAAGACAATACCACACTCAAGGGCTTTCTCGACCGCATCGGGCGGCAATACGGCAAGGCGCGACGGATCTGGCTGATGGACCGCGGCGTGCCGACCGAAGCGGTGCTCGCCGAAATTCGCGCCGCCGATCCGCCGGTGCAGTATCTGGTCGGCACCCCAAAGGGGCGGCTGACCCGGCTGGAGAAGGCTCTGGTCGCCAAACCGTGGCAGGACGCCCGGCCGGGGGTGCGCGTTAAGCTCTTGCCCCAGGATGCCGAGCTTTATGTCTTCACGCAAAGCGCCGACCGGGTCGCCAAAGAGCGAGCGATCCGGCGTCGCCAGCTCAAATGGCTGTGGGCGCGGCTCAAACAACTCGCCGGCATGAAGCTGACCCGCGAGGAGCTGCTGATGTGGCTCGGCGCCGCGCGCAAGCAGGGCCCGCAGCGCCTGGCGTCTGCTCGCCATCAAGGTGGCCAAGGACAGCGCCACTTTCAGCTACCGCCTCAATCGCGGCAAGCCGCGCCAGGCCCGACGGCGCGAAGGGCGCTATCTGTTACGCACTAATCTCGTCGACGACGATCCGGCGCAGCTGTGGGGCCTATATCTCCACCTCGTCAGTATCGAGGGGGCGTTCCGAAACCTCAAAGGCGACCTCGCCATTCGGCCGGTCTTTCACCAGCACCAGGCGCGCATCGAGGCGCATATCTTCATCGCCTTCCTGGCCTATTGCCTCCATGTCACGCTCGACCGGCGGCTCCACGCGCTGGCCCCCAGCCTGACGCCACGCAGCGCCATCGAAAAGTTCGCCGCCGTGCGGATGATTGACCTGCACATCCCGACCACCGACGGTCGTGAGTTGCTCTTGACCCGCTACACCGAGCCACTCGCCCTCCTCATCGACAAACTCAAATTCGTTCTGCCCCCTCAACCGAGCCCGAAAACCAGCCCCTCTCACATCGCCCCACCTGCCCCGGTGTAGTGAAGACCTTCAAGGGCCGGACCTAATGATGTCGATAACTTACCTCCCTCAAACCGCCTCAATCGGCGAAGATCGGTTAGATGGATTGGCTCTCGTCCGGAAAGACGAGTGGTGCGTGACCATTGCCGAAGGCAAGCCCAGCCGTTCGCCTTCCCGCGCTAGGGCGAGAATGCCCTCGCGCGACGCGGTCGGTCCACGGGTCGGGAGACAGAAGCCGCAGCGCATTCGGGTGTCTTCATGTTTAACCGTTGCTGCAATTCAGCCGGTGACAGCCTGCAGCGCTGCGGGGGACCAGGTCGCGGTTGTTTCGCGATCGCGATCAGTGCACCGCCGCCAATCCGGCGACCGGAAGGCGCGACGAACCTCGACGGCGCCCGCTCAGCATCCGGCGCGCGTCGTCCGGCCGGCCCGCGCCGAGGTAGGCCTTCAGCAAGGTGAACTCCACCAGGTCGAGCTGGGCGCGGCTGCCCCCGATGCGTTCGAGCTCGCCGGCTACAGGTTCGAGCGCGTCGATTGTGCCGGAGAAGTCTTGCCGTTCGAACGCCGCGAAGCCGCGCGACACCGCGAGAACCAGCGGCCCCGATGGATAGCGGCCGTTGCGGCCGAGCTCGTCGATCTGCCGCTCGCGTGCCTCCCGCGCCGCCTCGGTGCCGGCCACGGCCTCGGCGAGGGCGATGTGCATATCGGAAAAGGCAATACCGGCGCGTGGAACGGCGCCCGTAACGAAATCGTGCATCACACGCCAAGCGTCTGCGTCACGGCGATGCCCGGCGAGCTCCCAGCGCCACAAAAAGGAGACCGCATCGTTCAACTTTCCGCGCGGCGGCCCGCTGTGCACGTCGGGGGCGAAGGCTTCCGTGAAGAGCCGGAGTGCGGCCGCGGCATCGCCGGCCTCGAGGTGACCGAGCGCCAGATGCCAACTCAGATGGCTATACAACGTGCCGTTGCGCGGGTAGCTGGTAAGCCAGGACGCGAGGAAGGCGCAGGCCGCATCTGCATCGCCCTCTTCATAGCAGAGGTGCGCGCGGGCGTGCGCCGCCCAGGGGTTTTTGGGTTTTTGGGCGAGCGATCGATCGATCTTCGGGCGGGCGGCATCGCGCTGTCCATTTTCGGAAAACGCCATCCCGTGATGGGCAGTGAACCACCAGTCGTCGCCGTAGCTCGGCGCAAGCCTATCCAGTAGGTCCAGCAGCATGCGCTTCTGCCCGGCGCGGCCGGAACTGCCGATGAGGCCATTGGTGAACGCGGTGGTCGCGAGCACCACGGCATCGCGTGGCCAGGCATCGAGGTGCGCATGCAGGGCGGAAAGTGCCTCTTGGGTGGCGCCCGCCAGAAGCAAGCCGAAGAACGCGACATGGCTGGCCTCTCGCGCGGATAAACCGGCAGCGAGAGAATTGACGGACGCCATCGACGCGCGGGCGGCCACCGCGTCCCCGCGCTCCAGTAGCGCGTGTGCTCTGACGGCATGGGCGAGGGCAAAGCCGGGATCGGCCGCGATGGCCCGATCGAACGCCTCGATCGCGCCGGGGTACATGGTCAGCTTCGCCTCGCAACCCTCGACATAGGCGTCGCGCGCGGCCGACGAGGTTGTCGACAACAGAAGCCCGTATTGGTCCGTCAACATGATGGTCCTCAAGCACCGCGTTCGGCTCGCAACGATACGATCAGCCTCGCTGCGCGGAAGAGGGTCCTCGTCTCTACGAACCAAACGCGAGAAAGCGCGGCGGCGCGACCCCAACCTATCTCTTGGTCCGATTGTTTTCATAGATTGTTCAGCCTCACCGGTGCGGGGTATGGTGCTTACGGCAAGCGCCACGCCGCCGAGCAGAACCCGACGGCGCCGCTACCTGTCACGGAGGGCATTCGGATGATCCATCACGTATCGATACCCGCGTGTGAGCCGCAGCACGTGGCTGAAGTGCTGGCCGAGCTGATGGGTGGAAAGTGCTTTCCGTTTGGCCCGCTCGAGGGCGCCTTCATGGCAACGAGCGGCGACGCGCACGGGACGATGATCGAGGTCTACCCTGAGCGTGCGACGCTCGACATCCCGGACCGCGACGATCAAGTGGTGTTCGGCGAAAACCAGACGCCACCGCAAAACTGGCCGTTCCACGTGTTCCTATCGGTGCCGCTGGAGCCGCAGCAGGTCGAGCGCATTGGCGCCCGCGAAGGTTGGCGCGCCAAGACCTTTGGCCGAGGCATGCAGGGTCACAAGCCGTTCTTTCACGTTATCGAGTTCTGGCTGGAAAACCGGCTGATGATCGAAGTCGTGTCGCCGGCGATGGCACGGGAATACGAGGAGTTTCTAAAGGGCGCTCAGACCGCGATGATGAGCGACCCCGAAGCGCTGCGGCTGATGCGGGCAACCCATTTAAAAGAGCCGGTCAAAGAGCCAGCCTGACAAATCGTCGCGAAGGGAGGATGTGATGCTGGAGCTGTCGGACATCAAATCTTCGGAAGAAGAGCTGCAGGACTACTACGCGCAGCTCAGCGCGCAACACGTGACGCCGGCCTGGATTGGCGGCGGCATCAGCATCGAGCCTCACAGCAAGGCGGTGCCTTACCTGTGGCACTGGCGCGATCTGCGGCCGCAGGCGATGCGGGCGGCCGAGCTCGTCGGCACCCAGCAGGCAGAACGCCGGGTCTTACGCCTGACCAACCCGGAGCTCGTCGGGGTGTCGGCCAGCAACACGCTGGTCGCCAACATCCAGATCGTGATGCCGGGCGAAATCGCGCGGGCCCATCGCCATTCTGCGGCGGCGCTGCGCCTGATCATCGAGGGAGGGGGCGGCTACACGGTCGTGAATGGAGAGCGCGTCCCGATGTATCCGGGCGACCTCGTCCTCACCCCCAATTGGACATGGCACGACCATGCCAACGACACCGATGGACCGATGATCTGGCTGGACGGCCTCGATACCCCGCTGGTGCGGATGCTCGAGGCCGGGTTCTACGAGGAGTACCACCAGGAGCGGCAAGAGTTTCGTGCGGGGGCCAATACGTCGCGGTGGCACTACCCGATGTCGGAGATGCGGGCCGCCCTGCAACGGCTGGCCGACGCGCAGCCCGGCGATGCCGGCGACGGGATAATCCTCGAATACACCAACCGGGTTACGGGCGGACCGGTGATGCCGACCATCGCCTGCTACATGCAGCTGCTGCGCCCCGGCAAGCAAACGCGGGCCTGCCGCCGCGTCTGCTGCACGAACTATCACGTGGTCGAGGGCACCGGCTATTCGATGGTCGGCGGCCGGCGGCTGGACTGGGAAGACAAGGACGTGTTCACGGTGCCGACCTGGACCTTCACCGAGCACTTCAACAGTGGCGACCGCCCGGCCTTCTTGTTTAGCTTCAGCGACGCGCCGGTGATGAAGGCCTTGAGCCTCTACCGCGAGGAGGAGACTGCATAGCCGCGGTCCGCGCGCTCAGCGCGTGCTCTGCCGGCAGTCGCGAGCAGGGTTTTGCCGACCGGCGTCATGGCGCTGGCGATCAGGCAAGCTGTGGAGCACGGATTCAGTTGGGCGCGGTCCCCGATCCCGGTCACCGACCGAGCCCGTGCTAGAAAACCCAATCGCCGCCGACGAACGGCCTATGCTGGTTTCAGCGCGAACGCGCCAGCGCGTCGCCGATCGATGATTTAAGCCGGATGCTGCCCCTGCTGCGATCAGGACGAAGCGCCGACCTGTCCGGCGTCGCCCCGATGAACATCAGGCCGCTTGCCGTTACGAGCGGGCCGCCCAGGTTCAACGCCCCCCGGCGTGCCGGCGCATGGAGGCCAAAAAGCCGATCGGTTGCACGCCATATGGATGCTGCCAGCGGATCGCGTCAATATCGAGATGTACGGCCGAGATGTGCCCCAGGGTGGACGCGTGCAACGAACGCCGTGCGGCGAGAGGACCAGGCCCCTGCTGCATGCCAAACGGTGCGCCGATCATCGGGGCGACTTCGTCCGGCCCCCTGCACGTTTCAGTGCCGCATACTCGCCAGACGGAAACAATCGAGCATAGTCGGGAAGGTTCATCGCGTTCAGTGCCGCTGTGTGCGATTGCGGGTCGAAAGCCATGCCTCCCTAATTCGAGCCGCCGCCGAAATTCGGCATTACAAAGGCTGCCGCGCAAACTGGGCGGCGTAAACCGCCCATCATTGCAAAGCGCGTGAATACGACGGAGGCAAGCGTCGCGGTCAAGGTGCCCCGGACATCGGCATCGTCACCTCTGGCAGTACCAATGGCGGCGGCAGCGAGGATACGGGCCGCGTCGGTGAGCGCGAAGCGATAATCAATCAGAATGTTGCGGCCCTCCGTCCAGCGAAGGGAGGCACCGTCGAGATCTTGAACCCTGCGGCCTGAGCCAGATCCCTGGTGGACGGGAAAATACTGCCAAAGCGCCCGTATCAGAACCGAAAAAGCTGGGCCGCCTAACGCGAATTCAACCGCTTAACGGGTCAATTCCCTAAGCGGGCGAACAGGAAATTAATTCGGCCCATCAGGGAGCCGTTGCGGCCGATCAGGCAAGCACCTGGGAAGCGCCAAGGGCCTCGGCCCTTGTCGAAAGAAGGCGAGGCGTGCCTGTGTGGCCGCATCGCTCTCCGCATAGCCGGCAAGCATTCCAACCCGTCGCACCGGATCGGGTGCATGCGCGCCCGCGGCGAGTAGCGGAGCAACCAGCGCGCTGCTGAAAACGGTCCGGAATCGACGCCGTTTCATATTTGGCTCCGGCCATCGATCGCCGCCAAGCGGTTGGCCAGCTGATTCAACTCCCACTCACGCGCTAAGGCTGCGGCCGCACCCCAAGTCGGGGTCTGGTCATCGAGCGGCGGCAGCGGGGCGGACGCGTCCATCGTCGCGATCGACCGGTAGAGCAGCAACTGTTCCGCCTGGGCCGCGAAGCTGCCCTGCGCGAGTGCCGCTTCGAGCGAGCCGTAACGGCGCAACAGGCTGGCCGCCCCTTTCGGGCCGACGCCGGCGAGCCCGGGGATCTTGTCCGACGGATCGCCGCGGAGGGCGATGAAATCAGGTACTTGGGCGGGCTCGACGCCGTAGCGCTCGCGTACTTCGGCGGGCCCGATGCGGGCCATCTCGCCGGCCCGCATCGGCTGCAAGATCGTCGTTCTAGCCGAGACAAGTTGAAAGGCGTCGCGGTCGCCGCTCGCGACGATCGCCGTGCCGCCACGCCGCTCCTCCTGGCTCACCGCGGCGGCGAGGAAGTCGTCCGCCTCATAGCCCGGCGCCTTCGCATAAGCAAAACCACATGCCACAACGAATTGCGGCAGTACGTCGAGCTGGTCCACCAGGTCGGTGTCGAAGGCGCGGCCGCTCTGATAAGTGGCGAGCGCCCGGTGGCGATAGGTCGGGGCGTCGAGGGTGTCCCACCCGACCAGCACGGCGCGCGGCTTCTCCTGCGCGTAGAGGCGCAACAGAAAATTGGCAAAGCCGAGAATCGCTCCGCCGCCCTTGTCGCCGCGCCGCCTGACTGATTTCGGGACGCCGTGATAGGCGCGATGTGCAAACGAATCGCCGTCGATCACGAGTAATGGCCGGGTCACACCGCTTTCCTTGCCGGGAACGGGATCGAGGACCATCCTCCAATCGGGCAAAATAGCGGGCGGTGTCAATGCGCGTGCTGGTTTGCGGTGGCGGGGTGATCGGGGCCTCGATCGCTTATTTCCTGAGCTGCCGCGGGGTCGAGACGATCGTCATCGAGCGCACCGGGCTCGCTTGTGCCGCGTCCGGCAAATCGGGCGGTTTTCTGGCTTTGGATTGGTGTGACGGGACACGGCTCGAACCGCTCGCGCGGCGGAGCTTTGCCCTGCACGCTCGCCTGGCCCATGAGATCGGTAGCGAGTGGAATTATCGCCCCCTCGCCACCTACGCCGGGTCGATGGGCCTCCGCCAGCGGGGCAATTCTTACGCTATCGATTGGCTGTTGGCAGAAGTGAGCGTCGGTCAACGTCTGGGCTCCGCCAAAACTACCGCCCAGGTTCACCCGGGAAGATTTACCGCCGCAATGATGCGGGCCGCGGAAGGGCAGGGCGCGGAGCTGCGTCTCGGACGGGTGACCGGAGTGGTGCGCCATCGGTCCCGGGTCATCGGCGTCGAGGTCGACGGCAAGACGATCGAGGGCGATGCGGTCGTCATCGCGATGGGCCCATGGTCGATCCTTGCGGCAGATTGGCTGCCGTTGCCGGCGGTCTATGGCCTCAAGGGGCACAGCCTCGTCTTCGACACCGGGACGAGGGTCCCGCCGGAGGCACTCTTTCTGGAGGTCCGCGAGGTGAGCGGCGGGATGCAATCGCCCGAACTCTTTCCCCGCTCCGACGGCACCACCTATGTCTGCGCGATCTCGAGCGAAAGCCCGTTGCCGATCGACCCCGCTGCGGTGCGCCCGGATCCAGGGGCGATCGAGCGGCTCGAGCGGATGTGCAGCGAGATGTCGCCGGTGCTCGCCTCCTCAAAGATCCTTGCACGCCAAGCCTGCTACCGCCCGGTCAGCCGCGACGGGTTGCCGCTGATCGGCCGACTACCGGGGGTCGAGGGCGCCTATGTCGCCACCGGCCATAGCGTCTGGGGCATCCTCAACGCGCCCGCAACAGGCGAAGCCATGGCGGAGCTGATCGCCGACGGCGCGGCGCACTCGGTCGATTTGGCGCCCTTCGACCCGGGTCGGGTTCCTCCTTTTGATCCGGCTCGGCTGCGCAGGGGTTAATCGTGTTTCTCGCAGTTGACCATCCACGGCGTGCCGAATTTATCGACGAGCATGCCAAAGCGTTCGGCCCAGAAGGTCTTCTGGATCGGCATCTGTATCGTCGCTCTTTCTGAGAGTGCGCGGAATATCCGCTCGGCCTCTCCCGGGTCGTCGATGCCCAGCGTCACCATGATGCCCTTCATCGCTTCGTAGCGGTCGGGTGGTGCGTCGGATGCCATCAGCGTCTTGCCGCCCACACTCATACGCGCATGCATGATCTTGTTGCGCCATTCCGGTGGCGTTTGCTCCGCCATCGGCGAGCTGCCGAAGGTCATCATCGCTTCGATTTTGCCGCCGAACACCTTCTCATA
>Ga0306920_100015541_pt1 | contig 10437 bp, 5 predicted proteins | sample flu12Cox44000170_FD_204666 | JGI IMG/M metagenome (GOLD analysis project Ga0306920, IMG submission 204666) | Lab enrichment of tropical soil microbial communities from Luquillo Experimental Forest, Puerto Rico - flux4day.12C.oxic.44.000.170 (v2)... | ecosystem: Environmental > Terrestrial >... | reverse complement strand
AGCACCGCAACACTTGGCGGGAGCGTACCGAATCACATTCAGGCGGGCTTTCCGACTTCACAATGCGCATCGTGTCACGACACCATATCGTGGGCGGACGCGACGTTCAATCACGCATCAACGGGTTTCCCGCTCACGAACGGGCACGCCAACGTTGCGTGCGGGTCATGCCACATCAATAACAACTACAACCTCAAAACCTCACCTACTTCGTGCGGAGACACGAACTGCCATCTAACCCTGTGGCAACAGACGAACAATCCCACACATGCAACCGCCGGTCCGGTTTTTTCCGCAGCGAATTGTGCAAACTGCCACACGACCAAGGGATGGGATGCAGCCTCGTTTGACCATAGCGTGACCGGATTCACTCTGACGGGTACACATGCGTCGCCCACTCCGACGCCGTGCGCCTCGTGCCATACGAACAACAATTACACGTTGAACTCCACGGACTGCATGGGCTGCCATGCGTCGTCCTGGAACAGTACGGCGTCGATCGGCGGCACCGTGCCAAACCACATTGCGGCAGGATTCCCGAATACCGCAACGATGTGCGCCACCTGTCACCCGATCACGAAATGGGCGGACGGCAGCTTTAATCACGGCACCACCGGTTGGGCACTGACCGGGTATCACCTGACGAATGTTTCGTGCAACCAATGCCATGTGAACAACAACTACGGGCTAACGGCGACGAATACCGCGTGTTACGGATGTCACTCTGCGGATTGGCAAAGCACCGTGACGTTGGGCGGATCAGTACCCAACCACATTGCGGCGGGCTACCCCACCACTTGCGATACCTGCCATAACACCACCTCGTGGCTGGGCGCGACGTTCAACCATACGTACTTCCCAATTCCGCATCACGGCTCGGTGTGCAGCGACTGCCACCAGGTCTCCACGGACTACTCGAGTTTTACCTGCATTAATTGCCACACCACGACTGCGCACCAGCAAACGCAGACCGACAACGAGCACCGGGGTGTGAGCGGGTATAGCTACGGCCCGGAAACCTGCTACACCTGCCATAAACACGGGGGCGGCGGTTGACCTAAACGCGCCGAGAGAGTCTAAAGCCAATCGCAGCGAGTTGATCCCGGGGTGCGAGGCCCGTCTAAAACAGAGAGCCAAAGCCCCAACCGAGGGCGCCAAAGCGATTTCGCACACGGAACAGCGAACCATCCGGCATGGAAAAAATACGGTTCAAGCGCAGTACGTTGAACGAATAATTTAGGCGTAAAGGAACGCCCACTCCCGGCAAAGTCCAGCGCAGCTCCACGCCGCTCGAGGCGTGCAGCACACCATTCGTTGAGCCGAGGAGCGCGGGCCGCGTCGGACCGAGCCAATTCGGTAGCAACAAGCCCGACCCTGAGTCGAAGAACGTCGCAGCTTCTACTCCGTGCGTGAGCCGAAAGCGATACTCCATATTTGACGCCGCCACGAGATTCGCCCCGCTGGCCACCGCCGAGTACCGCGGCGAGCCGGGCGAGGATATGGTTTCGAATATCCCAAAGGGGCCGAGCTCTCCAGGCCGCAAACCACGCACCAAATCCTCGCCCGACAAGAATCTTGCGTAAACCGGCATATCTCCTTGGTAGCTCCCCGCAGCGCTTACCGTGGTGCGAAATGCCCACGAATTGCGCTGGTCAAAAACGCCATCGGAGAAAATGTGGCCGTATTCGAGCTTGGATTTCAACAGGTTCTCGCTGCCCCCGAGCCAAGCTCCCGAAACCGAGTCCGTCATCTGTATTTTTTGGTTACCCGCGTAACGCAGCCATCCCGCCGCGAGAGAGTGAGCGGAGACGTCGGTCCGCGCATTGGCAGGCGTGGTCGAGTTGGCCGGAATTGTGTTCAATTCGTACTCGGTCGCAGAACGTGAAATTCCGTAATTGATTCCGATGGCATCCGCATCGGAGATGGCAAAAGTCCATCCGACGTTCAGGCCTTCCGTTTGTGCTCGCAAGAACGGACCCTGCACTGTGGTTGCAAAACGTGGGCGGATGAACGTATCGAATACCGACAAGGCAAGAGTCCCACGGGAGCCAAGAAATCCTTCCTTTGCGAAACTCATCGCCAACTGCAGGGTTTCCGGGCCGCCATCAATTTGCGTGGCAAGAAATTCGTCCATGCCGAGCAGGTTGAAGATGGTGTAGGCGATGCCGAGGGTGCTGCCGAACTGCTCGCGGCCACCGGAAAATGTGAGGCGCTGCTTGCCCTTCTCACGGAGACGGATGGTTACATCCGCGGCATGCTCGAAGTCATCGGCCGTGACTTGAATATCCTCTTTCTTGAACGGATCAAAATAACCCGTGCGGGCGATCCTTGCGAGACCTGCTTCGAGCGCATACTCGTCGAAGGGCTGGCCTTCCATAAGACCGATGCGCCGACGGAGGTAGCGGTCGGGGAACCGTCGGTTTCCCTGGAAATTGACGCGGCGCACCGCATACGCAGGGGCAGGATCGAAATCGAACTTGACCGTGGCAAGATGGGTCACAGAATCAAGGCGCGAAACAGGCCGTAGACGGTACTCGCGTGCGCCTTGGTGCTGTTGGCCATAATGATGGAGCCGCATCTCCCAGTTGCGCTGCAGGGATTGTACGGCGTGCTGCGAAAACGGGCGCCCCGGGGCGACATTCGAGGATACCCCTTGGGGTTTGCTTGCCGACCCCAAGCTTTGCCGCAAAGCGGCGCTGACCTCGGTAGGACCAAATCGGTAGAATGGGCCCGCCTCCACCGGAACATCGACAATCAAGCCCTGCTCCGTTTGTCGGCGAAGCCAGGGCAACGAACGCATGGAATACCCAGGCACCGTCGTCGCGTCTGGCGTGCCCACGCGTGCCTGGGGAAATCCATGGTTCTGCAGATAGGTGAGCAGATTCGCGCGAACCGCTTCACCCTTTTCCTGCGTGTAGACATTTTTGTATCGAAACCCGGAAAGCCACGTGTGGGGGTCGATTTCCCGCATTTGTTTCCGTAGGGTTTTGTCAGGCACCTCGGGATGGCCGGAGAAATTTACCCGGACGACCGGTTGGCGTGGTCCGTCGTCGATGACAAACGTGACTGCGGTCCTCTGGCCGGGTAGGGGTTCTTGAGTGATAAGTACGCGCGCGTCTCGATGCCCGCTCGCAGCTAACTCTTGTTGAAGCGCGAGTCGAACCCGATGCAGCGTCACAGGGTTGGCCGGTCTTCCGGGTTGCGGTGTCAGCTTCTTCTCCTCGAGCAGCTTTTTGATTTGTTGCTGAGACAACAACTTCGATCCTCGGTATGCCACGTCCGTCAGAAACGGATACTCGACGAGGCGGAATTCGAGTCGAACGTGTGCCGCTCCGGCCACCGAGAGGTTATCCACCCGCTCGGCATGGACAGAGATGTCCTGAAACCAGCCGAGGCGGCTGAGCGTCCGGACATCCTCGAAGATTCGCGCTAAGTCGTAGGCTTCGCTCGTATGAACAGACAGCCGCGCCTTCACCGATTCTCGAGGGATGTGGCGGAGTCCTGAGATCTCGATTTCGCTCAGGGTGGCAGGGGGCGGCGAGAGGTTCGACAGCCTGGCGTCTTCAAAAATCGCCGGAAAGCGGTCCTGTGGGGCCGCCGCAACCACCGGCAGCACTCCAGACAGTCCGAGCAGGCCCATCGCGCTCAGAAAGCGAATGCGCATCGCACCTTGCACCAGGCGAAGAACTGAACGCATGGATGGGCGAATCAATCGGAAGGTTGTACGACGAATGCGAGATTTTGCGCTCTTTACCGGCGGATTGCTGGGGGCAGGCTGCTGTTCGGGTGTTTCATCGCTCACTTCGGTTCGCGATAAAATTCCTGAAGCACGTAAAAGGCTTTTTTCTTTTCACCGTTCTTCGAAACGAGGCCCTTGCGATTGAAATAATCTTCAATTCCTGGAAGTGTGCGGCGCGGACTGCGAAAATCCATCAGAATCCAGGGCGTCGTGCCGCGCAGGAAGGAAATGCGCTTCAGCATTGCGATTTGATGGCGGTAGAGATTCTCCTGATACTCTTCCGTCCAGCGCACGTCGATATCGCCGTGCTTGCCAAACAGCGCGTCGCCTCCAAATTCACTCATGATCAGTGGCTTGTCATACCTCGAGACCCAATCGATGTTATCGGCGTCGGCGGGCTTGCGCGTATACCAGCCGATGTATTCGTTATTGCCGAGAACGTCGAGGTCGGCGGCAATCGGATCGCTGATCGTAATGGTGATGTGGTTTCCAGAAACGGACTCCTCCGCCTGGAGAGCGGCGGAGACCAGGCGTGTCGGGTCGGTTCGGTGCGCTTCATGGATCAACTCGCGCAGGAAGCGGTTGCGTGCGTCGCTAATCGGCGTTTCGTTGGCCACGGAATAGAGGATCAGCGCGGCGCGGTTATGGTCACGCGCAATCATTTCGCTGAGCTGATTTTGCGCGTTGCGCAGGGTCGTCGCGTTCTCCCAGTCGATGGTCCAATATACCGGGATCTCGCCCCACACCAGCAGACCCATTTGATCTGCCATGCGCAGCATCGCCTCGTTGTGCGGATAGTGTGCGAGACGCACGAAGTTGCAGCCTAACTCCTTGGCCCAGCCGAGAAGCGTGCGCGCGTCGTCTTCGGTCCAAGCCCGTCCCGAGCGTAAGGGAGCTTCTTCATGGATGCTGATGCCGCGCAGAAAAATGGGTTTGCCGTTGAGCAGAATGTCTGTGCCGCTGGTCTCGATCGAGCGAAAGCCGATACGCTCGGCAACCGTGTCCGTCTCGGCGGCAACCTCGACGTCGTAAAGTTTCGGATTTTCCGGAGACCAAAGAGTCAGATCCACATCGAATGCAAATTCGGCTCGCCCGTTTGCGTCGGTTTGCACGGCATGTGATATTCCCGCTTCGGGGATTCGAATCGTCACTTGCTGGCGGGGCTGCGGGCCGTTGAGCTGCACCCACCCGGAGATTTGGCGCCTGGAGCCTTTCGCCAACTGCACGGAGTAATTCTGAACAAACGTTTCCGGAACTTCGATGAGGGTAACGGGACGGGTCAGCCCCCCGTAGTTCCACCAATCGGTGTTGACCGTGGGCACAAACTCCTTCGATCGTTTATTGTTGACCCGCACGACGAGGAAATTGTTCTCTGGGCGGACCCGATCGGTGATTTCAAAAGCGAATGGGGTGAATCCACCTTCGTGTTCACCGAGTGCTTCGCCGTTCAGATACACGTTGGCGAGGTAATGGGCCGCTCCGAAATGAATAAAAAGCCTTTTCCCGGGTGGCTTCCTGTAGTGGAAGACTCGCTTGTACCAAACGCTGCCTTCATAAAATAGAAGCGTATCCCGCTGCGTGTTCCAGTCACCGGGGACGGCAAGCTGCCCCGCGGTATCGAAGTCGTATTCGACCAACTCAGAGGGCGATTGTGGCTTGTGGTCTTTGAAAAAGCCGCTGTTGCCGGTGATCGGTTTGGCTCGGTAGTCGGTGTAGCCCACATCGTAGGGGTCGACGATGGCGTGCCATTGCCCATCGAGATTGAGGGTTTGACGCGCGGCGATGTTGGCAATCAGCGGCGCGACCTGTGCGCGGGAGTCAGGAACGAATTGTACACTGAGGACCGCGACCGCCAGGACCCACCTTCGCAACGCGTTCATGGCTGTTTGCGACCCATTTTATTGATTCACTCCGCTCGCCAAAAAGCCGCCGTCCACTACGAGAATTTCGCCTGTCGTGAACGAGGCCGCATCGGATGCCAAGTAGACCGCGGCACCAATCAGTTCCTCTGCACGACCGAAGCGAGCCATGGGTGTACGCTCCAAAAGTGCGCCGCCGCGAGGGGATTTGTCGAGCAACTCGGCGTTAAGTGCGGTACGGAAAACACCCGGCGCGATGGCGTTCACCAGCACACCCTGCTTGGACCACTCGACGGCCAACGCTTTCGTTAGGGCCCCCACGGCCGCCTTGCTGGCCGCGTAGGCAGCGACTTCCAGCATCGAGACAAAAGTGTTCAGCGAAGCAATATTAATAATGCGGCCGTAACCACGTTCCAGCATGTGTTTGCCGAAAACCTGGCAGGCACGAAAGGTCCCCGTGAGGTTGGTTTCGAGGATCCCGCGCCATTCCTCCTCTGGAAAGTCGAGCGTCGGCGCGCGCTTTATTTTTCCGGCGCAATTCACGAGGATATCTACCTTGTGGAAATTCTCGAGGGCCACCGCGAGCAGGTCTTCGAGGGAAGCGCGGTCCCGAACATCACAGGGCACACGAAGCGTTCTGCGCCCCATCGATTCGATCTCGGCGGCTACCGATTCTACCTGCTCGAGGTGCCGAGAGGACGCCGCGACATCCGCACCCGCATTCGCCAATCCCAGTGCGACAACTCTCCCAAGACCGGAGGTACCACCAATCACTACAGCGGCTTTACCGCGGAGATCCAATGCCGGGAATTCCATCCTTTTTTCCTAACTCCTGTGCTCAGCAGGTGTTTCGTCACGAGTAGAATCGGCCGCCATGCGCCCACAAGCCCAGACCAGGATTCGGAACAAAGAATACCTCCTCGCCGTCCACGCGGTTGTATCCCAATTTCAGTGCGGAAGGATTGTACTTGGCCATTGCGCATTTCGGATCTTGGTATTGAAACCCGGCAGCGGTGACCTCTTGGCGCGACAAGCCACCGGGACAATACGTGATGCCGAAGCGGCCTTCGGAAGAGCCGTGAATCAGGTGCGCGGCAGCGCTCAGATTCGCAGCGAGTTCCGGGTTTTTCTTCACCGCTTCCAGTGTAGCCGGTGTCCCTCGATAGCCAAATTCCCGAATCAGTTTATCGATGGTCGCGTCCTCGCCGAATTCCTTCACCCCGGGAGCCAGAACAATGAGCTCGGCGCCATCGTCCAGGGCCATGCGGGTACGATAGATCGCTTTGTTGCCGAGCCAGGTGCTGCGGAATTCGCCGGGGTCGAGATAAACGACGGCTTTTCGAACCGGCGTATCGAGCATGACGAAATTCGCGCGCAGTGCGAGCGCCGCAGCCTTCTGAAAGCATTCGAGGTCGTCGCCAATGAACAGTCCGCGGGTCACGATGTCGCCCTCGTCATTGGTGGCCACCACGGTCAGCACATAAACCAGCGGAAAAGACCGCAAGAAACGTTCGTCCGCATAATTCAGCAACTGGCGCACCGGATTGTCGGCCCGGCCCATGACCCGCTCCATTCCGTAAACTGCCCCGAGATAATGACTGCGATGGATGCTCTCCGGCCCGCCAGTCCCAACGAGAATATTTTTGTTGTAATTGGCCATGCCGACGACTTCGTGAGGAACGACCTGCCCGATGGAGAGGATCAGGTCGAACGCGCCTTCCACGATGAGCCGGTTCACTTCAACTGGCCAGCCGTAATCCAGTTTTCCTTCCGACAGCTCGCGTACATAGGCGGAGGGGACTTCGCCAAGCCGCACGACATCGTTGCGCCAGTCGTGGTGGTGGAATAAGGCTGGCGGTACGCCGGCAAACATTTTCTCGCGCTGTTCCGGCGAAACGGGAGCGTGTGTGCCTACCGCGGGCAGCACGGCGCGGAGTTCCTCGCCATAGTATTGGTACGCGGCGGCAGTCAGTTCGCCAGCGCGGCTGTAATAGCGCGTGAAATCTGGAGGGACGGCAAGAACGCGGGAACGCTTTCCGAGTACGTCGAGAGCGCGGTGCAAGCCTTCGGCAAGTTCAGCCAAGGACAGTTCGTGTGTCGCGCTTCCGAGTTCCAGGAATAGGCTCATGGATGCTTGCCTTCACAATTTGTAGACGCGCCGTGCCAGGCGGTAGGCTAACTCGGCGGCCACCTCGTGTGCTTCGTCTTCGCCGAGTTGATGTTCAGCAACCAAACGCGCCAGAAACACGCAATCCACGCGCCGCGCCATCGCATGCCGCGCGGGAATCGAAAGGAACATGCGGGTATCGTCGTTGAATCCCACCGTATTGTAGAAACCAGCGGTGTCTGTGGTCCATTCGCGAAAACGCCTCATTCCTTCCGGGCTGTCATGGAACCACCACGCCGGACCAAGCTTCAGACAGGGGTAGTGGCCCGCCAGCGGCGCGAGTTCGCGAGAATATGCCGACTCGTCGAGCGTAAACAAAATGACCGTTAAGTGCGGCTCGTTTCCAAATCGATCGAGAAGTGGTTGCAACGCATGTACGTAGTCCGTAGCGGTCGGAATGTCGGCTCCGACATCGCGGCCAAACTTCCGAAACAGCTGCGCGTTGTGATTCCGGAAGCTACCCGGATGAATCTGCATGACCAGCCCATCGTCAAGACTCATGCGCGCCATTTCCGTCAACATTTGGGCGCGAAACAGTTCGTGTTCGTGAGCGCCGGAGCGCCCAGAAACCACGCGTGCGAACAGTTTTCCAGCCGCTGCGGGTTCAAGATCGGCAGTCGTCACCGTGGGATGACCGTGGTCCGAAGCCGTGCAACCCAACTTTTTGAAGTACGCCCGGCGCTGGCGCAAAGCATTTAGGTATCCGTTCCAGGTGGTTGTGTCTTCGCCCGTCAGCCTTGCCAGCATCGCCAGGTTCGCGCTAAAGCCTTCGAAATCGGGATCCACCACCGGATCGGGACGAAACGCGGGGATCACACGTCCCTTGAAGGTTGCGTTGCGGATGGCCTGATGGTATGCCAACGAGTCAACGGGCGAATCGGTCGTAGCCAGGACCTCCAGCCGGAAGCGCTCGAAGAGAGCGCGAGGCCGAAACTCCGGCGTTTTCAGTCTGGCATCGATGACGTCGTAATATTCGTCGGCAGTTTTCTCGCCGAGCCGGGCTGTCAATCCGAATAACTCCTGGAATACATAATCGAGCCAGAGACGCGTGGGTGTACCGCGAAACAAATCGTAATGTCTGGCGAATATGCGCCAAGCCTTCCTTGGATCCGGAACTTGTTCACTACCGATTCCGAGGTCTTCCAGCCGAATGCCTTGGCTGTACAGCATCCGGAAAACGTAATGATCGGGAACGATGAACAGGCTCGCAGGGTCGGGGAACGCAGTATCTTCGGCAAACCAGCGCGGATTGCAATGGCCATGCGGGCTTAACAGGGGCAAATCTCGAACCGCGGTGTAGAGCCGTTGCACGATCGGCCGAATTTGGGAATCCGCGGGAAAAAGCCAATTTTCGTCAAGAAGCATTCCAGAATCGTCTCGGGCCAACAGTGTTCCTTCGATGAACAAACGGCATGGAGAGACATTACAACTTTTTCGAACCGCCCGCTGCCAGAATGACCGCGTTGTCCCAAGAAGGGCTCCTCGGTTAGATGCTGGCCACGCCCTGGACCCCCGGTTAGAGGTGCGGGGCCCAACCCTGTTGGTATTCGCGTCCCCACATCTTCATCGCGTCGGGATCGTTTTGGACGCGGCCGTCCTTGGGATCGAGATACAGTTCGCGATTGAGCTCCCAGGCGATGTTCGACAGCTGAAGCATCGTGACGGCAACGTTGCCGACATCGATAGGCGCATTGAGCTTTTCGCCTTTGCGGATGGCGGCGATGAAATTGGCGAAGTGCGCATCGGTCATGGAATCGCGACCGATTGTGTCCGCGGTTGAAGTCGTACTGCCGACCTTGAATTCGCTGGTGCGGTTTCCCTTGAGGTCATAGATTTCGTAGCCATCGCGGTCGACGACTACCGTCCCAGTGGTACCCATAATCGCCGCGCCACGATCTCGTCCATAGAATTCCATTCCCTGACAGCTTTTGCCTTCCCACGAAATCAACTTGTCGTCATATTCGAAGCTGGTGATCAAGGTGTCGTAGAATTGCCAATCGTCTTTGAATTGATATCTGCCACCCGAGGCGGTGACGCGCTTCGGATAGTCAGCACCCAGCGCCCAGCGGCACACATCGACTTCGTGTGTACCGTTGTTAAGCGCTTCCCCTGTCCCGTAGATGCGAAACCAATGCCAGTTGTAGGGGTGCACATTGTCGCGGTAGGGACCCCGCGGCGCCGGTCCTTGCCACAAATCCCAGTCCAATTGCGGGGGAACCGCGACTTCCTTGCCCGTGCCGATGGACTTGCGGGTGTTGCTGTACCACGCTTTTGCGTAGTACGCCCTGCCGATGGCGCCGCCATGAATCTTCGCGATGATTTCAATGGTATGCGGGGAAGACCGCTGTTGCGTGCCCATTTGCACCAATTTCCCATATTTCCGCTGGGCCTCGACGAGCATGGCACCCTCAGCCGGATTGTGGCTGCACGGCTTTTCAAGATAGACGTGCTTGCCCGCCTGCAAAGCCGCGATCGCCATCGGCGTGTGCCAATGATCCGGGGTGGCGATGGTCACGGCATCGACTTCTTTCTGTTCGAGAATGCGCCGGAAGTCCTTTTCGGCGGCTGCGGGCTCGCCCATTTCCCGTTTTGTGGTGTCCGCGAATTTCTTCAGGATATTGGCGTCGACGTCGCAAACATGCGAAATGCATCCGGAATCCTGGTTGGCCTTC
>Ga0306920_100015540_pt1 | contig 10437 bp, 10 predicted proteins | sample flu12Cox44000170_FD_204666 | JGI IMG/M metagenome (GOLD analysis project Ga0306920, IMG submission 204666) | Lab enrichment of tropical soil microbial communities from Luquillo Experimental Forest, Puerto Rico - flux4day.12C.oxic.44.000.170 (v2)... | ecosystem: Environmental > Terrestrial >... | reverse complement strand
GCCCCAGTGCAGGCCCACGATCGAGTAGTTCTTGATCAGCGCGTGGTTCAGCGCCGCCGACTGGATCTGCCCTCCGGCGAAGCCGATGACCAGGATCCGGCCCTCGAACGCGACGCACCTGGCGGACCTGGTGTAGGTGTCGCCGCCCACCGGGTCGTAGATCACGTCGGCGCCGCGCCCGCCGGTGACCTCCTTGACCACCTCGACGAAGTCCTGGGTGTGCCGGTCGATCACCACGTCCGCGCCGAGCGCGCGGGCCACCTCGGCCTTCTGCTCGCCGCCGGCCACGCCGATGACCCGGGCGCCGGCCGCCTGGCCCAGCTGGACCGCGCCGCTGCCGACGCCGCCCGCGGCCGCGTGGACCAGCAGGGTCTCCCCGGCCTTCAGCCCGGCCCGCCGGTGCAGCCCGAACCACCCGGTCTGGTACGTGACGAAGAAGGCGGCCGCCTCGGCGTCGTCCAGGCCGTCCGGGGCGGGCAGCGCGCTGGCCGCGTTCATCAGCGCCAGCTCGGCGAAGGCGCCGCCCGCCGGGGCGCCGATGAGCCGGTCGCCCGGCGCGACCCCGGTCACCCCCGGGCCCGCCGCCACGACCTCGCCGCACAGCTCGATGCCCGGGATGTACGGCAGCGGCGGGCGGACCTGGTAGAGGCCGCGGCACATGAGCACGTCGGGGAAGTTCGTCGCGGCTCCGAGCACCCGCACCAGCACCTGGCCGGGGCCGGGTTCGGGGTCGGGGACCTCGGCCAGCGTCAGCACGTCACGCGGCTCGCCCAGCTCGCTCACCTGCCACGCCTTCATGCGCTGCCTCGCTCGACCTCTTCGATCCGCTGCTGCATCCGGTTCATCCCGCGCAGCCACCGGTCCGGGTTGCTGGCCCGCATCGCGTAGTACGTCGCGACCTCCGGGTGCGGCAAGATGAGGAACCGCCCCGCCGCCATGCCCTCGAGCAGCGCGTCGGCGACCTGCTCGGGCTCGATCGCGCTGTCCTTCAGCACCACCTGGCCGGCCTGGCCGGACTGGGCCAGCATGTTCGTCCGTACCCCTTGCGGGCAGATGCAGTGCACCACCAGGCCGCGGTGCCCGTAGGTGGCGGCGAGCCACTCCGCGTAGGATTCGGCGGCGTGCTTGGTCACCGAGTAGGTGGCCGTGCCGAGCATGGTGAGCAGCCCGGCCGCCGAGGCGGTCACCACGAAGCAGCCGCGGCCGCGCTCCAGCCAGGCCGGCAGCAGCTCACGCGACGCCCGCACGTGGGCCAGGACGTTGACCTCCCAGGACTGCTGCCAGGCCGATTCCGGCGCGTCGGGGCCGGTGCCGACCGCGATGCCGGCGTTGGAGCAGTAGATGTCGATCTCGCCCAGGCAGTCGCGGGCGGTGGCGATGAGCGCGGTCACGCCCGGCTCGGTCGCCGCGTCGCCGGGCGCCGGGTACCCGCCGATCTCGCGGGCGACCGCCGTCGCCGCCTCGAAGTTCAGGTCGTTGACCACCACCCGCGCGCCCGCCCCGGCCAGCCCGCGGGCCAGCGCCCGCCCGATCCCCGACCCCGCGCCGGTGACGACCACCCCGGCTCCGTCAACTGTTTGTATCGCCACGTCGGCAGGTTACCGTGACGCGGACCGTCCCATAAAGATCCCGCACCCGGGTCACACCAGCACGAAAGCAAACACCAGTCACCCGGACCTCCGCTCATAACAGCTCCGTTGGGTATCCGTCGCGCGACGAGCCGCCATTTCCTCGCGACCGGCCGCCACGCCCCCGCGACCGGCCGCCATTTCCTCGCGACCGGCCGCCACTCGGACCCAAAAGCGTGCTTCCGTCACTCCGACACCGTCCGTACCAGGCCCAACGACGTGGATGTGGCATCCACGTCGTTCCAGCGACGTGGAAGTGGCATCCACGCCTTATGTCCGAGGGCGGCGCGAGGGCCGGGCATGTATCACGAGTCACGGCAGTTTGCCAGGAGCGCAGGAGAACCAGGAGTGAAGATGGCGCGAGGGCGGTCGCTCATGGGAGTAACATCGGCGTTGGTGGTTCCGGCCGCCCCTGGGTCCGCGGGCAGAGCTGCAAGCTCACCGGTTGCGTAGCTGCGATCGACGGCGAGTCTTTCCCGCCCGTAGCGAGCGGACCCCCGGGCGTGAGGGAAGGGCTGCCATGTCCGGTGGGTCGCGTGCACTTCCCGCCCGGCCGAGTCTGCGCCATCTGAAACTCGAGGCGAAACGCCGCCTGGCCGCGGGCGAGTTCGCCACCCTGAACGACGCCCAGGCGGCCATCGCCCGCGAGCACGGCCTGCCCAGCTGGGCCAGGCTGAAGCAAGCTTGCGCCCAGGACGGGCCCGCCCTGGCCCACCTGCGCTGGATCGTCGAGCGGTTCTCCGGCGCCGACGGTCCGGGGTGGACGCCGCCCGGCGAGGACGAGTTCCGCGGGCACTTCGACGACCGCTTCCTGGCCGCGATCCCGGTAGGCGGCCTGGCCGAGGCGATCGCCGGGATGGCGGCCGACCTGCGCGCCGAACTCGTCGTCATCGGGCAGGCGCCGCTTGAGGTTCAGGTTCAGCTGGCCGGCCAACGGTACGTCGCGGTGGCCGACCCCGTCCCGCCGCACCGGCTGATCGGGCTGCGCGGCTTCGTGCTCGGCGAGCGGATCACCGACCCCAGGCTGACGACCCCGCGGCCGTCCCGCACACTCGGCCAGCCCCCGGACGGGATGGGCGAGATCGCCGCCCGGGCCTGCGCCGAGCTGGGCCTGCCCGCCCTGCTCCTGGCCGGCGGCGAGCCCGGCCGCCCGCCCTGGGCTGTCGCCACCGGCCATGCCAACCTAGACCGGGCCGACCTGGACCGGGCCGAGCCGCTGCAGCCCGGTCACCGGTTCCCGGTGCCCGGCGTGACCGGGCTGGTCACCGGGACCGCGGTGCTTCGGCTGGCCGCCGAGGGCCGCCTGGAGCTGGACGAGCCGGCCAATGGCTGGCTCCGCTCGGTACGCCTGGCCGACGACGCGGTGACGGTGCGGGACCTGCTCAGGCACACCGGCGGCGTCGACAGCCCCACCGAGGTCTACGCGGACAGCGTCCCGGCACTCGCCGAGCTCATGGGCGCGGTGGTCTCCTGCGGCGGCCCGCGCGGGACCGTCTGGCCGAGCAACGGCGGGTACTGCGTGCTCGGCCAGCTCATCGCCGACATCACCGCGATGCCCTACGCCGAAGCGGCCACGCGGCTGGTGCTCGAGCCGCTCGGGATGCGCGACTCACGGTTCCCCGCGAACGCTGCCGACATCGGCCCGGGCGCCGTTACCGCCTACACGGCGACCCGGGATGGCGTCCTCGAGCCCTTCCCGGCTCGGGTCAGCACCATGCCGGCCATCGCCGGGCTCTGGTCCACCGGCGCGGACCTGGTCCGCCTGGCCACCGGCTGGCCGGAGCTGCTGCCCGCGGCGCTGGCCCGCGAGGCGCTCACCCCGCAGGCCGAACCCGAGTCGGGAAGGATCCGGGTCGGCCTCGGCTGGCTGCTCGACGGCGGAACCGCCGCGCACGCCGGGGTCGGGTTGGAAGCCATCGCGTTGCTGCGCAGCCGGGTCCGGGACCGCCGGACCTACGTCGTGCTCACCAGCCGGGCGGTCACCGTCGAGGCCCTCGACGACAGCCTGCGGCGCACGTTGCTCAACGCCTGATTACAACCAGCAGGGGAAAGAAGGAAGCATGTACCAGCCCTACCCGGGCAGCGAGACCCGGCTGGCGGAAACCCGGCGCGGGCCGGCGCCCACGACGGTGCGGAACGCGGTCACGGCCATGTACGCGGGGGCCGCCGCCAGCCTGCTCGGCATCGTCGTCGACGTGCTCACGGTGAACGCCACGAAGACCGCGATCGAGAAGCGTTCTCCTGCCCTGACCGCCAGCCAGGTCACCTCGACCCAGCACGCGCTGGTCGCCGGGTTCATCGCGGGCGGCGTGATCGCCGCCGTGGTGTGGATCTTCCTGGCGCTGGCCTGCCGGCGCGGCCACGGCTGGGCCAGGATCACCGGCACGGCGCTGTTCGGCCTCGCCACCCTCGACACCATCGTCGGGCTGACCGCGCCGCTGGCCACCCCGGTCAAGCTCTGGGGCGTGCTGATCTGGCTGGCCGGTCTGGTCGCGGTGGTATTCCTGTGGCGGCCCAGCTCCACCGCGTTCTTCCGGCAGGCGCCGGCATGATCGAGGTGGACCGGCTCAGCAAGCGGTTCGGCCCGGTCACCGCGGTCGACGACCTGAGCTTCACGGTCCGCCCCGGGCGGGTGACCGGCTTCCTCGGCCCGAACGGCGCGGGCAAGACCACCACCATGCGGGTGATCCTGGGCCTGGACGCGCCGTCCTCCGGCCGGGCTCTCGTGGCCGGCCGACGGTACGACGAGCTGATCCGGCCGCTGCGCGAGGTCGGCTCGCTGCTCGACGCGACCGCCCTGCACGCGGGCCGGACCGCGTGGGCGCACCTGCTGTCGATCGCGCAGGCCAACGGGATAGCCGGGTCGCGCGTCACCGAGGTGCTCCGGCTGACCGGGCTCGAGGGGGTCGCCCGGCGCCGGGTCGGCGGCTTCTCGCTCGGCATGAAGCAGCGGCTCGGCATCGCCGCCGCGATGCTCGGCGATCCGCCGGTGCTGATGTTCGACGAGCCGGTCAACGGCCTGGACCCGGAGGGCATCGGATGGATCCGCGGGTTCTTCCGTGAGCTGGCCGCCGGCGGCCGCACCGTCCTGGTCTCCAGCCACCTGATGAGCGAGATGGCGCAGACCGCCGACCACCTGGTCATCATCGGCCGCGGCCGGCTGCTCGCCGACCTGCCCACCGCGGAGCTGATCGAGTCGAGCGCCCGCCGGGATGTGCTGCTCCGCTCCCCGCGGGCGGCCGAGCTGGCCGAGCTGGTCAAGGCCAAGGGCGGCACCGTCACCCCCCAGGACGACGGCGCGCTGGTCGTGACCGGCCTGGGCGCCGCCGCCGTCGGCGACCTGGCCGCCGAACACGGCATCGCGGTGCACGCCCTGGTGCCCCGGCAGGCCTCGCTGGAGGACGCGTACCTGGACCTGACCGGCGAGAGTACCGACTATCGTGGCGGGCTCCGATGAGCGTGCCGTCCCTCCCCGTCCGGGCTCTCGACCTGCTGGCGTCGGAGTGGACCAAGTTCCGTTCGGTCCGTTCGACCTACTGGTCCCTGCTGGTCGCGGTGGTCACCCCGGTCGCGGTCAGCGCCGCGGTCGCGGTCGCGTTCGCAAACGCCCGTAATCCCGGGCCACCCCAGGACCCGCTGCTGCCCGAGGTCATCAGCCTGGAGTACGCGCTGATCGCGGTCGCCGTCATGGGCGTGCTGGCGTTCAGCGCCGAGTACAGCACCGGGCTGATCCGGGTCACGTTCACCGCGGCGCCGCGCCGCCGCGCGGTGCTGGCCGCCAAGGCGGCCGTGCTCGCCGCGGTGACGCTGGCCGCCGGCGAGCTGGTCGCCTTCGTCTCGTTCTGGCTGGTCCAGGCCATCCTGGCGGGCCACGGCCAGGGCGTGTCGCTGGGGTACCCCGGGGTCGCCGGGGCGGTGCTGAGCGCCGGCCTGCTGCTATGCGTATGCGCGCTGCTCGGCCTGGCCCTCGGCGCGATCGTCCGGCACACCGCGGGCGGCATCGCCGCCACCGTCGCGGTGATCCTGGTGCCCGGGATCCTGGCCCTGCTGCCGGCCCCGTGGAACGGCCGGCTCGGCCGGTTCACGCTGCTGGACGCGGCCCGCCAGGTGAGCGCGCTGCACCCGGCGGCGGACCTGCTCTCCCCCGGCTGGTCCCTGCTGGTCCTGCTGGCCTGGCCGGCCGTTGCCCTGGCCGTGGCCGCGGTCCTGATCACCCGCCGGGACGCCTGAGGCCCCGCTGGCCAGCACGACCCCGGCCAGCGCGATCGCGCCGCCGATCAGCTCGGCCGGCCCCGGGAGCTGGCCCAGCCAGACCACCGATATCCCGATCGCGGCCGCCGGGACCAGGTAGAGGCTGACGGTGACCCGGCCGACGTCCATCCGCGCCATGGCGTAGGCCCACAGCACGAACCCGGCCGCCGACGGCGCCACGCCGAGGAAGACCGCCGAGCCGATGGCCGCCCCGCCCGCGTGCGGGAGGGCCCGCAGCAGCGACCCGGTCCAGGGCAGGATGAACACGGTGCCCGCCCACATGGCGTAGGCGGTCACCTCGAACCCGGTGTACCGGGCCAGCAGCGGCTTCTGCGCGGTGTGGAAGACCCCCTGGAGCACCGCCGCGGCCAGCACGATCAGCGCCGACACACCGAAGCCCAGCCCGTGCGAGACGGCGATCAGCGCGGTACCCGCCAGCGCCACCGCGCTGCCGGCCCAGCGCCGGCGGTTGGACCGCTCGCCCAGGAACGCCACCGCCAGCAGGCTGGCGTACACCGGCGCGGTCGCCACCAGTAGGCTGGCCGTGCCCGCGGGCACCACCCGCTCCCCGGCGTTGAGCAGCAGCTGGTACCCGGTCATCCCGGCCAGCCCGCACAGCGCGATCAGCGGCAGGTCCCGCCGCCTGGGCAGGCGGACCCCCAGCCCTGCTTTCCCCCGCCCACCCAGCCAGGGCGCGGCCAGCGCCAGCACGGCCGACGCGACCGCCAGCCGGGCCACGGCCAGGCCCGCCGGGCCGAGCCCGCGGACCGCGACGGTGATCGCCGGGAAGGCGCTGGCCCACAGCAGCACCGTTCCCGCGGCGGCGAGACCGGCTGACTTGGTGTTCATCCTCATGAGCTCAGTCTCGTCCGGTCCTATATTAAGGTCCAGTTACAGAATAAGTGATGAATGCTAAGCTAAACTTCATGCTCGATGTGCGCAGGCTCCGGGTCCTGCACGCCGTCAGCGCGTACGGGTCGGTGACCGCGGCCGCCGCCGCGCTCGGCTACTCGGCCCCCGCCGTATCCCAGCAGCTCGCCGCCCTGGAACGGGAGGTGGGCATGAGACTTACCGAACGGGCTGGCCGGGGGCTCCAGCTCACCCCGGCCGCCCTGATCCTGGTCGGGCACACCGACGCGCTGCTCGCCCGGCTGGACGCGGCCGAGGCCGACCTGGCCGCGCTGCGCGACCAGATCGCGGGCCGGGTCGCGCTGGCCGCGTTCCCGTCCGCGGCCGCGGGCCTGGTGCCGACCGCGTGGGCGGCGCTGGCGGGTTCGGCACCGCAGGTGCGGCTCGACCTGACCGAGATGGAGCCGGAGGAGTCGCTGCCCGCCGTGCTCCGCGGCGGGACCGACGTGGCCGTGGCGCACGAGTACGACCTGCTGCCCCGCCCGCTGGACCCGCTGTTCGAGCGGCGCGAACTGCTCCGCGATCCCGTCCTGGTCGCAGTGCCCGAGACGCACCCGCTGGCCGCCGACGGCGGCCCCGTCCCGCTGGCCGCCCTGTCCGGTCAGCCGTTCCTGGCCCCGCGCGAGGCCACCAGCTGCGCCGAGATGATCCAGCGCGCTTGCGCCCGGGCCGGGTTCGTGCCCCGCGTGACCGCCCGCGCCAGCGACTTCGCGGTACTGCTCAGCCTGGTCGCGGCGGGCGCGGGCGTCACCCTGGTGCCCGGCCTGGCCGCCCGCTGGCTGCCGCCGGGCGTCCGGCTGGTCCCGCCCGCCGAGCCGGTGACCCGCCTGGTCTTCACCGTCAGCCGCCGCGGCGGCGACCGCAAGCCCGCGGTCCGCGTCGTCCTGGATGCCCTGGCCGACGCGGCCGGCCGCCCCCGCGGCGAACCCCTCGCCGCCTAGTCTCCGAGGGTGGCCGGCAGCCCGAACCTGGGCAGGATGCCGGGGTCGAAGCGGGTCATGGCCGAGACCTGGGTGCCGGACAGGGTCAGGACCATCAGCCCGACCGTGTAGAAGCGGCCGGTCTCCGGGTCGCGGGCGTAGAAGCCGAAGGCGGGCTGGCCGTTGGCCCGGGTCGGGATCAGCCGGGCGGTCCAGCCGGGCCGCAGGGCCGTGGCGACCAGGAACCGGGCCGCGAGCTCGCGTCCCTGGTACTCCAGCGGCAGCGGCGGCATGGTCAGCCAGACGTCCTCGGCGAGCAGGGCGACGATGCCGTCGACGTCGGCCGCTTCGAACGCCCTGGTCAGCCGGTCTACCAGCTGCCTTTCGGCGGCCGAGCCGGGCCGCGCGGCGCGCGGCTGTCCCGGCGATCGCTGGTGGCGCTCCAGCGCCGCGCGGGCGCGCTTGAGCGCGCTGGTCACCGACTCCTCGCTGGTGTCCAGGATGCTGGCGGCCTCGCTGGCGTGGAATCCCAGCACGTCGCGCAGGATGAGGGCGGCGCGCTGGCGGGGCGGCAGCAGCTGCAGGGCGGTGATGAAGGCGAGCGAGATCGATTCCATCGTCTCGTACCGCGCTTCCGGACCGGGTGTGCGGTCGGCGAGACCCTCGAGCAGGGCGTCCGGGTACGGTTCGAGCCAGAGCAGGTCGCCGAGCCGGGTGGGCGCGGGCGGTTCAAGGCCGGCCGGCGGTGCGGTCACGGGCGGGCGCCGGCGGGCCGACCGCAGCGCGTCCAGGCACCGGCTGGTGGCGACCCGGTACAGCCAGGTCCGCACCGAGGCGCGCCCCTCGAATCCGGCCAGGCCCTGCCAGGCCGACAGCAGCGTATCTTGCAGCGCGTCCTCGGCGTCGTGCACCGAGCCGAGAACCCGGTAGCAGTACACCTGCAGCTCGCGCCGGTACGGGTCGACCAGCTGGGCAAACGCGTCGCCGTCTCCGGCTTGTGCCCGGGTGAGCAGGTCCACCGCGCACGCTCCCATCACCGCATACCCGTCCCGCGCCCGCGGGCCAATACAGACGACCGCGCCGGCGGGAACTGGGCGCCCGCCCGCCGCCCAGTCTTCCGGCCCGCCGCCGTCTGGATCAGCAGTACCGCAGTTCAGCCCGTCCGTAAAGGAGAATCCAGATGTCTGCTCAGCCCGAATCACCCGCCGTCGCCGTAGCTCGCGCGCACGTCGAAGCGTGGAGCAACCACGACTTCGACACGGCACGAAGCATGCTCGCCGACGACGTCAAGGTCACCACGACCTCGACGGATCCCGCCCTCCCCCGCGCCGATCTGACCGGGGCCGGCCCGTACATGGAAGGCCTGATCGCCTACGCCCAGCCCATCGTGCCCGGCAGCGTGACCGTCCTGGCCAGCACGGGCAACGGGCGCAACGCGCTGCTCACGCTGGGCGTGAAGATGGCCGGAGGCCCGTTCGGGGCCGGAGTGACCGCCCCATGCTCCCGGCTCTACCTGCTGGACGAGAACAACAAGATCAAGACCGAGCACGTCATCTTCTACGTCGCGCCGGAGTAACCAGGCCCGGGGGCCGGGCCATCCCGCCCGGCCCCGCCCGCCCCTAGGCGGGTACCTCGCACAAGATCTCGCCGTGCGGGATCAGGATCCAGCCGTCCTCGCTGGCCGCCCAGCGCCGCCAGGCCCGGGCCAGCCGCTCCAGGTCCGCCCGGGTGGCCAGCCCGTGCTCCACCGCCCGGTCGCCGAACGGTGATTTCGTCAGCCGTTCGGCCCACGACGTGCCCCACCACGTCCGGTCCTCGGTCCCGGTGTAGCACCACGCGCTGCCCGAGGCCTGCACGGACGCGAACCCGGCCTGCCGGGCCCAGGCCAGCATGCGCCGTCCGGCATCCGGCTCGCCGCCGATCGCCCGGGCCACGGCCCGGTACAGCGCCAGCCACTCGTCCAGCCCCGGCTCCTCCGGATACCAGAAGAACCCGCCGTAGTCCCCGTCGCGCGCGGCGACCAGCCCGCCGGGCCGGCCCACCCGCCGCATCTCCCGCAGCGCCGCCACCGGGTCGGTCAGGTGCTGCAGCACCTGGTGCGCGTGCACGACGTCGAACGTCCCGTCCGCGAACCCCAGGCGGTACACGTCCCCCGTGTCGAACCGCACGTTGCGCTGCCCGCGCCGCTCCGCCTCCTCCCGCGCCTGCGCCAGCACGTCGGCGGCCGCGTCGATGCCGGTCACGTCCCCGCCGGGCACCCGGGCCGCCAGATCCGCGGTGATCGTGCCCGGGCCGCAGCCCACGTCGAGCACGCGCGCGTCCGGCGCCAGCCGCGGCAGCAGGTACCCCGCCGAGTTCTCCGCGGTACGCCAGCGGTGCGACCGCAGCACGCTGTCGTGATGGCCGTGCAGGTAGGTGTCGGAGGCAGATGGCATGACCCCATCATGATCCTGTCCACTCCGTGGACGCAAACACGTCCAGTATATGGACAAGGTGCCCATTCCGCGTCAGTGTGGACAGTTACCCCCCGGATAACGTAAGCAGCGGTCCACGATAACCGGCGCTGTGAAAGCAGTGACCGGTGATGCACCCACCCCGTCCGGGAAACCCCAGGGGCTAGCCCGGGGGTGTCGCGGCTGCTAGCGTCGGCATCGATTTGGGGCTTCACCCGAGCTGACCAGCGCTGACCCTCAGCGGCGAGGAGGACGACCGTGGCGGATGTACAGGGA
>Ga0306920_100015539_pt1 | contig 10438 bp, 9 predicted proteins | sample flu12Cox44000170_FD_204666 | JGI IMG/M metagenome (GOLD analysis project Ga0306920, IMG submission 204666) | Lab enrichment of tropical soil microbial communities from Luquillo Experimental Forest, Puerto Rico - flux4day.12C.oxic.44.000.170 (v2)... | ecosystem: Environmental > Terrestrial >... | reverse complement strand
CTGCTTGCCGCTGTCGCGAGCCTGTTCGGCCTTGCCGCTTTTCGCTGGCTGAAGGCTTCGCCTGCGAGGGCTACGGAGAAGTTCGAGGTTGAAAAAACCGATGCCGAGTGGCGCGCGCAGCTGACCTCACAGCAGTATGAAATTCTGCGCAACCAGGGCACCGAGCGCCCCTGGTCCAGCCCGCTCTTGAATGAGCACCGCAAGGGTGTTTTCGCCTGTGCCGGTTGCGATCATCCGCTTTTCGCGTCCGAGACCAAGTTTGAGAGCGGCACCGGTTGGCCGAGCTTCTATCAGCCGCTGGAAAACGCTGTCGGGACGACCGAGGATAGCACCTTCGGCATGGTCCGCACCGAGGTGCATTGCCACCGCTGCGGTGGTCATCTTGGGCACGTTTTCGACGATGGACCGAAGCCGACCGGCCTGCGCTATTGCATGGATGGCTTCGCGCTGGTTTTCCATCCAGCGCCTCCATCGGCGAGCTGAGCCGCCCGGCAATTATTGCCCGCCAGGCAATTGTGCCCCGGTCATCGGACCGGGGCATTCTTATTTAAGAATTTGATATATCTACGCTTTTTATCTGGCACGGTGCTTGCGACCGTCTCCCTCGATTGCGGCGCCGCCGGATCGACGTGGAGACGAGTGTTATGGGTATTTTTGACGCGCTGAATACAGCAGTGGGGGGCTTGCAGGCGCAATCCTTTGCCCTGCAGAACATTTCCGGCAACATCGCAAACGCCTCGACACAATCGCTTGATCATCGATCTCGCGTCGAACCGTCGGCTCATGCAGCTGTACTGAGAGTACGTCTTCTGCGAATTTCTTCGATCTGATCCAGAAGCTTCTTTTCATAAGCCACAAGCTTTCTGCATTCCTTCAACGCCTGATAGAGATCGTCGTTCAGGATCTGGTTGTTGATGGCTTCGATGATCGGCCAGACACTCGGCACGGCGGTGATCAGATCGCGGATCAGATTGAAATAGGTACCGTGGTTGGCGCGCGCGTCCGGAGAAATGTACATGAGCTGCACCGCGAGATAGATCAGCTTGGCAGGTGTGTCCGCCGTCTCGGGCTTGAGAATGTCCTTTTCGCGCAGAATCGGAATATTGTCGCCGTCGATCAGCAAACGGGAGCGCTGCTCGGTGTTGGTGATGACGCAGTTGCCGATGATGATGCGTTCGTGCGGCTTCAGTTCGACTTTCAGGGCCATGTCGGTTCTCCAATTGCCGATTCTGACGCCGGCTGCCAGTGCGGTGAGTTCAAGAGAATTGGTCTCGCCGGGAGCTACCCCGTCGCGCATCTGGGCCATCCTTTCCGACCAAGGTTAACGCATGGTAAATGTGGGTCTTGGCACAAAAATGCTTAGCGATATCAGAGATCTCTGCCGACGGCGTGTCCCAGCATGGGCGGATCACGCTATTAGCAAGCATGATCGCGGAATCGAGCGGTCCTCGACCCGACAGTCGATCGCGGTCTCGGTGCTGGGCGCTTGCCAACCAGGCGCTGGCCAGCGTACTGCGGCTGTTGCGCTGATGTTTGCGGCTACCGTGCCCGCGCGCGTTCGGTCAGGAGCACCGAATAATTTAAGCCGGCGTTAACCATACCTTAAGCGTGTCTCCCAAAAAATGAGGGTGTTGAACTAAGAAGGTTTGACACGTGTCCGGTATTGTTCTTTCGGCGTCGGTTCGGCAGAACCTGCTCGCGCTGCAATCGACCGCCTCGCTGCTCGCCAACACCCAAAATGACCTCGCCATCGGCGACAAGGTCAACTCAGCGCTCGATAACCCGACCGATTTTTTCACGGCGCTGTCGTTGAACAACCGAGCGAGCGATATCGCCAATCTACTGGACGGCATCAGCAGCGGTGTGCAGGTGTTGCAGGCCGCCAACGCCGCTCTCACCTCGCTGCAGGCTCTCGTCGCGAACGCACAGTCGATCGCCGAGCAGGTGCTGCAGGCCCGTATCGGCTATGACATCAAATCGAACGTAACGTCCATGGCCATCACCGGCGCGACCGCCCACAACCTGCTCGGCGACAACCCGAACAACACCGTCACCGGCAGCGTCGTCAACAACGACAAAACCGGCGGCGCCGCGCCGATCACCGCAGCGACCCAGCTCGTCGGTACCGCGAGCGCTACCTCCGACGACCTCGGAACCCCTATCGCCAACAACTCTGTCCTGACGGTCGACGGCAAGATCATCACATTTTCGACCTCGCAGACGACCGTCTCCAATGATGGTCAAAATGACTTTGTCATCGGTATCGGTGCAGGGAGCAGGCTGAAAGTGAGCGATGTTCTTTCCGCGATCGACAGCATTACCGGAACCCCGGTAGCTTCCACCGTTAGTGGCGGCAAGCTCGTCCTGTCGACCGGTATTACTCAGAACCTAGTGACCTCGTGTACGGGCAACGTCCTCGCCGCGCTTGGCCTTACCGCAGGCACCACGAACATCGCGTCGCCGGTGCTCTCTGGCGAGACCTTGACCATCGGCGCGACCGGTGGCGGCGTCGGAACTAACATTACCTTCGGCACCGGTGCGGGGCAGGTCTCGACGCTGAACGAACTTAACGCGGCGCTTGCGGCGAACAACCTGCAGGCCAGCATCGACACGACCGGAAAAATCAACATCGAAACCACAAACGATGCGGCATCGTGGAGAATCGGCGATATTGGCGGCACGGCCGCCAGAGCCGGTGGGCCGTTCATTAACCCCACCGCGCCGCCTCCAGTGGCCAATCCGAACTCGCAGGCCACCCGCGCCAACCTGGTCAATCAATACAACAACGTACTGACGCAGATTAACGCCACGGCGCAGGACGCTTCCTTCAACGGCATCAACCTGCTGAACGGCGATACGTTGAAGCTGGTGTTCAACCAGACAGGCCGGTCGACTCTCAGCATCCAGGGCGTAACCTTCAACGACGCCGGCCTTGGACTCTCGAACCTGACGGTCGGTGTCGACTTCCTAGACGGCAATTCAGCCAACAAGGTCCTGGCCCGACTTGACAGTGCCTCCACAGCGTTGCGCGCCGAAGCTTCCGCGCTGGACTCGAACCTTTCGATCGTGCAAATCCGCCAAAACTTCAACAAGAACCTGATTAATGTGCTGCAGACCGGCGCATCCAACCTGACGCTGGCCGACACCAACGGGGAAGTTGCCAACAGCCAGGCGTTGGCGACCCGCCGGTCAATTGCGGTCTCCGCGCTGGCGCTCGCGAATCAGTCGCGAGCGAGCATGCTGCAGCTGCTACGCTGATTTCGGCCCCCAAGATCCGACACCCGGCTGGGACGACCCCGTCGTTTGTCCGCCTGAGGCCGGAAATATACTAGCCCATGCAAGGCCTTGGATACTGTTCCCGTTTGGCGCCGCTGATATTGTGTGTCACATGGCCTCGCTATATAAGGCGCGCGCAAACGGACCCCGGCCGGCGGCGACAGAATTGCAGTTGCAAAATGGATTGACCTTGGAAAAGCTAAAAAATTATAGACCTTCCGAAAAAGAGCCTTTCATGAACGAACGCCAGCGCGAGTATTTTCGCGCGAAACTGCTGTCCTGGAAGGACGAGATCCTGCGGGAATCGAAACTGACGCTGCAGACCCTTCAGGAGGAGAACGTCAATCATCCCGATCTTGCCGATCGCGCCTCCTCGGAGACCGACCGCGCCATCGAGTTGCGCGCCCGGGACCGGCAACGCAAGCTGATCTCCAAGATCGACGCCGCTCTGCAACGCATAGAGGACAACACCTACGGCTATTGCGAGGAGACCGGCGAGCCGATTTCGCTGAAGCGGCTTGAGGCACGACCCATCGCAACGCTCTCGGTCGAGGCGCAGGAGCGCCACGAGAAGCGCGAAAAGGTCTATCGGGACGAGTAAGCTCATTTTCGATTTTTCGCCGCTTCCCGAATAGGGGCTAAGGCATGAACAGGCTTCTTTCGGCGGCAGAGACGATCGCAACCGCCCGACGCGGCAAAACGGCGCTGCGAGCGCTGCCGCGTGAGGCTGCGCCGCGCAATGAAGCGGAGGGTTACCAGGTTCAGCGCGCCGTGCACGATCTCCTGCTACCGCAGACGGGCGCGCTGGTCGGTTACAAAATCGGCTGCACCAGCAAGGTGATGCAGGATTATCTGAACATTCCACATCCGTGCGGCGGCGGTGTGTTCGAAAAGGGCGTTCACGACTCCGGGGCCGACCTGCGCGCCGATGACTATGTCCGCGTCGGTGTCGAATGCGAGATCGCGGTCCGCCTGGCGCGCGACCTTGCTGCCTCGGAACAGCCGTTCACGGCCGAATGGATGATGGAAGCGATCGAGGCGTATTTTCCGGCGATCGAAATCGTCGACGACCGCTACCAAAAGTGGGAGCGGCTTGGCGCGCCGACGCTGATCGCCGACGACTTCTTCGCAGCCGGCTGCGTGCTTGGTGGACCGATCGCACGCGCGGATGCGCCTGATCTGCTTCTCGTGCAGGGCCGCGCGTTGGTCAACGGTGTCGAGGCTGGTCGCGGCAGCGGCGCCGACGTGCTTGGCCATCCCCACAACGCGCTGGCCTGGCTTGCCAATCATCTCGCCAGCGAAGGCAGGGGCCTGCATGCTGGCCAACTCGTGCTCACGGGAAGCCTGATCAAGACAGCGTGGTTGGAGGCGGGTGATCATGTGGTCATCGAGCTTTCGGGGCTGGGGAGGGTGGAGGCGAGGTTTGGCTGAGCTGGTGCTGTCGGGCAAACCGGCAATTTGCTGTAAGCTCATTATTTGCGCATGATCTCCGCGCACAATGCTTCCACGTTTGTCGCGAGGGAAGACCGGTGCCTACCCCGCATCAAGTGCGGGGCGGGCCTTTTCCGGATCATGCGGGATAGCCGGGAGGATGTTTGATCATGAGCAAGCCCACCAAGACCCAAGCCGAACTCGTCGCGATTGCGCGAGCAGAGTTGAAGGTTCACGCCGATTGTCCCGACGGTATGGCAATCTCCATCATTCGTTCCGGTGACGGCTGGGAGTTCCGCGCCAGCGCGGACCAGGCCACCGAGGCAAAGCCCGGCTATCCCGAATGCGTCGCGATGCTGGTGCAGATCGGAGATCATCTTTCAAAACATTACGACGTCGCCGGATGAAGCCGCGCGCATCGTCTGACACAAAAAAGGCCCTGATGATGTCGGGGCCTTTCGTGATTGCGACAGCCTTGCCTGCGCAGGGTTTAGAAGGGTTTTGACATCCTGGCCATGAGGCCCTCGAGACGCTTCAACCTCTGGGCAGCCAACTGGCCATGCAGTTCGCGGATCCTGCGCGACTCGGTGACGAAGGTCTCGTAGGCCTCCCGCGCGAACTCGGTCTGAAGCTCAAAAACCTTGTCGAGCGAGCGCACGCCGGCGAGCTTCTCGAAGAAGGACCTGGTCTGCTCGAGCGACTTCCTGGAAAAGTCACCATAGGCATTCGCGACCGTCTGAAAATTGATCGGGCTCGTTTCCACCGATCCAGCCAGTGAGGTTCTGGTAGGCGCCGCCGGGGTAACGGGAATCTCAGTCGAGGCGGCCGGGGTGCTGACCGGCTCACGAATTTCCTCGCTGCTCTTTTCCCGGGCAACCTGCAACAAATCCGCCTTCGCTTTCTGTTGTTGAGCGGGTTTCCGGTTGCGCTGTTCGCCCTTCTTGCTCGGCTGCTCCGCCTTGCCCTTGCGTTGGCCTGACCTCGTGGCCGTTCTCTCATCGTCTCCACTCAACATTACTGAATCGCTCCGTGGTTCCATTATCGAATCAAACCGCTAACCTCCGCCACGTTTACGCTGGAATCGCGGTTTCGTCATGTCCCTCGCGGGGCAGTCATGTGTTGAGATTTGGAGGAAAGGGAACTCGGATCAAAACGCACCGTTCCGCTCAATGCCTTTCCGATAATGACGAGGCGCAATCAGAGCCTTGGGCAAAAAAATAGGAGGCGAAGTTGGGCGGGACGGTCGCGGTGCCCATGGCGGTCGCAGCAGTGACAGCATGCAACGATTCGGGTGAATGACGTCATCATCACCGGGACCGAGGGGCGCGATCGAGAACACCGTGCGCTCGGTCACCCCGCCGCCCAGACCGCCGAGATTGATGCTGATTTCCTACGCGAGTGCTGGCTGAGCCAGAGTTCCTGCGGTGATCAGTGAACAATGAATAGAACTCTACACCAGGTTCGCACGAACCTCACGAAGATGACGACTTCGGGCGCCCCAGCAGGGAGGCCATCTCTTCTTCGAGATTCTCAAAGCTGCTCTTCGGCGACTGGGCGGGCGCGGGTGGCGCAACCGGCGGCTCGCCGCGCGCGGCGCGCGAGGGTGGTGGCTCGGGCGCGACGGATGGGGCCTCGCCAGGGGTGCCGGCTGGCCGACGAAGCGCGGCCTCCAGGCGCTGCGCCATTTCGGCCAGATTTTGATCAGCGCCCTGGGCGGGCGGAGGTGGCGGTGGCGGCGGAGGTGGCGGCGGCGGTGCGGCGGCACGCTCGGCCGCGCGGACCGGCGGCTTTGACAGCTCGCTTTGGCGCGGAGGCCGCGGTATCAGCGGTTCGGAGCGTGGCATCCGCGGTGGCATCGGTTCGCTCCGTGGCTCCGTCCGCGGCGGTTCAGCCCTGGGCTCCGCGCGGCCACCCAGCGACTCCGGCGAGAAGCCTGTGAGCGGATCGCCGCGCCGCTCGGACAGCGCGGACGCGGTGCGGCGCACTTCGTCGGCGAAGGAGGGCCGGGCCGGCCGCAGTGGCGGTTCGGGCATTTGCGGCTCGGGATGATCGAATCCGTTGGTGCGCGCCCCCTCGCTGTCCGCGGCCCATCCCGCCTCCGGCAGGGCGATTCGCGGTGGCGGCTCGGCACCGGCGGGTCGTTGCGGCAACTGATCCCCACGCGCCGCGGCGCGAATGATGTTCGGTTCCACCACGATATCGGTCGGCCCGCCGATCATCAGGAGATGCTCGACATTGTCGCGCCGGATCAGGACCAGACGGCGACGGCCATCGACGGCGGCGGCATCGATCACCGCCAGGCGAGGCAGCCGTCCGCGATTGGTGTTCGCGCCGAGACGGCTGTTGGCGAATCGGCGAACCAACCAGATGGCAACGCCACCCAGGGCCACGAGGGCCACAAACAAGAAGATCAAGGTTACTGCCTGCATGCTCGGTCCTCGGCAAATGGCACTTTACGAACCCCAGGGCGGCGATGAAGCCCGAGCCCTGGAACCAGGTCCTGCCCCGCAGCAGGAGCCGCCGCCCATGTTTATCTTAATAACTCATGAATCGTCTGAACCAAAACGACTTCTTGAGATTTAGGCTTGCCGCAAACCAAGAAGGTTAGTGCGGCGAGCGTCGAAATCGGGCGGATTTGCCTGCGCAGGGCATCGGCGCGGGCCGCCTCCACGCATACCGTCTCGATGACACGATTGAGCGCGGGGATGTCGCAAAGAGCCCGGAAATCAATACTTGGTTGGTGATTGCGGGACAAAGGCGTTAATGATCATCACCAACCCCACCCATCGCCTTCAAGATCAGGGAAATCGCCAGGGCGCACGACGTTCCGATCGTCGAAAAGGTGCAGCTGGCGCGCGCTCTATGCTACCGTCGAGATTGACCAGGAGATTCCGGTCGAGCACTACCATGCGGTCGCCGAGCTCATCGGTCATGTCATGGGGCTCAGGCGCAATTTTGCTGGCCGGCGGTCGTAGCGCCGCCGGAAAATTGCGCTCCTGAGCGGCTTTCCGGGCTTGCGCTTGGCCGTCCGATTCAGACACTTGGGAGCGAGGGCGCGAGATTCGCGCCAGTTTCAAGCCGACGGGCCGCTTCCGCCGCCATGACCGCCGATGCCGAACATGATCAGCCCCGCGAAGGGGTGAGCTCGCCCGAACCGGTGCGACGCGGCGGCAGCATTGTGCTGGTGCTGCTGGTGGCCGGGGTGCTGGTTGCGGTGGCGGTCGCGCTGATGACCATCGGACGCGCGCAGGCACAACCCTATATATTGGGGTTGCTGGCGATTTTGGCCATGGTCGGGCTGTTCAACCTGTTTGCGTTTGCCGCCGGCATGATTCGCTTCGCCGACCGTTCCGCCGATAATCCCGTTACCGCGCATATCGCCGACCACGCCTTCGATGGCTTGGCGGTTACCGATGCCCGCGGTCACGTGGTCTACTTCAACAACGCCTACCTGGCGCTGACGGGAGTGGCGAGCGCCCAGGACGTGCGCCCGGTGGAGCGGGTTTTCATCGGCAATCCGGACGTGTCGGAAGCCGTGTTCCGCCTGCTGAAGGCGGCGCGCGAAGGCAAGCGGCAGCAGGAAGAGGTGCGGATCGCCGCCACCGACGGCGCCCATGGCCGCTGGCTTCGCATGCGGGTTCGACCGCTCGGGGCGGGAAAACGGGACGGACGGTATGCAGTGTGGTCGATCGCCGACATCACGCGCGACCGCCAGCGCCAGGAAGACGTCTTCCAGCAGCTGCAGCACGCGATCGAATATCTCGACCACGCGCCTTGCGGATTTTTCTCGGTCAATCCGTCGGGCGAACTCGTTTATGTCAACGCAACATTGGCGAACTGGCTGGACTATGACCTCGCCGAGATCGGCTCGGGCGGGTTGAAGCTGAGCGACATCGTCTCCGGCGACGGCGCCTCGCTCCTGACCTCGATCGTCGCCGTGCCCGGCGAAGTCAAGACGGAAGTGTTCGATATCGATCTGAGGATGCGCGGCGGCAAGACCATGCCAGTGCGGCTCTATCACAAGCTCGCCTTCGGCGCCGACGGCGCTCCGGGGCCCTCGCGCACGCTGGTAATCAGCCGCGCCCGCGACGAGCGCTCCGATCCCGAACGCGCCGCCGAGGTGCGTTTTATGCGCTTTTTCGACCACACGCCGATGGCGATCGCAACCGTCGACCGCACCGGCTCGGTCGTGCGCGCCAATGCCCGCTTTGCCAAGCTGGCGCAAGGTCTCGGGCTCGATGCCGCCGCCAACAAGTCGATCTTCCGCGCGGTCAACGTGCGCGACCGCGGCCTCCTGATTGCGGCCATCAACCAGGCCGCCGCGGGGCAGGGTGATATCAAGCCGGTCGAAGTGATGCTCGAAGGTGCCAGCGAGCGCTGGGGCCAGTTCTTCGTCACGCCGGTCGAGCAGGATGAGCGGGAGACGGAGGCCGCGATCATCTACCTGCTCGAGACCACGGAGCGGCGCGCGCTGGAAAACCAGATCAACCAGTCGCAGAAGATGGACATGGTCGGCCAGCTTGCCGGCGGCATCGCCCATGACTTCAACAACGTGCTCTCCGCCATCATGATGGCGAATGATTTCCTGCTGAACGCGCACAAGCCGACCGATCCGTCGTTCCAGGACATCATGCAGATCAAGCAGAACGCCACCCGCGCCGCCACGCTGGTGCGCCAGTTGCTCGCCTTCTCGCGCCGGCAGACGCTGCGGCCGCAGGTGCTGGATCTTGGCGAGGCGCTTTCCGATCTGACCATGCTGCTGCGCCGTCTGATCGGCGAGAAGGTCAAGCTCGATCTGGTGCACGGCCGCGACCTCTGGCCGGTGAAGGTCGACGTCTCGCAATTCGAGCAGGTCATCGTCAACCTGGCGGTCAACGCGCGCGACGCCATGTCGGATGGCGGCAAGCTGACGGTGAGGACCGCGAACGTCAGCGCGGAAGAATCCGCACAGCTTGCCTACAAGGGCATGCCGGCCGCCGATTATGTGCGTATCGACGTCGTCGACACCGGCACCGGCATTCCAACCGAGATTCGGGACAAGATTTTCGAGCCGTTCTTCTCTACCAAGGAAGTCGGCAAGGGTACGGGCCTCGGGCTGTCGACGGTCTACGGTATCGTCAAGCAGACCGGCGGCTTTGTCTATGTGGATTCCGAGGCCGGCGTGGGTACCTCCTTCCACATCTTCCTGCCACGGCATCATTCCGAGCAGGAGGCGCAGGTAGAGCCTCAGGCGGAAGTCGCAAGCGAAGTGCGCTCCGCTAACGGCGCGGCAAAGCTGCCAGCGACCGAGCCAAGGCCGCGCGCCGATCTCACCGGGCAGGGCACCATTCTGCTCGTCGAGGACGAAGACGGCCTGCGTTCGCTGAACGCGCGCGGCCTGCGCTCGCGGGGCTACAGCGTGATCGAAGCCGCCAACGGGTTAGAGGCGATGGAAGCGCTGCAAGCAAAAAACGGCGCGGTCGATCTCGTGGTTTCCGACGTGGTGATGCCGGAAATGGATGGTCCGACGCTTCTGCGGGCGATGCGCGATCGCAACCCCGCCCTCAAGATCATTTTCGTCTCAGGCTATGCGCAAGATGCCTTTGGAGGGAGCTTGCCGGAGAACGAACAGTTCGCGTTCCTGCCAAAGCCCTTCACATTGACCCAGCTGTTGATCACCGTGAAGGAAACCATGGCGCCGCACTAAGCGCGACGGCCCGGATCATGCGCGGCGTCCCGCCGCGGGCCGCGC
>Ga0306920_100015538_pt1 | contig 10438 bp, 11 predicted proteins | sample flu12Cox44000170_FD_204666 | JGI IMG/M metagenome (GOLD analysis project Ga0306920, IMG submission 204666) | Lab enrichment of tropical soil microbial communities from Luquillo Experimental Forest, Puerto Rico - flux4day.12C.oxic.44.000.170 (v2)... | ecosystem: Environmental > Terrestrial >... | reverse complement strand
TCTTGGTGCCGTTCACAGTCTGACCATTCGGCCATTTCAGGTTGCTCGGCCAACCCGACGGCGCAGTGGCAGGCGTGTTGGCGAAGCCCGCAGTTGTCACAGTCAATGTGCCTGCCTGCGCCGAGATCGGCAGCAGCAGCAACAAAGCTAATAGAAGTTTTTTCATTGCGTCACCCAGTTAGTTCCGTTGCAAACAACAAGCGCGACCACTGCGCCGCCCGATGTATAGTTCGCATTGTAAGTCGGCGAGGTAGCATCACTGACCACAGCGATAGCGCCCTTGGTGCCATTGGGATAACCGCCGCCCGCAGTAGTATTGCAAGTCGGTAAGGCTATGCCAGCCGCGCTGTAAAGCCCGGCCGCCCGCAAGATCATCTGTCGCCCGGTGCCGGTGCCGCCCGACTGGGTGCCGATCGTGGCGATATTCGCAGTAGTGGTGAAGTCGACGTTAATGCGCTCGAAATTTGTCGGCGCCGACCCCGCCGCATCGGTCGTATTGTATGTGCGAAAACCTGTCGCGGTGGTTTTGCTCCCATTGTTGATCACTGCGACCACGCCCACAACGCCATCGCGCCACAGAGCAGTTTCTAGAAAATTGCCAAAACTACCAAAGGCGCCACCGGTTGCCTGCCAACCAATGCCGCCCCCAGCCGGACCATAGAAATTGCTGTTTCCGTTACTATCAAATGCCCAATAGTAATTTGGTCCATTAAGGGATATGCCAAGGATGCCAAAGCCACCACTCGGACCTATCGTTAGATTTTGTCCACCCCCCACCAGCCAAGAAACAGTGGAAGCACTTAGAGTGGCGGGCCTGACCTGAAAAGCACTAGTTCCACCAACCTGAAAATCGGCGACCATCGAGCCTGCCGCGCTCAAAGTATTTGTAACATTCAGAAACAGCGGCGCATCGAATAGCTGTGCGTTGTTATTCCAAGTTTGTGTAATATTCAGCGCCTTGTTGTTGGTGGTGATGGTGCCGCCGGCGATCGTTACTTGGCCGAGCGTCGTGTAGGTAAATCCGGCATCGCCGCCGAACGCGCCCGCATTATTAAATTGGACGTTGGTCGGCGCGCCGCCTGGTGTGCCGCCGCCCCCAGTAGCCGCTGCCCAACTGGGCAGCAGGCCAGCAGTAACGGTCAATACTTGCGCAGAGGTGCCGATGGCAAGACGAGTGAGAACGCCCAGATTGCTACGGTAGTAGATATCGCCGGTTGCGTCGGAGCCAAGAGTCATTGTTACACCACCGAGGACGTCGGTGGTGCTGCTGAGAGTTTTGTTGGTTAATGTGTCGGTGGTCGCGCGTCCAACGAGGGTATCAGTGGCAGCGGGGAGGGTTAGCGTACCGCTAGCGACAGCGGATGCGTTGAGGGTGGTTGTTCCACTCGTTGCTCCACCGTGGAGTAGGTTGCCGGAGGAGAAGGTGACTGCTGTGCCATTGGACGTGGCACCAGTGATACCGCCGAATGCTCCGGCGTTGTTGTATTGGAGTTGAGTGCTTGCGCCGCCAGGTGGCGTGGCGGCTGCCGCAGCCCAGGAGGGCAGACCGGTAGTGACGGTTAGGACCTGAGCTGCTGCGCCGATCGCAAGTCGGGTTAAGACGCCTAGATTGCTGCGGTAGTAGATATCGCCAGTAGCGTCGGAACCCAAGCCCATTGTCACGCCACCGATGGTATCAGTGGTCGAAGCTAGGGTTTTGTTGGTCAGGGTGTCGGTGGTTGTCCGCCCGACGAGGGTGTCGGTAACGATTGGCAAGGTTAGGGTGGGAGTGCCTAGCGCGCCGACCGGTACGGAGAGCTTGACCGCCCCGGAAGTAGCGTTGGCGAACGAGATCGACCCGACGCTCGCCCCGGCCTGACCAAGGGTTAGCGAGCCTGGGGTGACGAAGGTGAACGAGGCGTCCCCGGTGAGCGTAGTTGCGCCGGTCCAGTATGTGACCTGAGTATTGGCACCTGTGCCGGTGACGCCGGAGGCGGTGGCGCTGATCGTGGCGTTGGTCGTGCCAGTGATGGTGATGCCAGAGCCAGCGGTTAGGAAGCTTACGATGTTCTGCCACGACGGGAGGCCGCCGGAAACGGCCTTGATCTGGCTTGCGGTGCCGATGCCAAGGCGCGTCAGCACGCCGGAAACATTGCGATAGTAGGTATCGCCGGGCGCGTCAGCGCCGAGAGTCATGGTGACGCCACCGAGAACGTCAGTTATGCTGTTCAGTGTCTTGTTAGTCAGGGTATCGGTGGTCGTGCGAGCCACCAAGGTGTCGGTGGCATCTGGCAAAGTCAAGGTAACGGCACCTAGTGCACCGGTTGGCGGGCTTAGGGTAATCGTGCCCGAGGTTAGATTGGCGAACGCCAATGTGCCGACGTGCACACCTGCCTGGCCGATAGTGACTGCGCCAGGGGTAATGTAGGTGAGGCTGGCGTCGCCGCCTTGGCTGTTGGTACCTGTCCAATAGGAGATTTGAGTGTTTGCGCCGGTTCCTGTGACTGTGCCGCCTCCGGCTGAGGCTGCCCAGGCCGGCAGGCCAGCGATAACGGTCAGGACCTGGTTGGTCGCGCCGATGGCAAGGCGAGTGATCTGGCCGCCTGGGTTCCGGTAATACACATCGCCAGTGGCATCGGCGCCGAAGCCTGCGGTCACACCACCAAAGGTGATAGTGGTGGAGGTTATGGTTTTGTTGGTGAAGATGTCAGCTGTGGCCTTGCCGACCAGGGTGTCGGTGGCGATGGGAAGGGTTAGGGTGTTGGCGCCAAGGCCAACGCCTGTTGGCGGGGACAGCGTGATGGTTCCGGAAGTGGCATTGGCGAAGGCGATGGTGCCGAGACTGACGCCAGCCTGGCCAATGGTCAGTGCGCTGGGGGTAATGAAGGTAAAGCCTGCGGCGCCTGCTATGTTTGAAGTGCCGGTCCAGTAGGTGACTTGGGTGTTGGCGCCGGAGCCGCTGACATTGCCAGCTCCAGATGGAGTGACCCATAAGCCGTCTGCGCGCAGGAAGTTGACTGCACCTCCACCCGAAGCCGGGACCAGGCCCTGGAGGGTGGAGGTGAAGAGGTTAAGTAGCGCGGTGGCCTGGGCTTGGGTCTGGGTGGCTGGCGGCGCAGGGCTGGCGGTATTGTTGCCGAGGAAACTATTGGCGGCGACATTGGCTAAGCTGCCAAGACCTAATTGGCCAGTGATGTCTGTCGAGAGGTTGACCGGTCCCCATGACGGGTTGCCTGCGGGGTTGCCATGGAGAACAGTCGTGGTCGTGCCAAGACCGATGGGCGTGGAGGGAGCTGCGGCTGTGCCGCCACCGAGGACGAGTGCCGAAGCAGAAAGCACGTCTGTCGCTGCTATGGTCGATAGTGAGCTGAACCAAGGAATGCCGCCTTGCACGCCTATGGATATACCTGTCCCGCCTTGGCCAACAGCGGCTATGCCGGTCAGATTGTGTTGTGCGTTCCAGTGCGATTGTGTGCAGACCTCGCCAGCAGCCAACGCAACAGGGTCGTCGGCGATTGCGGAGACGAAGGCGTGGGTAACTCTAAGGGTCACTACACTCTCCTAGAACTGAGTATAGTAAACGATTCCAGCAATCGTTGCAACGCTAAAGTTAACGCACAGCGCATTACCGGCTGGAAGGGTCAGGGTTACATAGTCAATGTGATCTGCCGAGGGAGCAGTAGAGTTTACGTTCTGTGCTGGGATTGGCGTTACTGTATTGGTGCCACAGTTAGAGCCAGTGCCAGTTGAGAACGCAAACGTACCTGTGGCGGCGGTATTAGTAATATGCCATCCGCAAACTGAGATGCTTTGCCCAGCAACACCAGCGACGATCTGCTGAAGGCCGGTCGTACCAGCAGGCATTGGCGCGATCTTGGTACAGATAAGAAGGTTTCCTGGGCCAACTATTGGACCTTGGGAAAGGGCGCTGGAGCCAAGGGTTAGGCAAAGCCCCAGCGCAAGGAGAAGGCGTTTCACTGGACCTGACTCCACGTTGTGTTGGAGGCTGTATACATGAGCTTTACGCAAGTGCGCACAGCGAGGGTAGTCAAGGCAGTGTTAGCGCCAGTTGCAAACACTTGTGGCGCTGTCACTGTTATAGTCACCGCCGTTGTAGTGAACGCAGCGTTCGTTACGTTGCAGAAGCTGACGATGGCGCCATCGACCGGAGTCAATGGCATATTGAATGCTGAGGCCGTCGGCGTTATTTGCGCAGACATGACCACAGCGTTTTGCTGTGGGGTGAGCTGCAGCGGGTTCGGCGATAGAACCGCTGCGTTCGATAGATAGTAGCCCCAACTGCTGCGCGTTTGGTAGGAACAGACAAACCCAGTGGACGGCCCGCCGGGGCCTTGGCCGGAGTTCCAGCATTCATTGCCAGAGAGTGCGTTCTGAACTATGGGCTGCGCCCACACCCCATAGCCGAGGGCAAGGGCAGCAAACGCTGCCCCCACCATCGTGAACTTGAACGGGACGCGCATCAGTTCGCCACAACAACACCAGGAGGATACCCACCAATGAACTGATCATGGAGAGTCCCCTGGAACATCTGGTCGAAGCGGTCGAGCGCAATCGTACCCAACAGCCACGAATTAGGACCGGCTGCTGTACCTGTCGAAGTGAAGGTCCCAACGATCGTATAGTTAAGACGGAGGAACCTCGGAACGCCTACACCTGGCGGCGGCCTTGGTACGTCCATATCGTAGAGACGAACTCCAGGAAGGAGGCTCGCCAAAGCAACGACTGGCGAGGTCCACCAAGCTGTGAAAGCACCAGCGCCACCGGAGCCGTTATCAGGAGCGCCCGCGAGGGCTACCTGTATCGACGTTCCGCCAGCAAATGTTCCAACGCACTGAACAAGCATCTTTAGTGCCGGATCGTCGCCGATGCCGAGGTCTCGAGCACCTTGACCAGAGGCCAGCACAGGGACGCCTGGAGGCGCTGCGATGTGCAGGTCGATGATATTGGTGCTGTTCGCCTGAGCAGCGATAACATCTACGTAGGAGGGCGTGGCGCCTCCAACGGTGTTACCAGTGAAGAGAAGTTGTCCATCGAGGATCATGATGGTCTCCTACGTTACTTGAGCTTCGTTGTTCAGAATAGCGTCGCACGTTCTAATGGGAATGCCACGGAACGTGGTAACTGGTTTGCCCTCGAACTCCTCAATCCGCAACAGGACGTTGGTCTTGTTCATGGCTTGAAGGTCGAGGTAGGTCCGAACGACACGATTACAGTAGATCACGGCTCGTCCCATATCCGCACGGACCTCTGGAGTGTCTGAGGTCTGGATCGTGGTGGCCGAGGCTGGAGCAGTCGGTAACCTGTACAGAGCGCGGATGATGAGGTTAATAAGGTTTGCCGCACTGACGCCGGTGAGCTGAGTAACGTCGATATTTGCAACTCTCGCCCAATAACGCCAGTCTCTGAGGACCAGACCAATCTCCCACTTGAAGTGATCCCGATAGGCTTGGTAAGTGTTACCAGCGGTATCTTGGACCGGCCACTCTCCCATATCACGGTGCTGTAGCCCGGTAACTTTTCCTTTGGGAAAGGTAGCATGACAAGTATCCGATCCCCAGACCCCCACCCAAAGCGAAGTGTTGGTGTTGGAGGTTCCGCCACCGTCGAGAACGTTCACTGCGGTTTGGGCGTTCGCTGTAGTTTTAGTGGAGTAGCGAGGCGCAAAGCCAGTGAAACGCTCTGGATTGGTTGACTGATTACCGTAGAAGATGGTTGCGGCAACCTGTTGACTCATGCCTTCAAGGAACGCCTTGACCTCAGAGAGTCGGAACTCGGCGGTATTGCCGTTCAGGTCTGCAATATCCTTATCGATTACGGCATAGGTTTCGAGGTTGCCGCAGGTGTCTACGATCTGAGCGGTAGTTGACTTGGCGTTTGGGACGCCCTGATTCAGTAAGCGCCAAGTCGCCTGTGGGAGACCTGTGCGTACTGTAGTCTTGTGGCCGGTGGGCAAGTTACCCTCAATAACCAACATATCCTCAAGGACTTCGTTGGTCTGTGAGAGCAGTTCGATGATTCCGGCGACCTCGTAGCCGTCATCCATTCGCTTGGCCCAATCGGCGTAGGTAAGAGCTATCGAACCTACGGTAGCCATAGCTTAACTCCTTTCTAGCCCGCTGAGGGCAATCCTGGGTACATTGATTGAGCGAGGGAAGGTCTGGCCCCTGGTCGAGCAGCTGCTGGCAGAGGTTGTCCGCCTACCGCAGCTTTGCCCTCAGTGACCTTTTGAGAAAGCTTATAGAAGGCGCGGATAAACGCTGGGTTATTCCCCGCACCTGTAAACTCCATAGCTTCCCTGAACTCCCTTGCTAGCTTAGGGTCGCCAAGGCCATCGATAGCTCTCGCTACGGTTTCCCTGACTTGATCCAGCTTACCACCGATCTCGGGGTCTGTCTGGATCTCCGATCGCCATTTCTCCTGCTGGTCCTGCCAGACACGGTATGGCGCCGTCTCGGCCTCTGCGATTTCCTTACCGTAGAGGTCCATGAGCCTTTGTCCTTCCGCCTGAGTCAAGCCTAACTCCTTGAATGTAGAGTGGACATCCTTCATGCGGTCAGAATCGATTTGGAACGTGAAGCCTTCCGGAGCCTTAAACTCCGCATATGAATCCGGGGCACCAGTCCGAGCGGGCGCGCGAGGCTCGTTAAGAACCGAAGGCTTCGTCGGAGCCGGGCTCGTACTCGACGGAGATTTTTCCGGTGGCGAGATCGCGGTAGAGATCGAGCTGGTACTCGTCTGATCCTTGATCTCCCCTGTCTCTGTCCGGGCGTCCGGCTGATTCGGTTGCGGACTCAATTGAGGCGTCTCGCTCATGGGCTTCTCTCATCATTAGAGTTAATTCTTCGGGGCAGTACTTTGAGATGTCGCCAAAGAGTGCGACACTCTGGCGTTGGATACCTACGTTGTAGGCCATGCTGTAAGGGTTCTCGTTGAAGGCAGAACCAAATAGGATAGGGCCAAGCTTGCGCCAAACGAAGGCTCGCCCTGCCATCGTTTTCATCAGGTTCTTCAGGACATCACCGTCCTGGCTGGTGTAGGCCTTGTGGGCCTTCTCCAGTTCCTTAACAACCCGAGGATCATTAAGATCAAGCGGCACCTGGTATTTCTCCCATCATGGCTTGGAGAGCGTTCTGACCACCACCTACATCGGTTTGCGATAGCGTCTGCGCTCCTTGCGCTAGCTTCTGCGCCGTGTCGGCATGCTGCGCTAACTGAGCTTGTTGCATTTGATCCTGTTTCTGCTTGCGCATTTGGGCGAGCATAGCGGGAGATCGTATAAGCTTTGGATCATTGTGAAGAAGTGAACTCGCCTTCTGGATTCCGAAGTCGAAGTCAACATTGTCGAGGGCGGCCGGATCGACACCTGCGAGGTTTCCAGCCAGCTGAAAGATTCTCTCGATTCCTGCCATTTGACTCGCATTCTGTGCTGTCTCCAACATGCTAACGAAGTCTATCTCGATCTCTTTCCCTTGCACCTGGCTCGGAGCGGGCGGGAGGATTCCGCTCCGAGAGGCGATCTCGAAGGCCCTATTAACTGCGATTTTCAGGCCTTCACCGATTATCCGCTCGAGGACTGGCCCGAGCATAATCATTGACTCAGCTCGTCTTGCATCGATCTCCGCAGCCGTGACATTAGAGCGCGTCTCGAATTGTGAGATTGTCTGGAAGAGGTTGTTGAAGAAGATGTCTTTGATTCGCTCGCGGACTTCGTTGAGGTCCTCCATGATCTCTTTAACGGGAGGCTGGACCTGGTAGACAGGTGCAAAACCCGGTCTGGAGTTTGCCATGAGGCCCGCGACATAGGTCATACCCCCTGGGAGGAGAGATGCTGGTTGATTCTTGAGTTGGATATCCGCAACCATCGGAGGATTGACAAGCTTGTCAATAGCCTGAGCTTTTCGCTTGACCTCAAGTTGGAGTTGTTTAATATCTGGCAAAGCGTCCATTCCAGGACTGCGACCGTAAGCGTCGTTTGCGACAATGTCCCATCTAGGCGCAATGAAGTTTTGCTCATGGAAACCCCCCTTATATAGAACACCTGGAGAGTAGCTCGCGCCCCCTTGCGGTGCAGCGCTCCCCGCCCATTCCCAATAAACCTCTCGCCACTTAAAGTGGCTAGGAATGTCGAACTTTCTATAGTCCTTATTCGGCTCTATAGCGTGCGCTACGACGATTTCTCGCGTGAGAGATGCCCCTCCCATGTTATAGAGGACCCTGACTGCTGGAGAGACATTGTCAATACCGAACCGCTCAACGACCTGAGAGACAGTATAGGTGAACTCTCTGTATAGGGCGTTGACCTTAATTGTGTCAGAAGCTTCAAGATAATACTCTCCTGGACAAGGATTGTAACAGGTAATGACGTCATCGTAGTCCTCGTAAATAACCATTACTCCCGTTCCAAAGACTACGAGGTCGAAGTATAGGACCGCCATACAAGTATAGAAGTTTGACTCCTGGAATACCATCATCAGGATGCGTTCGCACTCGGCCAGCCACAGTGAGATTGGGTTGGTCTGGGTGGAATCGATGTAGCCGATCTTCAGGTGAAACCATGACTTCGTTGGGTCCGTGCATCCTGTCATTAAACCAGCGGCAAGATTGCGAGCAGCAAGAGTACCAGTACTATCAAGGATATGCTGATTAATAGGAGAGCCTCGCGCCATTTGGTTTGGTGTGATGAGCCACTTGTAACGGCGAGGAAGAATATAATCAGCACACTCGCGCCAATGAACCCACCAAGAATAGCGATTAGTGCGAAGTCCGATGAGGCGACCATTCACATGCTCACGTAGCTTCAGCGTCGGCTCGTCAGGCATCCGCCAATGGACCTGGTACGGCTTATTGTCGATCTTGACGTTTACGAGGCGCTCAGCCAATGGCTTTACCTCCTAACGGCGACATTCCGCCTGGCATAGGGCCACCCTTCTGTGGGGGTAAGCCAGGTTGCTGCGGCTGTTCTTGGTCTTGGGGCAGGGACTGCGCGACCTGGTCCAGCATCGATTGGATCTGATCGTGGTGCTGCTGCATAGCCTGTTTCGCCTTGGCGATGTGTGCGTGCGCGGGATGCTTACCTGCTTTTGCCATTACTTACCCTCCGTTGGAGTGGGTTTAAGAATGTGGAGTGAGCCTCTGAGTACTCCACTGGCCACAGCGCCAGCATGTTCCGGGCTCTCCGTTTGGAAACCAGCTGGCTTCTCCACATTCCATAACTGGATGGGTTCCTTGCGCTGAATAGGGACAACGTCGCCAGCGACCTGCGACCCAGGCGAAACTGGAGTCTCTGGCTGCACTTCAGTGCCTGGCTCTATTGGAGTGCCCTTAGCCTTCTCTGGGTCAATAACGTCCTTTGGGAATCGGCTCTCGAAGCCTTGCCATCGCTTGGCACCAGGTTCCGTGTATCCACCTTCTGGCTTCTCTTCAACAATGTCAGGAGGATGGCCGATCCCTTGAATAGATTCTCTTATTAAGGCCATATGCCCTAGCATGGCGTCATGCGACGCCTGCATAGCGTCCATCGCTAACTCGACTTGTCGATCAAGAGCCAAGGAGGGTTCCTCCTGTCAGTCCCGGAGCCCCGAGTGCTCCCGGCGCGAGCGCTCCTCCGAGCACCGTTTGGTTCTGTCCGACCCCGGTTCGCCCCGGTCTCGGCGCACCCAATGCGCCCCTCGGCTGTTCCGCTCCGTAGATCGGTGGTGAGGGTGGTGGCGGGGGAGGCGCTGGAAGCGGTGGAGGGCTAGGTGCGCTGAACATCTTCGGCCTCTGGATTGAAGGGGTTGTAGTCATGGTGCGTCGGCGCGAATGGATCGTACTCGGATTCGACCAGGGACTTGCGCGGACCTTCGCGTCCAGCCATCATATGCGGCGAAACATACTGAGCAAACGTTATGGCTAGTGCGTCTGCAATGTCAGGGGACGAAAGCCCGCGCTTCTTCATGTCCTCCTTCCGCTCCAACTGAATCTCATTCCTCAGATTAAAAGCGTACTGAACGTTAGTCAGTTGTTGGGTTAGTTCTTGGTCATGTGGGATAGACCCTCCAGACTTGAGCCAGGCTCGCATGGAACCCCAGATCTCAGCGCGCTTATTCGCGTACTTGACTCCTTCATCGCCGGTAAGAAAGCCAAGTCCATCTGGTTTACCACCAAACTGCACATCCATAACGGGAACATGCAGTTGACGAAGGCGATCAATGACGCCCCCACCAACACCTCCTCCATCAACGAATACTGCGTCTGCTGAGTATCGAGCATAGGTCTCTGCTACCTTTCCAGCTAGGGTCATTGTATCCAGCCCCCTGAACTGTAGTGGAGCAATCGTTCGGCCATCTCTTCCTTTTCTGATGTAGATAACGCTTGCGTCGTCACCAAAACGAGCGACATCGACTCCGAGAATGAGGGGGTCGTAAAGGTGTACGCCAGGTTCCCGTTGCGCAGCTTG
>Ga0306920_100015537_pt1 | contig 10438 bp, 8 predicted proteins | sample flu12Cox44000170_FD_204666 | JGI IMG/M metagenome (GOLD analysis project Ga0306920, IMG submission 204666) | Lab enrichment of tropical soil microbial communities from Luquillo Experimental Forest, Puerto Rico - flux4day.12C.oxic.44.000.170 (v2)... | ecosystem: Environmental > Terrestrial >... | reverse complement strand
CTGCGAGCGCTCGGCGTCGAGACATGGATTTCGGGGTGCCTGGGCGCTCTGGTCTGGACGCCCAGGCGAATTCAACCCCCGCGTGACCCCCCGGTCAGGGTGTGGTTACCCGTCGGCTCCCGATGCCAAACACGTGAACGCCCTCCACCGGCGGTCAGGTCGCCGGCCGGCGCGCGAATGCCGGGGCCCGCTCGGGCCGGATCCCGACACCCATCAGGTAGGCGGGCACCACTGAAAGCTGGGGCACCCGCTCGAGAAGTCCCAGCAGCCAGGCCGGTGGAGCGCCGACTTCACCACGGAGGACGCGATCGACAAAGCCGCGGTGTAGGAGACGTTGCAGCGCCTGCGTCACGGCCGTCGGTAGCAGCCGACGCCGCCGCACGGCCTCGAGGTCACGGATCGTGACGGCGCCCCGCCGCAGGGGGTCGGCCAGCAGTGTTGCCGCGGCGACGGCGTCCTGCACCGCCACGTTTATGCCCACCCCGCCCACGGGGGACATTGCGTGGGCAGCGTCTCCGATGCACAGCAGCCCGTGGGTGTGCCAGCGGTGCAGCCGGTTCACCCGCACGTCGAGAACTTTGACGTCGTGAAATGAGGTCAGCGCCGAGACGCAGTCGGCCGCCTCGGGCATCAGTTCGACCACGTTGCGGCGAAACGCTTCGATGCCGCGGGCGCGCAGCGCGGCGTCACTGCCCTTCGGTCCTAGATAGGCGCATTGCAGATAACCCCGCCGCGGGATCACCACCATCGCCCTGCCCGGCGCGGTGCGCGGCAGCACCGTGAATTCGGTCGCATCGTTGCTCGGCAGCCGGAACCACCAGACGTCGAAATTCACTGGGAATTCCCGGGATTGCAGCCCGGCCTCGCGGCGCACGAGTGACCAGCGCCCGTCGCAGGCCACGGTGAGATCGGCGCGCAATTCCCCGGGCCCATCCGGCCCCCGGTAGCGCACACCGGTCACGGTGTTTCCGTCCCGCAACAGTCCGGTGACCTCGGTGCTCATCCGCAGGGTGAACGTCGGCTCGGCCTTGCCGGCGTCGGCGAGCAGGTTCAACAGGTCCCACTGCGGCACCATCGCGATGAAGGGATGGGGCTGGTGCAGGCGGCTGAAATCGATAAGCGTCACCGCACGGCCGTCCGACATGAACCTGCCCTGCCGGACCTCGCTGTAGGCCAGCTCGCCGAAGCGCTCCCACAGACCAAGCTCGTCCAGCAGCCGCAGAGTCGTCGGATGCACCGTGTCCCCGCGAAAGTCGCGAAGGAAGTCGGCGTGCTTCTCGAAGACGGTGACGTCCACACCGGCTCGTGCCAACAACAACGCGAGGATCATTCCGGCCGGGCCCCCGCCGACGATCGCGCAGTTCGTCTCGGTCATGAGACCCAAACCTAGTCGGCACGACGAGTGCAGGAAGCCAGAGCTACCGGTTCATCGACCGGCCATCGTCACAGGCGGCCTGGCGCAAGACGATCGGCAATATCAGGTCGCGTATCACCCGCCCGACGGGTCCGGCGGCCTTCGAGTTGGCCGAGCGCGCACCGTGTTTCACGATCCCAGCGACTCGAAGACCACCAGCGCGCGGGGAATGTCGGGGCGTAGTCGCGCACGTGCGGGTCGATGATGCGGCGCATCATCGGCGATTTTCTGGCCGACCGGCTGCCGCGGCTAACCGCTGCCCTCGGCAAACGGCACGGGATACGGTCCCGGATAGAACCCTTCCGTAAATGGACTCACCGCCGGGGGCGAGTCATTGATCTGCACGTTTCCCGGGCTGGAGCATTCTGTATCGGAACCGCCGATACCCATACAGTCGTCGGCGGCAGCCGTCGGCGCGGCAATCAGTGCCGTGGCCGCAACAGCCGTGGTGGTAGTCAACACGCGGAGTCTAAAACGCATGATGGGTCCTTCCTGTCGACCCGGTCCGCGAAGCGCTGACCGGCTATCAATCATTGCAGCGGTTGACGATCGCCGCGACATCGCGGTTGACCCCAGGAAGGCATTCCTGCCAGCCGGTATAACGCTCCTGCCCGCGCGCAGTCCCGTCCCCTCCGCCGAGGTGTAGCGTGGATTTTGTTAAGGCGGCTAAATATTGCCCAATAGTGGATTTGAGGGGATAGAGGGGTAGACGATGCCACGCACAGAAAACGACACCTGGGACCTCGCCCAAAGTGTGGGCGCCACCGCCACCGGCGTGGCGGTCGGCCGGGCGCTGGCCAGTCGGGGCCCGGCCGCGCTGATCGACGACCCCTACGCCGCGCCGCTGGTGCGCGCGGTCGGGGTGGACTTCTTCACCCGGCTCGTCGACGGCGAGCTGAACCCCGGCGAAGTGGACGGCGACGCCATGTTCGGCATGGGCCGGATGACCGACATGATGGGCGTGCGGACCCGCCTTTTCGACGACTTCTTCCTCAACGCCGTCCGCGGCGGAATCCGCCAGGCGGTCATCCTTGCCGCGGGCCTGGACGCCCGGGCCTACCGGCTGCCCTGGCAGCCCGGCACCACCGTGTACGAGATCGACCAGCCGCTGGTCATCGACTTCAAGACCCGCACGATGCAGGAGCTGGGTGCCGCACCGACCGCCGACCGCCGGACGGTCGCCATCGACCTGCGCCACGACTGGCCGTCGGCGCTGCGCAAGGCCGGCTTCGACCCGGAGCAGCCGACGGCCTGGAGCGCCGAGGGGCTGCTGGCCTTCCTCCCGCCCGAGGCCCAGGACCGGCTGCTGGACAACATCACCGCGCTCAGCGCGCCGGGCAGCCGCTTCGCCGCGGAGAACATGGGCGGCGGTGGCGACGCCGGGCAGATGATGCAGGACCGCATGCACCAGGCCATCGACCGGTGGCGCGACCACGGCTTCGACGTCGACATGACCGACCTGTGGTATCCCGGTGACCGCCACGACGTCGCGGAATACCTGAATGGCCGGGGCTGGGTAGCGGTTCCCACCCTCATGGCCGACCTGTACGGGGCCAGCGGCCGGTCAATGCCCGTCGACGACGACGCCGACGCGGAGGCCTACAAGTCGTTCACCTACGTCACCGCGACTCGGAGCTGATCCAGCTACCTCAGCACCAGTCGCGGCCGCACCGGCCACCAACATCCGAGAGCTCCGGGTTAATCTTCCGGCCGCGTCGCTTGCGCCTGCTCGACCACCTCGTAGGACGGATCGCTCATGTAGACCGGGCGGTTGCCGGACCGCCGGGCCTTGCCGGTGACCCGCAGCAGCTGGCCGCTGACGATATCGTCTCCGCCGCGTCGGAAGTTGATCCGCAGCTCGCCACTCTCGTCTCCTACGACGGCAACACGCTTGGTCTGCCCGTCTTTGACGAGCTCATCGACCTCCATGACCCGGCCCTGCACCGTGGCGATGTGCCCCGGGATGAGCCCGTCGATGGACACCAGCGTCGCGGGGTGCTTGGGGTGCTCGTAGCGCTCGACGAGCTTGGCCTCACCGGCGGCGACGCGGTCGCGGACGCTCTCCACGGCCCGGGTGAGGCGCTCCTCGAACAGATCCGGAAACGCCTCGCGAATCCGCGACTGCACGTCGTAGGGCACGATCGTGGCCGCGGCGTCGGGCACCACGCTGATCGCCCGGGAGATCTTGTCGGCAGTGCGGTCGTGCAACAACCGCCCGAGCAGCGGCGCATAGCTGCGCCGCGGCAGCAACACCGTGACATTGGAGTGCTGGTATTGCTTGATGGCCGCTGCGACCAGCTCCTGCGCTGCCCGGATCAGACGCCGGTCCGGGCAGTCGATGAGGCGCAGCGGAGTCTCCAATTCGTAGTATGCCCAACGCTTTTGCAACGTGTCGGCGTGCGCCGAGTCGATCACGAAATGCACCGCGGTCAGATCGTCGGCGCGCAGCCCGCGCCCGTAGCGCAGCGCCTCCAGCACCGCCAGATCGACCCCATTGACGAACACGAACACCAGGTGCCGCGCGTAGCGCACCATGTCGGGTCGGTCGGTGCGTAACTGCTCGAGGATCGCGGCCTCGGCGCGGTATTCCCGGTTCAGCCGCGTCAACAGCCCCACCAGCAGCGGGAAAACGATCACCACCAGCCACGCGCCCTCGGTGAACTTGGCGACCGCGAAGATGCCCACCACGATCGTCGACGTCACTGCCGCCGACAGGTTGATCGCCAGCTTGTACTGCCACCCGGGCTCCTTGTTCACCAGGTGGTATTTGGTCATGCCGTAGCCGGCCATCGCGAAGCCGGTGAATACCCCGATCGCGTAGAACGGCACCAGCGCATTCACCGTGCCTCCGGTCGTGATCAGCAGCACCACCGACAACACGGTCAGCACGATGATGCCGTTGGAGAACACCAGCCGTTGGCCGCGCTTCATCAGCTGCCGGGGCAGGAAACGGTCCTCGGCGACGAAACTGGCCAGCGCCGGGAACCCGTTGAAGCTGGTGTTGCCGCCGGTGTAAAGGATTGCGGCGGTGGCGATCTGCAAGAGCACATACAGGATGTGACCGATCAGCCCGCCGCCGAATACGGCGCGGCCCACCTCGGAGAGCACCGAGGGATATCCGGCCGCGTACGGCGTCGCGTGGGTGGCGTAGGCCAGATAGGACACCCCCGCCACCAGGAAGCCCAGGATGCAGGCCATCGCGGTCAGGACCTTACGGGCGTTGGGGCCCTGTGGTTTCCGGAAGAAACTCACCGTGTTGGAAATCGCTTCGACGCCGGTCAGCGACGAGCCGCCGTTGGCGAAAGCGCGCAGCAGGACCAGAATCGATGCGCCCATCACGAGCCCGCCGCCCTGATGGATCTCGACCACCCCGTCCATGTGCAGAGGGTCGTAGTCCGGTAGCCCCCAGAAGATTTCGCGGACCACGCCGGTGAGGATCATGATCGTCATCATGATGACGAAGAAGTACGTCGGCACCGCGAACGACCGCCCGGCCTCGCGCAGGCCGCGCAAGTTTAAGTAACACATCACGATGACGATGCCGACGGTGATCTCCAGGCTGTAGGGGCCCAGCACCGGGATCGCCGAGACGACCGCGACCGTGCCCGCCGCGGTCTGCACCGCAACGGTCACCACGTAGTCGATGAGCAGGGCGGCCGCGGCGATCTGCGCAACGCGCGGCCCGAAGTTCTCCCGCGCCACCACGTACGACCCGCCGGCGCGGGTGTAGATCATCACGACCTGGCGGTAGGAGGCTGCCACCAGGATCAGGATCAGCAGGATCACGCCGGTGACCGGCAGCAGCAGCGTGAACGCCGCCAGTCCCGCGTACGGCAGCAGCTCGATCAGGATCTCCTCTGTGCCGTAGGCGCTCGACGAGATCGCGTCCGGCGACAACACCCCCAGCGCCACCTGGTTCGACAGCCGCTCGGACTTGAGCTGCTCGGTGATCATGGGTTTGCCGAGGAACAGTCGTTTGAGCGCGTACCCAATCGACTCGGGTATCGGCACGGCACGCGTCGGCGTGGTCACCACAGGATCTTCTCCCCCAGCCCGAGTGTTGTCATCGGATCGAAGATAGAAGACATAGAAGACATGGGCCCCCGTCGATCGGAAGGAACGTTCAACGATGTCCACCTGGCTCATCACCGGCTGCTCGACCGGGCTCGGGCGTGCTCTGGCCGAGGCTGTCATCGCCGCCGGCCACAACGCCGTCGTCACCGCGCGTGACGTCACGAGGGTTGCCGACCTCGCCGACGGCGCACCCGAGCGTGCGCTCGCCGTCACCCTCGACGTCACCGAGCCCGAGCAGGTCCACGCCGCCGTTCAGCAGGCCCAAGAGCGGTTCGGCAGCGTCGACGTGCTGGTGAACAACGCCGGCTACGGTTACCGCGCCGCGGTCGAGGAGGGCGATGACACCGACGTCCGCAGGCTGTTCGAGACGCATTTCTTCGGCGCGGTCGCGATGATCAAGGCCGTCCTGCCGGGCATGCGAGCGCGCCGCTCCGGAGCCATCGTGAACCTGTCGTCGATCGGCGCCCAGCTGACACCAGTGGGGTCCGGGTACTACGCCGCGGCGAAGGCCGCCACCGAAGGCATGAGCGGCGCGCTGCGCGGCGAGCTTGCCCCTCTGGGCATCTCGGTCACCATCGTCGAGCCCGGCGCGTTCCGCACCGACTTCGCCGGACGCTCCCTGACCCAGTCGGCCACCGTCATCGACGACTACGCCGACACCGCCGGGCAGCGCCGCAAGGAAACCGACACCGTGGACGGCACGCAGGTCGGCGACCCGGCCAAGGCCGGCGCCGCAATCATCGCGGCCGTCGGATCAGCGCAGCCGCCCGCGTTCCTGCTGCTCGGCGGCGACGCCCTCGCCGGCTATCGCTACGTCGCAGAACAGCGTGCCAACGAGATCGCGAAATGGGAGCAGCTCACCACGAGCACGGACCTCGATTAACGAGCGACCGCGCCCCCGCGATGATCGCTGCAAGGCGGGCGTGCAGACCGATGGCGGAACCGACCCTGACCGTCTTGGTGTGCACAACCGAATCTTGTCAAACCGCTGTTCCTAGGCTGGCTTGCGCTGGCATGCGCCCTGGTAGGTCTGGGCATCACATCGCTGCGGGCGACGGCCGGCGCCCTCAGAGGCATCGGGGCCAAGACGGGAATAATCGGACCGCAGTCCGGTTATACCACACATGCCAGCTGTTACCGCAGATACCTTGACACTGCCGCGCATCGCGGCGGCCGGCCCTGCCGACGCGGAACGCCCTGTCCGCTCGATCACCTCCGGACCCCACGGTTACGAGGGCGAGGGATTTCCCGTTGTGCGTGCGTTCGCCGGCGTCCCGGCGTCCGCGCTCGACCCGTTCGTCCACATGGACCAGATGGGCGAGGTTGAATACCTGCCCGGCGAGCCCAGGGGCACGTCGTGGCATCCTCACCGCGGCTTCGAAACCGTCACGTACATGATCGACGGCCGCTTCGCGCACCAGGACTCCCACGGCGGCGGCGGGCTGATCACCGACGGCGCCACTCAGTGGATGACGGCAGGCTCGGGCATCCTGCACATCGAGACGCCGCCCGCCGAACTCGTTGAACGCGGTGGCGTCTTCCACGGCATTCAGCTGTGGGTCAACCTGCCGCGGTCGGCGAAGTTCTCCGCGCCGAAGTACCAGGCGATCGAGGGCGACCAGGTCGGTTTGGTGGCGTCGGTCGACGGCGGCGCGCTCGTCCGGATCATCGCCGGTGAGATCGGCGAACATCGGGGCCCAGGGTCGACGTACACGCCGATCACGATCGCCCACGCCACGATCGAGCCGGGCGCGGAGCTGAACATCCCGTGGCAGAAAGACTTCAACGCTCTCGTCTACATCTTGTCCGGCCGCGGCACCGTCGGGCCGAAAGCGCATCCGGTCCAGCAGGGTCAGCTCGCGGTGCTCGGCCCCGGTGACCGGATCACCGTGACGGCTTCGAGGTCCCAGGACGCCAACCGGCCGAAGATGGAGCTTTTGCTGTTGGGCGGCAAGCCGATTCGTGAGCCGGTCTTCGCTTACGGCCCGTTCGTGATGAACTCGAAGTCCGAGATCATTGAGGCGCTCGAAGATTATGAGTCAGGCAGGTTCGGGGCTATCCCTCCGAACGCGCTAATGCCACATCGGGTGTAGGGGGAGAGACCAGCTCGAGCTCGCCGATGTTGGCGGCGACCGTCACCAACGGCAGCGCGGCCGCGATCGCGGCTTCGTCGCCGGTGGACTCGGCGCGCAGCGCGGGTACGAGGTCGTCGCTGACCGGCGGCCACGCCGGGTGTCCGGAACCGCCGCACAAGGCGTCGGTGTGGGTTTCGAGGACTGCCTTCGCCCGGGGGTACGCCGTCAGCGGCGGCGGCCACGTGATGTCGGCGATCAGGTCGGCCGCAGAACGCATCCGCATCACCGGGTTCACCTCCCGCACGATGGGCGCGCGCGAGTCCGCCGCGCCGCCGCTCTCCGAGAGGTATTGCCGTACCGCGTCGTCGAGCGTGCGCCACGCCGCAGCTGCGTCGTGGCCCAGGGCGGTGACGTTGTCGTCGACCGCCTCGGACGCGCCGCGCGTGACACGCCAGACACCGGCGTGCAGATAGCGCGCAAACGTGGCCTGTGCCGAACTGATCGCGGCGTTGACGGACGCCGTCGCTCCGCGCGGCCACAGCATCACGGCTACCACCAGCCCGGTAAGCGCGCCGACCACCACGTCCTCGACACGCACCAACCCGACCCGCCACCCCGTCGGGACGATCAGGTTGAAGTTCACCAGCACCATCATCGTGAACGCGGCTTGCGCTGCGGTGAAAGACGCCACCTGCTGGACATAAGCCGACGCGAACACGAGCACTGGCAACAGCATCCACAACACCACCGGACTCACGCCGAAGATCTTGATCACCACCGCACCGATCACGAATCCGATCGTGGTACCGATCACCGCGCGCATCATCTTGGTGCCGGTGGTCAATGCGCTGCTGCGCAGCACGGACATGGCGCCGAGCACGACCCAGAACCCGTGCTGCACCGGAAAGACGTGTGTGATCGCCACGGCCAGCCCAAGTCCCAACCCGGTGCGCAAGCTGTTGCGCAGCGCAACCGACCGGGTCGCCAGAAAGCCAGCCGTGATGCGAGCGGCGGCAACGGTTTCCGGAAGCACGCGATCGGCGGCGCCCGTTTCGGGCAGCCGCAGACCCAGAGCCCGCGCCCACACCGGACGGGCATCCGCCGCCGCGGCGGCCGCGATCACGCGCCCGGTCGCGCCGATCATCCCGGCGACCGTGCGACGCTTGAGCAGTCTGCGGCCGAGCGCCACCGCGGCGTCGTCGTCAGCCTCGTCGAGAATTGCGACGATGTCTTCGCGGTAGCGGCCGTGCGCAACCGAACGCAACTCGGCCAGCGCGGTGGCCAGCTCGGACCGGCCGACACCGCGGTCGGCAGGACGCGGAATACTCAGCACCCCTGCGGATTTGCGCAGGACTCTGACGGCGGGCTCGGTCATGTCGGCCAGCGCGTCGAGAGCATCCTCGTCGACGCGGTGGGTGATCCAGTCCAGGTCGTCGACCACGCGCACCAGCGCGCGGCTGCCTGCGCTCAGACCGACCGGGCGAAAGTCGGCACCGAGGAAGTTGGCCCGCAGCGCGTTCATCGCGGTCGTCACCTCGCCCGCAGATGCCTTGCCTTCCAAACGATCGGCGAGCGTGCAGCACACCTGCGCGGCGTGCCGGCGAAGCTCGGCGTGGTGACGCGGCGGCAACAAAAAAAGTGCCGCCGGCACACACACCCCCACCGCGATCGCCCAGCCGAGCAAGCGCTCCCCGATCGGGCCAACAGGCGTGCACGCCGGTAGCACGAAGGTCAGCAACGTGGCCCGCTGACCGGCCGCGATGGTCTCGCTCAACACCCCGGCCAGTGTCACTGCGAAACCGACGACGATCATCGTCGTCACCGCCAGCCAAGGGATCGGCGCGACCAGCGTGCCCAGCGTGATCAGCACCGCGCCGTTGAAACCCAACCCGGCATACCCGACCGCCCGGTTGGCCCGGTTGCCGGGCAGGTCGGCGATCACCATCAAGGCGAACGACCCGAAGATGGTGAACAGCGGCGTCTGTGACCCGCCGATCTGGAAGCTGACCGCCGCCGCGATCGGCACGACGACCGCGGCCCGAACCGCGCGTCGCAGGCCATCGCGCTCGGGATCCCGCGCCCGCAGGTGGTGAACCACGCGTGCCGGCGTCAGCATCGCGGGACTCAGGCTTGTCCGGCGAGGGTCACGAACCGGCCGGCGTCGAGGCTGTCGAGCAGCTGCCCGGCGATCCACCTCAGAGATTCCTTGTCCTTCGGCAGGCTGCACTGCTCATAGCCGACGAGAAGATACAGCGCCCAGTCGGCGAACACCTGGGCTTGCCGTTCGTCGTGCAGGATCTCCCACGCCGATTCACGCATGATGTCGTGGCGTGCCCGGTCGACGTCGGTCTGGGCGGCGTGCACGTCGGAATCGAGGCTGCTCCAGGTCCGTATGGCCGCCTCGGCGCCGTGCGGCAGGTTCAGCCCGGTGCGGATCAGCGCATCGATCCGCCGTCGGGGATCGCGCACGTGCCGGCAGCAATTCGCCAGCTCGGTGGCGCTGACCCGCTTCCAGTGCTTGACCAGTTCGCGGGTGTAGTCCGACCAATTGGTGAAGTAGTGGTAGAAGGACCCGCTGGTGACGCCCAGGCGGGCGCAGACCTCGGCGAGCTTCAATCCGCCATAGCCGAGGTCCGACAACACGTCGAGGCCTGTTTCGAAGTAGGCCTCCCGCGATAGACCGGTCGCCACCCCGCCGACGATAACCGAAAACCAATCAAGCGAATCTTTCGCGCGGTTGTGAATGGCCGCGGACAGCGTGCCGGGGACGGATTGACCGACGCGTAAATCAGTTCTTCAACCTGCGATAAAGACGAACCGGGTATGAAAGAATACGCCGGTGCAAAAGGCGTCGAGGGGGCCCGGAAGACCGCCC
>Ga0306920_100015535_pt1 | contig 10439 bp, 9 predicted proteins | sample flu12Cox44000170_FD_204666 | JGI IMG/M metagenome (GOLD analysis project Ga0306920, IMG submission 204666) | Lab enrichment of tropical soil microbial communities from Luquillo Experimental Forest, Puerto Rico - flux4day.12C.oxic.44.000.170 (v2)... | ecosystem: Environmental > Terrestrial >... | reverse complement strand
GCAGACGCGTCGGGACGGCAAATATGAACAGCCATTTCATTGATCGCTTCGCGCGATCGTCGGATATTGGCTGCGCAGAGATTGTTCTGTCAAAGGCTGCCCGCATGAGAATGGTTCAAACACCGGCAACTGGCGATATGCGCAGGCGCATGACGCGGCGTTGCTTCTCTGCGGCGACCGGCGCCTGTCGCTGATCCATCCTTAGGAAATTCGGATCGCATCTTCAGACAGGAGCGCTGGTCAAGGCCGGCGAACGAACAGACATGTCCAACGCCTATATCATCGAAATCGAAAGCCACACCGCAGGCATCGTCACTAGAAACGAGCGCAGCTACCGCTTCTTTTCCTCGGATCGCATCTTCGCCAGCCTCGAAGGTCAAGACTTTCGCTCTGCGCGCGACGCCGAACGCGCGGCTTGGGCGCTGTTCCGGGAGCGACGTCATCTGGCCAGCGGCCGATGGGTCGCGGCCGTTTGATCGCGGATAGCCGTACCACGGCGCGTTGACAAATGATGCCGGTAAGAACATGCGAATCCGCCCCGGAGGTCACTGCAATTCGGCGGCCTGCGCGGATTTGACTGTCCAATCACCTTCGCGCACACTTGCCAAAATGCCTCACTTGCATAGTGCGAAGGACCTTATGAAGCGTTTCGCAAACCTCAGGAGAATGGGCTTTTTCACGCGGCTTCTCGATGACGCGACGCCTGCGGAACGGTATCGCCTGGCAGCCGAGCAGATCAGGCACGCGGAGAAAGCCGGGCTTGATTCCGCGTGGATTGCGCAGCACCATTTTCATGAGAGGGAAGGCGGGCTTCCTGCGCCCTTTGCCTTTCTCGGCTTCGTCGCCGCTCAAACCTCGCGCATTCGGCTCGGGACCGGCATCGTCACGCTTCCGCTGGAAAATCCGGTGAGGGTCGCGGAGGACGCCGCAGTGCTCGATCTGATGTCGGACGGCAGGTACGAACTCGGCGTCGGCACCGGAGGAAACCCGTCGGCCTTCGCCGCCTTTGGGCTCGATAGCGCAGAGCGCAACGAGATCTTCGCGCGCAACCTGGATATTGTCCGCAACGCGCTCGCCGGTCGCGCGCTTGCCGGCGGCGACACGCTCTATCCAATGCGGCCGCAGCTGTGCGACCGGATCTGGCAGGCGACGTTTTCAGTGAGCGGCGGGGCGAGAGCGGGCAATGCGGGCGATGGTCTGTTGTTGTCGCGGACACAGCCGCGGTCGAAGGACGCTCCGCGTGCGACGCTTGCGGAGATTCAGCATCCCATCATCGATGCCTATCTCGCCGCCTTGCCGGCGGGATGCGAGCCCAGGATCATGGCGTCGCGCAGCGTCTTCGCTGCCGAAGACCGCGAGACCGCGATGCGTCTGGCCGGGATCGGATTGCGCCGCGCGCTGCCGCATTTTCTAGCCGGTGGTCACTTGCCGCCCGGAGAGAATCTTGCCGACATGATCAAGGCGTTTGACACGCATGTCGGCACCCCCGATGACGTCATTGCCTCGCTTCGTTCCGACAGCACGCTGGAGCGGGTGACCGATCTGGTCTTTCAGGTGCATTCAGTCGATCCGCCGCATCCCTATATCTTGCGGTCGATCGAGCTGGTCGCGGAGAAGGTGGCGCCCGCACTGGGTTGGACGAAGAAGGCCGCGGCTGATGTGGCGCTGGCGGACTAATTGAAAGAAGCAGATATGCGTGCAGAAAGCAGAGATATCATTGATCTTCTCGCCGGTATCGAATCGGGATCGAGCCTGGATGTGATCCGCGCCCGGCGATTGCAGGCGCGGGAGAACGTGCAGAAAAGCTACCTCGCGCTGTTTGAGCCGATCGATTTTGGCGATGTCGGTGCTACTGAGCGCTGTGCCGTAGCTAGCTTCGTGGCGGGCCTCCATGGCGAGCCCAACGCAGCCGGCTTCTATCTAGCTAGGCTGGCGAAGGGCCGGTCGGAGCTGGTGCAGGTGCTCAAGGTCGAGATCGAGCGGGGAGAGACCAAGGGACCCTATGGGGCCTTTCCCTCCGGTCCGCTCTCGGCCGAGGACACGGCCGGCCTGATCTACCGTGTAGCCGATAGTTGCCGGCCGCTCCTTGGTGAGAGGCTCGCAGCCGCGCTCGAACATGCGCATCTCCTGGTGTTCCGTCCGCGCGACGCGAGCCCTGCCGCCATCCAGGCGCTGCTCGATGCCGGCTGGTCGAATACCGCGATCGTCACCTTGTCACAGCTCGTCGCGTTCCTGTCGTTCCAGGTTCGCACCGTTGCCGGATTGCGCGCGCTCAGCGCTTCGCTCGGGCAGCGCGCCGAGGCCGCGGCCAAGGTCGGCTACAAGGCCAGCTAGGGGTTTATGACTATGAGTGATTCAGTCATCGTTCATGACAACGAAAATGAACCCGTGGTTTTCACCCAGGACGAGTTGGGCTGGCTGCCCTGGCTCGAGCCATTCCCTGAGGCTGAGTTGACGGAGCGGCATTTTGCCGGCCTGGTCGACAAATCGCGCGCCAAGTCGGATTACTTTCGCCTGCTGGTGCGCGACCCCGAGGTTCTGGAGGCCAGGACCAAGACCGACAAAGATATCTTCTACAACACCGCGGACGGCCTGCCGCGGGCCGAGCGCGAGCTCGCCGCCGCTGCGACCTCGCGCTACAACGGCTGCATCTACTGCGCATCGGTGCATGCGCGCTTTGCCTCGACCTATTCCAAGCGCCGCGATGATGTGCAGCGATTGCTCGACCAGGGCGTCGGTGCCGATCTCGGTGCGCGCTGGAATGCTGTCGTCAAGGCTTCTGTTGCGCTGGCTGCGACCCCGATCGCGTTTGGCCAGGAGCATGTCGAGGAGCTGCGCCGCGTCGGCCTCGATGACGCCGAGATCGTCGACGTCATCAACAGCGCGTCGTTCTTCAACTGGGCGAACCGATTGATGCTGTCGCTGGGAGAGCCGACGAAGGCGCCCGCGAAGTGATCACTGGCATGGAAATTGCCACTAATGAACAGGATTCGAACGAAAGAATGGATGGAGCCGCGTATGAGTAATTTGGATCGTCGCAGTCTGGTCAAGGGATCGCTTGCCGCCTTCGTTGCCGGAGCATCGCGCGCGGCCTTCGCGGACTCTTCCGAACCGGTCATGATCGGCGTCAGCGGCCCCCTGACCGGACCGAACGCGCAATATGGCACGCAGTGGAAGCAGGGTTTTGATCTGGCGTTGGACGAGATCCACGCCTCAGGCGGCATCAACGGGCGCAAGCTCGCCTATACCTTCGAGGACAGCCAGAGCGACCCGCGCCAGTCAGTGGCGATCGCCCAGAAATTCGTGTCCGACCCAAAGATCGTCCTGGAGCTCGGCGACTTCTCGAGCCCGGCATCGATGGCGGCGTCGCCGATCTATCAGCGCTCAGGCCTGGTGCAGTTCGGCTTCACCAATTCGCATCCGGACTTCACCAAGGGCGGCGACTTCATGTGGAGCACCTCGGTCAGCCAGGCCGACGAGCAGCCGCTGCTTGCGCTTTATGCCGTGCGCCATCTCGGCCTCAAGAAGCTCGCCGTATTGCACCAGAATACGGATTGGGGGCGCACCAGCCGTGACTATTTCGTCAAGGCCGCCAAGGATTATGGCGGCGAGATCGCCGTTACCGAAGGATATATCGCCGACGAGCGTGATTTCCGCTCCACGCTGGTGCGCGTCCGCGACACCAATCCGGATGGCCTGATCCTGATCTCCTACTATTCCGACGGGGCGCTCATTGCCCGGCAGGCGCGTCAGGTGGGTTTGAAGCAGACGATCTGCGCCGCGAGCTCGGTCTATTCGCCAAAATTCCTGGAGCTCGGTGGGGACGCGGTCGAGGGTGTTCACATCGGCACACGATATTTTCCCGACGACCCGCGCCCGGAGGTCAAGAAGTTCATCACCAGCTTCAAAGCCAAGTATAATGGCTTGGAGCCGGATGCCTTCAATGCCTATTCCTACGATGCCATGAACGTGGCTGCCGCCGTCCTCAGGATCGGCGGCACCGACCGGAAGGCCATCCGCGACGCGTTCGCCAAAGTCAAGGACGTCCCGAGCGTCATCTTCGGAACCGTGACCTTCGACGTCGAGAGCCGCCGCGTGAAGGGAGCGATGAACGCCGAGCTCGTCGTTCACAACGGTCAGTTCACGATCTGGAACGGCAAGCCAACGTGATCTCGCATGCCGGGAGCATCCACCCCGGCTATCTCTTGATAGGAACGCTGTTTGTCTTCCTGGCTTGACTACACGATCAACGGATTGATCGTCGGTGACGTGTACGCGCTCGTTGCGGTCGGGCTCGCCCTGATCTTCGGCGTCAGCCGGCTGATCAATTTTGCGCAGGGCTCCATCTACCTCGTGGGTGCCTATGTCGGCTGGGTCGCGGTGGTGCAGCTGCGGACCCCGCTTGTCGTCACCATGATCCTGGTTGCAGCGGTCGCGGCGCTGGTCGGACTGATCATCGAGCGGTTCGGCTTGCGCCCGTTGCAGAACTCTGTGCGCATCGCGCCGCTGCTGGCGACCATCGGCATCAGCTTTGTGCTCGATCAGATCGTGATGCTGATCTTCTCGCCGAACCCGCGTGCGCTGCCGAGCCAGTTGCCCGATGTCCGTTTTCAGATCGGCGCGGGGACGATCGGTCCGCTCGACCTCCTGATTGCCGGCGTCGGTATCACCAGCGCGCTGCTGCTGTTCTTGTTCCTGCGCTACACCAAGCTTGGCTGGGCCGTGCGCGCAACCGCGCAGGATCGCGACGCCGCCATGCAGATGGGCGTCGACGTCAATCGCGTGAACCAGGTCGTGTTCGGCATCGCGGCCGCACTCGGCGGTCTGTCCGGCATGCTGGTCGGCATGTACTACAACCAGATCGACACCGCGATGAGCCTGCAGGCAACACTGAAGGGTGTGGTTGCGGAGGTGGTTGGCGGAGCCGGCAACGTGCCCGGTGCGGTGGTGGGCAGCCTGCTGCTCGGGCTGGTCGAGAGCTACGGGGTTGCGGCGTTTGGCACGAGCTACCGCAATCTGTTCGCCTTTCTGCTCTTGATCCTGGTGCTGGTCCTGCGGCCGAACGGCCTGTTTGCCAGCGCGAGGCAGGCGCCGCCCGAACCTCTGACCGGCACCTTCATCGCACCCAGCCGCCCGGTCCGCATCCCGCGCTGGGCCTTGCTGACCGCGGTCGGCGCGTTTGCGCTGTTGCCGTTGCTTCCGGTCTCCTCCTACCTGCTGCAGACGCTGATCAACGCCTGGCTGCTCGGGATGCTTGCGCTCAGCCTGACGCTGGTTGCCGGCACAGTTGGCCAGGTCTCGCTGGGACACGCGGCGCTGCTCGCGATCGGCGCCTACACATCCGCGCTGCTGTCGCTTGCGCTGTCGTTTCCGGTCGGCCTCGCGATCATCTGCGGCGGGCTGATGAGCGCCGCGCTCGGCACGCTCCTGGTCTCGCCGTCGTTTCGCCTGCGCGGGCACTATGTCTCGATCGCGACGCTCGCCATCGGCGAGATCGTGTCTCTGGTCATCCTCAACTGGGAATCAGTTACGCATGGGCCGATCGGGATTTCCGGCATCCCGCCGCTGTCGCTGTTCGGCTACGAACTCGTCAGCGCGGCGTCGGTCTATTGGTTCAGTTTCGCGATCATGGCCCTGCTGGGGCTGCTGCAGGCGAGGCTGCTTAGCTCGCATCTCGGGCGCAGTTTTCGCGCGATCCGCGATGACGATGTCGCGGCGCGCGCCTACGGCCTCAGCCTGAACCGCTACAAGGCACTCGCCTTTATCTTCGGCGGGTTCGCCGCCGGCGTCAGCGGCGGCATCGCTGCTCATCTCTATTCCTACATCAACCACGAGACCTTCAATACGCAGCAGTCCATTCTGGCACTGACCGTCGTGATCCTGGGAGGATTGGGCAATGTCGTCGGTGCGGTCCTGGGTTCGGTGGCGCTCGTCGGCTTGCCGGAAGCGTTTCGGATCGCGGCGGAGTATCGCATCCTGATCTATGGCGTCGTGCTCCTGCTGCTGGTCCGCTTCCGCCCGCAGGGCTTGCTCGGTACCATCTGATGGAAGCCAACACGCCTTTGCTGTCGCTGAATGGACTGACCCGCGCCTTTGGCGGGCTCACCGCCGTCGACGGCATCGATCTCGAGCAAGGCCGCGGCGAACTGGTCAGCATCATCGGGCCGAACGGCGCCGGCAAGACAACCTTGTTCAATCTCGTCACCGGGCTCGACCGGCCGGACGCCGGCGAGGTCCGCCTTGATGGAAAAGCCATCACCGGCTTTTCGCCGGAGACGCTGGCGGGCCACGGCGTTGCACGCACGTTCCAGCTCGGTCGCGTGTTCGGCAATCTCAGCGTGATGGACAATGTTCTGATCGGCGCGCATGCGCGGCTTCGCGCCGTCAAGCCGGCGGTGCCGCTGATCGGTCCCTTGCTCGAGCTTGGACTGGCGCTGTTACGGCCGAGTTCGGTCAAGGCCGAGGAGGAGCGGTTACGCGACGAGGTGAGGGCGATCCTGGCGCGGTTCGGTGAGCGTCTTTTGCCGCGCATTGATCAGCCGGCCTACGGCCTGTCCTACGCCAATCGCCGCCGTGTCGAGATTGCGCGCGCGCTTGCCCTCAAGCCGCGTCTTTTGCTGCTCGACGAGCCGACCGCCGGCATGAATCCGACCGAGACTGCTGAAATGCAGGCGCTGATCGCCGAGCTCAAGGCCGAGGGGCTGACGATCCTTTTGATCGAGCACAAGCTCGACATGGTGATGCGTCTGTCCGACCGAGTCATTGTCATGGACGAGGGCAAGAAGATCGCCGAAGGCCCGGGCGAAGACGTCCGCAACGATCCCAAGGTGATCGAGGCCTATCTCGGCCATGGATTGTCGCAGGCGTCGAGCGATGAGCGGGAGTCCGCAGCATGAGCGACATCGCACTTTCGTCCCAGCCGATCCTGCGGCTGTCCGATATCAATACCTTCTACGGGCAGGCGCAGGTTCATTTCGATCTCTCGCTCGATGTGCCGCGCGGCCACATCGTTTGTCTGCTCGGCGGCAATGCCAGCGGCAAGTCGACGACGATGAAGACCATCCTCGGACTGGTGCGTCCGCGCTCGGGAGAGGTGGTCTTTGATGGCGCTTCGATGCTCGGTCTGAGTACGCCTCAGATCGTTCGGCGCGGCATTGCCTCGGTGCCGGAGGCGCGGCGGCTGTTCTCCGACATGAGCGTGCGGGAAAACATCCTGATGGGCGCCTTCGTGCGCAATGACGGGAGTGAGATCGCGCGCGATCTCGAGCGAGTGCTGGCGCTGTTTCCCAAGCTCGGGCAGCGACTCTCGCAACGCGCGGGCTCGCTCTCCGGCGGCGAGCAGCAGATGGTCGCCATGGCGCGCGCCCTGATGAGCCGGCCGCGGATGATCGTCATGGACGAGCCGACCATGGGCCTGTCTCCGCTTTACGTCGATCGCGTGCTGGAGCTGATCAGGACCGTCAACGAGGAGGGCGTGTCCATCTTCATGGTCGAGCAGAACGCGAGTCTGGCGCTGGACATCGCGCATGAGGCGTACGTCCTGCAGACCGGCCGGATCGTGCTGTCCGGTCCGGCGCACGCACTCAAGGACGATCCGCGGGTGCGGGACGCCTATCTCGGCGGCGCGGATGCCGCATGAGTCGCATCGCCGCTGGGTGAAGTAAACACGGGTGCGCTACCAATGACGCCTCGTCATATTCGCGGCGATGGCCGCGGCCGCAGTGCGGTTCTCCACACCAAGTTTGGCGTAGATTTGCTCGAGATGCTTGTCGACGGTGCGCGGGCTTAAGCCCAGGATCTGCGCGATGTCGCGGTTGGTCTTGCCCTTGGAGAGCCACGATAGCACCTCGGCTTCGCGGGTGGTGAGCCCGAGCTCGCTGGTGAACTCCGCGGGCAGCGAACCTGCCGTATCCTTGGCGAGCCGCAGAAGCACCTCGTTGGAGCCGGCATTGCCCATATAATAGAGCCGCAACTCCGGATGATCGGGAAACGACGCGGTCGCTGGCGCTTTCGATCCGCTCTTGCCTTGCTGGGCCTCTTGCAGCCACTGCTGGAGTGCGTCGGGCAGGATCATCTCGTCGCTCGCGGCCGGGCCAAGGCTGTCCGCCAACAGTTTTTGTGCCTGCGGCGTCGCCCACATGATCGTGCCCTGGCGGTTGACCGCGAGCAGGAACCGTCCGGAGACGTCTAGCGCGGCGCGCGCGCTCTGCGTCAGCCGCGCGTTGGAAAGATGCACGCGAATCCGCGCCAGCATCTCCTCGATCGCGATCGGCTTTGTGACATAGTCGACGCCGCCGGCCTCGAGCCCGCGCACGATATGCTCGGTCTCCGCGAGCCCGGTCATGAAGATCACGGGCACGTTGCTCAAGCCTGCCTCGCGCTTCAGCCGGCGGCAGGTCTCAAAACCGTCCATGCCCGGCATCACCGCATCGAGCAGCACGATGTCGGGAGTGATCTGGTCGATGATGCGCATGGCGGCCGCGCCGTCGAGCGCGACCATCACCGTCATCCCCGCGCCGTCGAGCGCATCGGTCAGGAGCCGCAGCGTCTCCGGCGAATCATCGACGACGAGTGCGACATCGCGCTTCTTGGGATCAGTGATCATAAGAGTGCAGCGTCTTCAGGGTTGCCATGTACTGGTCGAGGTCGAAGCGATCGACCAGCGTGCGCATCTGCGCGACAAAGTCGGCATGTTCCGGATATTCGCTGCCGATCTCGTCGAGCTTGACTTGGATGGCGCGGATATAGCCGATCTGGCCAAGCCCGATCAGCTCCTCAACATGCCTGACCGGAGGACGCGGGCCGTTGTCTGGCTTCCAGCGCGGCGCCGGAATCTCACCGTTGTCGTACGACCACTCGAGCTTCAGGAGCTGGCGGATCGTCTCCAAGAGACGCGGGATATCGATCGGCTTCATCACATAGCCGTCGTGATAGGGCTGCGCCAGCGGCGCGCCGTGCGCCTCCAGCGCGCTCGCCGAGACCATCAGGATGCGCGCCTGGCGATGGCCGCTCTCGCGCAAGGTCTCCGCGACCGTCCACCCGTCCATGCCCGACATCGAGATGTCGAGGAGGAACAGGTCGGGCCGGCAATGCTGCGCCAGCGTCAGGCACGAGGGGCCGTCCGGCGCGCTCAGAAGGATAAAGCCGAGTGGGGTGAGCACCTCGCGCACGAGATCGCGGTGGGTGGGATCGTCGTCGGTGATCAGGATGGTCTTGCGCGGACCGTGATAGCCGGACACCGGCGCCTCGACCGGCGCATGATGCTTCGGATTGGTCACCTCCGACAGCAGGATCTTGACGCGAAAGGTGCTGCCGGTGCCGACTGTGCTCGACACCTTGATGTCGCCGCCCATCACACCGGCAAGCAGCCGGCTGATGGTCAAGCCCAAGCCGGTGCCGGTCTGCGGCTGCGAAACGCCGAGCGCGCCGCGCTCGAAAGGGGCGAAGATGCGCTCCAGGTCGGATTCGCGGATGCCGGGGCCGGTGTCGGTGACCTCGAACTCGGCGACTGGGCTGCGGTAGTGCACGATGAACTGGACGCTGCCGTCCTGGGTGAATTTGATCGCGTTCGAGAGCAGGTTGATCAGGATCTGGCGCAGCCGCTTCTCGTCGGCATAGACCACGAGCGGCAGCACGGCCGGACGCTTGAACACGAAGTCGACGCCCTTTGCGGCGGCTTGCAGGCGGAACATGCCGACAAGCTGATCGAGGAACTCGCTCAGGCGGACCTCGTCCCGCGACAAATGCAGCCGGCCGGCCTCGATCTTGGAAATATCCAGGATGCCGTCGATCAGCCCGGAGAGATGATCGGCGCTGCGCCGGATCACACGCACCTGGTCGCGCGGCTTCACTTGCAGGTTTGTGTCCTGCTCAAGGAGTTGTGCATAGCCGGAGATCGAGTTGAGCGGCGAGCGCAGCTCGTGGCTCAGGCCTACGACATAGCGGCTTTTGGCGAGATTGGCGGACTCGGCGACTTCCTTGGCGCGCTGCAGCTCGGCATCGGTGCGCTTGTGCGCGTCGATCTCCTGGATCAGCAGCGCGGTCTGCCGTCTGGTCTCGGCCTCGGCCGCGCGGCGGCTTTGCTGCGCCAGCACGAACAGCCAGGCGACCACGCCAATAATGAGGATCAGTGCAAAGAACGCCTTCCAGAGCACGCCCGAGACGAGCAGCTTGTCGGCCGGCACACTCGCCGAGGTCTGCAAATAGACCAGGCCGAGGGTCAGTGCGACGAGTCCGGCGGACACGACGAAGACGCCGAGATAGTGGCCGAGCTGCGAATTGATCCGGGCGAAGATCGGCTGCGGCAGCAATCGCGCCAGCGTCTCGGACACCTGCGCCTGCGCGCGTGCATGGGGCTTGCAGAGATCGTGACAGCGCGCATCCAGCGAGCAGCACAGCGAGCAGATCGGGCCGGCATAGGCCGGGCAGGAGGTGGTGTC
>Ga0306920_100015528_pt1 | contig 10441 bp, 9 predicted proteins | sample flu12Cox44000170_FD_204666 | JGI IMG/M metagenome (GOLD analysis project Ga0306920, IMG submission 204666) | Lab enrichment of tropical soil microbial communities from Luquillo Experimental Forest, Puerto Rico - flux4day.12C.oxic.44.000.170 (v2)... | ecosystem: Environmental > Terrestrial >... | reverse complement strand
TAAGCAAGCGCCTCGAAAGGGATCCAGTGACGTCCATTCAACAACGCGACGCCCAGTCGGTGTTAGCCGCAATCGACGAACTGCTACCGAAGCTGCGGCAGCGAGCCCAGGAGACCGAAGACCTGCGCCGCCTGCCGGACGCCACCGTCAGTGAACTGCAGGAAATCGGCTTCTTCCGGCTGTTGCAGCCGGAGCAATGGGGCGGCCTGCAATGCGAGCCGGCGCTGTTCTACGAGGCGGCCCGCCGGCTCGCCAGCGCGTGCGGATCGACCGGATGGGTCAGCTCGATCGTGGGCGTCCACAACTGGCACCTCGCGCTGTTCGACCAGCAAGCTCAGGAAGAAGTGTGGGGCGAGGACACCGATGTGCGGATCTCGTCGTCTTACGCCCCGATGGGCGCCGGCGAGGTCGTCGACGGTGGCTATCTGGTCAGCGGGTCATGGAACTGGTCGTCGGGTTGCGACCACGCGACATGGACGTTCGTCGGCGGTCCGGTGATCAAGGACGGCAGACCGGTGGACTTCGGCAGTTTTCTGATCCCGCGGACCGAGTACACCATCGAGGACGTGTGGTACGTGGTCGGCCTGCGCGGCACCGGCAGCAACCAACTGGTCGTCAAGGACGTATTCGTACCACGACACCGTTTCCTCTCATACAAGTCGATGAACGACCGCACCGCCGGCGGGCTGGCCACCAACACCGCGCCGGTGTACAAGATGCCATGGGGCACCGTGCACCCCACCACCATCTCGGCACCGATCGTGGGCATGGCCTACGGCGCGTACGAGGCGCACGTCGAGCACCAGGGCAAGCGCGTGCGCGCCGCCTTCGCCGGCGAGAGGAGCAAGGACGATCCGTTCGCGAAGGTGCGCATCGCCGAGGCGGCAAGCGATATCGACGCCGCCTGGCGGCAGCTGATCGGCAATGTCGGCGACGAGTACGCGCTTTTGGCGGCCGGCAAGGAGATCCCGTTCGAGTTGCGCGCCCGCGCTCGCCGCGACCAAGTGCGCGCCACCGGCCGCGCGATCGCGTCGATCGACCTGCTGTTCGAGGCGTCCGGCGCGACCGCGCTCGCCAACAGCGCTCCGATTCAACGGTTCTGGCGCGACGCCCATGCCGGTCGGGTGCACGCGGCCAACGATCCGGAACGCGCGTACCTGATCTTCGGAAACAACGAGTTCGGTCTGCCGCCCCAGGACACCATGGTCTGATGACGTCGTTCGTATCCGAAGCCGAATCGCAATCCGAGGTTACGTTCGAGTCGACGTCGCGCTACGCCCAGGTCCGTGAGGACATGCGGCTGCACTACCACGAGGCCGGCGTCGGTGAGACGGTCGTGCTGCTGCACGGCGGCGGGCCCGGCGCGTCGAGCTGGTCGAACTTCGGGCGCAACATCGCGGTCCTGGCCCGGCATTTTCACGTGCTGGCGGTCGACCAACCCGGTTACGGGTACTCCGACAAGCACACCGAACACCAGCAGTACAACCGTTACAGTGCGACCGCGCTGCTGAATCTGTTCGATCACCTCGGCATCGAACGCGCTCCGCTGGTCGGCAATTCGCTCGGCGGCGGCACCGCCGTGCGGTTCGCCCTGGACAACCCCGACCGGGCCGGCCGGCTGGTGCTGATGGGCCCGGGCGGGCTGTCGGTGAATCTGTTCTCGCCCGATCCCACCGAGGGGGTCAAGCTGCTGGGCAGGTTCTCTGCCGAACCCACCCGGGAGAACTTGGCGAGGTTCTTGCGGATCATGGTTTACGACCAGAAGCTGGTGACACCGGAGTTGATCGACGAGCGCTTCGCGATCGCCAGCACGCCGGAGTCGCTGGCCGCTACCCGCGCGATGGGAAAGTCGTTCGCCGGCAGTGACTTTGAACTCGGGATGATGTGGCGCGATGCTCACAAGTTGCGACAGCGGGTGTTGCTGATCTGGGGTCGTGAAGACCGGGTCAACCCCCTGGACGGCGCACTGGTGGCGCTGAAGACGATCCCGCGGGTGCAGTTGCACGTTTTCGGGCAGTGCGGACACTGGGCGCAGCTGGAGAAGTTCGACGAATTCAACAGGCTGACAATCGATTTCCTCGGAGGCGATGGTCGCCGACCGAGCGGATCCGGAGGGGCGCGATGAGCATTCGATCTCTTGGGTACCTGCGCATCGAGGCGACCGACGTGGCCGCGTGGCGGGAATACGGCCTGAAGGTGCTCGGCATGATCGAGGGCTCGGGGAGCGTCGAGGGCGCGCTGTATCTGCGGATGGACGAGTTTCCGGCGCGGCTGGTGATCGTTCCGGGAGAGCACGACCGGCTGCTCGAGTCCGGCTGGGAGTGCGCGAACGCCGAAGGGCTGCAGGAGATCCGGCATCGTCTGGACGTCGAGGGGGTGCCGTACAAGGAGGCCGCCGCCGCGGAGCTGGCCGATCGGCGGGTGGACGAGATGATCCAGTTTCAGGATCCCTCGGGCAACTGCCTGGAGGTGTTCCAGGGCGCTGCTTTGGAGCACCGTCGGGTGGTCAGCCCGTACGGGCACACGTTCGTCACCGGTGAGCAGGGCCTCGGCCACGTGGTGCTGTCCACCCGCGACGACGCCGAGGCATTGCACTTCTACCGCGATGTGCTCGGCTTCAGACTGCGCGATTCGATGCGGCTGCCGCCCCAGATGGTGGGACGGCCGGCTGACGGTGCGCCGGCGTGGCTGCGGTTCTTCGGCTGCAACCCGCGCCACCACAGCCTCGCGTTCCTGCCCATGCCGACTCCGAGCGGCATCGTGCATCTGATGGTCGAGGTCGAAAACAGCGACGACGTCGGGCTGTGCCTGGATCGAGCGGTGCGCCGCAAGGTCCCGATGTCGGCGTCATTGGGACGCCACGTGAATGACCTGATGCTGTCGTTCTACATGAAGACCCCGGGTGGTTTCGACGTCGAATTCGGTTGCGAGGGGCGGAAAGTCTCCGATAGTGAGTGGATCGCCCGCGAGAGCACCGCGGTGAGCCTGTGGGGCCACGACTTCACGGTCGGCGCGGGTCGATCGGGATGAGCACGGCGCCGATCGACCCGGGCACGTTCCGCAGTGTGCTCGGCCAATTCTGCACCGGCATCACCGTGATCACCACCGTCCACAACGACGCGCCTGTTGGGTTCGCCTGTCAGTCGTTTGCGGCGTTGTCGCTTGAGCCGCCGCTGGTGTTGTTCTGCCCGACCAAAGTGTCGCGGTCGTGGAAGGCGATCGAGGCGACGGGCCGGTTCTGCGTCAACGTGCTGCATGAGAAGCAGAAGGATGTATCGGCGCGTTTCGGCTCAAAAGTGGCGGACAAGTTCGCCGGAATCGACTGGCACCCTTCGCCGCTGGGTTTGCCGATCATCGACGGCTCGCTTGCGCACATCGACTGCAGTGTGGCGTCCGTGCACCACGGCGGCGATCATCTGGTGGTGTTCGGTGCCGTGGTGTCGCTGTCGGAGGTGCCGAAGAGGAAGCCCAGGCCGTTGTTGTTCTACCGGGGCGATTACACGGGCATTGAGCCGGACAAGACGACGCCAGCGCAGTGGCGCGACGACCTGGAGGCATTCCTCACGGCCACCACCCCCGACACCTGGCTGTAGTGTCCGCTGCGCGGGTCAGTGGTTCACTATGTGCTCGAGATGTGCTCGAGCAGCATGTGGGTGAGCTCATCACGAGCTGTCTCGGGCACCCAGTGGCCGACACCCTTCAAGAGCACGCCGTGGTAATTGCCCTTGACGTGGTCGGCGGTGGCGCAAGCGGTCGAATTGTCCAGATAGGGGTCCTCGGCGCCCCAAACGAATTGGGTGGGCACGCTGACCTTTGGCAGGGCGAACCACTGGTCGTAGTCGATCGCCCGGAAGTAGTTCTGCCCGGCTGTTAGGACGCCGGGCTTGCTGAAGGTACTCACGTAATAGTTTGCATCCTCCGGCTCGAGCCCGGCGTAGGCGGCCCGCAACGCCGCGGCGTCGTTGGCCAGCATGATTTGCTCGGGCGCAGGTGCGGGCTGGCGGAACAGCGGGAAGGGCGGAACGCGCTGGATCGCCGGATCATGCAACGCGCGAGCAAACGCGGCCAGGTGGGGTGTGGACACCGCGGTGAGGGTCCGTACCCGCGCTGGGTGGTGCGCCGCCAGGTACCACGCGACAATGCCACCCAAGTCGTGACCGACAAGATGAAAGCTTTGGTACCCCAACGCTTCAGCGAGATCCAAAACGTCCTCACACGCCGCGTCGAGGCGGTAGTCGACGATGTCGGACGGTCTGGCCCCCTCGGGACTGAGGCCGCGCAGGTCAGGGGCGACCGCACGTACTCCGGCCTCGCCGAGGCGGCGGGTCTGCCAGCGCCACGCGTGGGAGGTCTCGGGGAAGCCATGCAGGAGAACGGTCAGCAGGCCATCCTCTGGTCCGGCGGCGAGTCATGTGAAGAGTCGCCCGTCTACCCGGGTGTTCAGCTTTGCGGTCATAGGATGCGACACTACCTACAGACTGTACGTAGGGCAAGAGCGATCTCCCGGTAAGGTGGCTCACCGTGCCAACACAACGCTCGGCGCAGCGGGCGGTCGTACACAGAACGAAGCCCGAGCATGGCGCCCAGACCAAGGCCGAGCTCGTCGCGGTGGCACGCGAGCTCTTCGCGCTCCGGGGTCACGCCGGGGTAGCCCTTAAAGAGGTGTCCGACCGTGCCAAGGTCACTCGCGGCGCGCTGTACCACCATTTCCCAGGAAAGGACAGTCTGTTTCGCGCCGTGTGTGAACAGGTCGCGGAGGAGGTCTCCCAGCGGCTGATTGCCCGGGCCGCGCGCGAGCCAACTGCGTGGGCACGGCTCGAGGCCGGCTGCCTGGCGTTTCTGGACGAGTGTGCGAGGCCCGACGTGCGGCAGATTCTGTTGACCGACGCTCCGGCGGTGTTGGGCTGGGAAGCATTCCGCGAGCTTGATGGTCGCCATGGTCTGGGCCTGCTCAAGGCCGGGTTGCAGTCGGCCATCGACGAGGGGGCCGTCGCGCCGCTGCCGCCCGACACGATGGCGCACATGTTGGTTGCGGCGCTGAATGAGGCGGGCATGGTCGTCGCCCGCGCGAAAGACCCCCAAGCGGCACGGCAAGAGGCCGTGCTGAGCATCCGTCGGCTTCTCAGGGGCATCGCAGAACCCGACGACTCGGCGCCGTGATGCGCCCCGCGGTCGCTGGGGACCGCGAGTGTGAATCCTCTGCGACGTTCATCGCGCGTCGTCGCGGAGGTTTCACGCTCGGCGATGCGAAAGCCAGGGCTCTATGCGCCGCAGCGCCTCGTCGATGTCCTCGGTCGGTCCCGCGAACGACAGCCGCACGAACGAGTTCCCGTGCACGGTGTCGAAGTCGATGCCCGGGGCGATCGCAACGCCCGTCTCCGCCAGCAGCTTTGAGCAGAAGGCCATCGAGTCGGTCGTGATGTCGGAGACGTCGGCATAGACGTAGAACGCCCCGTCGGTCGGCGCCAGCCTGTCTAGCCCGACCGCGCGCAGCCCGTTGAGCAGCCGGTCCCGGTTAACGGCGTAATGCTCGACCCGGGCATCCGCCTCGGCGACCGACTCCGGCGTGAACGCTAAGACCGCGGCGAACTGCGGCAGGACCGGCGGGCAGATCGTGAAGTTTCCAGTCAGGCGGTCGACGGCGCGCCGCAATTCCGGCGGCACCAGAAGCCAGCCGAGCCGCCAGCCGGTCATCGCGAAGTACTTCGAGAAGCTGTTCACCACAACGGCGTTGCGCGACGTCTCCCACGCACAGCTGGTCTCGGGTGCGCCGGGATAGACCAGCCCGTGGTAGACCTCGTCGCTGATCAGCTGCACGCCGTTGTCATCGCACCAGAGTGCGATCGCCGCCAGTTCGTCCGGTGGAATCACGGTCCCGGTGGGGTTGGCCGGGCTCGCGACGACGACGCCGCGCACCGGCGGGTCGAGGTCGGCCAGCATCTGGGCGGTCGGCTGGAATCTCGTCTCGGGACCACAGGGGAGGTCCACGACCTCACAACCCAACGCCGACAGGATGTTCCGGTAGCACGGATACCCGGGGCTGGTCACCACCACGCGGTCGCCGACGTCGAAGCAGGCAAGGAACGCCAGCAGGAAACCTCCCGAGGAACCCGTTGTCACCACCACATCGTCGGCGCCGACGACTATTTGGTGCCGCGGTTGATAGGCATCAGCGATCGCGGCACGGAGCTCAGGAATGCCCAGCGCGACCGTGTACCCCAACTGGTTCTGCTGCAGCGCGGCCACAGCGGCGGCCCGCACGGGTGCGGGCGCGCCGGCGCTCGGCTGTCCGGCCGACAGGTTGACCAGGTCGCCATGTGTGCGCTCGCGTTCCGCCGCAGCCAGCCACACATCCATCACATAGAACGGCGGCACACCCGCCCGCAGGGCAACCCGGTCACTCACGCTTAGTCATTCAACACTTCCCGTTCGAGCCGACGGAGGTGGTGTCGCGTCGGGCCCAGCAGCTGTGCGCTCGCGTGCGCGCGCTTGAAGTACAGCTGGATGTCGTGCTCCCAGGTGATCGCGATCCCGCCGTGCATTTGAATGGCTTCGCCGGCAACCGCGCAGAATGCTTCGGTCGCAGTGACCCGGGCCAGCGCGGCTGCCGTCGGCGACGGCTCGGCAAGGGAGTCATCTACGACCGCCCGCGCGGCGGAGAGCATGACGTACAGGTCGGCCATCCGGTGTTTGAGCGCTTGGAAACTGCCGATCGGCCGGCCGAATTGAACCCGCTGCCTGGTGTAGTCGACGGTGAGATCAAGGCAGCGTTCCGCGGCGCCGACCTGTTCGGCGGCCAGCAGGATCGCCGCGGTGTCGGCAATGCCAGGGTCTGTGCCCAGCGGCGCTGTGCTTTGCGGCGTGAGCCGTCCCAGCCGCCGGGTGGGATCCATCGTGCTGACCGGCTGCGATGTGAACGTCGTCCACCGGGTGATGCGGTCGTTGCCGACCGCGACGACCACGTCGGCGACATCACCGTTGACGACGTAGTCGGCTGCCTGATGCTCTTCCTGTGAGGGCTCATCGTTCTCGAACACGACCGCACCGATCGCAGTGCCGTCGGCCAGGCGCGCGAGCGTGTCGGCGTCGACGTCGTCGGACGCCAGCAAGGCGAGCTCGGCAAGGGTGGTGCCCAGCAGCGGAGTGGGCACCAACCCTCGGGCGAGTTCCGAGAGCACCGTGGCGGCGTCGGCCAGTTCGCCGCCGGCGCCGCCCAGTTCTTCGGGCACGATGAGTGCCGCGGCGCCGACCTGTTCGCACAGCAGTTTCCACAGCGACTCGTCGTAGCCGCGCTCGGAGGCCATCGCCTCGCGCACCGCTTCGGGCCCGGCATGCTTGGCGACGAGCCCACGCACCGTTTCGCGAAGCAGCTCACGTTCTTGAGTCACAGTCCGTATCCGTTCTTCGCGCAAGCGGCTCATCACAAGGCTTTCAGGACTCTGCGGCGATGCGCAGCCGGATCGCCCCACGCCGACCGCAGGGCCTGGACCCGCAGCAGCCACAGCGACAGATCGTGCTCGGAGGTGAACCCGATCGCGCCGTGGGTCTGCAACGCATTTCGGGCCGACAGCGTTGCGGCCTCGGCCGCGGCCACCTTCGCGGCGCTGACATCACGGGCCGTCTCCGGCGCATCTGTCGCCAGCGACAGCGCCGCGCCGTACAACAACGGCCGGGCCAGCTCGAGCGCGATGTGGACATCTGCCAGCTTGTGTTTGATGGCCTGATACGAGCCGATCAAACGGCCAAATTGGGTTCGTTGCTTGGCGTAGTCGACGGCCGCCGACAACATCGCCTGACCGGCGCCGATCAATTGCGCCGCCGTGGCCAGCGCGCCCGCTTCGAACGCGCGCGGCACATCGGCGGGGCGACCGTCACCGGAGGCGCTGACGTCGTAGAGCCGCCGGCTGGGGTCGACGGATGCGTGCGACGCGTGCGGCGTCGCGTCGCTGACAACGCCTTCGCAGGCCAACAGGACCAAGCCGGCAGCGCCGGCGTCAACGGCCCGCGGCACAGCCGGCGGCAACGCGACCGTCGCGATCAGCTCACCCGAGGCCAGCCCTTCCGCGCGGTCGTCGTCGGCCATCAGAACGGGCGCTACCGCAATGGATTCGGTCACCGGGCCGGGCACGCACCAGCGACCGAGCTGCTCGAACGCCACGACGAGGTCCACCGGGTGCGCCTCGATCCCGCCGAACCGCTCCGGCACCGCCAGCGCGGTCACCCCGAGGTCGGCCAGTCGCGCCCACACCTTGCGACCGGGTGCCGTGTCGCCGGCCGCCCATGCGCGCACCGCCGCGGGCATGTCCGCGGCCGCGAGCGCCGCGTCGATGCTGGCCGCGAAGTCCCGCTGCTGGTCGTCGAGCTCGAATCTCATTTTGCTTTCTCCCTGGGCAGACCCAGCAACCGCTCGGCGATGATGTTGCGTTGAATCTCGTTGGTACCGGCATAGATCGGGCCACCGAGCGCGAACAGCAGGCCGTCGGTCCAGCGATCGGCCCGTTCGCCGTCGGCGCCGCGGATGTCAAGTGCAGTCTCGTGTAGTGCGACATCGAGGTCCGACCAGAACACCTTCGTGACCGACGATTCCGCGCCGAGCTCACCACCTTGGGCGAGCCGGGTCACCGTGCCGAACGTGTGCAGTCGGTAGGCCTGCGCCTTAATCCACGCGTCGGCCACCCGGTCGCTGAGGGCGTTATGAGGATGTGCTTTCTGTGTTTTATATAACTGCGCGAGCCGCTCGGCGGCGGCGAGGAAACGGGCGGGACTGCGCAGCGACATGCCGCGCTCATTGCTCGAGGTGCTCATCGCGGCGCGCCAGCCGTCGTGTGGCCGGCCGATTACGTCCTCGTCGGGAACGAACACGTCGTCGAGGAAAATCTCGCCGAAGCCGGTGTCACCGCCGAGTTGCGCGATGGGTCGCACGGTGATCCCCTCGGCGTGCAGGTCGAACATGAAATAGGTCAGGCCGCGGTGGCGCTCGGCGTCCGGATCGGACCGGAACAGCCCGAAGGCCTTGTCTCCGAACACCGCCCGCGAGCTCCATATCTTCTGCCCGTTGAGCAGCCAGCCGCCGTCGGTCTTCGAGGCCGTCGACCGCAGCGACGCCAGGTCGCTGCCCGATTCGGGCTCCGACCATGCCTGTGCCCAGATCTCCTCGCCGCTGGCCATTTTCGGCAGGATGCGGTCACGCTGTTCCTCGGTGCCGTGCGCGAACAACGTCGGCGCCAGCATCGATGTCCCGTTCGCACTGGCCCGCCCGGGTGCGCCCGCGCGGAAGTACTCCTCCTCGAACACGACCCACTGCAACAGGGTGGCGTCGCGCCCGCCGTACTTCTGCGGCCAGGTGACCACGGACAGGCCCGCATCAAAGAGCACCCTGTCCCACCGACGATGCTGCTCGAAACCCTGCGCGGTGTCGTATGACTTCGCCGGGATCGACTCGGAGTTGCGGGCTAAAAAGTCACGGACCTCGGCCCGGAACTCCTCGGTCGTTTCATCAAAATCAAGATCCATCACGTCATCTCTCGCAGCTGAGGTTTGACCACTTTGCCTGCCGAGTTGCGGGGCAGCTCCTCACAGAACACCACCGAACGCGGGGTTTTGAAATTCGCCAAATGCCGGCGGCTGTAGGCGATCACGGCCTGCTCGTCGAGATCCGTGTGCGGGCGTGTGACGACGAATGCCTTGCCCACCTCGCCGAGGCGCTCGTCGGGAACACCGATCACCGCGACATCGGCCACGCCGCCGAGGCGCATCAGGGCCTGCTCCACTTCGGCCGGGTAGACATTGAACCCCCCGCAGATGTACATGTCCTTCAGCCGATCGGTGATACGCAGGTTGCCTGCGTCGTCGACGGTGCCGACGTCGCCGGTGTGCAGCCAGCCGTCGGGGTCGATCGCCGCGGCCGTGGCGTGTGGGTCGTCGAGGTAGCCCAACATCACGTTCGGGCCGCGCAGCAGGACTTCGCCCGCACCGGTGTCGTCGGGGGAGTCGATGCGCAGCTCGAAATCGGCGATCGGACGTCCGCAGGTGGTGGCGACCGTGACCGCGGCGTCCTCGGGACGGCACATCGTGCCGAACCCGTTGGCCTCCGTCAATCCGTATGCCGTCAGCACGATGTCGATGTCGAGTTCGGACTGCATGCGCTCGATCAGCACCACCGGCACGGTCGCCGCACCCGTGACGGCGAACCGCAGCGACGTCAGGTCGTAGTCATTGCGGTTGGGGTGGTCTAGCAGCATCTGGTAGATCGTCGGGGGCCCGGGCAGCGCGGTGATGCGCTGCTCCTGCACCGCTCTCATGGCCTGCGCGGCATCGAACGTCAGTCGCGGGATGAGCGTGGCGCCGGTCTGCAGGCAGGCCAGAATGCCGGCCTTGTAGCCGAAGTTGTGGAAAAACGGGTTGATGCACAGGTACCGGTCGTCGCTGGTGAGCTTTCCGC
>Ga0306920_100015526_pt1 | contig 10441 bp, 13 predicted proteins | sample flu12Cox44000170_FD_204666 | JGI IMG/M metagenome (GOLD analysis project Ga0306920, IMG submission 204666) | Lab enrichment of tropical soil microbial communities from Luquillo Experimental Forest, Puerto Rico - flux4day.12C.oxic.44.000.170 (v2)... | ecosystem: Environmental > Terrestrial >... | reverse complement strand
GATCCGCTCGGCAACGTGGCACCAATAGCAAGTGCTATATCCGATTGAGAGAAAGATGGGTTTCTTTTCGCGCCTTGCCTTGGCGAAAGCCTCGGCGCCCCAGGGGTACCAGTCGACCGGATTGTGGGCGTGGAGCAACAGGTAGGGATCGCGCGAGGCAATTAATCGATTGGTGTAAGCAAAATGACTTTGAGGTTCGGACGAAGGAGTGTTCTTCAGCGCCGGGTTATCCGCCCACGCGGAGAGTGAGAGAAGCGATAAAGCGAGAATTGCGGCGACCGACGCTGGGAGCGTGTGAACACGATTGCCATGATTTAGCACAGCGAGCCAGAAGCACTTCGACAAAACTACCTTCAAGCGCGCACCAGGAGGCCGTCGGCAACCCATTGGGTCAGCATCCGATTGATTGCGGCCGTCGGATCGTCAGTGTTTAGCCGCGATGCGACAGCTTCGCACACTGTGGCGAAGTCCTCGCCTTTTGCCGCCGCTTCAAGGCCCGCGCGCTCGGATACCTCCACCTCTCGATAGTAGACCTGGGTCCGTTGTCGCCACACCAACAAAGCAACAGGTCCACGCGCTGGCTCGCGCCAATCGGTTCCAATCGCTCGGAGCACGTCGTTAACCCGCCAATCGCAATTCAGCATGCGCAGTGCGGGGTGGACGCGAAGCCTAAGGGCAGGCCAATCTGCCGGAGCGATTGTTCTTACTTCGCTGGCAGCCAAAGCTGGAGCGTCCGTGCCGTGAAAAACCTCAATTAGCGTTCTCTCCAGCCGCGCAAGTTCAGCCACGAAAGGCCACCGCTCCTGCAGAGCGTGCTTGCTAAGAAAATCTGCGAGATGCCGGCCTGCATAGAATATCGACGGCTCGGTGGGTGAATGCTCGCCCAGGTAGGCGCGGACAAGCCCCGCGAACGCGTCGCCGGTTACCGCCGCCGTGGCCGGGAAATCCTCTTTCAGACAATCGAGCAGCCGATAAAAGTACGCGTCGGCGTAAATGTTAAGCCGCTGCAGCGCTGACAGGCGCTCGTCACCGCGAATCACGCCGGACGAGACTGTGACAGGGGAGCTGCGGGCCATGCCGAGTGCAGCAGTAATGGCGCTATAAAGCAACTCTTGCAGATCTTTGAGATCAGCTCTCATGTTGTCCGCATTCTTTTATTGCGGCGCAACGTCGGCGGGCTTGCTGAGCGGTCGCCGCAAGCTCGGCGAACTCAGGTATGTTGTCGTCCCATTCGATTAGCGTCGAAATCTCTCCGAAGCGGCGCACTGCATGCTCGTAGAGCGACCACACCTCGTCGCGCACGGGATGATCGTGGGTGTCGAGCAGGTACGTGCCGTGGTCGCTGTGACCGGCGAGGTGGAACTGAGCGACTCGATTCACGGGGATTGCGTCGATGTAAACCCAAGGATCGAACCGATGGTTGAAGGCGCTCACGTAGATGTTGTTGATGTCGAGCAGGATGCCACAGTCCGCCTCCTCAGCGACCGCGGTCAGAAACTCCCATTCGCTCATGGTCGAGATAGTAAATTCCATGTAACTGGAAACGTTCTCGATGAGGATGCGCCGCTCGAGAATCTGCTGCACCTGTCGGATGCGGCCGACGACGTGCCGCAACGTTTCCTCCGTGTAGGGGAGGGGTATGAGGTCGTGGAGATTGTGTCCTCCGACGCCGGTCCAGCACAGATGGTCCGAGATCCACGCAGGCTCGAAACGTCGGGCGAGCCGGGCGAGGTCGTGCAAGTAGTCGCGGTTGAGTGGATCCGTTGACCCGAGCGACAGCGAGACGCCGTGCAGGACAATCGGGTAGCGCTCGTGAACCTGTCCGAGCACTTCCAGCGGGCGGCCTCCGGCAACCATGAAATTCTCCGAGATTACCTCGAACCAGTCCATCGCCGGCCGGTTTTCGAGCACGTATGTGTAGTGGGGACGCCGCAGCCCTACACCAAAGCCGAGGAAAGGGAAGTCTTCGCGCCGCATGGTTGAATTCCGCAGGCTCCGGGCGGGACGCGTCGTTGGGGGGAGGACGAGCACGCCGCCGCGCCGGAGCCCTTAACGGTCGCTTACATGGTCATGGGCTTGCCGCCCTTGTCCTTGCATTCCTGTTCAGTGGAGGTCATGACCATCCCCTGGCCCTTGCACGAATTCTGACCGGGTCCCGTATTAGTCGCAGTCTTACAGGCGCTCTTGCCTTTGCAATCATTTGCTCCGACGCACTTAACCTGCGCTGGTTGTGAAGACGACGATGTGGTCCCCTGGGCGAAGCTCGGATTGGCCATGAACATCATAGCCACCGTCGTCGCCAAAATTGCTCCTGTTGCTGCGGTCTTCTTCATAAGAACCTCCCGTTCTTGTTTTGTGTCATAGTCGAAAACGCTTTTTTTGACTTTCGACATGCCGGCCAGTCATTGTCAGCCATACTGTCTTTCGGTTTGGCATCCCGTTACACAAAGGCGGCGGCGCGCTACGGTTAGAGGAACACGCAAACCGCGGTGTTATCGACAACTGCTGGCGCATTACTTCCTATGGGGCGAAAGGGAAGACGAAACCGGAGCGTTCGTGCTCAACAAATGCCGAACGAGGAAGAGACTGCCTTTGTGGCGCGCCTGCGAGCCGGCAACGAGGAGGCCTTTCGGGATTTGGTTTCGAAGTATTATGGCTCGCTGCTTCGATTGGCGATGAGTTTCGTCTCTGAACGCGCGGCCGCCGAAGAGGTGGTGCAGGAGACCTGGCTAGGCGTAATTCATGGTCTGTCCGGCTTCGAAGGCCGCTCTTCGCTGAAGACCTGGATTTTTCGGATATTGGCGAATCGGGCCAGGACGCGGGGCAAGCGGGAGGCCCGCTCGATTCCGTTCTCTTCGATGACGGATCCGCATTCAGAACCTGACTACGAGCCGGCGGTTGATCCGAGCCGCTTCGACGCGCGCGGTATGTGGGCGGGGCCTCCCCAGCGGTGGACGGACGCGCCGCCCGAGGAGTTGCTGGCACGACGGCAAACCATGGAGCTGATTCAGCGCGCTATCGCCGATCTGCCGGATAGTCAGCGCGCGGTGATCACACTGCACGACGTGGAGGACGTTGCGCCTAACGAAATCTGTAACATTCTCGAGATCAGCGAGACCAACCAGCGGGTTCTTCTTCATCGCGCGCGTTCCAGGATAAGGCGCGCGTTGGAGCAGCACCTCGGTAAAAAGTAGGTGTGCATGTTGAGCTGTAAGGAATTGACCGAGCTCGCGACGGACTATCTGGAGAAGGACCTGCCATGGCGCGAGCGACTCCGCGTTCAAGTACACCTTTCGATGTGCAGGCACTGCCGGAGATACCTGGACCAGATGCGCAAGGTTATCGCGCTCCTCGGACGATTGCCCATCGAGCCGGTTCCGCCGAACTTGCTTGAGAAGCTGCTGCCGCAATTCCGGGAAGTGCGTGATAAACACGCCTAGCTTCTTACAGTCTTAGTTCGAGCGACCTGCCTGTAACAAACATGAACGATCCAAGACTCTATCGGCGGCACCGGTTGGGCTCCGGCAGAAGTATAGGCGTAGGGAGACCCTCGGATGGCGCAGAAAGAGCAGGCCGCGTTGTTTCTGCTGAGAGCGGGTCTGGGACTGTTCCTCCTGCTCTGGAGTTGCGAAGTCTTTGCCAAGACGTGCTCGCCGCGCACGGTGTGACCGAACAGCAGGTCTGAATTTCTACCTTAACAGCGACCTTACTCCGTGGTTCAGATGATCACAGGGCAATGGACTGGATGCACTCAGCCAGCCGCAGCTCAAAACGGGGGAGAACTATCCCGGCTCTCGCGCAGTCCTGTCATCCGCGCATTAATCGCTTTCTTCGTTCTCATGCCGGGGTGTCTTTGCCTGGCGGGATTCGACCTGGCTCGGCATAGCGTGCCGCCCAACCAGATCCTGGATGGAGGGCCTCCTAAAGACGGAATTCCGGCTATTCTCCAGCCTAAATCCGTAAGGGCTTCCGATGCGGTCTTCATGATGGCAAGCGATCGGGTGGTGGGTGTGGTGATAAGGGGAAAGCCGCGAGCGTACCCGCTCAAGATTCTTAATTGGCACGAAGTGGTCGACGATGTCGTGGCCGACAATCCCTTTGCCGTCACATACTGCCCGCTCACTGCAAGCGCGATCGTTTATGAGCGCAAAGTTGGGAAGAAACCGGTGACGCTAGGCGTGTCAGGCAAGTTGTACGAAAGCAACTTGCTCTTCTATGACAAGGCGACCGAAAGCCTTTGGTCACAGATTAAAGGTGAGGCGATAGCGGGACCCTTGAGCGGGCAGCGGCTCGAAGCGTTGCCGAGCGTCGTTACCACGTGGGAGACTTGGCGCGCAGCCCATCCCGACACTGCGGTTTTGGATGTCGCGACTGGCTATGCGCGCAATTACGCGATCGACCCCTACCAGGGCTATGAGAGTTCCGATCAGATCATGTTTCCGGTTACGCCGCTGGATAGCCGCCTGCCCGCCAAAGAACGGGTCTTGGGGTTGATCATCAATGGGATGGCTGAGGCCTTTCCGTTCTCTCGGCTGGCGAAGGCGAAGACACCGGCTAATGTGGATTTGGGCGGCCAGCAGGTAACGCTGATTTTCGACGAACCTACACAGACGGCCGGAGCACTCGCCGCCGGGAAACATATCGCTGCTTACACGGGCTACTGGTTCGCCTGGGCCGCGCTCTATCCGCAGACCGCTGTCTGGAACGACTCGCCAGCCCTCAGCGGTAGCGTTCAATCGGGTATTTATGGATTTTCGGGGGTCATTTCCGTGTTTGGCGAGGATCGGCGCGGCGCGCTCGGCGAATGTATCTGGATCTACGACGCGGCCAACCGAAACGAGATAGCCGCAGGGTCGTGCTTCGATCAGAAACCCGGCGAGTTTCGCGTCCCGCTGAGGCCGGGCCGCTACGTAGTGCGAGGCCCCGGAGGCAATCAAGCGATCGAGGTTGGTGCGCATCAGTGGGCGCGGGTGGATTCCATTCTCAAGATGGCATTTGGCCCTCCTTAGTGCCTTGGCTGAGATGCGAATGATGCGCGCGAATAGTTCGCAAGAGGAGGCAGCAGAGCTCTATTTTCTGGATTCCATGAAGCGCACCAGCGAGAGCACATCCTCGGCACGAAGCCTGCCGATCGGACCAGTGCTATATGTGGCGCTCAGAATCTTGCCGTCGCGACCGAGGAGGAATTCGGAGGGTTGGATCATCGGCCGCTTGTCGTCGCGCCAGGCACCTATTCGGTCCGCGTCATCAATCACGTGCAGGCCCCAAGCCAGTGGAAATTGAAGTTTTAATTGATCGACAGTTTCCCGGGCCTTATCCAACGGGTCAACCGAAAGCCCGACAACATCGATCTCGGCCGCTTTCAATTCATTGAGATGGGCCTGAAAGTCGGCCAACTGCCGACGGCAAAAAGGTCACCAGCCGCCGCGATAGAACAGCAGCACCGCATAGCGCCCCTTCAAGTTTGCCGGGATCGTCAGTCGACTGTCCGCAACGGTCCGCAGCTCGAAATTCGGAAAGATACTACCAGCGTTGAGCTTTTCCATCGTCGATATCGCACCTTGACGTGTCTACGGATGGGCCCAGCCCCCATTCGTCATTACCAAACCCCCACACTGCCGAAAAGTTCGGCTCCAGACAATTCATTACAAAACATCCCTACTCGGTCAGAAAAGGCCGTACCAAAGCCGCCGGCCTGCCAGTTCGCCGGCTAGCCGCCGGTTGTCGTTCGCGGATTTGTCGCTAGGGCGTAACATTCTTTGCCCTGCCAAGACCAATTTCCTGTTCAGCGTGGCCACAGCCGTTTTTGACCCTCCCCCACCAAGCGGGGACGCTGAGCGGAGGAGGGATGGCAGCTAACCATGCTTGACAGCTTCATGACGCGATGGGCCGTGTTGCAAAGAGTGCAATCGAATTCGGCGCGGATACTTCATCAGGCGGGGATTCGCGCCAATTGGGCAACCACAATTGGAGGAATCCTCGGAATTCTGGCGGGCGTGATGTTTGCCCGCGGTCAAATCGCAGTCGGCATTATCGCGCTCGCGTTAAGCGGTGGTTTGGATGCAGTCGATGGAACCATAGCTCGCGAATTCGAAAGTGCCACCCCTCTCGGTGGCATCCTGGATCTGACGCTCGATCGGATCGTTGAAGTGGCGGTTCTGTTGGGACTCGTCTGGCGGCATGCGCCAATGTACCTTGCCGCAGCGGTTGTACTAGCGACCTGGTATGTAAATATCACGGTCTTTCTGGCAACCGGCGCGGCCCTCGGCCCCGGTGAGAAATTGATTCATTATCCTCCCGGGCTGGTCGAACGCAGTGAAGCTCTGCTGTTTTTCGTGTTGCTGGCCCTCGCGGCTCCCCTCGGCGTCTACATTTGTTACGCCTACGCGGTGCTGGAAACAGCCACCGCAACACAGCGGATAGCTTACGCATGGCTCCACTTGGAAGCATCGCCGAACCGGTGAACCCAAGGATTATGAGTTAATCACCGTTGCTGCGGGACGGAGTCAGCCGCGCACGCCGGCGCGGTCGAGGTTCCGATGAAAGGAGCTCTTCACGAATCGCCGTAAGAGCCTGCGGACAGCTAGGCGTTTGGCCCTCTTGTCGGTTCGGCAACCGATTTGGATCGTAACAAAAGCCGCCTTTCTGAGACTGCTTAGAGACGTCCGCTCGGGTGTCGGGCCAATAGGGGCGGGGGAGTCTCTCAAAAAGCGTCCAACGGTCGTCGGCTGCGTGGGCGGGGTCATTCGGGAATTAAAGTGATTTGACCGTGACGGTCGACTGATTCCTCCAGCGGAGCGTCAGTAAAGGAGGCCAAGTATGGCGTGGGTAAGAACCTTCGACGAAAGCGAGGCCACCGCGAGATTGGCTGAGGTCTATGCGGAACTCAAAAGGGCTCCGCTCGCGGGCGGGCGCGTCCCAAACATCATGAAGTGCATGAGCCTGAGGGCCGAAGCACTGATGGGTGTGTGGCGGCTAAACATGGCGATCACCTTTGGCGCTTCGACCCTAGGCCGCCGCCGCGAGGAAATGATCGCGACCGCCGTCTCCGCTTTGAACCATTGTCACTATTGAACGTCAGCCCACGCAGAGTTTCTGCGTACCGAGACCGGTGACCACACGCTGGTCAAACATCTAAAGACGGATCCGGCCAATGCACCGCTGGAACCACAGGACAAAGCGATGATCGACTTCGCGCTCAAGCTCACGCGCGAACCGTCATCGGTCAAACGCGAGGACCTCGACGTGCTCAAACAGCGCGGTTTCAGTGAGGAACAGGTGGTGGATATCGTGCTCATCACTTGCACTTTCAACTTCATGGACCGCCTCGCCGATGGGCTCGGCGTTGAGCTCGATCCCCAGATGCAACGGTTGGTGGAGAAGAATGCCGACAAGGGGTAATCGGGCCCGATGAAAAAGTCGAGCGCCTACGAACTAGCAGCTCAAACATCAGCGCACACTTCTGAGATCGGACTGAGCCCCTGGCATCGATTCGGCGGGGAGCTAATAGCACTGGTCTACATCGCGATGATTGCCGAAATCGCGCATGCAACCGGTGCTTTCTACGTCTTGTTTCCGGAGCTCGGGGCGCTTTCCCATGATGTGTTCACACGGCCTCGAGGCACTTGGGCCGAGGCCCCGGTGCTGCTCGCGATCACGCCTGTTATAACTGGTGCAATTGGCGTCTTCTTTACCCGCGCGCTCCCATACGGGTATCTGTCCGTGCTTCTTACCGTAGGGGGTGCGGTCGCCGTGATCCTCGCACTGAAGTCGCCGATCGCCCCTGCGATCTCGGCCGGTCTCTTACCCCTCGTATTGGGAGTGAAAAGTTGGTGGTACCCGCCGGGCATTCTGCTCGGCACGGTTTTGCTGGCAGCACTTTCGCTGCCCTGGAAAAGCCTAACCTCACTACCGCTCCCGGCGCCGGAACGAACGACCGAAGACATCGCGGATGACGTGGTTGAGCAGGTACCAGCCGGCCACTACTGGCTCGCCGCCCTAATGCTCTTCGTGATTATCGGGGTCGCCGCGGCAAAGTGGACCGGCCTTCGATTCATTTTATTCCCGCCTCTGGTCGTGATCGGTTTCGAAATGTTCGGCCATACTGCGATCTGCCCGTGGGCGAAACGGCCGCTCTGGTTGCCTGTAGCCTGCTTTCTGACTGCAGCCGGCGGACTGCTGTTGTGGAGATTACTAGGAGATGGGCCGTTGGCAGCGGCCTGCGCCATGGGATGGGGCATTCTGGTACTACGAGTGTTCGACCTGCATGTGCCGCCCGCGCTGGCCGTAGCTCTTCTTCCCTTCGTGATGGCGTCTCCCACCGTCGCTTACCCTTTCTCAGTCGGGATCGGCACGCTGCTGATGACGTTATGGTTCCTCTTCTACAAATCGTTTTTTGGCACACTTAGGGACAGTCGTATTAATGAGAACGGCCATTTTCCGAAGGTTAACAGTTTATGAGCGAGGACTTTCATCGCGAGCGAATGGTGCCCCATTCCGGAACCTACCGTCGCGAGCTGCCTGTGAGCATTGGGCGGTTGTACGAGAACGCGATCGATTGGGCGCATCTTCCCTATCTCCATCGCAATAGCTTCGCACAAATTGAGTGCGCCGACGCGGGAGTATGGGGCTTCCGTGCGCGTGTGTGGCCTCAGCCCTACAACGAACGACGAAGCGTGGTGTTCGAGCTGCGGCTTGACCCCGAACTGCAGCGATGGATTACCAGTACCCTCGATGGCCCCGGAACGGGGACGGAAGTGTGGACTCATGCCTTCTCGCTGGCAGAGTGTCAGACGCTGGTTGTGGTGGACTTCTTCGTGCCGGGAGTCGATGAAGCCCGGAGGATAGAAATTGGACGCTTTTATACCAACCTCTATGCACGACTCTATGACGAAGACGTCCTGATGATGTCCGAGCGGCAAGCCCAACTCGACGCCTCTCGCGCACGCGTCGCGGAAAATAGTGCATCAAAGGTGCTCGGATCCTTGGCCGAGGTCCGCGGCCGGCTTCCTATCACGATAGATAGCGGGGGAGGGAAGTTTTGCATCTTCGACAGCAGAGGAGAGCTAGTTGCTTACTCGGCGGTATGCCCACATCTGCTGGGACCGCTCGGCGAGTCAAAGGTACGCGACGGAATCGTCGAATGTCCATGGTACGGGTACGCCTACGACATCCGTATGCGAAAGTGCGTCACCGGTGCCAATCTCAGTCTGGCGATTGCGCCGCGGGTGAGGATCGACACAGACTCACGCGTCGTGCTCGAATTTCGCTGAGCCTAGCTGCTGCCCAATAGCATTTCTGCAGCGAGAGGTTCGGGCCGCGAGCGGTCCCTTTATTCGCCGCCGCCACAGCGGGGTATCTGTTGTGATTGCTCGAATGTCACATTTGGCTAACTCGACGGGCGGAGTGGGTGGTCATCCTTGACACGGCTTTTTCTGGCGAGGTACCCATCTGCAGCTGATCAAAAGCTGATCGTCTGGTCGACGAGGTCGCGTACCCATGACGCAAAACCAGCGGGGGGCGCAAATTCAGGATGGGAGCGATATATCGCAACAGCATGCTGTCCATTCCTGAGGTTCCGGATAGCGGTCAGTACTTCTGGAAACCTCGCTGCTTGCTCCGCATTGTCCGCAAACAATAACTGCCGGCGATCGACCCGCTTCGAGTCTAGCGCAGCCGAAGCTCGCCGATGGCATCGGCAGCGGTTCTCCGGATTCGCCAGCCCGCACTTCGCTCCCATGAAGGCGATAATCGCTTGGCGCGCACGCGAGAGGCGCTTGCGAAAGGCAGGGGTCGCGATGCCTAAAACCTTTGCAGCCTCGGCTCCATCCAATTGAAATATTTCCCCCAGGATGTATGCCAAACGATGAGGACGGTCTAGACACAGTAACATACCAAGGGTGCATCCAATTCGGATTTCAGCCAGCAGAAGGTCCTGCTCCGCTTTGCTTTCACTTTCAACCGAACCTTCCGATAAGCCCTCATCGAGCTCATCTGCGAAGCGGACGAAAGTATAACCCTGCTGTTCCAGACGACCTTTTCGCATTGTGCTCAGGTAATTTGCGGCGACACGATAGGCCCAGGTCATAAAGGCGCTCTGGCGCTGAAAGTCACCGAGGTGCGTGATTATCCGGATTAAGATCTCCTGGGTCGCATCGCGAGCGTCCTCGGGGTGCCAGAGCATTCGGATGGCAAGGCCGTAAATTCTGCCTTGAACCCGCTCGATCACGTTTTCGAGCGCCGCTTTGTTCCCATCCCTGGCTTGTTCAACCATTTCCTCAAGTGACACGGAGGCCATCATCTTGCCCCGGAGGGCGATTCCTCGAGAATCTTCCGCAGGCTCGCCAGTTCCTCAACGAGAATGCGCGACTGTTGCTCAAGTGCACCTTCGATCTCTTCGAGTGGAACCGGAGGCGCAGTCAATAGAAAGCTGTAGATGCAC
>Ga0306920_100015523_pt1 | contig 10441 bp, 7 predicted proteins | sample flu12Cox44000170_FD_204666 | JGI IMG/M metagenome (GOLD analysis project Ga0306920, IMG submission 204666) | Lab enrichment of tropical soil microbial communities from Luquillo Experimental Forest, Puerto Rico - flux4day.12C.oxic.44.000.170 (v2)... | ecosystem: Environmental > Terrestrial >... | reverse complement strand
CCGGCTGATGAAGGCGCTCGACCGCTTTGGCGTGCGTGCATCCGTGGCCGTGAATGCGGCCGTGGCGGCGCGGCATCCGAGCTTGATCAAGGCGTGCGTCGATCGCGGCTGGGAAATCGTCGCCGGCGGCCTCGATATGGATCACTTGCATTACGAAGGCCTCGCCGAAGCCGAGGAGCGCGCGCAAATCGAGACGACGCTTGCGACGTTGCGGCGCGTGTCGGGACAAAAGATTCGCGGCTGGCTCTCGCCGGCGCGGTCGGAATCCCTCGCCACGCTCGATCTCGTCGCCGCCGCCGGCGTCGATTACCTCTGCGACTGGGTGAACGACGACATGCCCTATGCGGTGAAGGCGGCGGGACGCACCATTCATGCGATGCCGCTCCCCAACGATCTCGACGACTACACCATCCTCGTCCAGAACCGCCACGCCGAGGACGTCTACGCACAACAGCTCGTCGATCAATTCGAGGTGCTGCGCGCCGAGGCGACGCGAGAAGGCGGCCGCATCCTGGCGCTGCCGCTCCATCCCTGGGTCATCGGCCAGCCCTTCCGCATCGGCGCGCTAGAGCAGGCGCTCACGCATGTCACGGCGAGCAGCGATGTCTGGCCGGCGACCGCGGCGGAAATTCTCGATGTGTTTCGCGCGCAGGAATGATCATGGCTCGTATTCGCGATGCTCTCACAAACGGAACCAGCCCCTCCCCCCTTGAGGGGGAGGGTAGGGAGGGGGGAAGGTCAGGGCTCGGCGCTAACTTCTTGCATCGCGACGCGGCACCAACCCCCCTCCTGCCCGAGGCTCTTCGTGCCTCGGGCACCCTCCCCCTCAAGGGGGGAGGGGATTCGTTCGCGGCTCACAAGGAACACGCGCGATGACCACCTCACCCCGCACCCTTCTCGACAAGATCTGGGACGCGCATGCCGTGGTGACGCGCGAGGATGGGCGCTCGCTCCTCTATGTCGATCGCCACCTCATCCATGACGGCTCGCGCCGCGCCTTCGAGGTGCTGGGCGAGCGGGGATTACCGGTCCGGCGTCCCGACCGCACCTTCGGCACGCCCGATCACTACGTTCCCACGACGAGCCGCAGCATGGCGGGGATCGACGACGTCGATCGCCGCTTGATGGTGGAGGCCATCACCAAGAATGCGGTGGCGCATGGCATCCGCATCTTCGATCTCGACGATCCGCGCCAGGGCATCATCCATGTGGTGGGGCCCGAGCAAGGCTTGAGCCAGCCCGGCATGGTCATCGTCTGCGGCGACAGCCACACCTCGACCCATGGCGCCATGGGCGCGCTTGCCTTCGGCATCGGCGCGTCCGAGGTGAGCCATGTGCTGGCGACGCAGACGCTCTGGCAGAAGAAGCCCAAGGCGATGCGCATCCGCGTCGAAGGCGCGCTCGGTCCCGGCGTCACCGCCAAGGATGTGATCCTCGCCATCATCGCCAAGATCGGCGCCGGCGGCGCGGTCGGCCACGCCATCGAATATGCCGGAAGCGCGATTCGCGGCCTCTCCATGGAAGGCCGCCTCACCCTCTGCAACATGTCGATCGAAGCGGGCGCACGCGCCGGCATGGTGGCGCCGGACGACACCACCTTCGCCTATCTCGAAGGCCGTCCATTCGCGCCCAAGGGCGCGCAATGGGAGGCAGCTCTCCGCTTCTGGCGGACGCGGCCGAGCGATGATGACGCGCGCTTCGATCGCGAGGTCGAGCTCGACGGCGTGGCAATCGCGCCGATGGTGACCTGGGGCACGAGCCCCGAGGATGCGGCGCCCATCACCGGTCGCGTGCCCGATCCCGCGGCGATCGCCGATGCCGAGCGCCGCGCCGCGGCGGTGAAGGCGCTCGACTATATGGGGCTGACGCCGGGCACGGCGCTCGCCGGCATTGCCGTGCAGCGCGTCTTCATCGGCTCCTGCACCAACAGCCGGATCGAGGATTTGCGGCTTGCCGCGCGCGTTGCCGATGGCCGCAAAGTGGCGTCGAGCGTCCACGCCATGGTGGTGCCGGGCTCCGGTCTGGTGAAGCGGCAGGCGGAAGCCGAAGGCCTCGATCGCATCTTCAAGACGGCCGGGTTCGAATGGCGCGAAGCCGGCTGCTCCATGTGCGTCGGCATGAACGGCGATCTCGTCGCGGCGGGTGATCGCTGCGCCTCGACCTCGAACCGCAATTTCGTTGGACGCCAAGGCAAAGGCGCGCGCACGCATCTCGTCAGTCCCGCGATGGCGGCGGCGGCGGCGGTGACCGGCGCCTTCACCGACGTGCGCCAGTTGCTCAAGGCTTGAGGAGCGAGCGATGGAAGCGTTTCAGCCTCTCGATGCCGTCGCCGCGCCGATGCCGGTGCCGAATGTCGACACCGACCAGGTCATTCCCGCGCGCTTCCTGAGGAAGCCGCGCAAGGACGGCTACGGCCAATACCTCTTCCACGATCTCCGCTTCGATGATGCGGGCCGCGAGAAGCCGGAGTTCGCGCTGAACCGCGAGGGGTATCGCGGCGCGCGCATCCTCGTCGCCGACAAGAATTTCGGCTGCGGCTCCTCGCGCGAGCACGCGGTCTATGCGCTCTGGGACTACGGCTTCCGCGCCGTCATTGCGCCGAGCTTCGGCGATATCTTCTACGAGAACAGCTTCAAGAACGGGTTTCTGCCGATCGTGCTCCCGGTCGAGGCGGCGCAGGCGTTATGCCGCGCGCTCGAAGCCGCGCCGGGAACGCGCCTCAAGGTCGATCTTGCGGCTCAGGCGGTGATCGGCGCCGACGGCACGCGGCACCGCTTCGAGATCGATGCGTTCCGCAAGGAGTGCCTGCTGCGCGGCATCGACGAACTCGACTTCACGCTCGGTCACCGCGCCGAGATCGAGGCGTTCGAGCGCCAGCAGGCGCAAGCGGTGCCGTGGATTTAGTGTTGCGTTCTCACCCTGCGCCCTCCGACAGGCGTCCTTCGCAAGCTCAGGACGCCAGCTCAGGGTGAGGAAATATTTGTTGATGGCACCAAGAGAAGAGCCTCATCCTGAGCTTGCGCGCGTTAGCGCGCATGTCGAAGGACTCAAGATGTCCATCCCATTCTCCAATCTTCTCTGAAATCCGCACGAGGAGCACATCATGAGCACCGCGGCAACGGCGGCACTGGGGGCGACGGATCGAGCCGACGCATACGCGCGGAAGGCGCTCTTCGCCTCCGCCGTCGGCTATGCCATGGACGGCTTCGACCTGCTGATCTTGGGCTTCATGATGTCGGCGATCGTCGCGGATTTGCATCTGTCGCCGACGGCGGGCGCCTCGCTCGCCACCTGGACACTGGTGGGCGCGGTGGCGGGCGGCATCTTGTTCGGCGCTCTCAGCGATTATTTCGGACGGGTCACGGTGCTGAGCTGGACGATCCTGCTCTTTGCCATCTTCACCGGGCTCTCGGCGCTGGCGCAGGGGTATTGGGATCTCGTGGCCTATCGCACCGTCGCCGGTCTCGGCCTCGGCGGCGAGTTTGGCATCGGCATGGCGCTCGCGGCCGAGGCGTGGCCCGCCAGCAAACGCGCCCGCGTCTCCTCATATGTGGGGCTCGGCTGGCAAGCGGGCGTGCTGGCGGCGGCGTTGGTGACGCCGCTGCTGCTGCCGATCATCGGTTGGCGCGGCATGTTCGCGGTGGGAATCGTGCCGGCGGCGGTATCCTTCATCCTGCGCCGCGCGGTGGGCGAGCCCGAGATTTTCCTCGCGCATCAGAAAGTGCGGCGGCCGGAAATGCCGCTCCGGCTCCTCGTCAAGGATCTCCCCACGATCAAGATCAGCCTCGGCATGTTCATCCTCTGCGCGGTGCAGAATTTCGGCTATTACGGCGTCATGATCTGGCTCCCGAACTATCTGGCGAGCCAGTTCCATTACTCCATCACCAAATCCGCGGTGTGGGTCGCCGTCACCATTCTCGGCATGGCCGTCGGCATCTGGCTCTTCGGCCAGCTTGCCGACCGCATCGGCCGGCGCCCGGTGTTCTTCGCCTTCCAGGCGGGCGCCATGATCATGGTGATCGTCTATTCGCAGCTCGCCGGCGAGACCGCGCTCTTGATCGGCGGCGCCATCATGGGCCTCTTCGTCAACGGCATGCTCGGAGGATACGGCGCCCTCATGTCGGAGCTCTACCCGACCGAGGCGCGCGCCACCGCGCAAAACGTGCTCTTCAATTTGGGTCGCGCCGTCGGCGGTTTCGGGCCGCTCGTCATCGGCCTCCTGCGCGAGCAGTATTCGTTCGCCACCGCCATCGCGCTCTTGGCGGTGATCTACGCCATCGACATCGTCGCCACCGCGCTCCTCATTCCCGAGCGAAAAGGCGTGCCGCTCGATTAAGCCGACGTTAGCCCGGGTCAGAACTGAAAGGCATAAACCCGGCCATCGGCGGCGACATAGAGGCGATCGCTCGTGGCGATCAGCGTTTGGAAGCGATGGAGGCCCGCCATCGTCTCGCCGCGCTCGCCCAAAAGCGGCTCGCCCGTATCGCCCTTGAACGCATGGAGGCGGTTGTCGCCTTCCGCGCCGACGACCCAGACGATCGGGTTCGCCGGGCCATCCGTGGTGGTGACGATCGGCGCGCCGGCGCCGCGGAAGGCGGCGCACCACGCGGTTTCCATGCGGGGCGGCGCGCCCGCCGTGATCTTGAGCACGGTCAAATCATTATCCGGCCGCCGATTGGGGCAAGCCGCACCCTCGCCTTGGAAGGCCACCAACACACCCTCGGCGGCGGAAAAGGCGGCGGGCGCGGTGCGGATCGCCCGGGTCGCGACCGTCGCGGCGACCAGACTTCCGCCGAGCCCGCCGAGATTGGTGCGGTCGAGCAGATAGGCGTGGCGGTCCTTTCCGAGTGCGAGCACCAGGGCCTGCGTGCCGCTCCCTTGCGGTACATCAAGCGGCAGCGCATTGGTGCCGCCGAGGTCCGCATCGCTGTCGTCCGCCTCGCGCCAATTCCCAAGCGCGAAGAAGTCCGCTATGCGCTCGGAATGGCGCAACTCCGCGCTCAGGCGGAACACGGCCTCGCCGTCGCTCCACTCGCGCGCGTTCAAGGTGTTGCCGGTGGCGACGAAGAGATCGCGGCCGTCGCTGCTGATGCCGGCGGGCGCCCAGATGCCGCCGCCGCGCCCGCGCGTGCTCCAAGCGGCGACGCGATGCGGATCCGCGAGCGAGACGCCCACCACCATGCCGCGATAGTCGCCGCAATCGCCAAAATGCCCACCGAAGGGAACGTAGAGCGTGTCAGCGACGATGGTGAGCGCGCCGCGCTCGCCTTGGTCGCGCGCGTTGAAGGCCGTTTCCGTGCTCTTGAGCGCGTTCGCCACATCGACGGGCCAGCCCGGAAGCGGTGCGCCATCCTTGAGCGAGAGCGCGACGAGCTTGTGATGCACGCCGGCGGTATCGGCAATCGCCGCATCGGCGTAGACCGCGCCGCGCTTCTCGTCGATGACCGGCGTGCCGGTGATGCCGAGCGGATCGATGTTGCCGCAAGAGAGCGCCCAGCGCGGGACCGGTGGCCCGAGCGCGCGATGCCACAGCTCTTTGCCACTCTGGGCGTCGAGCGCCTCGATCACATTCTCTTCCGTCGCGACGATCAGCATGCCCGGCGACGCATCTGGCGGCTGCCAGTAAAGCGGCTGGGCATAGACCTTGCCGGAAAACCGCGCCGCGAAGCTCGGATCGGGCCGCACGCCGCGCGCGCGCTCGGTGGTGAGTGACGGCACGATATAGTTGCCACTCCGCGCGAGGTCGTTGTGGTGCATGAGGACTGACGCGGATTCCGCTGCCGCCGCGGGGATGATCGCGCCACCGAGGCATGCCAGCGCCATGGCTGCCAGCCCGTAGAAGCGTCGCGTCGAGGCCATCCGGCACCTCCCGCTGTCCCTCGCTTTCATCAACGGCGGCGGCTTGACGGCGTCCCCCGTGACAGACGATGCCCTTCGGAGTTCAGCGCTCCGTCTCGCCTTCGACCTCGAGCCGATCGACGCGTTCGGGATAGAAGCAGAGATAGTCCTTAATGCGCGGGCACTCCGGCAGCGGCGTGGGATACTCCCAGGCGACGTCCTTGACGTGGCGCTCGCCCAGGCGTGCCGACCAATATGACGCCTCGCCCTTGTAGGGGCAGATCGATCGCGTCGCGGATGGCGTCAGCAAATCCATCCGCACGTCCTCGCGAGGGATGTAGTAGCGGGTCGGTAAGCCCGTCTCGAACAAGAACAGCCCGCGTCGCGTTCGCGCCAGCGTCTCGCCGACGAGCATGACACGCACCTCGCGGGAACTCGGGCGGACATCGACGCGGTGATGGGGATCAGGCGCATGGCCGAAGATCTCCTCGTCCTCTTCGAACCAGTGATCGACCTTGTCCCAATAAAAAGCGATCTGCCCTTTGATCGCGCCCATCTCCGGCAGTGGCTCCTCATAGCTCCAGGCGACATTCTCCGCGCTGCGGCCGCCGACGCGGAGCGTCCAATAGCTGGCATCCCCTTTGTAAGGACAATGGGTTTTGTGATTGGTCCGCTCGAGCAAATCCATCCTCACGTCGCCGCGCGGGAAATAATAGACGGGCATGTGGCCGGTCTCGCGCATGAGACCGGCGGCGAGCGTGTCGGCGACGGTCTTGCCGTTGAACATGACGCGCACGCGCTTTGCGCTCGGTGCGACGGCGATGTGATGGGCCGGCTTACGGGAATTGGAATCGTTGGCCATGCTCCCCTCCGAGTAGGCTCTCGTCCGTGAATCGTTGCGGCGGCGACGGGCAATCTCGACGGCCGCGGCGAGTTCCGTCCGCCGCGCGCCGGCAACCTAAAGGAAGTTGTTGGGCCAGATGATCGTGCGCCACATATGGGCGACCGGCGAGCCGTCGAAGCCGAGGCCTTCCTTCGGCTGCTTGAAATGCCGGCCGATGAGGTCGGTGAATTCTTCGAGATGCACCACCGCATTGGGATCGAAGGCATAGACGTCGTAGACGGTGATCATGCGCGCCGACATGTACCAACGGTGCTTCCGCGCCGCCTTGTATTCTTCCTGGATGTAGGGCGGCGGCACGTAGTCGGGGCCGAAATAACGGAGATACGCCGCGGGATAGCCGTAGCCCACGCTCTCGTCCGGAAAAAAGCGCAGCGCCTGATGATAGCGCACCGCCCAGCTCACCTCTTCATCGACATAGGGACCGATGAGCTGCGCCCCCCAATAGCCATGATCGCTCCCCATGAATCCGGCAAAGCCGATATCGTGCAGCAGGCAGGCGAGCACCACCTTCTCCTCGAGCCCGGCCTTGCGCGCGAGCGCGGCGCTCTGCAACAGGTGGTTGACGCCGCGCGGAAAGAGGCGGTAGCGGAAGAAATCAGCGAGGGTCGGCTTCTCCGGCATCGGTGCCAGCGCCGGGTTGTCGCCCATCATGAAGACGGTGTCGGGACCGATCTCGTTGAACAGCGCGACGCGGTCCTGAAACGCCGGCGTCCCCGAGGTGCCGATCGAGGACGGGAAGATGATGCGGCGGCGCTGGCCCTGGGGCGAGGCCGCATCGGCGGCGGCGGGCGAAGCGGCGGTGACGGCATCATCGGGCATGGCGCTCTCCTCCGGGGCATGTCGTTTGCCGTCCATGATCGGGGAGAGGGCTAGCGCTGTCCAGCGCCCGGCGGCGCGCAGCCGCCGCGCGGTTTTTGCATTGCAACAAGGATGGCCCTCTGCCGGCGTTGCAAGAAAGCTTGGCCCGCGTGCCGCTCTTTGCGAGACTGGCGGTGCCGTGGGCGCGCGGTGGTAGAAAGTAGGCCCGGCGGCCAAGAAGAGCATGACTGGGGAGAAGCGCGCGAATGCTCGCCATCGACCACGATATCCGCACCGTCGCCGACGTGACCCGGGTTCACGCGCGCGTCCAGCCCGACAAGACGGCGCTTCATTTCGAGGGCGCACGGATCAGCTACGCCGTGCTCGACCGCCGCGCCAATCAGGTGGCGAACGGCTTCATCGCCGAACGCATCGCGCCGGGCACGCGCGTCGCCATCCTCGCCAAGAACGGGCCCGCCTTCTTCGAGCTGTGGTTCGGCGCCGCAAAGGCGGGGGCCGTGCTGGTGCCGGTCAATTTCCGCCTGGCGGCGCCCGAGGTGGCGTATGTGGTGGACGACGCCGAGGCCGCGCTGCTCTTCGTCGGCGCCGACTTCTATCCGCTCGTCGAGAAGATCGAGCCCGGGCTCAAGACGGCGCACCGCATCATCGCGCTCGACGGCAACCATCCGCGCTGGCCCGATTATGAGCAATGGCGCACGCGTCAACCGACCCACGACCCCGACCGGCCGATCGACCGCGGCGACGTGGCGATCCAGATGTATACGAGCGGCACCACCGGCCATCCCAAGGGAGCGCAGCTCACCCATGCCAATCTCCTCACCTTGCTGCCGTCGGCGCTCCGCGAATGGGGCACGTGGCGCGATGAGGATGTGAGCCTCGTCTGCATGCCGCTCTTCCATATCGGCGGCAGCGGCTGGGCGCTCATCGGACTTTATCGCGGCCTCGAGCATGTGCTCTGCAAGGACTTCGATCCGCCGGCGATCCTCGCGATGATCCCACGCTACCGCGTGACGAAGACGATCTTCGTGCCGGCGATGCTGCTCTTCCTGCTGCAGACGCCGCAATGCCGCGATACCGATTTCTCCTCGCTCGACCTCATCTTCTACGGCGCCTCGCCGGCGCCGCTCGATCTGGTGCGCCGCTCGCTCGAGGTTTTCGGTTGCGGCTTGGCGCAAGTCTACGGCCTCACCGAGACGACCGGCGCCATCACCTATCTCCCGCCCGAGGATCACGGCGAGCACGCGATCGAGCGCATGAAATCTTGCGGCAAGCCGATGGCCGTCACCGAGGTCAAGATCGTCGACGCCGCGGGCAACGAGCTGCCGCCGCGCGAGGTCGGCGAGATCATCTGCCGCTCGCCGCAGAACATGAAGGGCTATTGGAACCTGCCGGAGGCGACCCAGCGCACCATTCGCGGCGGCTGGCTCTACACCGGCGACGCCGGCTACAAGGACGAGGGCGGATATCTCTACATCTACGACCGCGTCAAGGACATGATCGTCTCCGGCGGCGAGAACATCTATCCCGCCGAGATCGAGAGCGCGATCTTTGGCCATCCCGCCGTGGCCGACGTCGCCGTCATCGGCGTCCCCGACCCGCAATGGGGCGAGGCGGTGAAGGCGATCGTGGTGAAGAAGCCCGGTGCCGACGTCACGGTGAAAGAGCTCATCGATTACGCGCGCGAGCGCATCGCCGGCTACAAGGTGCCGCGCACCGTCGACTTTGCCGAGACCCTCCCGCGCAATCCCTCCGGCAAGATCCTGAAGCGCGAATTGCGCAAACCCTATTGGGAAGGCCGCGAGCGCCAGGTGAATTGAACCGCCAACCGAGGGTCAAGCCCATAACGTAAACCTCAAACGTCGCCACGGGCCGAGTCCGCTGCACTGAATTTCAGCGCATCTCCTTGCTACCACGGCATGATGAGGCATTTGTCGAAGGTTGGTGGAGCGTTCCTGCGCCTCGTCGCTGTTGCAGGACCAGTCCTACTCGGCTTGCTCACTGCGCTCTATATCGGCCGGCCTTCCCATTACTTTCTGGCAACTGGCGCAACGCTCGCGATCGCCATTCTGGCGTGCGATGGCTGGATCATCGCGCGCCGCCACTGGATAGCCGGAGGGCTCGCGCTAGCGATCCAGATTGCATTCTTGATCTTCGTCGGCACCTACGCGGCCTCGCCGCTCCCGGCGCCGTCGCCCATGTCGGACCCGTTGCCGCACGCGTCACCACCGGATGGAATGGCCATCTACGCGCTGCCAACGGGGGTCAATCATCGCACCGCCGCTTTCGCGTACCGCGGCGGCTCGCCTTGGGATAAGCGCGACTCCGTATCGACCGCCGTGCTCGTGCGCCATCCGCAGGGCGACCTCCTGATCGACACCGGTCTTGGCAGAAGGATCGCGGCGCAGATGCGAGAGTTCCCATTCCTGTTTCGCCTGGGAACGGATCTGGTGCGGTTTCAGGCCGCCGCCGATCAGCTCGATGCCGCCGGGTACGATCGGAGGCAGCTCCGCTACATTCTTCTGACCCATGCGCATTGGGACCATATCAGCGGCGTGCCCGATTTCCCCGGCGTGCCCGTGTTGGTGACAGCAGCGGAGCACCGGTTCATTGACGAGGACGGCTGGGCGACCGCGCACGCCAGAAGCATGAATGCCGTATTTCAGGAGTACGCGTTCGATGGCGGGCCCTACCTGGGCTTCACTCGATCACACGATCTCTACGGCGATGGCTCGATCGTCATCGTTCCTGCACCCGGCCACACGCCTGGATCGGTCGTGGTGTTCGTCGCCCCGTCGGGCGGCGCTCCCTATGCCTTCGTGGGCGACTTGGTCTGGCAACTCGAAGGGCTTCTCGAGCGGGAGGAGCGCCCGTGGTTCGAAG
>Ga0306920_100015520_pt1 | contig 10442 bp, 9 predicted proteins | sample flu12Cox44000170_FD_204666 | JGI IMG/M metagenome (GOLD analysis project Ga0306920, IMG submission 204666) | Lab enrichment of tropical soil microbial communities from Luquillo Experimental Forest, Puerto Rico - flux4day.12C.oxic.44.000.170 (v2)... | ecosystem: Environmental > Terrestrial >... | reverse complement strand
TGGGCCTGGTCTTCTTCGGCATGATGGGGGCGCTGTTCTTCCTCAGCTTCTACCTGCAGAGCGTGCGCGGTTACACCCCGCTGCAGGCGGGCCTGCTGTCGCTCCCGTTCGCGGCCGGGCAGATGCTCATGGCCCCGCGCAGCGCGGGCCTGGTGCGGCGGTTCGGCACCAGGATGGTCGTCGCGTCCGGCCTGCTGGTGGTCGCGGTGGCGCTGGCCGGCTACCAGACGCTCGGCATCACCACCCCGATCTGGGTGCTCGGGGGCCTGTTCTTCATCCAGGGCGCCGGGATGGGCACCGTCATGCCCCCGGCCACGGAGGCGGTGATGTCGGTGGTGCCCAGGGAGCGGGCGGGCTCCGGCTCGGCCCTGACCAACACCACCCGGCAGGTGGCGGCCGCGCTCGGCGTGGCCGTCCTGGGCTCGATCCTCGCCCAGGCGTACCGCGGCCAGCTCGGCCCGCACCTGACCGCGCTGCCGGCCCAGGCCAGGGGAGCGGCGGAGGGCTCGATCACCGCCACCCAGGCCGTGGCGGCCCGGCTGGGGGCGGGCAGCCCTGCCGGCCGGGACCTGGCCGCGTTCGCCGATACCGCGTTCGTGCACGCCATGCACATCACCACGCTCATCTCGGCCGTGATCACGCTGCTCGGCGTGCTGGTCGTGGTGATCTGGATGCCCGGGCGCAGCGGCCGTACGGCCCAGGCCACCGTGGCCGCGCCAGCGGCCGGCGCCGCGCAGGCGCCCACTCACGCGGAGCCGGTCCCCGCGATGGCGCCGGCCCAGGTGACCGCCGCGGAGCCGGACGGCCCCGTGACACCGGCCGCGGTGCTCGCCTCAGCGGGCGAGGCCGGTGCGGCCGGGTCGTACGCGGGCGAGGCCGGTGCGGCCGGGTCGTACGCGGGCGAGGCCGGTTCGGCCGGGTCGTACGCGGCAGCACCCGCCCGGGCGGAAGGCTGAGCCGGTGAGCGCCAAGGCTCACCTGGTGAGCGCCAAGGCTGACCTGGTGAGCGCCGGGACCGCGGGGGCGGCGGCCAGCCGCCGCCCCGGGCGGCCGCGCAGCGAACGAGCCGACCAGGCCATCATCGACGCGGCGCTGAGCCTGTTCGCCGAGTCGGGCCCGGAAGGGCTGTGCATCGAGCGGGTCGCCGCCCGGGCCGGGGTCGGAAAGGCCACCATCTACCGCCGCTGGCCCGGCAAGGAAGACCTGCTGCTGGACGCGATCGCGGCGCTGAAGGCGGCGCTGCCGGAGCCAGCCGGTCGGTCGGTCCGGGAGGACCTGGTGACGCTGCTCGGCGTCCTGTGCCAGGAGAGCGCCGACCCGCGCCGGGCCCGGGAGTTCGCGCTGCTGCTGGGGGAGGGCTCGAAGTACCCGAGGCTGATGGAGCGGTACGTGGAGACGGTGCTGGAGCCGCGCCGCGAGGTGGTCCGGGCGGTCCTGCGCCGGGGGATGGCCACCGGCGAGCTGCGGCCCGACCTCGACGTCGAGGCGGCGCTGTTCATGCTGATCGGGGCGGTGGTCGCCCGGCGCGGCCACGAGCAGCAGGCGATCCCGGCCGGCTATGCCGAGCGGGTGGTGGACGAGCTCCTGCGCGGTCTCAGCGCCCGCTGAGTCGGCGCGCATCCCGCCTGATCTGCCCTTTACCCCACCTGACCTGCTGTTTACCTCGCCTGGCCCGGCCTACAAGGTGTCCCTATATGTTACACTCCGTTACGCTATTAGCTAAGTGATTGCACGGCGGTGCTTGCTATTGGGAGCGGTAAATCGGACAAAGGGGACGGCAGATGTCACATCGGACGGTGAGGGTCAGCACATCCGGGCGCGCCATGCGGACGGCGTCCCTGGTCTTATTGGCCGTGACCGCGCTGGTGGCCGCGGCCTGCTCCAGCGGTAGCACCAGCGGCTCAGCGGCGAGCGGATCATCGGCGCCCGGCGTGACGTCGACCACGGTCCTGTTCGGCCAGACGGTCCCCAAGACCGGTCCCGCCGCCCTCTACGGTGAGTCCACCACCGGCGTGCAGGCGTACTTCGACTACGTCAACGCCCACGGCGGGGTCAACGGCCGCAAGATCAAGTTCATCAGCCTCGATGACCAGTACAAGCCGCCGATCGCGCTGCAGGACACCAAGACCCTGGTCTATACCGACCACGTCTTCGCCGAGGTCGCGGTCAACGGCACCGCCGCCACCGAGGCCAACATCACCGTGCTCGGCCCGAACAACGTGCCGCTGGTCGGCCCGCAGACCGGCGCCACCATTTTCGCGGGCACGTTCCGCAAGTACCTGTACAACGTCTGGCCCTCCTACCTGATCGAGGGCAAGATGCTGGGCACCTTCGCCCAGGGGCAGCACCTGACCAAGGTCGGTGTGCTGTACCAGAACGACGACTTCGGCAAGAGCCTGCTCCAGGGGCTCAAAAACTCCGGCATCAAGCCAGCGCTGGCCATCCCCTACGACCCCACCCAAACCGACTTCTCCCCCCAGGCGGCGCAGTTCAAGGCCGCGCACGCGGACGCGGTCGTCATCCTGGCCATCCCGGGGCCGACCACCGACTTCCTCAACGCGCTGAACGCGATCAACTACAAGCCGGTCCGGATCATGAGCCAGGTCTCGGCGATCCCGCAGGAGTTCCAGACCGCGCCGCAGGAGTTCCCGGGCAGCTACTCGGGCGCCTTCATCCCGCCGCTCCAGGACGCCACCAACGCGCAGGTGAAGGCGTTCCTGACGGGCATGTCCACCTACCAGCCGGGCAAGCCGCAGTCGGTGTTCGCGGCGTGGGGGTGGACCGAGGCGCAGGTGGCGGTGGCCGGCCTCAAAGCGATCAAGGGGCCGATCACCCGGGACAGCTACGAGGCCGCGCTGAACTCGCTGGCCAACCTGACCACCCTGGGCGGAGTGATCAACTACTCCGGCAGCTCGCACGGCGGCATCACGCACATGTTCATGGTCAAGGCGGAGGGAGGCCAGCGGGTGCCGGTGGCGGGCTGAGCGCCGGGTGCTGCCAGCGTCATGACGCCGCATCCCAGCAGCTGGAGGACGCCTGCCAATGACTGAGTTCGCCCAGCTTGTCGTCTCCGCGCTGGGGTTCGGCGGCATCTATGCCCTGGCCGCGCTCGGGCTCAACGTCATTTTCAAGACCTCCAACGTGGTCAACTTCGCCTTCGGGGCGATGGCCACGGTGGTGGCCCTGCTCGTCTGGACCGCCCACACCAGCCTCGGCCTGCCCACCGCGGCCGCGTGGGTCCTGGCCATCGGAGGTGGCGCCGCCCTCGGCGGCGCCACCGAGAGCGGCTTCATGCGGCGCGTCGCGGGGACGCCGCCGATCGTGAGCATCGTGATGACGATCGGCCTGCTGCTCCTGGTGGAGGGGCTGGCCGGGGTGATCTGGGGTTACGGGCCCAAGACGGTGCCCACGGTCATCTCCGGCCCCAGCATCGCGATCGGCCCGGTCTCGGTGGACCGCAACGACCTGTTCGTCGGCGCGTTCGCGGTGGCCGTCACGCTCGCGCTGAACCTGTTCTACCAGCGGACCCGGCTGGGGCTCGCCGTCCGGGCGGTCGCCGAGGACCCCGAGGTGGCGGCGCTGATGGGCGTTTCCCGCCGGTGGGTGCTGGGCCTGTCCTGGGCGGTGGGGGTGGCTCTCACCGGCGTCGCGGCCACCCTGGCCGCGCCCGCGGTCAGTCTCACCCCGACGATGATGGACGACATCGCCGTGTTCGCCTTCGCCGGGGCCGTGCTCGGCGGCCTCGGATCCATCACCGGCGCGCTGGTGGGCGGGTTCGCGGTGGGCATCCTGTCGGACCTCATCGCGGGCTACGTCTCGACCAACCTCCAGCTGACCGTGGTCTTCGCCCTCATCGTGGTCGTGCTCTACCTGCGGCCGCAGGGGCTGTTCGGGCAAGCCGCGCAGGTCCGCCAGTGAGCCGCCGGCCGGGCCGGGCCGCGGCGCTGCGCCGCGGCGGCCAGCAGGGCGACGGGCGTACCTGGCCCTCCTGGACCGGCGCCGCGCGCTCGGTGGCCAGGGTGCCGGTGCTGGCCACGCTGGCAGTGCTGGTGGTGGCGCTGGTGTTCCCGCGGTTCGAGGGCGGGAACACGACCGTGATGAGCCTGGCCACCGAGGCCCTGACCTATGGCCTGGTCACCATGTCCCTCAACCTCCTCATGGGCTACGGGGGACAGGTCTCCGTCGGGCAGGCCGGGTTCCTCGCCGTCGGCGCCTACACCACGGCCATCGTGGCCACCCACTTCGGCGGGCTGCCGTTCATCGCCGTCCTCGCGCTGGCCGGGCTGGTCACGGCGGCCGTGGGACTGGTGCTCGGCCTGCCCGCCGCCCGGCTGCGCGGTCACTACCTAGCCGTCGCCACGCTGGGCTTCGGCCTGGCCGTACCCGAGATCGCGCTCAACGGCGGCAGCCTGACCGGCGGATACACCGGGCTGATCGTCCCGCCCCAGCAGCTCGGCCCGGTCATGCTCAACAATCCCGTCCCGGTGTACTACCTGGGGCTGGCCGTCCTGCTGGTCTCCGCCGCGGCCATCCGCAGCGTCCTGGCCAGCCCCACCGGCCGGCGCTTCATGGCGGTGCGGGACAGCCAGGACACCGCCCCCGCGATGGGCATCAACGCCGGGCGCACCAAGGTCGTCCTGTTCACCCTCAGCGCGTTCTTCTGCGGGCTCGCCGGTTACGTGTTCGCGCTCAACAACAGCATCGTGGAGTACTCCTCGTTCGACTTCTCACTGTCGCTGTTCTTCTTCGCGGCGGTCATCGTGGGCGGCCTGGGATCCATGTGGGGCTCGCTGATCGGGGCGGCGCTCCTGGTCGTCATCCAGCAGGAAGCGGTGTCGCTGGGCGGCTTCTCCGAGGCGATCCTCGGCGTCGCCGTGGTCATCGTGCTGCTCCTGGTGCCCGGCGGGCTGGCGTCCCTGGCCCGCCGCACGCGCGACGCGGTCGCCGGGCCGCGCCTGCCCCGCCGGCCGGCTGGCCCGGCGGGCAGCGGGCCGGGCGGCCTGCCGGACCAGCGGTCGTCGCCCGCGGGCGCGTCCCGGGAGGGCTGACATGCTCCAGATCGAGGACCTGTCCCTCTCCTTCGGCGGGGTCCACGCCATCGAAGGCCTGAACCTCACCGTGCCCGACGGCACCATCACGGCCCTGATCGGCCCCAACGGCGCCGGGAAGACGTCGGTGCTCAACGTCATCAACGGGTTCTTCCGGCCGCAGCGGGGCCGGGTACTGCACGACGGGCTCGACCTGCTCTCTGTGCCGCCGTACCGGGTCATCCAGCAGGGGATCACCCGCAGCTTCCAGAACGTGGCGCTGTTCGGCGGGCTGAGCGTGACCGACAACCTGATCGTGGGGTACGACCACCGCAGCCGGACCGGTTTCGCGCGGGACCTGCTCCACACGCCGAAGGTGGCACGCCACGAGCGGGCGGCCCGCGCGCGGGCGCAGGAGGTGCTGGAGTTCCTCGGGATCACCGGCATCGCCCGCCGCCGCGCCGAGGAGCTGGGCTTCGGCGAGCGCAAGCTCGTCGACCTCGGCCGCGCGCTCATTGGCAGCCCGGCCCTGGTGCTGCTCGACGAGCCTGCCTCGGGGCTGGCCGAGGGCCAGAAGGCGTGGCTGGCCGAGGTGCTGAGCCGCATCCCGGCCGAGTTCGGCGCGGCCGTGCTCGTGATCGACCACGACATGCGCGTGGTCATGGGCGTCTCGAGCAAGGTGATCGTGATGGACTTCGGCCGCAAGATCGCCGAGGGAACGCCGGACGAAGTGCGGGCCGACCCGGTCGTGGTCACCGCCTACCTGGGAGGGAGCGCGGACGGTGCTGCTGAAGGTCACTGACCTCACCTGCGGGTACGGCCCGGTGCTCGCCGTGCGGGACGTGTCCTTCGAGGTCGAGGAGGGCGCGATCGCGTGCGTGCTCGGCGCGAACGGCGCCGGGAAGAGCACCACGCTCAAGGCCGTGTCCGGGCTGGTCCGCCCGGCGCAGGGGACCGTCGTGCTGGGCGGCCGCGACATCACCCGCCTGCCCACGTCCCGCCGGGCCGGCCTCGGCGTCAGCCACTGCCCTGAGGGCCGCCGGATCTTCGCCAGCCTGACCGTACGGGAGAACCTCCGGCTGGGCGGTCACCGCCTCGGGCGCGCCTCCCTGGCCGCGGCGGTGGACCGGGCGCTGACGGTCTTCCCGGCGCTGACCCGCCTGCTCGACCGGCGCGGCGGCCTGCTGTCGGGCGGCGAGCAGCAGATGCTGGCGATCGCCCGGGCCATCATGACCCGGCCGCGGCTGCTGCTGCTCGACGAGCCGAGCCTGGGGCTGGCCCCGATGGCGGCCGGGCAGGTGTTCGCCACCCTGGTCGAGATCAACCGCGAGGGCACTACGATCTTGCTGGTGGAGCAGAACGCGACCATGGCGCTGCAGCTGGCCCAGTGGGGCATCGTGCTGGTCAACGGGGCCATCGACCTGCAGGGCCCGGCCGCGGAGCTGCTGGCCAGCGACCGCGTCCGGCAGGCCTACCTGGGCGCCTGACCGGTACGCGACGCAGCGTTACGGCGCCCGGCGGATGGGCAGGGATAGAGACCACCGGCTCCGGGCCGGCGCTTCGCAGATTCAGGAGGATCGCCGATGGCTACCTACCGGATGGTCTACGGAGACAGTGAGAATCTCTTGACGGAGACGTACGACAACATCACCGAAGTGGAGCGCGAAGACGGCTGGGTCGTGCTCTTCCGCGGGCCGGAGGCAATCCTGCGGGTGCAGGAGGCCCACGTGAAGGAGATGGAACTGCTCGACCCCTGACACCACTGTCGGAGCCTGGTGCGAGGATCGGGCTCATGACCGGCACCGGGCCCGGCGGCGGCGGGCGGCCCTCCCTGGCTCCGGAGCGCCTGCGCGCACAATTGCTAACGGGCACCCCGGCCCGCACCGTCGCCGGGGTTACCGGCCACCTGCTCGCCGTCCAGGCGCAGGACCCGCGGGGCGTGCGGCTCGCCGTCCGGGCCAGGACGTCCGGCCTGCTGGCCGCCGACGTCGACCACGCGCTCACGGCTGACCGCTCGGCCGTCGTCAGCTGGCTCAACCGCGGCACCCTGCACCTGGTGCTGGCCGAGGATTACTGGTGGCTGCACCAGCTCACCACCCCGCAGCTCGCGACCGGGAACGCGCGGCGGCTCGCGCAGGAGGGCGTCCCGCCAGCAGATGCCGAACGGGGGGTCGGGGTGATCGAGCGATCCCTGGCCGCCGACGGCCCGCTGACCCGGGCCGAGCTGCGGGACCGCCTGGACGCGGCCGGGGTGCGGACGCAGGGGCAGGCGATGGTCCACCTCCTGGCCCTGGCCACGCTGCGCGGGCTGACCGTGCGCGGCCCGATGCGCGGCGCAGAGCAGGCGTTCGTGCTGGTCCGTGACTGGCTGGGCGCACCTCCCCGGCCGATGGCCCGCGAGCAGGCGCTCGGCCTGCTGGCCCGCCGCTACCTGGCCGGGCACGCCCCGGCCACCGACCGGGACCTGGCCAAATGGGCGGGCCTGCCGCTGGGTGACGCGCGGCGCGGGCTGGCCGCGGTCGCGTCCGGGCTCGCCGACCGCGACGACGGGCGGGCCAGCCTCCGCGGCCAGGACCCGGGGGAGGCGCCGGACGTGCCGGACCTGCGCCTGCTGGGCGCCTTCGACCCGCTGCTGCTCGGCTGGGCCTCGCGCGAGCTGTTCCTGGCCCCGGGCGGGCCGGTCATCACCAGCAACGGCCTGTTCCGCCCGTTCGTCCTGGTCCAGGGGCGCGGCACCGCGCTCTGGACCATCAGCGGCGGCCGGGTCGTGACGGACCAGCTCGGGCCGCTCACCGCGCCAGAGCAGGCGGCGCTGGCCGCGGAAACCGCCGACGTCGAGCGGTTCCTGGCCGGGACGCGGGCCACGCAGGGGACGGAGCGGGCCGCCGCGGCGGGCTGAATGCGAGTGGCGATGCCCGCCCGTTGCGCGTCTGCGCCGGGAGCCCTGGAAAGCCACGCTGGCTCGTGAAGACTGGCACATGCTGCAGAAAATATTCGTCGCGGACCTGGACCCAGACCGCCTGGCCCAGCGGCAGGGCGAGGCAGACAGCGCCGCCCAGGAGGGCCCGCCCGCAGAGCCCGGCAGCGGCCAGCGGGGCGGCCGCCTCGCCCGCTGACCAGCGGCGTGGCGAAGACGCCGTCGGGCAGTGACCCGGCTACCGGCCAGGGACTTGCCCGGGCGCGATGCGCCACCGAGAGCGCGATCGTGATCCCAGTACCAAGCCACAGATGACATCGCTCCGAGCCGGCGATCTCATGCTGACGTCAGCCAGGACAGAACGGACCTGACCGAACGCGCTCTCGTCGTCGTCCACGCGTTCCGGTCCTCGTACGGCCAGGCATAGACGGGGAAGCCGTTCCTGACCAGGCCGAGCAGCCGGGGCTCATCGAGATCGCTGGCGGCAAACTCATACAGCGCGTGCATCTTCGGCAGGATGACGCCGTAATCGATGAGGCGGCCACCGTGGTTCTCCAGCGCAAGGATCTGATCGATGCTGATCCCGGTCAGCGGGTAGCGGTCGGGCAGGATGTTGTGCAGGGACAGGAACATGTCGGCGCCCCGCCAGCGCGGATCACCGATCAGCCGCCCGGCCACCGCCAGCCGCCCCACCGCCACCCGCGGCTGGATGACCAGGGCATGCACGCACACCAGGCGGGCCATGGCCACGTCCATGAAGAAGCGTTCCACCGGCACCTCGGCCGCGCACAGGTGGCGATGCTCGAGGTAGGCGGCCACGATGCTCGCATTGTGGGCCCGGTACCAGGTTCGGGCGGAAGGCGCGCCAAGGAAGTCGCCCCAGCGTGCCACGGCAGGCTTGCTCGCCGGTCCTGGCCTCCCGGCGGCCAGCCGGTCGGCTTCACACGCGTCGCGGAGCAGGCTTTCATTGACCGAGCGCCACCACCCGCTGCCGGGCCGCACGGACTCCAGCGGCGTGAGCACACCCCGTCTGACCTGCCACCGCATGAACGCAAGCTCGGCCCGCCGGTAGGCCCGGATCGACGCGTGGCCTGGCCGGTCGTCGTAGAACTTGCTGGCCAGCCCGATCCGCAGCGCCGGATCGTGCCGGGCAGCTGTCACCATGGTGAGGGCTTCTTCGGCTGCGTCAAGGAGCACTGTGCGGGCCTCTCGTCGATGCGGCCTCTCCGGCGCAGTCTCTGGGTTTCCTCCTTCCATGCTCGGTTAGCCGCCGCGCGCCGGCTCGGCCAGGGCGGCGGCGACCGGGCCGAACGCGGGGAAGGCGGTTTCAGGCGGTGACGTGAAGGCCGCACCGACGGCTGTGCGAGTGGCATGGAACGATGTAAGCCTGTCCGGGGGCGGTAGGCCAGCCATGTTGGGGGCACCGATGTCGGAGCCGGAGCTTGTTGTCGAGAACCGTGAGCATCTGTGGAGCCTGCTGATCGAGGCGGCACAGGTGGAGCACCTGATCATGTGCCAGTACCTGTACGCCAGCTTCAGCCTCAAGACCGATCCCGACGAGGGCCTGACCTCCGGGCAGGCCGAGGCGGTGGGCCGGTGGCGCGAGACGCTGGCCGGCATCGCGATCGAGGAGATGCTTCACCTGGCTCTGGTCTCCAATGTGATGACGGCGATCGGTGCCGCGCCGTCGCTGTCGCGGCCGAACTTCCCGCGCCGCTCGGAGTACCTGCCGCCGGGCGTGCAGTTCGCGCTGCTGCCGTTCGGCGAGGACTCGCTCACTCACTTTCTGTACCTGGAGCGGCCGGAGGGCATGGAACGGCTGGACGCCACCGAATTCACGCCCGCCGAGCCGCCGCCGCGGCCGCTCGAGCCCAGTGAGGTCATGCCCCGCATACAGGACTTCTCGACCGTCGGGCACCTGTACCGCGGGATCATGCGGGGACTGAGCCATCTGGCTGACCGCCTCGGCGAGCGCGCCCTGTTCGTCGGGCCACCGCGCGCCCAGGCCACCCCGGAGATGTTCCGCTGGCCGCAACTGGTCGCCGTGACCGACCTGAAATCGGCGCAGGCCGCCATCGGGGAAATCATCGAGCAAGGCGAGGGCGCCCGCGGCGACTGGCAGTCCGCGCACTACGGCCGGTTCCTGCGCATCTGGCAGGAATACCGCCACATCTGCGAGCAGGACCCAGCGTTTGACCCGGCGCGGCCGGTCATCCCAGCCTTCACCCGCCAGCCCTTTGACGTCGCCGAGCCGCAGCCGCTAGTGACCGACCCGGCCGCCCGTACCGTCGCCGAGCTGTTCAACCTCGGATACGAGATGCTGCTGCAGCTGCTCACCAGGTTTTTCACCCACACCGACGAGACCGACGAACAACTCGATGCGCTCATCGAGACCGCATTCGCCCTGATGGGCGACGTGCTGGCGCCGCTTGGGCGGGCGCTGACCCGCCTGCCCGCCGGGCCGGAGCATCCCGGCCGCACCGCGGGCCCCACCTTCG
>Ga0306920_100015519_pt1 | contig 10442 bp, 10 predicted proteins | sample flu12Cox44000170_FD_204666 | JGI IMG/M metagenome (GOLD analysis project Ga0306920, IMG submission 204666) | Lab enrichment of tropical soil microbial communities from Luquillo Experimental Forest, Puerto Rico - flux4day.12C.oxic.44.000.170 (v2)... | ecosystem: Environmental > Terrestrial >... | reverse complement strand
CAGAGGCGGAGACGGGAATCGAACCCGTGTACAGGGCTTTGCAGGCCCTTGCCTAAGCCACTCGGCCACTCCGCCACAAAGGCCATGCCGCACGGGCATACGGACCCTCGGAGCGGACGACGGGATTCGAACCCGCGACCCTCACCTTGGCAAGGTGATGCTCTACCAACTGAGCCACGTCCGCGCGCACCTGGGGTGCGTTCAGAACTGTAGCCGATCCTGCCGTCGGCGCAAACTCGGAGCCGCGTTTCGCGGCGATTGGCCACGCTTCGATCCGGGTCGAAACACGGTTGGGCTACGGTCGAAATATGACCGTACCGGCCCACCATGACCTGGCGCCTGCAGCCCGGGCCGTCCCGTACGACACGGACATCGCCCAGGCCGCGGCCCTCATCGCGGACCCCACCCGGGCCGCGATGCTGCGCGCGCTCCTGTCCGACCGGCCGCTGGCTGCGGGAGAACTGGCCCGGGTGGCCGGGGTCAGTGCCGCGACGGCCAGCTTCCACCTGGCCAAGCTGCTGGACGGGAACATGATCGTGGTGGCCGCGCAGGGCCGGCACCGGTACTACCGGCTGGCCGGCCACGAGGTGGCCGCCGCGCTCGAGGCGATCGGCCTGATCAGCCCGGCGCTGCCGGTCCGCACCCTGCGGCAGTCCCGCGAGGCAGTCGCGCTGGCCGAGGCCCGCACCTGCTATGACCACCTGGCGGGCCGGGCCGGGGTCGGCCTGCTCGACGCACTACTCGAATCAAAATCTTTGGTCCGAACGGATCGTGGTGACAGCGCCAGCACTCGCTTCGTAGTAACCGGGGCCGGAGCGAGAACGCTGGCCTCGTTCGGCATAAATATCACCGAAGTACGGAGGTCACGCCGGCATTTCGCCGGTGAGTGTCTCGACTGGACCCAGCGCCGCGGGCACCTGAACGGCGCCCTGGCCGCCGCGATCACCGCCCGGCTGTTCGAGCTCGGCTGGATCGCCCGAGGCCTTAAGGGGGCACGTCGCCGCAGTGTGCTCATCACCGGGGTGGGCGCGGTGGGCCTGGCGGATACGTTCGGGCAGTGTTGGCCACGGGGGGACGAACCCATATAACCCCCCTGGCACCCCCCGATTAAGACCGTGGATTACGCGCACGACCGGTACGTGGGAAGCTACCGATCATGCGAGAACTCGTGGTGGACGGAAGCGCGCTGACCATCGACGACGTGGTGGCCGTGGCGCGCGGGCAAGCGCGGGCCAGCCTCGGTCCGAACGTGGCGCAGCGGATGGAGGCGAGCCGTTCGGTCGTCGTGCAGGCGCTCAGCGGCGGCGCGCCCGTGTACGGGGTGAATACCGGATTCGGCGCGCTGGTCGACACCCCGATCGGGGAGGCCGACCTGACCACCCTGCAGGGTGCGATCGTGCGCTCGCACGCGGCCGCGACCGGCGCGCCCCTGGACGACCAGACGGTGCGGGCCGTGCTCCTGCTGCGGGCCCGAACCCTGGCCGCCGGGTACTCAGGGGTGCGGATCGAACTGCCTGCCCGGCTGCTCGAACTGCTGGCTCTGGACCTGCTGCCGGTCATCCCGGGCAAGGGCTCGGTGGGCGCCTCCGGGGACCTGGCCCAGCTGGCCCACCTGGCCCAGCCGCTCATCGGCGAGGGACGACTCCGTGTCCCCGGCGACCCAGCCGACGGCCGCCCGGCCGGCGAGGTCCTGGAAGAGCACGGGCTCGAGCCGCTGACCCTGGCCCCGAAGGAGGGGCTCTCCCTGGTCAACGGGACCGAGCCCATGCAGGCGCTGCTCGCGTTCTCGGTCCACGACGCCGAGATGCTGGTCCAGGCGGCCGACGTGGCCTGCGCGCTGTCGATCGAGGCGCTGCTCGGCACCGACCGGCCCTACGACGAACGGGTCCAGGCGCTGCGGCCGCATCCCGGCCAGCTGGTCAGCGCGGCCAACCTGCGCGGCCTGCTGGCCGGCTCACCGCTGCTGGCCAGCCACCGGCACAGCCGTCACGCGGTGCAGGATGCCTACTGCCTGCGCTGTGCCCCGCAAGTTCACGGGGCGGTCCGGGACGTCCTCGGGTTTGCCCGGCAGGTGCTCACCACCGAGCTCGGCGCCGTGGTGGACAACCCGGTCATCGTGCCCGACGGCGAGGTCATGACCACCGGCAACTTCCACGGCGAGCCGCTCGCGTTCGCCGCCGACATGCTGGCCATGGCCCTGGCCGAGCTGGCCTCCATCAGCGAGCGGCGGGTCGACCGGATGCTGGATCCCGCCTTCTCCCGCGGCCTGCCGCCGTTCCTGGCCCCGGCGGCCGGGACCAACTCCGGCTTCATGCTCGCCCAGTACACCGCGGCCTCGCTGGTCAGCGAGAACAAGGTGCTCGCCCACCCGGCCAGCGTGGACACCATCCCGACCTCGGGCAAGCAGGAAGATCACGTGTCGATGGGCTGGACCTCGGTGCGCAAGCTGCGCGAGGTGGTGGCCAACGTGCGCGCCTGCCTGGCTGTGGAGATCTGCTGTGGTACCCAGGGGATCGACCTGCGGGCCGAGATCGCCGCGCCCAGCGAGCCGCTGCGGGCCGTCCACGATGCGGTGCGGGCCTCCGTGCCGCGGATGGACGTCGACCGGGAGGTGGCCGGGCAGATCACGGCGGTGGACGCGCTGCTGCCACAGCTGTGCCGGATAGCGGCCGACAGTTTCCCATCGTTCCAGTAGCCGCGCGGTTTACCGCGCCGCCTTCGGTTTACCACGCCGCTCTCGGTTTACGGAGCCACCCTCCTGGTAGGAGACGGCCGTGAGCCTGATCGCGGACGATGGCTGGTGACGCCTTCCTGACCGAGCCCGCCGGCGGAGCCGGCCGGGCCAGGCAGGCGAGCGCGCGGACGCCGCTGCTAGATCAGGAGTTCGACTCGCGCACGCTGTACGCGCTGCGGGCCGCCGTGCAGGCTCACGCCGGCCAGGCCGGCCTGTCCGAGGACCGGGCCGACGAGGTGGTCCTGGCCGTTCACGAGCTAGCCGCCAACGCCATCGCACACGGCGCCGGGCACGGCCACTTCCGGATGTGGGACCTGGCCGGCGTGTTGAGCTGCGAGGTCGTCGATAGCGGTCCCGCGGCCGCGGACGCTACCGCCAGGCCTTCCGCCGCAGGCGGTCCTCCCGGGTGTGCCGAGGCGGCGGACCCGTGGCCGGTTGCGGTCGACCACGGCCTGGGGCTGGTGCGGCAGGTGGCCGACCATCTGGACCTACGGTCGGGAGCCAGCGGTACCCGGGCCATCGCCACCTTCGCAGTGCCGCCGCCCGAAGGTCATCGGCGGATCGCGGGACCCCGGCCCGCCACGGAGCAGTAGGCCGGGTCGGAAGGCTTGGTCAGGACTGGCGAAGCAGGTCGTTGAGCTCGGTCTCGATGTCGACGTAGTCGCTTTCCTGGCCGGCGGGGACGATCAGATAGGTCCGCTGGAGGAAAGCCGACATGGCGTGGGCCGGCGCTTCGAAATGCGCCTGGCCGAAGGGAGACGACAGCTCGATGTTCAGCACCGCGCCCGCGGTGTCAGCGGCTCCGATCACGTCCAGGCCGTCGGTCTCGGCGCACGATCGCGCCGAAGGCCAGACGTGTACATCGCCCTCGCCCTGCCGGGACTCGATCCCCGCGGCCAGCAAATCCCTGGCAAAGATCCACTCAACCGGTTCATCGGTGCCAACATGGAATGCCATACGCACCGCGTAGGGATCCCGGCCGCTGTAATACAGACTGGCTACAAGCGGGACAATCGTTTGCTGCGGGACGACAAGCCTGAGGCCAAGCTCGGCCGAGATCGTAGTGCTGCTGCTTCTGTTCATCCGCGTCCCACTCCTACCTAACCAGCTCCCAGACAACCGGGCTCTGTCTGTAAGACGCGGTGGACCGGTGACCGGTGCGCATACGGAGGGTGAGAATTTCCCAGGTGATCTGCATTCCGTTTTGCGCCTTTCGTACCAAACCGGAAGACGAGCCCTTATCGTCAGCTTGACCTGGACAAACACCGTCCGGCCCGGTCAACGATGTTGATGCAGTTTAGTGTTTCCGCGCGCCGATTGCAGCCGTTGTCCGGTTTTCCCATGCCCTAATTTACAAAATGTGAGGATGTCAATACTGAATGTAACCAGTGTAATCCAATGCGCACGATTGCAGGAGTTCGTCATTACGTACTGTTACCACATGCGCGGGAGGTGCCGGCCGCCCTGCGACACGCCCGCGGGTCTCCACGGTCGCCCGCCCCGGCCACGTGCCCTGTACCGCGAACATGCGCTACCCTATGGGAGCGCCGGGACGAGGCTGCGTCTGGGTCCGGTCCCGACGGCAGTGCGGGACCCAGCGGCGGGCGATTGGCTCAGCGGGAGAGCGCCTCGTTCACACCGAGGAGGTCACTGGTTCGATCCCAGTATCGCCCACCCAGCTCAGCGGCCAGTTGCGATCTTGTAACTGGCCGTTTTTCCTGTCCGTACAACACTCAAGTACAGCAACGTACAGCAACGTGCCTAGCTGCCTAGCCACTGCCCGAGCCTCTTGAGCGCGTCGCGAGTCGCGGCCGAGGGTACCTCGGTGTAGATCTCATCCCGGTGAAGGAAGAGCAGAAAGGACACCGCGGCAGCCGGGGCAGTGCGGGCGGTCGGCCGCTCGCTTTTGACCGGGCACGTTACAAAGAGCGCAACACTGTCGAGCGCTGCTTCGGCGAGCTCAGGCAGTTCCGCGCTGTCGCGACCCGCTACGACAAACGCGAGTTCATATACCAGAGCACCGTCGACCTCGCCTCGATCCGGATCTGGCTACGAGATCCCGTCCCATGATCCTGTAGGGAACAGGGCATAGATGAGCAGTGCGAGCTGGGGCTTTGCGTGTAGTTAAGCAGAGTTCGGGCAGCGACGGTCCGGCTAGTTGAGCATTCGGTGCTGCGGTCACGTTCACGGTGCGTGACTGGGGTCTTTCTCGCGGGACTGCGCGAGTGATTCGACGAGGGGGCGGATGTCGCGGGCGTATTCCGGTACGAGTTCGGCGGCTGAATCAGCCCGCGGCAAGTCACCATCGCGGTCGGCCACGGTGGCGGCGATTCTCTGTGGCCATGCTGGTCTATATCAGCAGCGGCCGGACAGGCCTGGCCCAGGAGCGAAGGAGATCGCGATGACAGAGCACAAGGTTGTCAGCCGCGCGGAGTGGCAGGCCGCGCGGGACGAGCTGCTGCAGCGCGAGAAGGAGCACACCCGGCTGGGAGATGAGCTGGCGCGTCAGCGTCGTGAGCTGCCCTGGGTTGAGGTCGAGAAGGACTACCGGTTCGACACCGACGACGGGCCGCGGTCGCTGGCCGGGCTCTTCGACGGCCGCTCCCAGCTGATGTTCTACCACTTCATGTTCGGGCCGGCTTACGAGGCGGGGTGCCCGGTCAACTCGTCGATGGCCGACGGCCTGGACGGCCTGCTGCCCCATCTGCATGCCCGCGACGTGACCCTGCTGCTTGTCTCGCAGGCCCCGCTGGCCAAGCTCCAGGCCTACAAGCGCAGGATGGGCTGGCGCATCCCGTGGGTGTCGGCGGCGAGCACCGACTTCAACTACGACCAGGGCGCCTCTTACCCTGCGGAGCAGGTGCGCGGCTGGAGTCTCAGCGCGGACAGCCTGCCGCCGATCGTGGCGGTCAACGCGGCCGCGACCGGAACCGACATCGACGGCTACCTGTCCGAATCACCGGCAGTCAGCGTCTTTATACTCCAAGACGGATCCGTCTACCAGACATACGCGACCGCGGGACGCGGGGTGGAGGTCTTGATGAACTACTACCCGATCCTCGACCGGGTGCCGAAGGGCCGCGACGAGGGCGACGCCTTCCAGACCTGGATCCGCCGCCACGACGAGTACGCCTGACCCGCTGGCGGACACCATGGCTAGCGACTACAACGCCAGGATCATCGAGGAGTTCCGGGCGACCGGTGGTCACCCCGGCGGGGAATGGGCGGGCACCCCGATGATCCTCATCCACCACACCGGCGCCAAGTCCGGGATCGAGCGCGTCACCCCGCTTGGCTACTTCCCGCTGGGCGGGGGCAGGTTCGCGGTCGTCGCCTCCAGCGGCGGATCGCCAGCCCACCCGGCCTGGTACCACAACCTCAAGGCCAGCCCGGTGATCACGGTCGAGGTGGGCGCCGAGACGTTCACGGCAGCGGCCGAGGAGCTAGACGCCGCCGCCCGCGCCGACCTGTGGCCCAGACTAGTCGCCCGGTATCCCACCCTCAGCTCACACCAGGCCAAGACCACCCGCCGGTTCCCGGTCCTTATCCTGACCCGCCAGGACTGACGCGGAGAGTTCGGCACCGACAAAGGCGGCAATAGCCGCGTACCCGGCCATGTCGGCCATCTTTCCGAAGGCGTAAGCATTCAACAGCAGGCCGCGGGAAGCCCCACCCCGGAGCGCTCGAAGCGACCGGCTGGCGCCGCATGGGCGCCAGCCGGGCAGCAGGGCGGTTCGTGACCGTGTACTACGTGCAGTTCACGTTCTGGAAGGTTGCGGGCGAGGTCAGCACCGACGTGTCGGGGTAGCTGAAGGCTCCATCGAGCGCATCCGAAGGCTGACCCGTGTCGAACCACTGCATCAGTGCCTCGTTTTGCGGATGGTAGGTGAAGCCGTTCAAGGCCACCGAGTACACGCCGTTGGGAAGGTTCTCGATGACGTCGCCCACCTCCATGTTGTTTTGACAATTTCCGTTGGGCGATAGCCACCACGGTGTAAGCCCATGGATGCCGTCGCTCACGACGAACGGATCGGCGAAAGTCTCGGACATCTCGTGACTGAGGGCGGTCACGTCCTGCAACCCGCCGCTGAAGAGACCGGGCGAGATCCAGCTCGAGTAGTTGAGCACCCAGCGCTGCTCGACGCCGTTCGGAAGCCCGTTGAACCCGTACGTGTGGAAGCCGAGCACGCAGCACTGCGACAGGGTGCCGAAGTACAGGTACGTGTTCGGGAACAGGAATGTCGAGATGTCCTGGGTCGTGATCGTGCCGTCGATGATCGCTTCGACGACGGTGTTGAAGAACGCGTTATCGAAGGTGTCGACGTTGACGAGGATGAAACGGCAGCATGTGCCGTCACTATTGCGCTGGAAGAAGTAGTCCCCGAAGGGGATCTGGGTCACGAGCGACGGCGTTGGATCGGGCGTGAGCTCCGTATGCCAGTCCGCCTTCGCCGACCTGAAGAACTCGGCGCGCTGGATCGCATCCGGCAGCTGGGTCGGCGTCGAACTGCTTGACCAAGTGGACGGGGAGAACACGGGTGAGTTCACCACGTTCGACTCGTACTGCGATCCACTCGAGGACAAGGCCACGTTGCCGTTCTTGTCGAGGAGTTGGACCGTCACCGGGATTATCGGCGCGTTGATCGCCGTCGTACCCCCGTGCTGGGGCGTAGCGCCGACGAAGTTGGTCAGCCACTGGTTCTGCACCTGGCCGGACCCGTTCAGGCCCTTGACGTTGAAGTGATCGCTGAAGTTAGGGATCGTGTCCAGGTTCGGTATCCCGTGCACGACGTGACCGCCGAAGGCGTTGCGGGGCGTCAGGCCGCCCGTGTCTATCATCTTTGCGCCTGCGGGCAGCCCGCCGGTGAGCTGGTACGGATTCGTCGACGCGTTCGACGCCGTTGCACTCACGATCGCCACAGGAATAGTTGCCGCCGCTGCGAGCGCGAGTGCCAGCAATGTCTTCGACCACCTGCTGCGCATCCATCTATATGTGCTCAGAGTCACTATGCCCTCCCCACGGTAATTTCGCGGCAGCGTACCATGTCGAGCCGGTCCGGACCTTGCTAACGCGCCGGTATAAGTCGGCAGCCCAGAGGGCATTTACCGCCGGAACAATGCTGGGGCGCCGAGCGGTTACCCGAAGGCCCCGGTCAGTGTCCACGACCAGAGTGCGTGGCTAACCTTCCAGGCTGGTCATCTGGAGGGCCGGGTATCGATCCTGCGCGGCGTCGTGTTCCCGAGACTGAGGTACTGACGCAAGTCTGACCTCCTGAGACTGTGGCACTGAAGCGGCCACCGGAGCACCGTGTCGTGCCGGACCGGCCCTCGGGGCGGAAAGGAGCGACCTACCGGCGTCGGCGACATGCACCAACGACCAGTATCGGCCTCCATGCCATTCGTTCACACCGAGGAGGTCATTGGTTCGATCCCAGTATCGCCCACCAAGTCAGAGGCTATGTCGCTCTTTCGCATGATCGCCGCGGGAGACATTCCCGTAGCCAAGTGGTCACCGAGCCGGATGCGAGCCCGGTAAATGCTGGGCATCTTGGTTCTGGTTCCCGGGCGACAGTTTGCGGACGTGGTTCCGGTAGCTGGGCGATAGTAGTTCGGGCTCAGGTGACTGGGAATGGCGGCTGCCACCACCAGGGTGTCGTCTGCAGCTCGATGCGATCGACCCATTTCACCCACCAGTACCCGCGCCGGCCGGGCGCGACAAGGCGCAGCGGGTATCCGTGCCCCGCGGACAAGGGAGCCCCGGCGACGCGCGTAGCCAGAAGCAGCCGGCTGACGTCGCGGACTGGCAGGCGGATCCAGTAGCCGGTGACGGAGTGCACGAGCAGGCTTCTGGCCTGTCCGGAGCCGCGCAGCAGGGCGCTGACTGGCACGCCACTCCAGTCCTGCTGGGCGTACCAGCCAGAGGTGCAGTCCAGGGTCGCCCGCAGGCGGGCGTCGAACGCCAGCAGGTCGCCCAGCCTCAGCTCGTATCGGCCAGCGTCGTCTACGACGGTTAGCTGCCAGCGATCCGGATCGATGGCCGGGACCGGATCTTCGAGCCAGATCGTGTCGGGCATGGCCTCCGGGTCGAAGGACCCCTTCTCGTAGGAGCCGGTGAAGCGCCGGGCAGCACCGGGGAGTCCGCTGAGCCGGACCGCACCGTCGGCAGCGAAGTAGAGCCCTGCGGCCGCGGATCCCAGCAGGCCGGCCCGCAGGAAGGTACGGCGTGACAGGTCAGACCGGCGCGGGCGGATCCGCCGGGCCAGGATGTGCCAGAGGGCCAGGGGTACCAGGGCGAGCGCGACGGCGATGTGGATCCACAACCCTGTCATGCCGGCGATCGAGGGCACGAGTCCAGTGGCGTAGCCTAGCCCGGCGATGAATGTGGTGAGGATCAGGGCAGCTAGCAGCAGCGACGCCCACCGGGTGCGACGGGCGCGGCGGAGACCCGCGCGGACCACCCGGCTCTTCCAGGGGATGAGCAGGAGGATCGCCATCCCGGCGACGCCATGGGTGACGGCCACCCACCAACCGCTGGGTGATCCGGTCGCGACCGTAGCCACGCCGGTGCCGAACACCAGCGCCAGGGCGACCAGGAGGATCTGGTTGGTGATCCGCGCCGAAGGCGACCGCAAAATCGCGCGAAACCGCGCCACACCGAGAACCCGCGCGGCGCCTGGCCGGCGCCCTGATCCGGGATGGCCAGCGTCGGCCTGGCCATCACTCATCCGGTGCGGAGCGCGGCGGCGGTGACGCGCGGCTGGGCGCCCGCTCCGCGCGGGCCCGGAGTCTCGGCCAGGCGCAACGCCGCGTGGCCGAGCCATGCGCGGGTAGCCGGGCCGCAAGTAGGTGAAGCCATCGGGCGGTCTCCGGGTAAGCGACGAGTGATATGAACTATCGTTACACGATCTGTTGACAGGTAACGCGGAAGGCTCTGGAAGGCGCCGGCATCTGACGAGGCTTTACCGGCGTCCGGCCGGGCTCGCGGTCCACATCGCGTCGGCCGCGCTCGCGCTGGCCGCTCGCAGTGGCGGGCCCAGCACTTCACGGGTCGCCAGCTCGGGGACTGGCAGCGGCCAGGGGAGAGGCAGCGGCACCGGCGACGGGAGCGGCCCGGCCAGGCGGCCGGCGGGCGTCATCACCGCTGCTCTCGCCGCGCTGGCCGCCGGGATGGCCTGCAGCCTGGCATCCGCGCCGCGGGTGCTGCCGGCCGGCGCCAACGGGGCGGTCCTGGCGGCGGGCTCGCATTCCGCTGGCGCCCGCACGGGCGGTGACGGGCAGAGCCGGAGCGCGGGCGTCGAGATCGACCCGGGTTACTTCAGCCCCGGCGCATGCGTCGCGTTCCCGCCCACGAGGGGGAACCGGCATCTGACCGTGTTCCTGGAAGCGGGCCACGGCGGACCAGATCCGGGCGCGGTGGGCACCACCAGGACCGGGCAGGTGATCTACGAGGCTGATCAGACCCTGCCGGTGGTGCTGGACACGACGGCGATCCTGCGGCGCGCGGGTTTCCGGGTGGTGGTGTCCAGGACCGGCCCGACGTCGGTCCTGCGGCTCGGGCCCGGCGACATGTCGGGCGCGTGTTGAGCGTCACCGGTTCCCACGACGACGTGGCCGCGCGGGACGTCTGCGCTAACGCGGCACACGCGGACGTGCTGAGTTACCCCCGGGGTCGAGACGCACCGCGTATCTGCTAGCCCGGCGTCAGCCC
>Ga0306920_100015517_pt1 | contig 10443 bp, 6 predicted proteins | sample flu12Cox44000170_FD_204666 | JGI IMG/M metagenome (GOLD analysis project Ga0306920, IMG submission 204666) | Lab enrichment of tropical soil microbial communities from Luquillo Experimental Forest, Puerto Rico - flux4day.12C.oxic.44.000.170 (v2)... | ecosystem: Environmental > Terrestrial >... | reverse complement strand
CCTCGCTCGTGGTAGCTTGCAGGCACGGAGGGGCGAGCATGGAGTTCGGCATCCTGGGGCCCCTGGAAGTCCGTCAAGACGGACGCGAACGGCTCATCGCCGGGGCCAAGCAGAGGGCACTGCTTGCCGTCCTATTGCTGAGCGCGAACCAGGTTGTGTCCAGTGACCGGCTTGTCGAGGAGCTCTGGGGGAGCGAACCGCCGGAATCGGGGCATGCCGCCCTGCGGGTCCGTGTTTCGCAGCTTCGAAAGGCCCTTGAGCCCGAATGCCCGGCCAATGGGTCACAGGTGCTCCGGACTCGGGCTCCCGGCTACATTCTTGTGGCCGAGCCGGACACGGTGGATCTGCTTCGCTTCCGGCGGCTTGCCGACGAGGGTTCCTGCGCTCTCGCTGATGGCGACCCGGCGGCTGCCTCGGCGAAGCTGGCGGATGCGCTGTCTGTGTGGCGCGGCAGGGCGCTCGCAGATTTTCTTTACGAGCCGTTCGCCCAGGCCGCCGCGAGGTGGCTTGAGGAGTCGCGCCTGACCGCGCTGGAGAAACGGATCGAGGCGGATCTGGCGCTCGGCCGGCATTCCGACGTCGCTGGCGAGCTCGAGACCCTGGTGGCGGAGAACCCGCTGCGGGAAAGCCTCACCGGGCATCTGATGCTTGCCTTGTACCGCTCGGGACGTCAGGCCGGGGCGCTGCGCGCCTATCAACAGACGCGGCATCGCCTCGTCGAGGATCTCGGCATCGAGCCGGGCGAGTCCCTTCAGTCGTTGCAAAGGGCCATCCTCCGGCACGATCCCGCCCTCGACCTGCCGGAGGCTCCGCACGCGAGCGACGGGCGCTCCGGGCACCCGGACGCCGGGTCACCGGGTTCCCCGGTGACGGTGGCGGCGCCCTCGGCGGGTGCCCAGGGTGTCGTCCCTGGCACCCGGCGGCGCCGCCGGAAACCCCTGGTCATCGCGGGTGTGCTCGGCGTGGTGGCGAGCGTCCTGCTGGTTCTGCTCGGCACCCACCGGCAGGACCGAGGGCTTGCCGCAATCGGCGCGAACTCGGTGGGTGTCATCGACCCAGGCAGCAACCAGCTTGTCGCCTCGGTGCCGGTTCATGCCTCGCCGCTGGCGGTCGCCAGCGGGGCAGGGTCGGTGTGGGTGACCGACTTCGACGCCCACGCGGTCTCGCGGGTTGACCTCCGGACGAGGACCGTCGCCGAGAAGATCCCGCTGGCGGCGGCCCCTAACGGGATCGTGTTTGGAAACCACGACGTATGGGTCGCCAGCGTGAACGGCACGGTCTGGCGGATCGACCCGCAGACCGACTCGGTGGTGCAGACGATCCCGGTGGGCACCGGGCCGGCTGGGCTGGCCTTTGGCGACGGGTCAGTATGGGTCGCGAACACCTTCGACGGAACCGTGACCCGGATTGATTCCAGGACCGGCAAGGTGGTCCGCACGATCCCGGTCGGGGCTCAGGCCAGCGGGCTCACCTGGGGTGCGGGCGCGGTCTGGGTCACCGATGCGGTAGATGGGACCGTCTCCCGGATCGATCCGGCCACCGGCACAGTGACCCAAACGATCGGCGTGGGCAACGGCCCGACCGCGGTGGCCTACGGGGAAGGGTCTGTCTGGGCTGTCAACAGCCTCGACGGGACCATCGCCCGGATCGACCCGGCGACCGTCAAAGTGACCTGGGTCATCCCGGTGGGCAACGGCGCCACCGGCGTCGCTGTCGGGGCTGGTGCCGTATGGGTCACGAACGAGTTCGCCGGCACCGTGTCGCGGATCGACCCCGGAACGAACCACGTGGTTACAACCATCCCGGCCGGAAACCGGCCCGCCGGGATCGCGGCGGCCGGTGGCCTGCTCTGGTTTAGCGTCCGCCCCCCCGGAACCGGCCACCGGGGCGGCACCCTGGTTCTGCTCACCCGCAGCGCCGGGCCGGTCGACCCGGCGACCGCCTATGACCCCGTATCGGTGCTCACCCTGTTCATGACCAACGACGGGCTGACCGCATTCCAGCGGGTCGACGGCCTCCTCGGCACGCGATTGGTGCCCGACCTCGCGGTATCGCTTCCCGAGCCCACGCAAGGGGGCACCACCTACACGTTCGTGCTCCGCCGGGGCATCCGGTACTCCACCGGGAACCTGGTCCGGCCGGAGGATTTCCGGTACGCGATCGAGCGGGACTTCCGGCTGGGCTCGCCGCCCGGAATGGGCCTAGGCATCGTCGGCGGCGCCGCCTGCGCCAGCGACCCGGCGACATGTGATCTGTCGAGGGGGATCGTCACCAACGACCACGCGGGCACGGTCACCTTCCACCTGGTCGCCCCAGATCCCCAATTCCTGGACAAGCTCGCCCTGCCGTGGGCCGATGCGGTGCCGGTCGGAACGCCGGGCGGCGGCACCAGCACGGCAGTGCCGGCCACTGGGCCGTACATGATCCGAAGCTACGCGCCAGGACGTGAGCTAAGGCTCGTCCGCAACCCGCACTTTCGGGCGTGGTCCCAGGCCGCGCAGCCCAACGGGTACCCGGACCAGATCGTGTGGAAGATCGGAGGGGGGGCCGGGGCCGCGGTGACGGCGATCGAGCGAGGGACCGCCGACTGGTCTGTCGACTTCCCGCCGCCTGCCCGGATCCGGGAGCTGCAGACGCAATACGCGAGCCAGTTGCACATCTACCCGGGCCTCACCACGGACTTCCTGTTCCTCAACACCCGGGTCCCGCCGTTCAGCAACCCCGCAGTCAGGCGGGCGCTCAACCTCGCCATCGACCGCAACCGCATCGTAAAGCAGCTGGGCGGGCACGCCTACGCGTCGCCGACTTGCCAGCTCCTGCCCCCCGGAATCCCGGGATTCCAGCGCTACTGCCCCTACACCGCCAATCCCAGCCGAAGCGGGGCGTGGACCGCTCCCGATCTGGCCAAGGCCCGCCGGCTCGTGGCCGCATCGGGCACCAAAGGGATGTCGGTGACCGTTTGGGATGTGCCGGGGGAGGTTGTGCACCTCGCCTCCGAGCAATACGTGGTCTCGGTGCTCGACCGGCTCGGCTACGAGGCTCATCTGAAGAGTTTCGCCACACCCGGCAGCTATGCTGCCGTGGTCGCCGACTCGCGGAACCAAGCACAGATCGGCTTCGCCTTCTGGATCGCGGACTACCCGGCGGCCTCGGACTTCATCAACCCGTTGCTGAGCTGCGCCGCGTTCACCCCGCGGAGCCCGGGCAGTACCAACTGGGCGGAGTTCTGCGATAAGGGGATCGACGCGCAGATCCGGCAGGCGATGCAGGCCACTGGCCCCGCAGCGGACCAGCTGTGGACACGGATCGATCACGAACTAGTGAACCGTGCCCCCCTGGTCCCGCTTGTCGACCGAACCTGGATCGACTTCGTCTCCAAGCGCGTCGGGAACTACCAGTTCAGCTGGCAAGCCGGCCCCCTGCTCGACCAACTCTGGGTACGGTCCTAACCTCCCCCCACAAATGCCCTCCTGCCCGGGCTGCCGACGCCCAGCCGCCGATCCCACGGTCGCTGCCATAGTGAAGTAGCCCAACGATGCCAAAGGCCATCCCGGCACTATTTCCGCCCGTGGATCCTCCATCAGCGCCCCCTGGTGGCCAGGCCACGAGCACGAAGCAGCACGCGCTGAACGGCTGGCCGCCGGGGTCGGCCAGTGCTGGATGCAAGGTTCAGCCCGCAGATCGCTATCGTCGGCAGCTGAATACTGACCACCGTCGGCACCTGGGTTCTAGCCGCCAGTTGGTCAGCTTTTCAGTTGCCGTTGACAATGGCCTCAGCGGTCCCCGCGCCCAGCCGGAAGGCGGGCATCAGGGTTAGTGCCGGGCAGGGTCTTTGGCTCAGTTTGTGGCTCATTCACTGCCGTTCACGGCGGTTCACCGGCGACCATGGCCGCTTGTCCGGGCTGGTCACGAAAGCTGGCGGACGGTGGTGAACGGTGGTGCGCAGGACTCGAAAGCGTGTGAAGGCGCAAGTCTTCCGTGGGTTCAAATCCCACCTCCACCGCCACTGACCTGTGATGACGCGAGCTCCCGTGGCTGTTCCGTGGCGGCGGGCACCGCGGTGGTCGCAGTTTCGGGCCACGAATGGTCTTAGCTGATAGGGCCGAGATACCCGCGGCTGGCTGGATCGGACCGAACTCCGGCCCTGGACTGCGGCGGCATGATCTGGGAGGAGATCCCGGCGGGTCCCTGTCGGTGCAGGTAGAAGCCCTCCCCCAGGCAGACGCGCCCGCCAAGCCGGGTGCCGACTTCCCCGTCTCCGGCCGGCCACCGATCCCATGCGCACGCCGCCGAAGCGTGCACCGTGCCGTTCAGGGCTGGCCGGATCGTCCGCGACAGTCGGGGAGGCCCGCCGCTCAATGGGCGGAGTCTGTGTCCTCGGGGATGTTGGTTCCCGCGTGGTTGCGCAGGTCTGCGACGAGACGCACCACCGGGATCCTCACTGTCCGCGCGGCCGGGCTAATGGTGCCACGCCTGGCGCGGGCCCAGTTTCCGGGCCCAGCCCGCGATGGTGCCACGACTATCGGATAAGACTGTTACCTATCGAATCAGATCGCTGCGTATACTTTTAGATCGTGGACCTGACAGACCCCACACGCTCGGTGACCGCCACACTAGACGGGCCTGTTCTTGCTGTGCTGGCGCAGAGCGGGAAGCCCTTGACAGCCGGGGAAGTCACCGGCCAGATGCCCCGCGGCTCCGAGGTGGGCGTCCGGCGCAGCCTCGCGCGCCTCGTCGAGCAGGGGATCGTGCACGCCGAGATGATGGGCCGTAACCTCGTCCACGAGCTCAACCGGGACCATATCGCGGCGGACATCGCGGTCCAGCTCGCTGGCCTGCGCCTTGAGCTGTGGCAGCGCTTGCGCCGGGCCCTCGGGTCCTGGAACCCCAAACCCGTCTACGGGTATGTCTTCGGCTCCGCCGCCCGCGGCGACGGCGGTCCGGACAGCGACATCGATGTGCTGCTCGTCCACCCCCCATTCCCCGGAGACTCAGACCCGCGGCGCCGCTCAAACCGCCTCGGAGGCCAGATCGCGGGCGTGACCGCAGAGCTTTGGGAGGGGCGCCTCAGCGAACGGCAAGCAGCGAAATGGCACCGTCAGGTCGACGCGATTCACAGCCAGGTCCGTGCCTGGACAGGCAACCCTCTGCAGGCGCTTGAGATGTCCACCCTCGACTGGGCCGACCATGAGCGCCGCGGCAGCACCCTGTGGCAGGAGATCATCCGCGACGGGATCAAGGTCGCCGAGCCTCCCCCGAACCTGATCGCAGCATTGTCGGCCGGATCGGGCTGACGTGCCGAAATCCTCGCGCACTTCACCATGCACCCGCGACGATGCCCGCGCCCGGCTGCGGACCGCCGAGGCGTACTTGGACGTCGCTGGGGCGGTGCTCGAGGAACGCGGCCGCGATGAGTACCTCAACGTGGCCGCTGGCCTGGCGGTCCTCGCCGGCATTGCCGCATCCGACGCGATCTGCGGCGCCCGGCTTGGCCTCTGGCACCGCGGCGACGACCACCGCGGCGCCCAGGACCTGCTTGAGAGCGCCACGCATGACGGGGGCAAACTCGCCACAACCCTCGGCCGGCTGCTCAGCCAGAAGGACGCCGCACACTACGACGTGCGAGTCATCTCCCAACGCAAGGCAGCCGATGCCAGGCGGTGGGCGGCTCTCCTGGTTGACCGGGCCACGCAGGAGGTGGAGCGGTAGCCGCTATGAGCTTCATGCGACCCGGCGCGGCACCTGCTTCGGGTCGCCCGGTGCTCAGTGAGTACCGGCCAGCAAGCAGCCCGACCCGCCGAACGCGGGCCGGGCTCGGTTTTGGTCTCATTCACCCCCGTCCGGGGCCGTTCACAGGCGTCCGCGGGCTACCTGTGCGTGCTGGTCGGGGCGCTGGCGGACGGTGGTGCGCAGTACTCGAAAGCGTGTGAAGGCGCAAGTCTTCCGTGGGTTCAAATCCCACCTTCACCGCTCTGACCTGCAAGAACGCGGGTGCTGATAGTCGGCAGGCCGGCGCCTCGTGCGCCCTGGTCTCATTTATTGGTCTCAGTTTCGAGCCGCCTACGGTGTTTCATCAAAGCAGCCGGCCCGGCTGCATGCCATTGCGGTGTGTCGCTTCAACCTTGCTGGCAGCTGCCGCCGGGGTTCAACGGGGGCGGCTGTTGCGGGGCTGCCGTCTGGGCGTGATGAGACCGGTTTCGTAGGCCAGCACGACGGCTTGGACGCGGTCGCGCAGGCCCAGTTTGCTCAGCAGGCGGTTGACGTGGGTTTTGATGGTGGCCTCGGACAGGTACAGGCGCGTGGCGATCTCGGCGTTGGACTGGCCCTCGCCGATGAGCAGCAGCACGTCCCGCTCGCGCGGGGTAAGGGCGGCGACGGGCGACTCGGGAGGCGGGGCGATCGGCCCGGCGAGGACGAACATCTCGATGAGCCGCCGGGTGATCGACGGTGATAGTAGTGCCTGTCCGGCGGCCACGGTCCGGACCGCTTCAACCAGCTCACCGCTGCGGACGTCTTTGAGCAGGAACCCGCTGGCCCCCAAGCGCAGCGCCTCATACACGTACTCGTCGGCATCGAAGGTGGTGAGCATGAGCACCCGCGGCGGGCTGGAGGCGGCCAGGATCCGCCGGCCGGCTTGCAACCCGTCCAGGACCGGCATCCGGATATCCAACAGCACCACGTCCGGGCGGGTACGGGCGGTGACGGCGACGGCGTCCACGCCATCACCGGCCTGGCCCACCACCTCCAGATCGGGTTCCCGGGCCAGAATCGCACAGAAACCGTCCCGGACCAGTTCCTGGTCGTCGGCGACGACCAGCCTGATCACCGGCGTTCCCCGCGTGGCAGAATCGCCTCGACGCAGTAGCCGCCTCCTGGCTGCGGGCCGGCCGACAGGGTGCCGCCGTAGGCGGCGGCCCGCTCACGCATCCCGATCAAGCCCTGCCCGGTTCCGGAGCCGTCCAGGCCGGTGCCGGTGCCGTTGTCGGCGACGCGCACGCGTAGGCTACCCGGGACGGTGGTGATGGTGACGTGCGCGGTGCGGGCACCGGAGTGCTTGAGGGTGTTGGTCAAGGCTTCCTGCACGATCCGGTAGCAGGTCAGCTCCAGCCCCGGTGGCAGTCCGCCAAGATCGCCGTCCAAGCAGAGGTCGACGTTGATCCCGGCGGTGCTGATCGTGCGGGCCAGCTCGGGCAGCCCGGTCAGTCGCGGCGCGGGCGACAGCTGCTCGGCGCCGACCCGGAGCACGCCCAGCATCCGCCGCAACTCCTCCAGGGCGTCCCGGCAGGCACCTTCCGCCGCGCGAACCCGCCGGCCGATCGCCGCCCGCTCCCCGGTGCCCGCTTCGAGGTCATCGGCGGCGGCCACGCATTGCACCACCGCGACGGTCAGGCTATGGGCCACCACATCATGCATCTCCCGGGCGATCCTGGTGCGCTCCGCGGCGGCGGCTTCCGTCGCTGACCGCTCCCGGTCCGCCTCGGCCCGCCGGGCCCGCTCAGCCATCAGCCGCTGTGCCCTGGTGCGGCGGGTCACCAACAGCGCCGCCCCGAACAGCACACTGCAGATCAGCGAGGTCAGCAGGAAGTCAGCCCAGCCGTAATCGGACCGGGGCTGGCCGGTGATCTCCCGCACCGCGATGACCGCCTCCCCGCCGGCCCACCCAGCCCAGGCGACCCACTCGGGCTCGGTGGCGCCCGCCACCACAAACAGCAACGGCACCTGGGCGAACACCACGATCGATGAGCTGCCGTGCGGCGGAAACGCCTCCAGCATCGCCCGCCCAGCACACGCCACAATGATCGCCGCCGCGGGAAACCGTCGGCGACCCAGGAGAACCAGCAAGAACAACGCTGACAGCAGATACTGCGCCCGGTACTCGCCGGTGGCGAGCTGACCGGGCAGCGGGATCACCGCCAACGCCACCACCAGCAGGTCCAGCACCCAGCCCGGCAGCCGGCTACGCATCGTTACCCACCGCACGGATACGACCGTAACCCGGCGACGCTGTCGTGTCTTCAATCCTCAGGCCGGCCCAGGGCCGCAGGTTCAACCTTCCGGTTGACCCGCAACCAATCCCCGCGTTGACGCTTCGTTCCCCGTGCCTGCCTAGCGTCATCGATGGCCGCAGCCGCCCGGCGGTCACCGGCCACAGGGCGCCAACCGGGCGTCCCGGACTCAGAAAGGGAGAAGGCAAGTGCGCAAGACAATCGTCACCCTCATCGGCGCGGCCGCCGCCGCCATGGTGATCAGCGGCGCCGCGCTGGCTGCGGCAAGCACCATCCGCACGGCCCCCGCGGCGGGCGGCCAGACGATCACCCTGAAAGCCACTGCCGTGTCACTCACATGCATCCCGGTGCCCGGGCAAAAGCCCGGCCCCGAAGTGCCCGGCGACCAGTGCGTGTTCTCTGAAAACCTCACCCGCAACGGCGCCCCCTACGGCCACAACGCCATCCACTGCGTGGTCGCAACCACCAACGACCTCGTCTGCACCGCCGCATGGATGCTCCCTGACGGCCAGATCACCGTCGCCGGGGACGCCGGAAGCACCACCGGCACCCGTAAACTCCTGCCGGTGCTCGGCGGAACCGGCGCCTACCAAGACGCCAGCGGGCAAGTCACCATCATCAACACCAGCAGCAGCACCTCAACCGTGACATTCCACCTCCTGCCCGCCAGCCACTGACACGACAGCACGACCGCCGCCAGCGGGCGATGCCAGCCCAGGAGCCGCGGAACCGGCAAAAACCGGCCCAGGAAGCCCCGCCCAACCTAAGGCGGGGCTTCCCAGTGCCCCCCTTGAGGTAGACCCCGATCCGGGGGCACCGTCAGCGGACTGAGCTGACCTCGCCGTCCGTGCCGCCCCTTCCCGCTGCCTGCCGGACCGCCTGGGCCGATGAGTCGGCCGCCGGGTTTCAGGCGCGGCAGGCGGCGACTTGATCAGGTCGGCCTACGAGGGCCCGGCCGAGGCCAGGTTCAGCGCCCACGGATTCACATCGACAGTCCTTGGGCGCTGACAAGTGCGCGGGTCGGCCGGGGCGGCCCCGGGCGCCTGGCCGTGGGCTCAGTTTTGGTCTCATTCACCCCCGTCCGGGGCCGTTCACCGGCGTCCGCGGGCCACCTGTCCGTACTGGCCGGGACGCTGGCGAACGGTGGTGAACGGTGGTGCTCAGTACTCGAAAGCGTGTGAAGGCGCAAGTCTTCCGTGGGTTCAAATCCCACCTCCACCGCCACTGACCTGCGCAAACACCGGCTCTGGCGGACGGCAGGCGCGTGCCTCATGCCGCCCTGGTCTCATTTATTGGTCTCAGTTGCGAGCTGTCGGCGGCCATACCGTCGGGGTCAGCTACGGCTGTTGTGCCTGGTCACAGAGGCCCCGGACGGGCCTGAACGCAGGTGAACGCACGTGCGCACGCCCTCGCGGCGTGCGCCCCACCGTCCAGGGTCGGCCGGGACGGTCCGCGACCGGCCGCGGACCCGCCAACTCGCAAACCGCATCAGAATGAGCGATCGAGAGGTTCTAGCAGAACGCGCGCCGAGCCGTTAGGCGCGGCAACTGGGCGCGGCCTCTTCCCGGTGGTGGCCGCGCATAGCTGTTCCATCTGAGCGGCCGCTGCTGCGAGCCCGGGATGGTCGGCGGCCTGGCGTTTGCCTGTGCGGGCAGCGGCCGCGATCGCCCAGACAGTCCGCGAAGGATCAGGCTGCCCGGGCGGTGGGGTCGCGACGTGTCCGGACTGCCTCGGGTCCGGCTCCCTTCCGCTTCGGCGGTGGCGTCGGCAGAATCGGGGTGAGCAGGCAGGAGAGGGGGCCTGGTGCGGGATCGGCTGGGGGCGCCACCGGTGTTGGTGGGACGGGACGGCGAGCTGGGCGAACTGCTGGCCGGGATGGACGACGCGGCGTCTGGGAGCGGCCGGTTGTTCTTGCTGGCCGGGGATCCGGGGATCGGGAAGAGCCGGCTGGCCGGTGAGGCGGCGGCGCATGCCCGGGATCGCGGGTTCACGGTGGCGTGGGGGCGGTGCTGGGAGGCCGACGGGGCACCGGCGTACTGGCCGTGGGTGCAGGCGCTGCGGGCCTTGGTCCGCGGCGTCGGCAGCGATCAGCTCCGGGCCCAGCTGGGAGCGGGCGCCCCATTCGTCGGACAGATCGTGGCCGAGGTGGCCGAGATCCTGCCGGAGGTCGGCCCTCCGCCGCCGATGGATGCGGAGGCGGCCCGGTTCCGCCTGTTCGACGCGGTGGCCGCGTTCTTGCGCAACGCCGGGGCCGGGCGGCCTCTGATGCTGGTGCTGGATGATCTGCACGCCGCCGACGCGCCCTCGATCTTGCTGCTGCGGTTCGCTGCCCGCGAGCTGGGTGATGCCCGGGTCCTGGTGCTGGGCGCCTACCGCGACATTGAGCTGGACCGCGGCCACCCGCTGGCCGTCGCGCTCGCGGAGCTTTCCCGGGAGC
>Ga0306920_100015515_pt1 | contig 10444 bp, 10 predicted proteins | sample flu12Cox44000170_FD_204666 | JGI IMG/M metagenome (GOLD analysis project Ga0306920, IMG submission 204666) | Lab enrichment of tropical soil microbial communities from Luquillo Experimental Forest, Puerto Rico - flux4day.12C.oxic.44.000.170 (v2)... | ecosystem: Environmental > Terrestrial >... | reverse complement strand
TCCCTTTGATCCTTACGGACGATGCCATCGGTGTGATTAACCTGCGACGCACCGAGGCTCGCCCGTTCACCGACCGACAAATCGAGCTACTGAAGACCTTCGCCAACCAAGCCGTGATCGCGATCGAGAATGCGCGGCTCTTCGAGGCCGAGCAGGCAAGCAAGCGCGAGCTGCAAGAATTGCTGGAACACCAGACCGCCACCTCCGAGGTCTTGAGCGTCATTTCCCGATCGCCAACGGAGCTTCAGCCGGTACTTCGTTCGATCGCAGCAACGGCTGCTCGCCTTTGCGACTCCATCGATGCGCAGGTCTACCGGCTCGTCGATGGCAAGTTGAGGATGGTATCGCAACACGGTTCGCTGCCCCGCCTTGAAGCGCACTATCAGCTCCCGTTGACCAGGGGTAGCGTCACGGGGCGAGCAATCCTTGACCGCCGGACGGTGCACGTAGGCGACATCGCACCACTGCTTGAAACCGAGTACCCCGATGCCAAACCGTCGCAGCTGGTTGTAGGTCATCGAACAACACTTGCCGCTCCAATGATGCGCAAGTGCGAGCCGGTTGGCGCAATATTGTTGCGGCGCAATGAGGTGCGGCCCTTCACTCCGAAACAAATCGCTCTACTTCAGACCTTCGCCGACCAAGCCGTGATCGCCATCGAGAACACGCGGCTGTTTGAGGCGGAGCAGGCGCGCACGCGGGAGCTGGCCGAGGCGCTGGAACAGCAGACTGCTACATCGAAGGTCTTGAACATCATCTCAACTTCGCCGGGAGAACCGAAGCCAGTATTCCAGGCAATTTTGCAAAGCGCGGTGCGCATCTGCGAGGCAAACTTCGGCAACTTGCTGCTTTGTGAAGGAGGCGGCTTCCGGTTTGGTGCGATGCACGGTGCACCGCCCCCATACCGAGAGTGGGTGCAGCAACGGGGGAACATCCACATAATTCCAAAGACTCCGCTTATGCGTGCAATCCAAACGAAGCAGACGCAGCACGTTGCGGACACCAGGGGTGAGCCGGCCTACATCGAACGCGACCCGCCGTTCGTTGCCCTGGTCGATATTGCCGGGGCGAGGACCCTTCTTATCGTGCCCATGCTCACTGAGAACGAGGCAGTCGGTGCGATTGCCATCTATCGGCAGGAGATGCGAGCCTTCTCTGAAAAGCAGATCGGGCTTTTAAGCGACTTCGCGAAGCAGGCCGTCATCGCCATCGAGAACGCACGGCTGCTCAACGACCTGCGCGAGTCCCTCCAGCAGCAGACCGCAACCGCCGACGTGCTCAAGGTCATCAGCCGTTCGACCTTTAACCTCCAAGCGGTGCTGGACACTCTAACGGAGACCGCAGTACGGCTGTGCGGGGCCCGACGGGGGGTCATCTTCAGACGGATGGGTGACGCCTATCACGGCTTTGCCTTCTACAACGCTTCCCCGGACCTCATCGATTTCATTCGACGCCATCCCATTACACCGGGACGGGATACCATCACCGCGAGGGTCGCGCTTGAAGGACGCACGGTACATGTCGCGGACCTACAGGCGGATGCTGAATACAAATATGCGCTGCGAGACGAGGCCCCCATCCGAACGGAGCTGGGAGTGCCCATGTTCCGAGGAGATGAGGTCGTTGGTATCTTCATTCTTTACAAGCTCGAGGTTCAACCGTTTACCGAGAAACAGATTGAGTTGGTCGCTACCTTCGCCGGCCAGGCGGTGATCGCGATTGAGAACACTCGGCTGTTCGAGGAGGTGCAAGCGCGGACGCGCGAACTGGCCAAGACGGTCCAAGACCTCGAGATCGCGAGCCAACACAAGTCGCAATTTGTCGCCAACATGAGCCACGAGCTGAGAACCCCGCTTGCCGCCATCCTCGGCTATGCCGAGCTGATGCAGGAAGGCTTCTATGAGGCCCTCGGTCAGAAATCCGTGGATGCGCTCACCCGCATCCGCTCAAACGGCAAGCACCTCCTGGGCCTCATCAATACTGTGCTTGACATCGCCAAGATCGAGTCCGGCCAGTTCACCTTGAACATGGCGGAGTATGCGATCGAGAGCGTGGTCGAGACCGTTCGGTCTGCGACCGAGTCCCTCGCACAGAATAAGAAGCTCACGCTCAGGACTGAGGTGGCCAAGTCCCTACCCATCGGCCTCGGCGATGAGCAGCGGCTCACCCAGGTGCTGCTCAACCTCGTCGGTAATGCCATTAAGTTCACCGACACCGGCGAGGTGCGTGTGACTGCCAAGGCCGTCAACGGCCACTTCAACGTCAGCGTGACCGACACTGGACCCGGTATCCCCCCGGAACATCAGAACCGCATCTTCGAGCAGTTCCAGCAGGTCGATAGTTCAAACACACGGGCTAAGGGCGGCACGGGATTGGGCCTCGCCATCGCCAAGCAGATCGTCGAGATGCACGGCGGCCGCATTTGGGTCGAGTCGACCGCAGGCAAGGGCTCCACCTTCCAGATGGAGCTCCCCACCCGCGCCGAGTTTAGGAAGAAGGCGCCATGAGCAAGAGCTGCTCGGTCATTAACGACCAGGAAGACCTGCGGAGGCGTCATTTGGGCGGGAGCTTGGGTGTTGTAACCGAACCGATGCGCGCTTCCTTCAAGTCGGCTGGGGTAGCAGTGGTGAGCGTACCGGAACTGTTGCGTGTGACCTGTGACCCGTATTCTCCGACAATGGTGTCCTTGACGGTGGTGCGGACTGAGAATCCGGAAATCTCGATGGGACCTTGCACCGTTGGACCGCTGCGGCTCCATGTAAGGTTGGGAATTCCTTCGACATCGATTGGCGCAAGTACCGTGCGACCACCGCGGTATGGGGTCACCCCGTTGGTAGAGGTCGAAAAAGTCCAACCCGCTGGTTGCTTCTCGGAACCAGGAACCATGCCTGTGAAATTAAAGATTGTGAAGAAATCTGGATTTGGCTCCTTTCCCTGGCCTTCGACATGGATGGTCTCGTCAATCCTTATTTTGAAGTGAAAGGTAACTGTGCCGTCCGCTTCTTGGGTGATCTTCTCGAGCGTCGGCTGGATCGCTAATGTAGGACGCACAAAGGCGCAAAGCGCAATAGCCGCGAACACAATGCCCATTCTTGCCGACACTGGTAAAATGGACCTCATCATAGCGTACCCCCTCGGAGTGTCTCTGAGTCCCGATTAGCGGCGCGTGCTATCCAAGCGGTGTACTTCCTTCCCAGGTCCCGCAAATGCAGAGAACTTGTCCGCGACGTAACGTTCTAGCGCACGCTCGCCTAGGTCATTCGGAATGAGGAGGTCGACCGAAGACCACCTTTCGGGTTCTTCGATGAATGCTATCGGCCGTCCTTTCGAGCAGCCACCTTTGGGCTTCACTACGTTCACTACGAACTGTCCGTAGATATCCAGCCGCATGACTACTCCCCCAGGCTAAATTGCTCTTGCTCTTTTTCGAGCTCGAGTCCTTCGCCTCAGATGCAACCTCGGGCATATATTTTCAATGTGATTCCCGAGCTAATTGCATAAGTGTGATTTTTATGAAGTGGTGCGCTCTCCCGCGAGCTCAAGTCCTGGCCACAGCCAGCGACGAGCGGACGCTTTTTAGATCGCATGACAGTGTGAGTGAGCAGATCGCGTTGGGAAATCGGGTGGCGGCGGTTGGGCTCTCTGCCGGAGGAGCGACCACAGGGAAGTCTATGTCAGACTGAATTGCCTTGAAATGTTCTCAAGCCTCGGCTTAGGTTTTATATCCCAGGGTCGGGCCGTGCGTCCGCCTTCAGCGCATTGGTCTCAGCATATGATGTCCTATACGACGGTCTTTGAAATTACGCAAGAGCCGTTCAAATGGTGGTTCGCCGCGTATGGCTTGGTATTTATTGTGTTAGGAACAGCCTCGATTTTCGCTGGAACGAAGTGGCCATCCCTTACGAGGGCAAAATGGTTAGGCTACACCTTGATAATATTTGCTTCACTATATATGGTAGCTGTATTTTATGAAACATATACAGCATATCGAGCTGCAATTGGTGATTATCTCAGCGAAAACTACGAGATCATCGAGGGAGTTGTAGGAAACTTCCAGCCTATGCCATATGCTGGCCATCGAGACGAATGCTTCTCGGTGCGGGCGACACGATTTTGCTATTCGAATTATAGGATTACGCCTGAGTTCAACCAGACGGCCTCTCGCGGCGGGCCGATTCGTGAGGGCCTTCCTGTTCGGATTACTCATCACAACGGTCGAATCCTCCGTTTACAGATCCGTGCCGATAATATGCCCACACCTTCTGAGCGTTCTGAGCGGGCGGGGTTAGAGCAAGAGCAATTTCGCCAGCGGCAGCACCAAAGCCCGTTTCATACGCGCGTGGCGCTTGCGGTCATGTTCGCAGTCGCGATCGTCTCTTGTTGTTGGAACCTCGACTGGAAGCATTACCTTAGGTACTGGCTGAAAGTCCCGCCACCCTACAGCCGCTATACCGAATTTGGGTTTAGGGCATTACTTGCCTGGGTTTTTCTTGGTACGCTCTTTCAACTCGTCAGCGATATTCTCGACACCCGTCGATCTGCTGCAGATTATGGCTGGGCTGTATTGTTCGGTGTCGCTATGGCGGGCGCTTTTCTCGCGGCCGATGGATACCTTAGATGGCAGCTACGGCGGAAATAGTAACAATGCACATAAATTTACTGTTGCTCCCCCAGGAGCGGACGCTCTGCTTGCAGCGCGGCAAGGACCCCCGGGTCCCCTGGCCGCGGCTATGGCAGGGTCCTCATCACGCCTAGATGCCAAAGCTTCCCATCACTTCCGCTATCCACCGCCTCCGCAGCATCGCCGAACGCACGACGAGGTCGTCGAACGTGGTGCACGGCTGAGGCGCGCTAGCTCATCGACGTAGCCTGGCGATAGGCGCTGAGAAGCAGTTCCAACAGGCTCATCAGGCGGGCGACGTACTGGTCGCGAACGACAAAGCCCACCTCACCATCACCATTGAACTGGCGCTCGAGAACATCCACCATCCGCCGAATGCGACGCTGGTGCAGACCTAGTCGGCGCTGAATGGGATCGGCAACAATGCCGGAGAAGGCGGCTGCGACCGCGCTTACCACCATCAGGCTACCGGTCACTCCGGCGATCAAGCTAGGTTTGGCCGCGACCGGGAAGGTTGCATACCACAGGCCGCCTAGCGTTGCACCGAGCGGGAACGAGGCTACGGCCGCCTGTTGGGCCATTACACTTGCAAGTGCCGGTCCAAGCAGAATAGCACCTGGCGTGAGCCGCTTCAGTGCCGCCACTCCAGCCCCAAGCGTAATAAACGTGGTCGTGATTTCGGCCGCGGCGGCCCGCGTTCCCGTGTAGGTCGCCATCGCCTGCTCTAGTTGCTTCCGGAGTTCCGGATCATCCGCGCGTCGTCCGATTGCATCGAAGGTCTCACTGAGCACGATCTCCAGGCGCGGCGATGACAGGATGGCCTCCGCGAGCGCATCCCTTTGGCACGTGCGATCGCCCTGCCGGTGGGGAAGTTCCAGTAGCTCGGTCATGATCAGCCACTCGATCTCTCGTCCGACCGCGGTATCGAGTAAAAACCGGCGTGAAGAAAGAAAGCGGGCCATTCGGTTCGCGCGAAGTCTACGCATGGCAACAGCACTCACCTGTATACCAATATTCGGTACGGCCAGTAGGATGTTGATGGGTACCTTCAGCACATCCCAGCCCAAGGCCCGGCGGTGCAGCGTCAAAGAGCCGGCAAGCGAAAAGTGGCGATCAACGAACGCGTCCACGCGCAAGCGTCGGCCTTCGAAATAGAGCTGCGCTGCCTCCGTGACGGTTAGTTCTACTTCTTCCGCCGTGGGTCTGCGTACATTGCTAGCGCTTACGGCTGCTTGCATAGCTGGATCCTTGAACGGTCGCTATTTCCTTACACCCACCACGTTCAGTTGTATCGTAGGACTTCACTCGGGCAGCGCCGAGGAACTGGTACCGTGGTGGCTCTGTACTCAGGGCGGCGGCGCGGTGACGCCCGACTCATTGAAACCAGTGGTTACACGAAACGGGGCTGACGATGCCAAATGGTGGCTCGGACTGCTGTGGTACGTGCTGGTTCAACGCCAAGAACAAGGGCGAGGCCGGTTACGCGCACAGTCATGATCCCGCACTGGCCAGGTGCACGATCCGCAATCTGGCAATCGAAAACCCCTTCTACACCTACTGTGCAAACCACCCGCATCGTCGGCCGCACCGCGATTCAATTCCAATCGGCCCTGTCTTCGTTGACAAAACCGGTCATCGATCGATTTGGCAACCCTCGCCGGATACACCACAAATCCGCGAACACCTCTTGGCGTTGCTCCAGGACATTAAAGCGAAGCCGGCCTCAGAGTACCCGATCGGAACGTACGCCGACGAGGTCGTCGTGTGGCAACTCGGCGAGTTTCGAGAACTCCGCGCGGTTGCGGAGCTGCACCGCGTTGGCTCCTTCGATCCAAACACAGTCGAAGACGGTCCCTTTCGCCGCACACGGCACGAACTCGTCACGCTCGCACGAGAGGCGCTCGCCAAGATCACCAGCGGAACCTGAATCGCCGCACCGAGGATTACCGAGCCGTTAAGGACCGCTAAGCCGTGAGCAGATGCAGCAAGGTACAAAGACAGATTGGAGGACTCACTCCATCACCTCGTCAGCGCGGGCGGGCATTGTGAGCGGAATGGTTAGACCGGGCGGCCTTCGGTCCCGTTGCCGGCAAACCCGGGTGGCAAATATAACCGGAGATCGGATCATTAGGTGTGGTGCGCCGTGCCAGATTCGGAAGAAATCTGTGAGCGATTTTAGAATCTTCCGTCCAAACCGGGAGAGGAAGCGCGACGCGAGCGCCTCGACGACGTCGTTAAAAAGGGGCGCCTGGAGCGCGAGATCACGTCTCGGCCGAGCAGATGTCAGGTGCCGAGGATAAACGCGAGTCGCTGGACATCGCAAAGGCATATGAGCGACTGGCAGAGCTCGCTGCCGATAACAAAATTCGAGGATGAGTGAGGCTCGCTGCTAGTGTGAGTTTTGATCCCAACCGATTTCGACGCACCGCTCCATCAAGGCAGCATGTAGGCGAAGCTGAGACGGACGCAAGCGCAAGCGGGTGAGAACCGCAGGTTGGACGCGCAGTGGACGACGAGTCTGGTCGTCTCTCTCTCGTCTCTCTGTCCGAGGGCCGAGCGCCAGGAAGTGGAAGACAGCTCCAGTGGATAAGTTCAAGCGTGTTGGTGGGTGTCGGACGAGTGGAGCCCTCGATCGGCCATGGAAGGATTAACTGATTGCTGCATGAGATGGCCGGGAGTGGTAGGCATGATCGAGGTGGCGCTCGGCCGCTGCCAGGGGCTCGCAGTGCCAACACGCCGGTCGCGCCGCTTGAGGCGATGAAGTGCACGACTAATTTCCGGTGGTAACGGTGCCTCAACAATGTTGGCGCACGCAGCGCGAAGCGCAGGCCCGAGCGCCGTTTGCATCAGGTTGTTTGGCTCCTGATCGTCCGGCAGCCCGAATAGGTGCGTAACCCGCAACCATATGGCCATGGACGTTGCCTTTCATCCCGCACAAGAGGAACTCGTGCGCGCAAGCTGTTGGCGGCGCGTTTAACTGACCCGAGATGCAGCTGACCTTAAGCGTCACCGTGACAAATGATTGTGTCAGGTCTGCGGCCGGAGGCGCAGGTGCAGAGTACATCGTTCGCTACGGTGTGGAGAAGGAATCGCGGCGGCCGGAGTTCATTGCGGTGGGTGTGGCGCGGCTGCGATGCCGATTGCCACGCGGGTGCTGCGAAGCCCACTCACGGCAACGTCACTGACAGTGTCGCGGTTCCTGAGCACAGTCGTAAGCGCCGACAGGGAGGGATGGTGAGGCCCAGCGCCCTGGCGGATCTTAGGTTAATCACGAGTTCAAACTTTGTCGGCGCCTGCACTGGTAGATTCGCGGTCTTTGCCCGCAAGAATACGAGCTACGTATGGTGCTGCGCGCCGGAACAGGTCAATTACGTCCGCACCATACGAGATCAGCCCGCCAGCTGTTACAAAGTAAAGAAACAGGTAAACCGCCGGCAAGCGGTGCCCCGCTGCCAACGCGATGATCAGATCGCGATGGGCATTCGTTGTGAGGTCCGACAACACGATCAAGCCGCCGTCCGCCTCGCGTGCAAAGCCCTCAATGACGCTCACGATTTGGGCAGCGTCGCGCACGCCTGCGGGGTTCAATCGTACCCCGAACGATGGGGCCGCTGTCTCAACCTCACGCAGATATCCAGCGGACGACGGATCGTCGGGGTTTTGAATGACCGCAATACGTCGAATCGAGGGCGCAATCTCTTTGCGCAATTCCAGCCATTTGCCAACCATCGCGTATTCGTGATTGGTAAAACCAGTGATGTTCCCACCGGGATGCGCCAGGTTTTGGACGAAACCGCCTCCGACCGGGTCGGCAACCTGCACAAATACAATTGGAATCACGCTCGTCGCCCGCTGCAATGCTGCCGTGGCTGGGCGTGCGGCAAGGGTGGCCGTGCGCATGCTGTTCGACCAACCTGGTGACGGCGTTATGCACCGCGGACATTGGGGCGCCGCCGCGGTGCATCAAGTTCCGCAATGCCATCCCGGATGAACGCCTCAAGTTCCTCGTTGGTCATACGGCTGAACTCGTCTACATGTGCGCTCTCGACCTGCTTCACGTTGAGTGCGCAGTGCCTTCGTCGGAGGTTTGCTTCGACGTGATCGATGGGTTTGTGCTGGAGCGCCGCCCGGGCGATGTGGCGCCGAGCAGGCATTGATGGCCGAAAGGCTTCCAGACGACCCCATTGACTGCCTGGAGCGACGGCTACCCCTTTCCTCCCGGCTCCTTGCCGAGTGGCCAGCGTTCGGCTTCGTAGGCCTCGATCGGATGGGTGATGACGGCGAGCTCGGCCTTCTCATGCGGAGCTTCCTTGCAGGGGCTCGAGAAAATGAGCCCTACCAGATAGCTGCATTGAAATGTGGCCAGCAGCACGAATGCGTAGACGATTGCTCCCAGCAGAGGCCATTGTCCGTGTTTCATCCACACCACAGCCGTCACGCCAAGAGCCACTGAGGCCGCGAAAACCGCCAGTACGCGCAGCAGCGCTAGCCCAAGCAGCACTCCTGCTCCCGCAGCCGCTATGAACAGCCACAGCATGTCGCTTCCAGCTCAAGTTGGTGTCTAGAGAAGCCCTGGAGGACACGATGCCATGTCATCCCCCAGGGCCGTAGAGCGCCCCATGGTTCGTTGCGGGCGCTAAGAATACGTTAGCCGACAATCTGGCAACTGTGAGGCGCTAGCCTTCCCCATTTTGGGGGAGAGAAAGTGAAGTTATCTTTCGACTTCTTGAGATTGCCGCCATCGCTCCCTGTTCGCCTCGCGCCAGGCTTGCGTCTTGATCTTTCGCCAGTCCCTGCACTCGCCGGATCGATAGGGCGCATCGCGGCGCTTGCTCACCACGCCTTCCAACCCATGCCGCTCGGCCACCTCGAGGAGCGCTTGGCCGTCATCGAAGGCCTCCACTAGGTGCAGGCACGGCATCCTGGCGCGGCGCAGCAGCCGCTCCAGCCGTGACCGGCGCTCCACCAGCGGCAACCGCCTGAGGTCCTCGCCGTCCAGGTGAAGCACATCGAAGGCATAGACCGCGAGCTCGTGCTGCCGACGGTCCATCCTAGCGAGCAGACCCTAGAAATTTGGGGCCCCATCAGCACCGAGGAGGCACAGTTCAGCGTCCAGGATCACGGCTTGCGCCGGAATGGCCGTCAGCGCCTCCGCCAGGAGCGGCAACCGTTTCGTCCAATCCGTACCGCGCCGACTGTAGAGACGGACCTGGCCGCCGCTCACCAGCAAGACATCAGCGAGAGGCGGACAGCGGGGCTACGGGGAGACGTCCCCCCTCCACCTACTCCATCACTCTATTAGCCGTCCCAAAAACCGGCGCGTGGGCCGGCCAAGGGCGAGCTCTGAGCGCCGAACCCCCTTGACGGGCCGCACCAGAGCGCCGGTTACAACTACACAGAGCCACATGGAGATTTTCGCCTTGGATCAGCCGCGTAGGTCAGCGTCGATCCGATTCCGGACGAAAAAATCCACTAATCCGCAAGGTAGCTACGTGCCAGCTACAGACATGGATCGGAAGCAGACATCCCGTATCGACACGCTGCGGGTGCGCCCGATTGGCATCGCGTAGGATGCGTACATGGCCTCATCGTTTGCCGGCCAGCGGACACGAAGAGGCGCCTGCCGGTGAGAAATTTTGCTGGTAATACAATTGGCTGGGCACGATCATGCCGTCCCACACATCGACCATCCAAGCAGAGCAAGACCTTGCTCGCGCAGTCGAGGAGCTTAGGCGAGAGCTGAGCGAGGCTCTTCGACGAGAAGCCGCGACCGCTGAGATCCTCCGCGTCGTCAGTTGCTCGCGGAGCAATGTGCAGCCGGTC
>Ga0306920_100015514_pt1 | contig 10444 bp, 12 predicted proteins | sample flu12Cox44000170_FD_204666 | JGI IMG/M metagenome (GOLD analysis project Ga0306920, IMG submission 204666) | Lab enrichment of tropical soil microbial communities from Luquillo Experimental Forest, Puerto Rico - flux4day.12C.oxic.44.000.170 (v2)... | ecosystem: Environmental > Terrestrial >... | reverse complement strand
CCTGGACAAAGCCCGGCTTGTCGCCTTTGGGTGAGCAATCGAGCCCTTTGCTGCTTCCGGTCGCCAGGACGAGAAAGGGCGAAGCGGCGATGAAGGCGCGACCCATCGTATCGACGTGGTCGATCTCTTTTTTGAGGACGCGCTCCAGCGGCTGCGCGTAGAGTGCCGCCAGCTCATCGACGCCAGTCACGGTGGCGTTTTCAATCCCATCCATCACTCTCGACCCCTTGTCTCATGCCGATCTTGCACCTTTCGACACTGGCCCAAGACGGGGCTTGTGGCAAGCCCGGCCGGCGCCGCTCGTTGTGGAGAGCAGTGACGGTTCTCGCGTTGTCCTGCGCGGCCTGCGGCGGGCAATCCCCGACCGTCCTGGTCGCCTTCCGGACGGAGGAGCAGGCGCAGACGCATTGCCCAAAAGATACCGTCGTGTGGCTCGATCCCCAGAGCGCGTTGTACTACCTCAAAGGGAACGGGCGGTATGGGAGCTCGCCCGCCGGCCGCTACGCTTGCCGCGGCGAGGCCGACCTCGCCGGCATGCGCGGGGCGCCTAACTGACGGCGGTCAGGGCGCCGATAGTCTCGGCATTAATCGGATCACGGTCGCTCCGTCGATACCGCCGGGGTCGGGCTGAACCTGCGGCGCGAGCGGCTCGCGGTAGGTATCCAGGAAGGACTGGAGGGCCAAGACCCGCGTATCGCCTTCGGACAATCTCGCCGCCGACCCATCGACGGTGACCGCAAACTCGACATGCGGGATCCCGACGAGGTCGGGACGCAAGGCCAGCACGGTTGCAGTGGCGGCGAGACGGTTGCCGAGCCGCCGGCGGTAGCGGCTGCCTGGCCTTATGTCGGCGACTGGCATACGGCGGGAGATCAGGCCGAACCACGAGGCTGGCATCGTTTAACCCTGCAACGCGACCCCCGACCGCAGATCTATCGCGAAATCTCTAAGCGATCGTGAACCCGCCGCAGCGATGACCCCTCGCCCCGCCTGCGGGGAGAGGGCGGGGCCCGCGTAGCGGGAGGGTGAGGGGCAGGCTGCAGCTCACGGCCAGCCCCAGGGACCCCAATCCCACGCCTCTTCGTTCATGATCGCAGTCATCTGCGCCTCGTTGGCGAGCTGGCGCGCGAAAACCTCCTGCCGGTAGGCCGCCCAATTCCGCTGTGTGCCGAAATAGACGCATCGGCAAACGAGCGGATCGGCATAGAGGTAGACCGGCTGCCCATTCACCACGCGGGTGATAAATTTGTTCGGCGGCAGGCGCTTCAGCGCCGCCAGGCGTTGCGGGGTGTCGACGATTCTGGCCTGAAATCCCGCGGCCGCGAGCAGGTCCTCCTTCTGCACGGCCTGCTGCTGCGGGCTGACGCAGCCGGTGACAGCGAGGACAACACCGAAGATTGCCCCATAAAAACCGAGCTTGACCACCGCGATTCCCCGAAAAGCCGCCCCGGCGAACGTAGTCGATCAAAGAGGGTCGCCGCAACGAAAGCCGACGTTGACCCCTCTGGCGGGAGTGATAGAAGCCCGGTCGGATAGGGGAACGAGGGCAAACAAGTTAATGGCGAGCGCCTGCACCAGCGGCATCGACACCGGGTTTGTCGCACTCGGCTATGCGAGGGTAGCCGTTCTCGGGGTCGTGCAAGGCATCACCGAGCTGATGCCGATCTCTTCGACTGCGCATATGCGCATCGTCCCGGCGCTCCTCGGCTGGCAGGATCCGGGCTCAGCGTTTTCGGCGGCGATGCAGCTCGCGGCACTGGCCGCGGTCGTCGCCTATTTTTGGCAGGACGTCAGGGACATTATCTTCGGCTCGCTGAGCGCACTCGCCCGGCGCGATTTTTCCGCTCCGGCGCTGCGCTTCGCTTTTGGCATCGTGATCGGCACGATACCGATCGGCGTCGCCGGGCTGGCGCTTGCCAAGACGCTCAACACCTGCGGCTCGCCGCTCCGCGAGCTCTGGGTGGTCGGTGCGGCGAGCCTGGTCATGGCAGCGCTGCTCGGTCTCGCAGAATTGACGGCGCGGCATCAACGCTCCTTCGACCGGGTCGGCCTCCTCGATTGCCTCTGGGTCGGCATCGCCCAGGTCGGCGCGCTGATCCCGGGCGTCTCGCGCTCGGGCTCGACTTTGACTGCGGCGCTGTTTCTCGGCTTCAAGCGTGAGGAGGCGGCGCGGCTTTCCTTCCTGCTCGGCCTGCCGGCGATCGCACTCGCCGGCTTCAAGGAGCTTCACGAGCTGAGGCAGGCGGGCCTCGACGCGCATGGCTGGGCGGTGCTCTTCGTCGGGCTCTTGGTCGCGAGCCTTTCGGCCTTTGTCGCGATCTGGGGCCTGCTGCGCATCCTCGAGCGGTTCTCGGCCTGGCCCTTTGCAGTCTACCGCGCGCTGCTCGGCGCGGTATTGCTCGCCGGGATCGCGATCGGCTGGCTCACATAGCCTAGATGCCGCGCCCCGCAGAAATACAGCAGCGGCTCGTCAGGTCACGACGAGTTCGGCGATCCCGAGGCCTTCGACCTCGACCACGGCGCGGTCCCCGGCCGAGAGAAACTGGATCGGCACCATGCTGCCGGTCATCACGATCGCGCCGCGCCTGAGCGGCGTTCTCGCCGCGGCTCTCACTTCGGCGAGCCAGGCGAGCGCGTTCAATGGGTTGCCCATGACATCGCCGCCCTTGCCCTGGCCGATTTCGCGGCCGTTGATCGACAGGCGGGCGGTCAGCTGTGCGAGGTCGAGCCGGCGCCAATCAACTACCGGCGCCCCGATGACGATCCCGGCATTCCAAACATTGCCGGCAACCATCGCCGGCGCGCTCAACCGCTTGTAGTCGTGATGCAAATCCTCCAGCAGCTCGATCGCCGCGATGCAGCTTTCGACCGCGCCGGCCACCCGATCGCGCCAGGATCCGCCAGCGCTGCCTGGTGGCATATCGTCACCGAGACGCAAGGCGATCTCGGTCTCGATGCCGAGCCGGCAATAATCTCGGGCGGCGAGCTCGGCGCGGCGATGGTGCACCTCATTTCCGAAGATCGCGCCGTAAACCGGTTCGTCGACGCCGCACAACCGCTGCATGATCGGCGTCGTCAGCCCGATCTTGTAGCCAGCGACACTCCCGCGGGTTCCGGCCTCGATCTCTTCGAGGGTTTGCCGAACCCGGTAGGCCTCCTCGAGGGTGCCGGGCATCAGTTCTGCCGGCAGAATGTCGATCGGTCGGCGCGCGCGGAACAGCCCTGCGATGCCTTCGGCTTTCCGGCGGATATCGAGTTCCGGCATGGCACAACTCCGCTGGTTTGTTCGATAGCTTAGCAGGCCGGGCTCTTCGAGTTGACCGATCATTCAAAACGATCGCCCCTTGTGTCGTGTTGATTAGTGTATGAGCCGCGAACCGATGGGTCTCGGCCGAGCGAGCCCGGCATCCACGCCTGGCCGAACAGCCACACCCCCGGCGCCATCGCGGCGCCTGCTGCGCCTCGGCCGGGCCTCCGTGCTGATCGTCGTCCTGCTGGCGGTGGCGGCTGGTCTGCTCCCGCTCGTCGTTCCCGGCGGGTTGTTCGCGCGCGAAGGAGGCCGTCTCGCCGCGGCGGTGATCTTCGTTGCGAGCGTGTCGGTGTGGCGCGGGTCGATGCCTCGCTGATGGTCGCCTGCGGAGCCCTGCCGCTCGACGATGCCTACAAGGCCGTCGATCTCGACAGCCGACCTTGCTTCTCGGCATGATGATCCTCGTCGCCAATCTGCGGCTCTCCGGCTTTTTCGCGGTAGCCGGCGGTTGGATCATGCGGCGGGCTCACCGGCCGCTGACCGCCGGCGAAGGTGGCGATAATCGTGGGCAGGCTGCTGTTGCTGACACGCCGCGTACGCAGAGATCGACTGGTCGTTGCTGTGATGTTCGCCGGCCTGTTCATCATCGTCACCGGCGCCGACAGCAGCCTGCTTGGCGGCGGGGTGATTGCCGCCGCGGGCCGCCTCCAGCTCGATCGCCTACCGGTGCTGAGCGCCTTGACCGCGATCCTGGCCAACCTGATCGTCGTGCAGCGCGCGGCCGCCGGCGGTGTCGTGATCGGGGTGTGGGACTATTGCCGGGTCGGCGTGCCGCTGACCTTGCTGATCGGCACCCTATGGCTCTCGATGTGAAGCTCCGCGGGCTGCTTCAACGGCGCCCCAAAATCACCGTAATTAGTGGCGCGACCGAGATAGCGCCCCAAACATAAGGCCGTTATGGCTCAATTCATAACAACGTAATTTTGGCCCGGCGATCTCCCTCGGCCCGGTGCAGGTTACGTTGTTCTGCCTTCTCGAATTTCTTCGCGGCGGACACGGCCGGCCAGCCGCCTTGGTTGACACGGCGCGGGCGGGTCGATCATGGTGCCGGCAGCTCTGCTCACCTCTAGCCGCCGTTGAAGAACCATGACCGACGCCGATCTCGCCGCGACCATCGATGCCGCCTGGGAGGACCGCGAACGGCTCAGCCCGTCGACCCGCGGTACCGTGCGCGACGCGGTCGAAGCCGCCCTCGACGCGCTCGATGACGGACGGCTGCGCGTTGCCGAAAAGACCGCTGCCGGGTGGCAGGTTCGTCAATGGCTCAAAAAGGCGGTGCTGCTGTCATTCCGGCTCAACGATATGGTCGAGATCCCGGGCGGCCCGACCGATCCCGAGCGCGGTGCCTCGCGCTGGTGGGACAAGGTTCCCTCGAAATTCGCCGGCTGGTCCTCCAACCGCTTTCGCGACGCCGGGTTTCGCGCGGTGCCCGGCGCGATCGTCCGCCGTTCGGCCTATATCGCGCCCAACGTCGTGCTGATGCCGAGCTTTGTGAATGTCGGCGCCCATGTCGGTAGCGGCACGATGGTCGATACCTGGGCGACGGTCGGATCCTGCGCCCAGATCGGCAGGAACTGCCACCTCTCGGGCGGGGTCGGGATCGGCGGTGTGCTCGAGCCGCTGCAGGCGGAGCCCGTTATCATCGAGGACAATTGCTTTATCGGCGCGCGCAGCGAGGTCGTCGAGGGTGTCGTCGTCGAGGAGGGGGCGGTGCTGGCGATGGGCACCTTTATCGGAGCCACCACCAAGATCGTCGATCGCGACACCGGTGAGATCCGGATGGGCCGGGTGCCGGCCTACTCGGTCGTCGTGCCGGGCTCGCTGCCCGGCAAGCCGCTGCCTGACGGAAGGCCTGGCCCGAGCCTCTATTGTGCTGTCATCGTCAAGACCGTCGATGAGGGCACGCGGGCGCGGACCTCGATCAACGAGCTGCTGCGCGAATGAGTAGGTCCGCACTCGATCCTGGCGAGCTCGCTGCCCGGCTGATTCGCCGCCCGAGTGTCACCCCGAAAGACGAAGGGGCGCTCGAGATCGTCGCCGAGACCTTGGCAGGGCTCGGCTTTGCCTGCCACCGGCTGGTCTTCGCCGAAGGCGACGGCGAGCCCGTCCATAATCTCTATGCCCGCCGCGGCACTGGCCGCCCCAATCTTTGCTTTGCCGGCCACACCGATGTGGTGCCGGTCGGGGTGCGCGAGGCTTGGTCCTTCGACCCGTTTTCCGGCGTCGTGCGCGACGGCGAGCTGTGCGGCCGCGGTGCGGTTGATATGAAAGGGGCGATCGCTGCCTTTATCGCGGCGGTGCAACGTCATCTCGACCGAAGCGAGGCTGCGACCGGCGGCTCGATCAGCCTGTTGATCACCGGCGACGAAGAAGGGCCGGCGGTCAACGGCACCCGCAAGGTGCTCGAGTGGCTGACCGAGCAGGGTGAGATCCTGGATGCCTGCGTCGTCGGCGAGCCGACCAGCGCCGAGGCACTCGGCGACATGATCAAGATCGGCCGGCGCGGCAGCCTGACCGGGCGGTTGACCGCGCACGGTGTCCAAGGCCACACCGCCTACCCGCATCTCGCCGACAACGCGGCCCATCGCCTGGTCGCGATGCTGCACGCGCTGACCACCATCGAGCTCGACCAGGGCTCAGAACATTTTCCGCCATCGACCCTGCAGGTCGCGACGATCGACATCGGCAATCCGGTCTCGAACGTGATCCCGGCGAGCGCCAAGGCGGTGTTCAACATCCGCTTCAACGACCGGTGGACTGGCGCGACCGTCGAGCGCTGGCTGGCCGAGCGGCTCGACCGGGTCGGCGGGCGTTACGAGCTTGATGTCTCGGTCAGCGGCGAATCGTTTCTCGTGCCACCTGGCGTGATCGGCGAGCGGCTTGCCAAGGCGGTGCGCCGGGTCACCGGAAGAATGCCGGAATTCAGCACCACCGGCGGCACTTCCGACGCCCGCTTTATCCGGACCTGTTGCCCGGTCGCCGAATTCGGCCTCGTCGGGCAGACCGCGCATCAGGTCGACGAACGCGTCGGCCTGCCCGACCTCGCCGCCTTGACCGAGATCTACCAGACCTTTCTCGGGCTCTACTTCGACGCTCTCTGATGGGCAATGCGGCATGGGTCGAGGTGCGGCTCGCGCTCGCCGGCACTTGGCGCTTGGCGCGCGGCGACCGCGGCGGGCTGTTCTGCTTCGACCGCTCGCTCGACGGGTTCTGGCGCTCGTTTCGCGCCGCTATCATTGCCTATCCCTTCTACCTCGTGCTGCTGGCGATGCGGGTCAGCGTCGCCGAGTGGCAGAGGTCGGGCGGCTGGCGCATCCTCGCGGTCGAAACCATCGGCTATGTTATCGGCTGGGTCGCCTTTCCGCTGTTGATGCTGACGGTGACCCAGCATCTCGGTCGCGCGCACCGCTTCTTCGATTTCATGGTGCCGTACAATTGGTGCCAAGTGCCGCAGAGTGCGCTCTTCGTGCTGGTCGGCCTCGCCTTCGAGAGCGGCATGCTGGGCCCTCGGTCGGCCGCGGGAATCGGCCTCGTCGCGGTGGTCGCAACCCTAATCTATGAGTGGTACGTCTGGTACATCGCCCGCGTCGCGCTCGACATCACCGGTCCCACGGCGGTCTTCATCGCCGTGCTGGACTTCGTCCTCGGGGTGCTGATCAGCCAAGTCGCCGGTGGTCTCTATTGAAGGCCACCGATAGTGGATCTCAAGCAGGTAGAGCCCCTCGGGCGGAGCGGTCGGCCTACCGGCGCGGCGGTCGCACGTCGCGAGCCTTTCCCGGTTTTGCGGGAAAAAACCGGGAAAAATCCCGTCCTAGACCCGAAATCCCCGCCCAATTGGCAAGAGAATTCTTGTCGTTCAATGACTTACCGAGCGAATTCCGGGTCGCCTGAACCGGGAACTCAAATGCTGTGATCCGGGAACCGGATCAGCTAACCGGGAAATAACCTGGAATTGCTGCAACCGCTTTCGCTGGTCTCTCATTCCCAATCACTCCGCTGTGTGCCCGCGTGCGAATATATCAGAATAATGTCATTTAAGCAATGGTATGTCGGCGAAAGCGTAACCGTCCATTGCTCTATCCAGGCCACTCAGATGAGCCCCCAGAGTTCACGCGGCCCCTGTCACGTCGATCGCCGTGTCGAGCACGGCGATGAGAACGCTATTCGAAATTGTCCTTGGGCTGGTGATCAGCCGCGTCACCGGGGAATCGGATAGCGGATCTCGACCAGGTAGAGCCCCTCGGGTGGAGCGGTCGGCCCACCGGCGCGGCGGTCGCGCGCCGCGAGCGCGCGGGCGACATCGTCGGGATGCCAGCGCCCGAGCCCGACGAGCTTCAAGGTGCCGACCATGTTGCGCACTTGGTGATGCAGGAACGAGCGCGCCCGTGCCTCGATGTGGATTTCCTCACTCTCGCGGCGCGCCTCCAGCGCGTCGAGCGTCTTCAGCGGCGATTTGGCTTGGCACGCTGAATCGCGAAAGGTCGAGAAATCGTGGTGGCCGATCAGGTGCCGCGCACCTTCGCGCATCGCGTCGACATCAAGCGGCGGTGGGACCTGCCACACCCGGCCGCGCTCTAGAGCGGGTGGCGCCCGCCGATTCAGGATGCGATAGCGATAGACGCGGCACGTCGCGGAAAGCCGCGCGTCGAAATTCTCGGATGTCGGCTCGGCGGCCAGCACGCTGATCGCCGCGGGCCGCAGGTGATGGTTGACCGCGCTGCGCAGCACGTCCGGCAGGACCGCTCTTCCCAGGTCGAGATGCGCAGTCTGGCCGAGCGCATGCACGCCGGCATCGGTACGTCCGGCGCCGTGGACGGTAACGCGTTCGCCGCAGAACCGGGTGATCGCGGTTTCGAGCGCCTCTTGCACCGATAAGCCGTTCGCCTGCTGTTGCCAGCCGACAAACCCGGTGCCGTCATACTCGATCGTCAGCTTGTAGCGGGGCACGGCAGCACCGTCCCGGCGACGATCGGGAAGCCGCGCAAAAAGGCGGCGGTGTCGAGCGGCGCCCGGCCGGGCCGCTGCATGCGCAGCGGTCGAAACGCGCCCTCGGCGCAGGCGATCGAAAGGTCGTCGTCGAGCACGGTTCCCGGTATGCTTCCCGGCTCGGCCGGCAGGGCGATGGCACCGAGCACCCGGATCCGCTCGCCGACGCGGCGGTGTGCCGGGGACTCGAAATAGACACCCGGCCAGGGGTCGAGCGCCCGCACTTGGCGCTCCAGAGACACCGCCGGCTGGCGCCAATCGAGCCAGCCGTCTTCGCGGCCGATCTTGCGCGCATAGGTGACGCCATCCTGCGGCTGCGGTCGCGCCAATAATGTGCCGCCGGCAAGGCCGTCGAGCGCCGCCAGGAGCACCCGGGCGCCGAGCACCGCGAGTTCGGCCGACAAACCGACGGCGGTTGCTCCGGGCGCGATCGGCAGTGGTTGCTGCAGCAGAATCGGTCCGGTGTCGAGCCCTTCTTCCATTTGCATGATCGTGATCCCGGTCTCGTTGTCGCCGGCGAGCAGCGCGCGCTGGATCGGGGCGGCACCCCGCCAGCGCGGCAACAGCGAGGCGTGCACATTGAGGCAGCCGAACCGGGGTGCCCGCAGCACCGGACCCGGTAGGATCAGCCCATATGCGGCCACCACGGCGGCATCGACGGCGAGCTCAACGAATTCGCTCTGCGCCTCGGGGGTCCGCAGGCTGACCGGACTTCGCAAGGTGAGCCGGTGCTGCGCGGCCAGCAATTGGACCGGCGCAGGCTGCGCCCGGTGACCGCGGCCGGCGGGACGCGGCGGTTGGGTGTAGACGGCGAGGATGCGGTGCCCGGCCGCGATCAGTGCCGCGAGTATCGTTGCGGCAAAGGCCGGTGTGCCCATGTAGACGAGGTCGAAGAGCTTTCTCGGGGGCGCGGCGGTCATCGCTCAATTGCCGCGAACGCTGGAGCTAGGCGGTCGCGAGCGCCCGGCTACGCTTTGCCTTGGCGAGCTTGCGCAGGATCATTCCACGCTTGACGAGCGAGAGGTGGTCGACAAACAGAATGCCGTCAAGGTGTTCGATCTCGTGCTGCACGCAGGTTGCGAAAAGCCCTTTGGCGTGCATCTCGCGGATCTCGTTCTCCTGGTCCAGGTAGCGCAGCCGTATTTCGGCCGGACGGGTGACGTCGGCATAATGCTCCGGCAGCGACAGGCATCCCTCGCTAAAGGTCGCCATGTCCGCCGAGGACCACAGGATCTCCGGGTTGGCGAGCTTGATGGGCTGCGGCTTCTCGCCCTCCCGCGCGACATCGAGGACGATGACGCGGCTCGACTGCCCGACCTGCGGGGCTGCAAGCCCGATCCCGATAGCTTGGTACATCGTCTCGAGCATGTCGTCCATCAGGCGCCGGACCTTGGCGTCGACCGAAGCGACAGGCCGCGCCTTGAGTTTGAGCCGCGGGTCGGGAGCCGTGATGATCGGGAGGAGAGCCATGCGAGCGGGCTTCTACGTAGGGTCAGGGGCGCCTGCCGTCAATATGAGCTCCACGAGCAGTCAAGAGCCTCCCGGCCGTCGATCAAATATTAACCATTGAGCGAAATAACTGAAGCTCACGGAGCTTCTCTTCTGGGATTGGAAATCGATCGATGGCTTCCCTGTCAACACACCCTCTGGGAAGGCTTTTCGTAATTGCCAGCGTCGCGCTCGGGCTCGGCGTCAGCTCGCCGCTGCGGGCGGGATCGGTGTTCGACGGGCCGGCACCGGCACCGCAAAGAGGGGTGAACATCGCCGGCGGCCCAAAGGCGCCGGCGGCCGACGAGCCGGTCGCGCTGTTGCAAATGGCCTCCACCCTCTTCTCGGTCGGACACAACAGCAGGGACCCCCTGGTTCTGATCGTTGCGGCGCGAATAACCAAGGTGCTGGGCGGTATCGAGGTCGACCTCAAACCGGACAGAAAAGGGGCTGCGCAAAGCACACCAAAACCGGGCCCACCGATATCCGCCGACTCGATGCTCGTCGAAGCCCGCGATCTCGCCAAAGGCGAGAAGATCACCAACCTGCTGATCGACGAAGCCGCAGCGATGGGAGCCGCCACCGGAGAGGGGCAACCCAGGACCCATCACGACACCGTCCAAGCTGGGGCCACCGACGTCTATAGCGTCGTGTTCGGCG
>Ga0306920_100015513_pt1 | contig 10444 bp, 12 predicted proteins | sample flu12Cox44000170_FD_204666 | JGI IMG/M metagenome (GOLD analysis project Ga0306920, IMG submission 204666) | Lab enrichment of tropical soil microbial communities from Luquillo Experimental Forest, Puerto Rico - flux4day.12C.oxic.44.000.170 (v2)... | ecosystem: Environmental > Terrestrial >... | reverse complement strand
CGCGCTGCTGTGTGGCGTAGGGCTCTGCCTCGGCTACGCGCTGCTCGGCGCGTGCTGGCTGGTGAAGAAGTGCGACGACGAAACCCGCGACGAGGCGTACCGGCTGATCCCGTTTCTGGCGATCGGCCTCCTTATCTTCCTGGTGGTGGTGTTCGTCTATGCCCTCGCCGCACACCTTGCAGTGATGGGTCGATGGCTGCAGCGGCCCTATCTGCTGGCGCTCCCGGCCGTCGGCGTTGTCGCCGCGCTGGCGCTCGCGCACACCGTGCGTCACCGGCGCGACGGCATGCCGTTCTACATGGTCGCGCTGATCTTCGCCACTGCCTTCGGGACGCTGGCGATCTCGTTCTGGCCTTACATGATCCCATTCTCGATCACGATCGACGAAGCAGCGGCGCCGCATTCGAGCCTCGCCTTCATGTTCTGGGGCGAAGGGCTCTTTATTTTCCCGCTGATGCTGATCTACGCCGCAGTCAACTACAGCGTCTTCCGCGGCAAGGTTCGGCCGACCGGCGAGCACTACTGAGACAGGGGGGAATTACAAGATGGGAACGACGATGATTGACCGAGATGCCGCAAGCGGCGCGAACCGATCAGCGTGAGGGAGGAGGTTTGAATGGCTCAGCCGCCCCAATCGCCCGCGCGTTCCGTCTTTGGTTCGCTGGTGCTGATCACCATCATCATCGCGGGCGGTGCTGCTGCCTTTGCCTATACGGCGGGGTGGTTCTCGCCTCAGCGCCTCACCCCGGACAAAATGGTGGATGCGCTGACGCCTCCCACTGGGGAGCCGCTCGGCCATCGCAGGAACCATGCCAAGGGCATCTGCTTCACCGGCATGTTCGAGGCGAACGGGGGCCGGATCGGCGCTGTCATTTGCTCAGGTTTTCACCCGCGGCGAGTATCCCGCTCTCGGGCGCTTCAATCTCGGCACTGCTGATCCGAACGCGCCCGATGCGACGGTCCGGGTACGGGGTATGGGATTGCAGATCTCAACGCCGGACGGACAGGAATGGCGCAGCGCTATGGTCAATCCTCCAATCTTTCCGGTGTCGACGCCGCAGGGCTTTTATGAGCTGCTGCTCGCTTCGGCGAGCAAGGACTCGGACGCGATGAAGACATTCGCTGCCGCGCATCCGGAGTTCGCGCCGTTCGGCGCCTGGGCCAGGAGCGGCCCCTGGACCGGCAGCTACGCCGAAGAGCGGTATAACGGTCTCAACAGCTTCGTCTTCACCGACGGTTCCGGCGCGGAGCATATGGTGCGATGGTCGCTGCTGCCGGCGGCGCAACCGGTCTCGGTCCCGCCGGATGACCTCGCGAAGCGTGGCCCGGACTTCCTCGAGCAAGAGATCACCGAACGGGTCCGTGGCGGGCCACAGCGCTGGACGTTGGTGGTGACCGTTGCCAATCCCGGCGATCCCACCGCAGACCCGAGCAAGGCCTGGCCGGAAGACCGCCGCACCATCGAGGTCGGCACGCTCACGGTTCAACAGATCGAACCCGAGCGGGACGGTCCTTGCCGCGACATCAACTTCGATCCGACTGTCCTGCCCTCCGGCATGCGGACGTCGGACGACCCATTCCCGGCCGCACGGTCATCTGTTTACGCGAAGTCATATGACCTGCGCACGGCGGAGGCCAAGGACTACCCGCGTACTGCAGCGGAGGCCAAGCCGTGATCGGATATAGCCAGCGCTTCACACCACTACAGCGCCTGCTGCACTGGCTGATGGCAATCTGCATTTTGACCATGCTGTTCATCGGCGTCGGCATGGTGTCTACCGTCAAGCCGAAATATCTGACGCTCGTTTCGATTCACAAGCCGCTCGGCATTGCAATTCTGGGATTGGCACTGGTCCGCTTGGCGGTGCGCCTGCGCTACGGAGCGCCTCTGCTGCCCGCCGATCTGCCCGAGCCGATGAGGCTCGCGGCCCAGCTGTCGCATTACGCGCTCTACGTTCTGATGATCGGCATGCCGTTGCTCGGTTTGGGGGATGCTGTCGGCGGCTGCCTACCCGGTCGTGCTGTTCGGGGGCGTGCACCTTCCGGCGATCCTACCGCAGAGCGACAGCCTGCATACGCTGCTGTGGAACGCGCACTTCTTCCTGGCTTTCGCGTTCTTTGCCCTGGTCCTGTTGCATATGGCAGCGGCGCTCTTCCACGCGCTCGTCCGGCGTGACGGCGTATTCGAGGCGATGGCGCCCGTGCCTACCCATCACGAGATCGCACCTGCCGAGTGATGTGTCGTTCCGGGAGGCGCCTCGCGGACCCGCTTTGCCGCTATCGCGGCCATACGTATTATGAATTGAAAAGAGGGCTGATAAATGCGTATCGGGCTCTTCATCCCCTGCTTCATCGACGCCTTCTTCCCGGAAGTTGGAGTCGCGACGCTCGAGCTGTTGGAGCGCTTCGGCCATGAGGTCGTATACCCGCGGGACCAAACCTGCTGCGGGCAGCCGATGGCCGATAACGGCTTCAACGCCGATGCCGCCGCCACGGAAGCCCTGTTCGTGCGCAACTTCTCCGGCTTTGATTACGTGGTGGCGCCAGAGGGTAGCTGCGTCCACCATGTGCGCGACAATTTCGATGCGGTCGAGCAGACCGATCAGGTGAAGGAGGTTCGTTCGCGCACCCACGAGCTCGTCGAATTCCTGCACGACATCGAGAAGGCAGACGCCTTTCCATGGGCCAAGTTCCCGCACCGCGTCGGGCTCCACAACAAATGCATTTCGCTGCGCCGGCTGAAGCACGCAAAACCCTCCGAACTGCACGAGCCGTTCTTTTCGAAGCCGATGGACCTGCTCTCCAAGGTCGAGGGGATCGAGTTCGTCACCCCAGCGCGGCCGGACGAATGCTGCGGCTTTGGCGGCACTTTCTCGGTCTTCGAGGAAGCCGTCTCCGCGAAGATGGGCTACGACAAGGTCACCGATCACGCCCGCGCCGGCGCCGAATACATCATCTCGGCCGACAGCTCGTGCCTGATGCACCAGCGGGGCTGTGCCGAGCGCATCGGCGTGCCGATTAAGTTCATCCACATCGCCCAGATCCTGAACGGAACCACCGAATGAACGGCAAAGCATTCTTGGCGCCTCTCGCCCGACTGCTGATGTCGAGCCTGTTTATTTGGGACGGCATCGTCATGGTGCGCAATCCAAGGGGCACGGCGCAATATTTCGCCAGCGTTCACGTGCCGGCGCCCGATGTTGTAGTCTGGCCCGAGATACCGGTCCATCTGCTCGGCGGCCTGGCCCTACTGGTGGGCTTCTACACCCGATGGGCCGCTGCTCTGCTTGCCCTTGTCTGCCTCGGCACTGCTTTTGGCGTGCATCTGCCGGCCGGAGATCAGGCCAATATGATCAATTTCTATAAGAATTTGGTGATGACCGGCGAGTTTCTTTACGTCATCGCCTTCGGCCCGGGTGCCCTCAGCTTCGACAGTGTAGCCGCTTAATGCCGCGCGAACTGCATCCGGCGATGCCAACTACACTCTTCCGACGCGGAGCGAGCGTATGAACACCTCCCCTGCCATGCTGCACCCCGAGCTGCTAGCTGCCGACGACCCTCACGCCATCGTCCGCGAGGGCCGCCGTCTCGATCATGCCGAGGCGGCCTCGAAGCCGCTGCGCTCACGCCCCGAGCCCCAGCCGCGCGGTGCGAAGGTCCACGGCAATCGGCCGATCGACCAAGCGGAAGCGGCCGCGCGCTTCATTGCCGCGCCCGAGCACGAGAAGATGCACGACGAGCGGCTGTGGGACCTGCGGCAAAAGCGCGACCGCGAGATGCACGACATTGCCGAATGGGAAGAGCTGCGCTCGCTCGCCTCGGCGATCAAGGAGCACACGCTCACCCATATCGACGAGTATCTGGAGCAATTCGAAGCCAATGCTCGGTCGAACGGCATCCATGTGCATTGGGCGCGAGACGCCGCCGAGCACAACCGGACTGTCCACAGCATCCTCAACGATCATGGCGCCAAATCCCTGATCAAGAGCAAGTCGATGCTGACCGAGGAGTGTGGCTTCCGGCCTTACATGGCGTCGGTCGGCATCGACGTGATTGAAACCGACCTCGGCGAGCGCATCCAGCAGCTCGACAATGAAGACCCGAGCCACGTCGTGGTGCCGGCGGTGCACAAGCTCAGGACCGACGTCGCGGAGGTATTCGCCAGGACGATCGGTACAGACCCCGCCAACAGCGACGTCCATTACCTTGCGGAAGCGCAGCGCGAGGCGACGCGGCCGCTGATTCTCGCCGCCGACGCCGGCATGACCGGCTGTAATTTCGCGGTCGCCGAGACCGGAACCTTTGTCGTCTGCACCAACGAGGGCAATGCAGACCTGTCGGCCAATGTGCCGAAACTGCATATCGCGTCGATCGGTATCGAGAAGATCATCCCGCGCCTTGAGCACCTGGCGGTGTTCGTTCGCCTCTTGTCGCGGAGCGCTCTGGGTTCGCCGGTGACGCAATATACGTCGCACTTCCGCGGCCCTCGCGACGGCGGCGAGATGCACATCGTGCTGGTCGACAACGGCCGCTCCGAGCGTCTGGGCCTCGAGGAGTTCTGGACGTCCCTCAAATGCATCCGCTGCGGCGCCTGCATGAACACCTGTCCGGTCTACCGGCGCAGCGGTGGGCTCAGCTACGGCGCCACTTACTCCGGCCCGATCGGCCTGATCATCGACCCGACCTTCAACCAGAGCAAATACAGCAACCTGCCGTTCTCCTCGACCCTCAACGGCAGCTGCAGCAACGTCTGCCCGGTCAAGATCAACATTCACGAGCAGATCTATGCGTGGCGGCGGGTGCTCGTCGAGCACCACGAGACGCCGTTTGCGAAGCGAGCGGAGATGAAGGCGGCCGGCGAATTGCTGTCGCGGCCCGCCGCCTACCGCGCCGCGATCGCCGCCGCCAACGTGGCGCTCGCGCATCTGCCGCGGTGGGTCATCTACAATGGCCTCAATGCCTGGGGCCGGCACCGCGAAGCGCCCCAGCCACCGAAGCAGACATTCCACAGCTGGTATCAGGCTAATCGCGGAGAGAAGAAATGAGCAGCCGCGACGATATCCTGGCCTCGATCCGGGCAAACCTGCCGCGAGTGGACCGGCCGCTTCCCGCCGTTCCGCTGTTCGACGACAGCTCGCCGGCGTCGCTGCTTGCTGCCTTCAAAGACAATCTGCATCGTATGGGAGGAATGTTTCTCGACCCGCCCGCCTCCGGAGATATCCTGACCCCGGTCCGCGCGAAGATTGCCGGCGCCAAGATCGTGTGCTCGACGGTGGCGGAGATCGCGGGCAACCGCGACATCGCCGGTGTAAGCAAGCCGCAGGATCTGGCCGATGTCGATTTTGCGATCGTCCGCGCCGCGTTTGCCGTTGCCGAGACCGGCTCGGTGCTACTGAGCGATGCGAACTTGCGCGTCAACGCAGTCGCCTACCTCGCGCAACACCTGATCGTTCTGCTCGATCCCACCGATGTCGTCCTCAATCTGCACCACGCCTACCGCCGTTCCGAGTTTCGCGACCGGCACTGCGCCTCGTTTCACACCGGCCCCTCGGCGACCGCGGATATCGAAGGTGTACTGATTCACGGTGCGCAGGGCGTGCGTTCGCTGTCAGTTTTGCCGCTCGCGCGGGCAGCGAGCACTGCGACCCACTGACGACAAGGGGAGTTTTTGGGAGAGCGGAGCTATGACCGAAGTTCGCAGAGAAACCGACAGCCTGGGCGTGGTGGAGGTGCCCGCTGACAAGCTATGGGGAGCACAGACACAGCGCTCGCTAGAGCATTTCAGTATCGGCCACGATCTGATCCCGCGGGAGATGATCACGGCTTACGCTATACTGAAAAAGGCGGCGGCCAACGCCAACCACGCAGGCGGGCGGCTCGACGACCGGGCTCACCGATTGATCGTGCAGGCCTGCGACGAGATTCTGGCCGGGCAGCACCACGACATGTTCCCGCTGCATGTGTGGATGACCGGCAGCGGCACGCAGTTCAACATGAACGTCAACGAGGTCGTGTCCAACCGCTGCTGCCAGTTCGCCGGCACTGCGCTGGGCAGCAAGACACCGGTGCACCCCAACGACCATGTCAACATGTCGCAATCGTCGAATGACTCGTTCCCGTCGGCGATGTACATTGCCGCCGCTGTCAACGCGAAGGGGCGGCTGCTGCCGGCCGTGACCGGCCTGCGCGACGCCATTGCCGCGAAGGCCGAGCAATGGAAAGACATCGTCAAGATCGGCCGCACCCACATGCAGGATGCGACGCCGATCACGCTGGGGCAGGAATGGTTTGGCTATGCCGGAATGCTCGGCGACAATATCGAGCGGATAGAGGATGCATTGAAGGGAGTGTACCGGCTGGCGCTCGGCGGCACCGCGGTCGGCACCGGCATCAACGCGGCTCCCGGCTTCGCCGAGGCGGTAGCAGCGGAGATCACGAAGCTCACCGGGTTGCCGTTTCTCAGCGCGCCGAACAAATTCACGGTGAAGGGAGCGCATGATGCGCTGGTGCAGCTCTCTGGAACCTTCCGCACCCTGGCGGTATCGCTCTACAAGATCGCCAATGACATCCGCCTGATGTCCTGCGGCCCGCGCGCCGGCTTTGAGGAGTTGCAGATCCCCGAGAACGAGCCCGGCTCATCGATCATGCCCGGCAAGGTGAACCCCACCCAGGCCGAGGCACTGAGCGCAAGTGATGGCCAACGACGTGGCGGTCGGCTTCGGCGGCGCCGGCGGCTATCTGGAGATGAACGTTTATAAGCCGCTGATGATCTTCAACATTACGCACTCGATGACGATCATTAGCGGCGGGTGCACGAACTTCCGCAAGTTCCTGATCGAGGGTACCAAGCCGAATCTGAAGAAGATCAAGGAATACGTCGACCGCTCCCTGATGCTGGTGACCGCGCTCTCACCGGTCATTGGCTATGACAAAGCGTCGGAAATTGCACACTACGCGTTGGACAATGACCTTACCTTGAAGGCTGCCGCACTGAAGCTCGGCTTCGTGACCGAGGAGGTATTCGACCGCGTCGTCGATCCGGCGAAAATGGTCAGGCCGTACGTAGCCGAGTGAAAGTTGAGATCATGCGAGCTCCTTCCCGCGACCAACGCTACCGACCGCCGCGTGGCGAAATCAGCCTTAGCCTCTGGCGTCTATCAGTCGCCCTGCGGCGAAAAACGGGCGATGCAGCAAATGTTTAGACGACAGCTTCGTCGGCGGGTCGGCGCTGTGTGTGTTTTGATAGCGCTTGACGGCCGCTGTACGCTATATGTTCCTGACGATTGTGACGTTCTGCAATGCAGCAGAAACCGGACAGAAGACGCCGAATTTGTCGCGGCACAACATCTGGTACTTAGCGGCTGCGTAACGGTGTAACCGTTTTTCGGATGAGAGATGGCAGGAAAGGGCAAGCCCGGTCGCCGGGCCGGTCATCGCGCAGGGTGCGCATCAGTGTAGAGCCTGCGCCCATCCCGAGCTCGCGAGGATTGACTTCCCCGATCGGCTCGCCGATGAGCGGCACCTTTACCGCCATTGGCGGTAGCACCAATAAGATCGTTTGGCAGAACAAGACGCCCTATCGCGTCGGTCAAGGGGCGGGTGATCGACCACGGCCGGCGGCCTCGTCTTCCGCGGCGATCCGGACGGCAATTTCCTGGCGATCGACGCCAAAACGGGCCAGGAGTTATGGCGGTTCTAGACCGGCTTTGGCGCTGACGCGCCGCCGCCGGTCTACGAGCTCAACGGCGAAGAGTAACGTCGCAATCGCAACCGGCGGCAATCAGGGGCGCTCAGCGCCAACGGTGATGCGGTGTGGTGCGTTTTCGCTGAAGGGGCAGCTAGGACCCGTGTGCGGCCTCCAGCGTCGCAGGCCCTTGCCGGACCGGCGGGACCCGTCGCGAAGGCGTGGACACCGTCAAGATCGGCGACAATCGTACGATGCAGGGGGATGCGGGGCCGGAGCCGAGCTCCAGTTTGAGAAACATGGCCCGAGTTGGTTGGCATGATCGAGAAGATCGTGTACGGACAATTTTATCATCAGGACAAGGGTGCAGCGTTTTCGCTTAACGGGTCCCTTGCGTTTATGACGGACCATCCCTGCCTACCTGGGTCTATTCACGTATATTGGACATTCGTTGGACACAATATCAGAGTGAGTCCATAAGCCACTGTCATTTCTGGCGTCCCCTACCGGATTCGAACCGGTGTTGCCGCCGTGAGAGGGCGCGGTAGGATTGGGATTCGAGCTCGTAGCGCCCGCAAACAACGCTGGTTGCAAGCCCCCGCAACCACCTTCCAGCCGCCGGGGTCACACTGGGGTCACAAAACCGGGAATATGTCAGCGGTCGCTCTCGGGTGGTGAGGGCGACAACTCGGCGAGCGACAGCCGCACCATCGGTTCGCGCTGATCGTTGGCGGTCATCCGAAAGTTGATCCGTCGACGGCCGTCCCCCTGGTCAGCCGGCGAGAAACGCTACCAGCTTGACGATCGCTTCACTTGGAACAGCCTCCCCATAGGACGCGCGCCGGGCCAGCTCCTCGCTGACCCCAGCCCGGCGGATCGAGGGGTTGCCGAGACTGAGCAGCAGCGCCAAGGCCTCTTGCTGCTCAACCGTTAGCTTGTGCGGGTCGAGGAGGTCGTGCGTCCGGTCGCGGCCGTTGGTCTTATCCCGAGATAACGATTTTGCCGCTGGCAAGGGTGGATCCACAACCAGGTCTGGATTGGTCCGGGCCAGCCTGGCTGGCGAGCCAGGCTTCCGCCGTGGCCAAGATCTCGCGTCCGGGGCCGGTGTGGTGCGGGGTCAGCATGCGCGACAGACTGCTCTCGGCGAGCCCCAGTGCGGTGGCAACGTGGTGCCGGGTGTCCGGGTTGTCGGCAGCGCCCATCTCGCGCAGCCGCAGCCGCAAGCCGTCCCAGCGTGAAGGTGGTGCAGATTGTGTAGTCGTAGACGATGCCGGCGTCGCTCGTGGGCCGGGTGTGGCCACCAGCGAGGCGATCGCAACGCGCAGTGCCCGGTCCCGGTGGTCGGGACTGGCGGCGCGGTAGAGGATGCGAAATGCCTTCAAGGTGGGTGAGGGCGGCATCGCGCCCGGAACTTTCGCCCCAGGCGCGCGCCGTCGACAAGATGTCTGAAGGGATTATTCGACGGGTTCGGCCGGGCGCACCTCGACCACCTCAACCGCGCCCAGCTCGGGATCGCCGGTCACCAACAATTCATTGCCGGGTTCGGGCGAGATGGTGACACTCCCGTCGGTATTGCCGATAACGTTCATGCGCTGGCGGGCGGCGCGGTGGGTCCACCGGCGGGCGGAGGCCTGCAGCCCGTTGCCGTTGTCCTCCTCGACCGGTCCGACATCGATCACGACGCTGCCGTCCTCGTTGGTCGAGACACTGACCTTCTCGTCCTCGGTCAGGGTGATCCGGCTCCCGCCATTGTGTGGGTCGACGGTGAAACGCTGACGGCCGCCGGTGAAGGCGCCGCGGTTGTGCGGCAGGTGCGCAAAGCGGTTACGCGCGCGAGAACAGATGGCCGCCAGCATGGGCGGAATGAACGGGTCCCGGTGACATCAAGGTGATCTCCTCGTTGATCGCCGGCAGGATCGCTGGCCGGGGGACGCTGGCGTGTCGTCCATGTCAATAATTCACCTTGCCCACCGATCTCGCCGACGGTGCCCGCCAGGCGCTCAACTGGCCGCGTCATCCCGCGGCCAGGCGATTTCTTGCCCTTGTTCGGGCCGGCCGGCGGTTCGAGCCGCTCTGGCCGCGGCGGTTCCAGGCGGTTGCCGAGCGGCCGGGATCTCGCTTTCCGGCGAGCGCTATGTCCGCATCGTGTTCCTCTCCGGCTTCGGGGCGCGCTATATCGCGGCCGCGTTCATCGTGCTGGTTATCATCCGGTTGAAGATCGCGCTCGGCCGCGAGGCTCTTATCATCTATGCCGGCGCGCGCGGGATCGTGTTCTGGGGCGAGGACGAGCCGCGATAAGCGCCCTATGTCCCGATGCCGGCGACGCAGCACCCGAGTCCGGGCGGACCCTCGGTGCCAACGCCGGCGCCGGCGAGCCTGCCGCCATGGCCAAAGGGGACGATCCTGACACGGTAGACTTCTTTGGAGCCCAACCTCGAAAGCCTTCGTCCGCTTAATCATCGACAACCGCCGACTGCCTTCGGAGCCGACAACGGTCGCTCAGCCCTTGGTGGCGGGAATCGCTCCTCATGCCCCACTTCAGACCTTCATCAGCGCCCGGGAAGATTGTCCTGAGAGCAACCGATCGGACGAATTGGGTTCGGAAAGGGTGGCTTGCGGTGAAAGGCGGCGAAGTTCTTCACCGAGCGGACATAAGACTGTTAGCGCCGCTGTAATTCTGACCCAGGTCGCCGACTGAAAGCTGACCCACTGGCTAGGCTGGTTTCCCTCGATGTGGAGGGGGCCGGATGGTGGGAGTGG
>Ga0306920_100015511_pt1 | contig 10444 bp, 7 predicted proteins | sample flu12Cox44000170_FD_204666 | JGI IMG/M metagenome (GOLD analysis project Ga0306920, IMG submission 204666) | Lab enrichment of tropical soil microbial communities from Luquillo Experimental Forest, Puerto Rico - flux4day.12C.oxic.44.000.170 (v2)... | ecosystem: Environmental > Terrestrial >... | reverse complement strand
CCTTCTTCGACGGTGCCGATATGCGCGTAGAGATCGCCGGCATATTTTTGCGTGTCGGTGACTTTGAAACGAATACCATCGGCTGTCATGACGCCGGTGTCGCCAACCTGGCCGCCGGATTCGCCATAGAACGGCGTCTGATTGAGAACGACCACGCCGCTTTCGTCCTGTTTCAGCGTGGCGACTTCCTTGCCGTCGCGCAGCACGGCGGAAACCACGCCCTCGGCGCTTTCGGTCTCGTAGCCGAGAAATTCGGTGGCGCCGAGTTTCTCCCGCAAGGCGAACCAGACCGCTCCGGCGGCGGCTTCGCCGGAGCCGGCCCACGACGCACGCGCTTTGGCGCGTTGGCGCTCCATCGCATCGGTGAAGGCGGCAATATCGACGCCGATACCGCGCGGTCTGAGCGCGTCCTGGGTGAGATCGAGCGGGAAGCCGTAAGTGTCATACAGCGTGAACGCGGTCTCGCCGTCGAACATGTCGCCCTTCTTGAGCGACTCGCTCGCCTCTTCGAGCAAAGTGAGGCCGCGCTCGAGCGTGCGGCGAAAGCGAACCTCTTCGAGCTTCAAGGTTTCAGTCACAAGAGACTGAGCGCGAACGAGCTCGGAATAGGCCTGCCCCATTTCGCGCACCAGGATCGGCACGAGCCGCCACATCAGCGGCTCTTTGACGCCGAGAAGTTCGGCATGGCGCATGGCGCGGCGCATGATGCGGCGGAGCACATAGCCGCGGCCCTCGTTGGACGGCAGCACACCATCGGCGATGAGAAAAGCGCTGGCGCGCAAATGATCGGCGATGACGCGGTGCGAGGCCTTGCGCTCGCCCTCCGGGTCCACTCCTGTGAGTTCGGCGACTGCCTCGATCAGCGCGCCGAACAGATCGATTTTGTAATCGTCGTGGGTGCCTTGCAGCACCGCGGCCATGCGCTCGATGCCCATTCCGGTATCGATCGACGGCCGCGGCAGGTCGACGCGCTTGCCCTCGGCAAGCTGCTCGTACTGCATGAACACGAGATTCCAGATTTCGACGAAGCGATCGCCCTCGGCTTCCGGAGTTCCGGGCGGTCCTCCCCAGATGTGCTCGCCGTGATCGTAGAAAATTTCCGAGCACGGACCGCATGGCCCGGTTTCGCCCATCGCCCAGAAGTTGTCGTCACCGGCGATTCGCAGGATCTTCTTCTCAGGGAGCCCCGAGATCTTCCGCCACAGCGCAAACGCGTCGTCGTCATCGATATAGACCGTGACGAGGAGGCGATCGGCGGGAACCGCGAAATCCTTGGTTATGAGCCGCCAGGCCAGCTCGATCGCGCGCTCCTTGAAATAGTCGCCGAACGAGAAATTGCCGAGCATCTCGAAAAAAGTGTGATGGCGGGCGGTATAACCGACATTGTCGAGATCGTTGTGTTTGCCGCCGGCGCGGACGCATTTCTGCGCCGTGACCGCGCGCGAATAGGGCCGCTTTTCGAGGCCGGTGAAGACATTCTTGAACTGCACCATCCCGGCATTGGTGAACATCAAGGTCGGATCGTTGCGTGGCACGAGCGGCGAGGAAGGCACAACTTCGTGCCCCTCGCGGGCGAAATAGCCAAGGAAAGCCGCTCTGATGTCATTGACGCCGGTCATTTCGGGGCAACTGTCTAACGAGACACCGCTTTTCTGTCCAGGAAAGCAGGTGCCGCTGGGTAAATTTGATATAGGCCGACAAAGCATATAAGCGCGAACATATGAACGAACACACCGGCAGATCCCCCCTCCCCGGCACGCTCCAAGAACGGCTCCGTCAGGGGCACTTCGTCATGACGGCGGAGTTGGTGCCGCCTTTGTCCTGCGAAGCGGGTGAGCTCCTCGATAAAGCGGCCTCGCTCAGGGGCCTCGCCGACGCCGTCAATGTCACCGACGGCGCCGGCGCTCGCGCCCATATGAGCGCCTTGGCGGGCGCGAGCCTGCTCTTGCAGGCCGGTATCGAACCGATTCTGCAGATGACCTGCCGCGACATGAACCGGCTCGCTTTGCAGAGCGAGATGATGGGCGCGGCCGCGCTCGGCATCCGCAATCTTCTCCTGCTGTCGGGCGATGATCCGAAAACCGGTGATCAGCCGGATACCAAGCCGGTGTTCGACGTCGATTCGAGGACGCTGATCGACACCGCGCGCCGGCTGCGCGACGACGGCACGTTGCCGACCGGCCGCAAAGTCAGCGGCAAGGCCGGCTTCTTTATCGGCGCCGCCGACATGCCGGTCGATCCGCCGGAGGGCTGGCAGCCCACTAGCCTCGCCGCCAAGATTCAGGCCGGCGCGCAATTCGCACAGACGCAGTTCTGCATGGATGTGTCGATCGTGCGCCGCTATGTCGCCGCCTTGGACAAAGCCGGCATCACCGGCAAGCTTTCGCTTCTCATCGGCGTCAATCCCTTGCGCTCGGCCAAATCGGCGCGCTGGATGAAGCATCACCTTTACGGCACGATCATTCCCGACGAATTTATTTCACGTCTCGAGCAAGCCGCCGACCCGGCGCGCGAGGGTTTGCGCATCTGCGTCGAATTGATCGAGGAGCTTTCCACCATCCGCGGCATCGCCGGCGTCCACATCATGGCGCCGGGCAACGACGCCGCGATCCCGGAGGCGATCAAGATGGCGCGCGCGCGCGTTCAGCGCACCGCGCTCTGACCCGATTCTTCCACCGTGCGGATATCGATCTTCGACGTCAGCGTGCGATGCACCGGACATTTGTCCGCGATTTCCAGAAGCCGCTTGCGCGTCTGCGCATCGAGCTCGCCTTCGAGGCTGATGATGCGGTCAATCCTGTCGAGCATGCCTTCCTTGGTTTCGCATTCGGCGCAATCGGCGGCGTAGATCCGGCTGTGGCGGAGCCGCACCCGCGTGCGCAGAAGCGGAAGCTTTTTGTGGTCGGCGTAAAGGCGCAGCGTCATCGACGTGCAGGCGCCAAGCGCAGCGAGCAATAAATCGTAGGGACCGGGTCCGCTGTCGAGCCCGCCCGCGGCGACCGGCTCGTCGGCGAGGAAGCGATGCGTACCAGCAGTAATCTCCTGCTGGAACGTGCCGTGCCGCGTTTCGCGGACCAGGACGTCATGCGGCTCCGCCTCCGCCGCGGCTTGCGGTATCGCCGGCATGTCGAGATAGCGCTCGGCCCAGGCGGCGATCACGTGCGCGACATAGGCGGCGTCGCTCGGGCGCCGCAGCAGATGATCGGCGCCGGCGAGCGAGATAAAGCTTTTCGGGTGCTTTGCCGTCGTGAAAATATGACTGGCATTGTAGATACCGACCGTTGCGTCGGTCGGAGAATGAAAAACCAGAAGCGCTTTGCGAAGTTCGGCAATGCGACCTGCTAGATTTTGCTCGGCAATGTCGTCAAGCAAGTCGCGGCGGATTCGGAAGGGTCGACCGGCAAGCGTCACCTCGACCTCGCCTTGGCTTTTTATGTCTTCGATGCGCTCGCCAAACAGGCCGGCGACGTGGGCTGGATCGAATGGCGCGGCGATGGTCACGACGGCGCGCGCTTCGGCGATACGATGCGCTGCCGCGAGTACCGCCGCGCCGCCGAGGCTGTGACCGATCAGGATCGCGGGCGCGGCAACTTGCGTCCGCAAATGATCGGCCGCGGCAACGAGATCATCCACATTCGATGAGAAGGTCGTGTTGGCGAATTCGCCTTCGCTGCTGCCCAGCCCGGTGAAATCGAAGCGCAGCACCGCCATGCCGTGAGACACGAGGCTGTGGGCGATCAGCCGCGCCGCTTTGTTGTCCTTGCCGCAGGTAAAGCAGTGCGCGAACAAAACGACCGCACGGATCGGCCCATCGGGTCGATCGAGCAGTGCGGCAAGTTTTTCACCTTGAGCATTGGCGAAATCGAAGCGCTCGGCCGGCATGGTTGGCGACTCCTGCTGCTGGTCACTGAGGCTGTTGCGCTAAGCCGTCGGCGCGGCGCGCTACTTATCTTCCCAATTCGCGCATGGCTGCGTCCAGACCTTCGATTGTCAGCGGATACATGCGCCCGGCGAGAAGCTGGCGCATCAACCGAATCGAGGCGGTGGTCTCCCATTCGGCTTGCGGCACCGGATTGAGCCATATGCAGCCAGAATAAGTCGCGACAACGCGCTCTATCCAGACGCGGCCGGCCTCCTCGTTGAAGTGCTCGACCGAGCCGCCCGGGGCGACGATCTCGTAGGGCGACATCGTCGCGTCGCCGACAAAAATCACCTTGTAGTCGTGCGGATAGGTGTGCAGCACGTCCCAGGTCGCGGTCGTCTCGGTCCAGCGCCGGGCATTCTGCTTCCACACTTTTTCATACAAGCAGTTGTGGAAATAAAGATGTACGAGATGCTTGAATTCACTTTTTGCCGCCGAGAACAGCTCCTCAGTTGCCTTGACGTGCCAGTCCATCGAGCCGCCGATATCGAGAAATAGCAGCACCTTGACGGTATTGTGCCGCTCCGGCCGCATCAGAATGTCGAGATAGCCCTTGTGCGCGGTCTCTTTGATCGTGCCGTCGAGATCGAGCTCTTCCGGCGCGCCGGTGCGCGCGAATTTGCGCAAGCGCCGCAACGCGATTTTGATGTTGCGAGTGCCGAGCTCGACATCGTCGGCGAGATCCCTGAACTCGCGGCGATCCCAGACCTTCACCGCGCGAAAATTGCGGTTCTTGTCCTGCCCGATGCGGATGCCTTCGGGATTGTAGCCGTAGGCCCCGAATGGCGAGGTGCCGGCCGTCCCGATCCACTTTTTTCCGCCTTGATGGCGGCCGCGCTGTTCGGCGAGCCGCTGGCGCAAGGTTTCCAAAAGCTTGTCGAGGCCGCCCAGCGCCTCGATCTGCTTTTTCTCTTCTTCGGTGAGGTATTTTTCAGTGAGCTTTCGCAGCCACTCGGCGGGTATTTCGGCGTTCAGCGCCGGTTCGACGAGATCGAGGCCCTTGAAGACGTGACCGAAGACCCGATCGAACCTGTCGAGATTGCGCTCGTCTTTCACCAGCGCGGCGCGCGACAGATAATAGAAATCTTCGACCCGACGCCCGGCGAGATCCCGCTCCATCGCCTCCATCAGCGTCAGATACTCACGCAGCGTGACCGGCAAACCGGCCTGCTTCAGCTCATGGAAGAAGGTGGCAAACATCGCGCGGCATTGTAGTCCCCACGCGCTTCGGACCGCTATCGGGGCCACAATCGGAGCTTAAAAGATATATCTTGCGTTATGACTAATTATGAGATATCTAAAGATATATCTCAACATGGAGAACTTTGAAATGCATGGACATTGTGGATCATATCGATGGGCGGCGGGACGCCACCGGCGCGGTCGGTTTGGCGGATTTGGCTTCGGCGGCCGGCATGGTGGCGGGATGAACCCCGACGACATGCGCGCCGGGCGGATGTTGGCTCAGGGCGACCTACGGCTGGTCGCGCTGGCGCTGATCGCGGAAGCTCCGCGCCATGGCTATGAAATCATCAAGCTCGTCGAAGAAAAAACCGCCGACTGGTACAGCCCGAGTCCGGGGATCGTCTATCCAACGCTGACCTTCCTCGAAGAAGCCGGTTATGTGACTGTCTCCACCGAAGGCGCCAAAAAGCTCTACACGATAACCGCCGAGGGGCGCGCCTATCTCGACGCCAATCGCGATCTCGCTGACGTGGTGCTCGAGCGGCTAACCGCGATCGGCGAACGCGTGAACCGCTGGCGGCGCGCGGCGCGCGGGGAACGCGAGCAGCGCCGGAGCTTGCCACCGCTTCTTGAAGCCGCGTTCGATCATTTGCGCGAGACTGTTGGCAAGCGGCTCGAAGGCGATACCGATGCGGAAGCGCATCTGGTTGAAATTCTTGCTCGTGCTGCCGGTGAAATGCAGCGGCGCAATTGATCCCTACCCGGCCGCGCCGATATCCGGCGTTCGCACGTGCTCTGGCCGTATTCCGAGCGCCAACAGGCGAGCGGGAATACGCCGCAGGATCGCAAACGCGTCGAATAGTTTGAACAAGAGCGGCGGCTTCGGTTCGCGCGTGCCTTGTAAAGCCGGTCCGATGATCCGATTCTGCATAGCGAGTTGAATTTGCTGAGTCATGCGGGCCGGGAAATCACGCCGCGCCTGTACCGCCTGCAGATCGTCGGTGCCGACTGTGCCGGCCCGCAAAGGCGCAGCCAGACAATTGGCGGTGGCAACGGCGTCCTGCACGGCGATATTGATGCCCACCCCGCCGATCGGCGACATCGCGTGCGCCGCATCCCCGATACAAATGAGCCCGGGCCGCCACCATTGCCGCAACCGATTGACCATGACGCTCAACAGCTTGATGTCGTCGAAACTTTTCAGTTCGCCGACACGGTCCGCGAGAAACGGCGATAGCGCGATCACCCGATTGCGGAACGTCTCGATGCCGTTCGCCTTCACCCGATCGATACCGCCCTTCGGTATCACATAAGCGCACTGCCAATAGTCGCCGCGATCGAGCATCACGAGCAACGCACCGGCCTCGATATGGCCGAATACGTCGGCGCCATCGCTGTCGCGGCGGGTGATGCGAAACCACAGCGCGTCCATGGGCGCGCCGTAATCGTCCGTCTGCAGACCCGCCTTCTCACGCACGGTCGAATGACGTCCGTCACAGCCGACGACGAGATCCGCACGGACCGTCAATTCGCCGTCAGGCGTATGGACGCGGACCCCCACGATGCGACCGGCTTCTTCGATCAGATCGGTCACTTCGGCCCGCATGCGCAAGTCGAATTGCTTGTAGCGCCGGCCATGGTCGGCGAGGAAGTTGAGAAAATCCCATTGCGGCATCAGCGCGATGTATTTGCATTGCGTCGGCAAATGCGTGAGATCGATCAGCTGGATGCGTTGCTTCCCGACTTGGAGCGACAGCCGGTCGACGGTGCGGTGCGGCAGCTTGAGGAAATCTTCGAGCAGGCCGAGCTCGTGGATGAGTTCAAGGGTCGATGGATGCACGGTATCGCCACGAAAGTCGCGGAGAAAATCCGGATGCTTCTCCAAAACGACAACGCGCACCCCCGCGCGCGCCAGGAGAAAGCCGAGCATCATGCCGGCCGGTCCGCCGCCGGCGATGCAACATTGCGTGGTCAGCGGCGTATCGCTCACGATCTAATCCACAGTCCCATGGCAAAGGCACAAGCTTGCGGCAAGGCGTTCCGGCATTCAATCAACTCCCGCGCACAAAAATCGGGCATGTGACGGCTGCGGGGGAGCCCTGTTTAAGGACACCGATCGCATCACAGCCTCACATTTCCGCCGCAAGCGATGTGCTAAAAGGATGGGCCCCCGCCGCGCCAGCATCATGCGCTTTTTCAAAATCCCCGTTTTTTGCCTTGCTTTTCTGCTGGCGTTCGCTCCGCTGCGCGCCGCATTTGCCCAGCTCGCCGGAACCGGAGACTTCCGGATCGCCTGGGAGGTCAAGAGCCGGTTTCGCCTGTTTCGCCATGAAGTCGATTTTCTGCGCATGGCCGCGGCGACCCGGGGCGACGGCGTGCTGGCGTCGGAACGCCGCCTCGCGCGCGACAGTGACGGGCTCGGCTGGGCGAAGGACGTCGTGGCCGAGCTCTGTCTCGACGATTCGGGCAATCTGCTGGAGACTTGCGACCGCGATGGGGAGCGCGAGAGCTACCTCTCGCCGCGGGATTATCCGGTCGGTGTGACCATTTCCGGAGTGGTACCTGAGGGCCTCGATTGCTTGTGGACGTTCAACGACGGCGAAACTTCGCCGCGGCAGAGCACCGCCCCTTGCGATCGTGAAGTCAAATTGCGGGTGCGCGCCGGCCGGACCACGATCGCAACCGTTGACATCCCGCTTGGCGACGGCACCGCGCAACGCGTGACCGCCGACATCGCGGTTCGCGACGTTCTCATTGCCGGGCTCGGCGATTCCATCGCCGCGGGCGAAGGCGATCCGGACCGCGCGGTACGGCTCGAGGGCGGCTTCTGCTTCAGGCGTTTCGGTGCCGGCACCCAATACTATCGTCCGAGCCGCGCCGGCTACAGCGACGATCGATCTTGCGAAAACGGCCCCTCCAGTCCGGCGGCCGCAGTAAATTGGGCGAAGCACGGCGCCCGCTGGATGAATCCGGCCTGCCACCGCTCGCTCTACAGCTACCAGGTGCGCACCGCGTTGGCGCTCGCGATCGAGCAGCCACACCTCGCCGTCACTCTGCTGCCGCTCGCTTGCACCGGGGCGACGATCGGCGCCGGCCTGTTTGCCGGACAGCGCGCCGACGATTGCCCTTGGGTCGTCGGCATCGAGAGCTGCTCGGGAACCGCGCCAGCGCAGTTCAGCGAGCTGCGGAATCTCATCACGGCGCTACACCGCCAGCAGCCTAGCCGCAGCCTCGATCTCATATTGCTGACGGTCGGAGCCAATGACGTGAACTTTGCCGCGCTGGTCGCCAATGTCATTGTTGACTCGACTACCGAGCGACTGCTGCTGCGCCAAGGCGGCGCCATCACCAGTGTCGCCGACTCGCAAAAGGCGCTCGATCAGGACTTGCCGGACGAATTTGCGCAGTTGCGAACCGCGCTCAAGCCGTTCGTCGGCGGCAATCTCAATCGGGTTGTTTTCGTGTCCTACGGCAATCCGGCCATGCAAGCGGAGAACAAGCCATGCTCGGGCGGACGCGATGGCCTGGATGTGCATCCGGCATTCGGCGCCAACAGCGAGCGATTGCGCGCCGCCGCAGATTTTGTCGATACCAAGTTCCTGCCGAAGCTAAAGTCGCTCGCGACCTGCGAGGGCGGCAAGATTTGCCGCGATCCGGTCAGCGAACGGATGATTTTTGTCGACGGCCATCAAGCGGAGTTCGCCCGGCACGGCATGTGCGTGCGCGCCGCCAACGATCCGGAATTCGATCGTAATTGCTTTTCGACCAAGGGAGAGAGTTTTCAGGCCGATCCAACCGTCGCCGCGGACGATCCCATGACCTGCAGCGAGCCGGCCGGAAATTACCGGCCATATGCCTCGCGCGGACGCTGGATCAGGACCGCGAACGACAGTTACTTCACCGCGATGACTTATCCGGAGGGCATGCCGGCGATTCTCAAGCCGAGCGACATCCACGACGCGTTGTGGGGAGTCTTAAGCGCAGTGTACGGCGGGGCCGTGCATCCCACCTCCGAAGGTTACGCGGCCATGGCTGACGCGGCACTGCCCGCGGCGCGCGCGGTGCTTGGTCTCAACGCCCCTTCGGCGATCCAAGCCCAGCCGCTGCCGCCGCCCAGCGCCCCGGCGGCCTCGGCCATGCCGCCGAAGACGCCCTGATTAGGGCGCCACACGCTCCGGCGCGGCGGCGCGCTCGGCGGCCGCCGGTCGCTCCGGCGCCACGCCAAGCTTCTTCTGCAGGCTTGTCGAGGACGTGGTGTACTGAAACACCAAACGCTTATCCGGATAGATGTAACGATGCGCCTTCTGCGCCATCAGCGCCGCCTCGTGGAAGCCGGAAAGAATGAGCTTGAGCTTGCCGGGGTACCAATTGATGTCGCCAATGGCGAAAATGCCCGCGACCGTCGTTTCGAAGCTTGCCGTTTCGACTGGGATCAGTTCGTTGTTGTGCAGGGCAATGCCCCAATTCGCCACCGGCCCGAGCTTCATCGTCAGCCCGAAGAACGGCAACAGAGCGTCGCAGGCGATTTCAAAATTCGACCCGTCATTCCTCTTGACGATCGCCTTGCTCACCTGACCGTCGGTTCCGGTGAGCGAAGTGACTTGTCCAAGCACCAAATCGATTTTGCCCTCGCCGGCGAGCGACATCATTTTGTTGACGCTGTCAGGCGCGGCGCGGAATTCACTACGCCGGTGCAACAGCGTGATATGGCTTGCGATCGGCGCGAGATTGAGCGTCCAGTCCAGCGCGCTATCGCCACCGCCCACAATCAGAATGCGCTTATCGCGAAACGCCTCCATTTTGCGCACGGCATAGAAGACTGATTTGCCTTCATACGGTTCGATTCCAGGGATCGGCGGGCGCTTGGGCTGGAATGAGCCGCCGCCGGCCGCGATGACGACTATCTTGCTCTCGAACTGCTTTCCCTGGTCGGTCGTCACGCGAAACAAGGGATCGCCGATCTTCTCCACTCGCTCGACCATTTCGCCGAGATGATATTGCGCGTTGAACGGCTTGATCTGCTGCAGCAGCGAATCAACGAGGCCTTGGGCGCTGGTATAGGGAATGCCGGGAATGTCGTAGATCGGCTTTTCCGGATAAAGCTCGGCGCATTGCCCGCCGATTTTGTCGAGAATGTCGACGAGATGGCACCGCATGTCGAGCAAACCCAGCTCGAAGACTGCGAACAGGCCAATCGGCCCGGCACCAATAATCAGAACGTCGGTCTTTATCGGTTCGCTCATGTTTTATCCAAATTTTTATCCAAGTCCGTTTAAGTCGTCTTCAAGCTCGGTCGACGGTCCGGCAAATGTCGGGGAAGCGCTCTGTCTAGCGCGG